>Ga0207686_10000488_pt1 | contig 26043 bp, 20 predicted proteins | sample KBSM24metaG_FD_184396 | JGI IMG/M metagenome (GOLD analysis project Ga0207686, IMG submission 184396) | Miscanthus rhizosphere microbial communities from Kellogg Biological Station, Michigan, USA - KBS M2-4 metaG (SPAdes) (version 2) | ecosystem: Host-associated > Plants > Roots > Rhizosphere >...
GCTGACCGCCACGATGCGTTCGCTGCGCGATCTGCCCGAGTTTCGCTTCGAGACGCTGATCGACATTTGCGGCGTCGACTATTCGGCGTACGGCGCCACCTCGCGCGGGCTCGCCTACTCGAGCTCCGACGCGACGCCGGCGGAGCCGCCCGAGCGGCTGCATGGCGGCCGCTTCGCCGCCGTCTATCACCTGTTGTCGATCACGCACAATCACCGGCTACGCGTGCGCGCCTTCGCTTCCGACGACGATTTTCCGGTGCTGCCGTCGGTCATCGACGTCTGGCCGTCTGCCAACTGGTACGAGCGCGAGGCGTTCGATTTCTACGGCGTCATGTTCACCGGTCATCCGGATCTGCGTCGCATCCTGACCGACTACGGTTTTGTCGGCCATCCGTTCCGCAAGGACTTTCCTTTGTCCGGCAACGTCGAGATGCGCTACGACCCCGAGCAGGGCCGCGTCATCTACCAGCCGGTGACGATAGAGCCGCGCGAGGTCGTGCCGCGCATCATCCGCGAGGACAGCTACGCGGAAGGCGAAGGGTTCCGCAAGGGCTGAAGACGTGGCGGAAATTCGCAACTACACGATGAACTTTGGGCCCCAGCACCCGGCGGCGCACGGCGTGCTGCGGCTGGTGCTCGAGCTCGATGGTGAAGTCATCCAGCGCGCCGATCCGCACATCGGCCTATTGCACCGCGCCACCGAAAAGCTCGCCGAATACAAGACCTACGTCCAGTCGCTGCCGTACATGGACCGGCTGGACTACGTCTCGATGATGTCGAACGAGCACGCCTATTGCCTGGCGATCGAAAAGCTGTTGGGCATCGAAGTGCCAATTCGAGCGCTCTATATCCGCGTGATGTTCGACGAGATCACGCGGATCCTCAATCACCTGCTATGGCTGGGCGCGTATTCGCTCGACGTCGGTGCGATGACGACGTTCCTGTACTGCTTCCGCGAGCGCGAGGACCTGATGGACTGCTACGAAGCGGTTTCCGGGGCGCGCCTGCACGCCGCGTACTACCGCCCGGGTGGCGTCTACCGCGACCTGCCCGACCGCATGCCGCAATACCAGCCGTCGCCGATCCACAACGCTCGGGCGATCGCGCGGATGAACGAGAACCGGCAGGGCAGCCTGCTCGATTTCATCGAGGATTTCACCCGGCGCTTTCCGACCTACGTCGACGAGTACGAAACCCTTCTGACCGAGAACCGCATCTGGAAGCAGCGCACGGTGGGCATCGGGGTGGTCACCCCGGAGCGCGCCAAGGCGCTGGGCTTCACCGGCCCGATGCTGCGCAGCTCGGGCGTTGCCTGGGATCTGCGCAAAAAGCAGCCGTACGCGGTCTACGACCGGATGAAGTTCGACATACCGGTGGGAACGACCGGTGACTGTTACGACCGCTATCTGGTGCGCGTGCAGGAGATGCGCGAGGCGAACCGGATCATCAAGCAGTGCATCGACTGGCTGCGCGACAATCCCGGCCCGGTGATCACCGCCAACCACAAGATCGCCCCGCCCTCACGCGAGGAAATGAAGGCGAACATGGAAGAGCTGATCCATCATTTCAAGCTCTTCACCGAAGGCATCCACGTGCCGCCGGGGGAAGTGTATGCGGCGGTCGAGCATCCGAAGGGCGAGTTCGGCATCTATCTCATCTCGGACGGCGCCAACAAGCCGTACCGGATGAAAATCCGCGCTGCCGGCTTCCCGCACCTGGCGGCGCTGGACGAGATGTCGCGCGGACACATGCTCGCCGACGTCGTCGCGATCCTCGGCTCGCAGGATATCGTGTTCGGGGAGATCGACCGATGAGCGTCATCGATAGCAGAGTCATCAACATCGACCAGTTGAAGCTCGAGCATTTTGCCAAGGGCGACAAATTCGAGTCCAGGTCGGCTCGCATCGGCCCGCCGCTCGGCGCGAAGGATCTCGGTTATTCGTACGATGTAGTCCCGCCCGGGAAGAGCTCCTGCCCATTCCACAGCCATCGCGGCGAGGAGGAGATGTTCTTCATTGTCAAAGGCACCGGGACGCTGCGCTACGGCAGCGAGACGCGAAAGATTCGCGCCGGCGATGTCATTTGCTGTCCCGTCGGCGGCCCGGAAACTGCGCACCAGATCGTCAACGACTCGGACTCGGACCTCTGCTACCTGTCGATCAGCACGATGATGCCGGCGGAGGTCTGCGAATACCCGGATTCGGGAAAGATAGGCGCTTACGGCGGCGGGCTGCGCCACATGACGCAAAGCGGCGACCACATCGATTACTGGACCGGCGAAACGTGAGCGAACCGCAAGCGAAACCGGCGATGATCCTCAGTGCCCAGGCACTGACCAGGATCGATCACGAGATCGCCAAGTACCCGTCCGATCAGAAACGCTCGGCGGTGATGGCCGCGCTGGCGATCGCGCAGGACGAAAAGGGCTGGCTTTCGACCGAGACGATGGACTTCGTCGCCGGCTATCTCGACATCCCGCCGATCGCCGTCTACGAGGTCGCGACTTTCTACGAGATGTACAACACCGAGCCGATCGGCAGGTTCAAGCTGACCATCTGCACCAATCTGCCCTGCGCCCTGCAAAGCGCGAGCGAGGCTGCCGAGCACCTGAAGCGGAAGCTCGGCATCGGATTCGGCGAAACGACGCCGGACCGGATGTTCACGCTGAAGCAGGGCGAATGCTTCGGCGCGTGCGGCGATGCGCCGGTGGTGCTGGTCAACAACAAGCGCATGTGCAGCTGGATGCGTCCGGCGGAGCTCGATCGACTGCTGGCCGAGCTGGCGGCGGAGCCCGCACCGTGAACGCCCCGGGCGAATTCCTCGATTACGGCCCCGACGCCATCATCATGGCCGGGCTCAATGGCCGCAACTGGGCGCTGGACGACTATGTCGCGCGCGGCGGATACGGCGCGCTGAAAAAGATCCTGGCCGAGAAGATCCCGCCGGCCACCGTGATCGCCGAAGTCAAGAAGTCGGCGCTGCGCGGCCGCGGGGGCGCGGGCTTCCCCACCGGCCTCAAGTGGAGCTTCATGCCGCAGCAGTATGCCGGCGAGAAATACCTGGTGTGCAATTCCGACGAGGGCGAGCCGGGAACCTTCAAGGACCGCGACATCATGCGCTACAACCCGCACATCCTGATCGAGGGGATGGCGATTGCCGCGTATGCGATGGGCTGCAAGCGCGGCTATAACTACATTCACGGCGAGATCTGGGATACCTACGAGCGCTGCGAGCAGGCGCTCGAGCAGGCGTATGCAGCCGGACTTCTCGGCGACGACATTCTCGGCAGCGGTTTTTCCTTTCACCTGTACAACCATCACGGCTATGGCGCGTACATCTGTGGCGAGGAAACCGCGCTGCTCGAATCGCTCGAGGGGAAAAAGGGGTTGCCGCGCTTCAAGCCGCCGTTTCCGGCGAGCTTCGGCCTGTACGGCAAGCCGACGACGATCAACAACACCGAGACCTTCGCCGCCGTGCCGTGGATCATCAATAACGGCGGCGAGGCCTTTCTCGCGCTCGGACGGCAGAACAACGGTGGCACGAAGATCTTTTCGGTGTCCGGCGACGTCGCGCGACCGGGTAATTACGAGATCAAGCTCGGCACGCCGTTCGCCCAGCTGCTCGACATGGCCGGTGGAATGCGGGCGGGGCGCAAGCTCAAGGCGTGCATCCCCGGCGGCTCGTCGATGCCCGTGCTGCCCGGCGAGGTCATGCTCGCCACCGACATGGATTACGATTCGATCGCCAAGGCCGGTTCGATGCTGGGGTCCGGTGCGGTGATCCTGATGGACGACACGCGCTGCATGGTGCGGTCGCTTTTGCGGCTGTCCTACTTCTACTTCGAGGAGTCGTGCGGCCAGTGCACGCCGTGCCGCGAGGGCACCGGCTGGCTGTGGCGTGTCGTCGACCGCATCGAGCACGGCAGGGGAAAAAACGAGGACCTGGACCTGCTGCTGTCGGTCTCGGACAACATCGCGGGACGCACGATCTGCGCGCTGGGCGACGCCGCGGCGCTGCCCGTAAAGAGCTTCATCAAGCATTTCCGCGACGAATTCCAGTACCACATCGACCACAAGCAGTGCCTGGTGCCCGCGTATGTTTGACCTTCCGACCGCGCCAGCTTCGGGGTGCGCGCGATGCTGACGCTCGAAGTCGACGGCAAGTCCGTCCAGGTGCCCAACGGCAGCACGGTGATGGACGCGGCGCACAAGCTCGACATCTACGTGCCGCACTTCTGCTGGCACAAGAAGCTCACGATCGCCGCCAATTGCCGCATGTGCCTGGTCCAGGTCGAGAAGGCACCGAAGCCGCAGCCGGCCTGCGCGACGCCGGCCGCCGAAGGCATGAAGGTGTGGACGCATTCGGAGGCGGCCGTCACCGCGCAAAAGGGGGTGATGGAATTCCTGCTGATCAATCACCCGCTGGACTGCCCGATCTGCGACCAGGGCGGCGAGTGCCAGCTGCAGGATCTTGCCGTCGGCTACGGCGCATCGAGCTCGCGTTACGACGAACCCAAGCGGGTAGTGCTCAACAAGAACCTGGGCCCGCTGATCGCGACCGACATGACGCGCTGCATCCACTGCACGCGCTGCGTTCGCTTCGGCCAGGAGATCGCCGGCGTTATGGAGCTTGGCATGGCGAACCGCGGCGAGTTCGCCGAGATCATGACATTCGTCGGCCGCACCGTGGACTCCGAGCTGTCCGGCAACATGATCGACCTGTGCCCGGTCGGCGCGCTGACATCGAAACCGTTCCGCTACACGGCGCGGACCTGGGAGCTGGCCCGGCGAAAATCGGTGTCGCCACACGACGGGTTGGGCAGCAACCTCGTCGTTCAGGTCAAGAACGACAGGGTCATGCGCGTCGTGCCGCTGGAAAACGAGCCGGTCAACGAATGCTGGCTATCGGACAAGGACCGGTTTTCCTACGAGGGGCTCAATTCGCAGGATCGGCTGACGCGTCCGTTGCTGCGGCGTGGCGGAGAGCTGGTCGAAACCGACTGGCAAACGGCGCTCGAGTACGCCGCCGCCGAGCTCGTCCGCGTGCGCGACCAATATGGCGCGGATGCGATCGGCGCGCTGGTGTCGCCGCATTCGACGCTCGAAGAATTGCATCTCGCGCAAAAGCTCATTCGCGGTCTCGGCAGCGACAACATCGATTTCAGGCTGCGGCAATCGGATTTCTCCGTCGATGCGGCTGACGCGCCCTGGCTCGGCATGGCCATCACCGAATTTGCCGCGCTCGATCGCGTACTGGTCGTCGGCAGCTTTCTGCGCAACGACCATCCGCTGCTCGCGCACCGGCTGCGCCAGGCGGCCAAAAAAGGTGCGCAGCTTTCGCTGTTGCACGCGAGCGACGATGATCTCTTGATCAGGGTCGCGCACAAGGCGATCGTCGCGCCGTCGGCGATGCCGCGCGTGCTGGCGGAAATCGTCGTCGCAGCGGCCGCGGGAGCGGACAAGCCGGCGCCGGCGGGCCTTTCGGGGATTACCGCGTCGGCCGAAGCGCAGGCCATCGCGGCGAGCCTCGCCTCGGGCGAGCGCAAAGGCATCTTTCTAGGCAACTTCGCGCAACACCATCCGAAGGCGGCCCAGCTGCATGCGCTCGCGCAGGAGCTCGCGCGGCTGACTGGCGCGACGCAAGGCTTCCTGATCGAAGCGGCCAATTCGGTAGGCGGACACATTGCACGGGCGATGCCGCAACGCGGCGGCATGAATGCGAATGCGATGCTGGTCTCGCCGCGCAAAGCTTACCTGCTTATGCATGCGGAGACCGATCTTGACGCCGCGGACCCGGGTGTCGCGCGCGCGGCGCTGAAGGCCGCCGAATGCGTGATCGCACTCTCGCCGTTTCGCTCCGGTGTGGCCGAGCACGCCGATGTCGTGCTGCCGATCTCGCCCTTCAGCGAGACCGCCGGTACCTTCATCAACTGCGAGGGGCGCGTGCAGGCGTTCAACGGCGTCGCGCCGCCGCTGGGGGAGGCGCGGCCGGCCTGGAAAGTGCTGCGCGTGCTGGGGGCGCTGCTCGGCCTGGACGGGTTCGCGCAGGACAGCATCGAGGCCGTCCGCCTGGAACTGCCGGCGGCGGAAGCGATCGCGGCGGGGCTGTCGAATGCGACCGGTATCGCGATCGGCGCGCCGAGCGATGCCGACGCCGTGCCGGAGCGCGTCGCCGACGTGCCGATGTATTTCGCCGATCCACTCGTGCGGCGCGCGGCTTCGCTGCAGAAGACGCGCAACGCGCTGCCGCCGGCCGTGCGCGCCAGCGCGGCGACCTTGGCGCGGCTGCAGCTCGCCGACGGTGACGCTGCCCGCGTGCGCCGGGGCGATGGCGAGGCGATGCTCAAGGTCGTCGCCGACGCCAGCGTGCCCGACGGCTGTGTGCGGATCGCGGCCGCGCATCCGACGACGAGCATGCTCGGTCCGATGTTCGGACCGATCGCGGTCGAGGCGGTCTTATGAGCGATGTGCTTGCGCCGGTCCAGGATTTTTTCGGTCCGACCTGGCCGGCCGTGTGGACGCTCGCCAAGATCGTTGCGATCGCGATTCCGCTAATCCTGGCCGTCGCCTATCTGACGCTGGCCGAACGCAAGGTGATCGGCTGGATGCAGGTCCGCATCGGTCCCAACCGCGTCGGTCCGCTGGGCCTCCTGCAGCCGTTCGCCGATGTTTTCAAGCTGGTGTTCAAAGAAATCATCGTCCCGTCGGGGGCGAGCCGCAGCCTCTTCTTCCTCGCGCCGCTGCTCTCGCTCGGCCCCGCGCTAGCCGCCTGGGCCGTTATCCCGTTCGACGACGGCATCGTCCTGTCCAATATCAACGCCGGGCTGCTCTACATCCTGGCGATGAGTTCGATCGGCGTATATGGGGTGATCCTCGCCGGCTGGGCCTCGAATTCCAAATATGCATTCCTCGGCTGCCTGCGCTCGGCGGCGCAGATCGTGTCATACGAGATCGCGATGGGCTTTGCGCTGGTCGGCGTGCTGATGGCGGCGTCGAGTCTCAACATCAGCGACATCGTGCGCGGCCAGAGCGGCGGCTTCTGGCACTGGTACATGCTGCCGCTGCTGCCGCTGTTCGTCGTCTACCTGGTATCGGGCATCGCCGAGACGAATCGCCACCCGTTCGACGTCGCCGAAGGCGAGTCCGAGATCGTTGCCGGTTTCCACGTCGAGTATTCGGGAGTGACGTTCGCGGTGTTCTTTCTCGCCGAATACATGAACATGATCCTGATCTCCACGCTGGCCTCGACCATGTTCCTCGGCGGCTGGCTGGCGCCGCTGCCGATTCTGAACGAGATCGGGATCGCCGGACTGCATCCGCTCGGCGACGGTTTCCTCTGGCTGTTCGTCAAGATCTGCGCGATGCTGTTCATTTTTCTGTGGATACGCGCGACCTTTCCCCGCTACCGTTACGACCAGATCATGCGGCTGGGCTGGAAAATATTCATCCCGGTAACGCTGGTGTGGATCGCTTTTCTCGGCGCGATGATGCAGACGCGCTGGGCCTACCTTTTTCACTGAGCATTCGCGATGCTGCAGAGAGTCCGCGATTTCTTCAATGCCTACCTGCTGATCGAGCTGTGGCAGGGACTGCGCGTCACCCTGACAAACATGTTCCGGCCGAAGATCACCGTTCAGTTTCCCGAGGAAAAGACGCCGATGAGTCCGCGCTTTCGCGGACTGCACGCGCTGCGCCGCTATCCGAACGGCGAGGAGCGCTGCATCGCGTGCAAGCTGTGCGAAGCGGTGTGCCCGGCGCTGGCGATCACGATCGAGTCGGAAGCGCGCGAGGACGGCACGCGGCGCACGACGCGGTACGACATCGATCTCACCAAATGCATATTCTGCGGGTTCTGCGAGGAGTCGTGCCCGGTCGACTCGATCGTCGAAACGCGAATACTCGAGTACCACGGCGAAACGCGGGGCGATCTGATCTACACGAAGGAAATGCTGCTCGCCGTCGGGGATCGCTACGAGGCCGAGATCGCGGCCGACCGCGCTCAAGATGCGAAGTACCGATGAGTACGCGAGCTGAAGGCAGCCAGCAGGGCCGTTCGCGAGCGATTCCGCAGGAGGTCGACGTGCTGTCCGCCGTCCTGCGCTCAACAATCAAAGCGGCCGACCGATAACAATGAACATCCAGCCGGTCGTCTTCTATGTTTTCGCGGCAGTGCTGGTCTTCGCGGCCTTGCGCGTCATCAGCAGCAGCAACCCGGTGCACTCGGCGCTGTGGCTGGTGCTTTCGTTCTTCAGCGCCGCGGGAATTTGGCTGCTGCTGCAGGCCGAGTTCCTCGCGATCGCTCTGGTGCTGGTCTACGTCGGCGCGGTGATGGTCCTTTTCCTTTTTGTCGTGATGATGCTCGACGTCAACTTCGCCAAGATGCGCGAGCAATTCAAAAGCTACATTCCGGTCGGCGCGACGGTCGGCATACTGATCCTGGTCGAAATGACCCTGGTGCTGCTCGGCGGCTACTTCGCCCCAGCGACCGGCACGGCGCCGGCGGCTGCCGCCGCGGGTTACAGCAACACCCGCGCCCTGGGCCTGCTGCTCTATACCGATTACGCCTATCCGTTCGAAATCGCGGCGGTGATCCTGCTGGTGGCGATCATCGCGGCTATCGCGCTGACGCATCGCGCACCGCGCACGAGCAAGCGCCAGGATCCGGCGGCCCAGGTCAAGGTGCGCCGTGGCGATCGTCTGCGCGTGCTCGACATGCCGGCCGAGAAGAACGAGGGCTGAGCTCGGCGAAGATCACTGTAAGAAGCAACAATGGCAAGGCCGCGGGCGCGGCCGCAGCCTTCAGGGAGCAATGGACTTGTCGTTTATCTGGCAACCGACGCTGACGCATTACCTGGTCCTCGGCGCGATCCTGTTCGCGATCAGCGTGATCGGCATCTTCCTCAACCGGCGCAATGTCATCCTGATGCTGATGGCGATCGAGCTGATGCTGCTCGCCGTCAATCTGAATTTCATCGCGTTTTCGCATTACCTCAACGACCCGGCGGGACAGGTATTCGTCTTCTTCATCCTGACGGTGGCGGCCGCCGAGTCGGCGATCGGTCTGGCGATCCTGGTTCTTCTGTTCCGCACCGTGCGCTCGATCGACGTCGAAGATCTGGCGACGCTCAAGCATTAGGCCCGGATCGAAGCGATGACGATGCAACAAATCTATCTGCTGATACCGCTGGCGCCGCTGCTCGCGGCCGTGGTTGTCGGCCTGTGGGGTCCCAGGCTGGGGCGGGCGCTGTCGCACTGGATCTGCATATTCGGGGTCGCCGTGTCGACCGCCGCATCGGCGTGGGTGCTGAGAGACGTGCTGGCCGGCCATTCGTTCAATGGCGACGTCTACACATGGATGTCCTCGGGCGGGATCAGGTTCGCGATCGGGTTCCTGATCGATCCGCTGACGGGGCTGATGATCACCGTCGTCTCGTTCGTGTCGCTGATGGTCCACGTCTACACGGTCGGCTACATGGCCGACGACCCCGGCTACACGCGGTTTTTTGCCTATATATCGTTGTTCACCTTCAGCATGCTGATGCTGGTGATGGCGAACAACTTCCTGCAGCTGTTTTTCGGGTGGGAGGCGGTCGGCCTGGTCTCGTACCTGCTGATCGGCTTCTGGTACACGCGTCCGACGGCGAACTACGCCAGCCTCAAAGCGTTTCTGGCTAACCGTGTCGGCGATTTCGGCTTCGTGCTGGGGATCGGCCTGATCGTCGCGTTTTTCGGCTCGCTCGACTACGCGACCGTCTTCGCTGCCGCGCCGCAAGCCGCCGGCGCAACGCTGAATCTCGTCGGCGACAGGCAATGGTCGGTGCTGACGGCGATCTGCATCGGTCTGTTCGTAGGTGCGATGGGCAAAAGCGCGCAAGTTCCGCTGCATGTGTGGCTGCCGGACTCGATGGAAGGCCCGACGCCGATCTCCGCGCTGATCCACGCGGCGACGATGGTGACTGCAGGAATCTTCATGGTCGCGCGAATGAGCCCGCTGTTCGAGCTCTCCGACACCGCGTTATCGTTCGTCACCATCATCGGCGCGACGACCGCGCTGTTCATGGCGTTTCTGGGCATCGTGCAGAACGACATCAAGCGGGTCATCGCCTACTCGACGCTGTCGCAGCTGGGGTACATGACCGTCGCGCTGGGCGTGTCCGCCTACTCGGCGGCAATCTTCCACCTGATGACACACGCCTTCTTCAAGGCGCTGCTGTTCCTGGCCGCCGGCTCGGTGATCATCGCGCTGCATCACGAGCAGGATCTGCGCCGGATGGGAGGCTTGAGGAAGTACATGCCGATCACCTACTGGACGACGGTGATCGGGTCGCTCGCACTGGCCGGCATCCCGCCGTTCGCCGGCTTCTTCTCCAAGGACGCGATCATCGAGGCGGTCCAGCTGTCGACGGTGACCGGGCACACCTACGCGCGGGTGGCGCTGACGCTCGGCGTGTTCGTGACGGCGCTGTACAGTTTCCGCATGCTGTTCCTCGCGTTCCACGGCGAGGAGCGCTTCCGGCATCCGCCTCCTCCCGACGCCGCCCACGAGGAGCCGGGACACGAGGACCATGCAGCCGCCGGTCCGCCGCACGAGAGCCCCTGGGTGGTCACCGTGCCGCTGATCCTGCTGGCGATCCCGTCGATCTATGCCGGCTGGGCGTATGTCGATCCGGTTCTTTTCGGCGATTTCTTCGGAAACTCGATCGCGATCGCGCCGCAACACGCCGGCATGGCGACGCTGCGCGAGGAATGGCACGGCGTCGGCGATTTCATCGCGCATGGCCTCGCCGGGGCGCCGTTCTGGTTCGCGGTCGCGGGCATTGGGCTCGCGTGGATGCTGTACATTCGTCGCCCCGACCTGCCGGCAAGGATCCAGGCCCGGACCGAGGCACTATACGCGCTGCTCGCCAACAACTACTACGTTGACCGTTTCAACGACTGGTTTTTCGCCGGCGGTTTCCGGCGCACCGGTAGTCTGTTTTCGGAGATCGGCGACCGTTCGGTGATCGACGGATTCTTCGTCAATGGCAGCGCGCGCATGGTCGGTGCGGTATCCGCTGCGCTGCGCCTGATCCAGTCGGGCTACATGTACCTGTACGCGTTCGCGATGATCCTGGGCGTGTTCATCGCCCTGTTCTGGTGGGTCGTGCTGAGGGTCGTCTGATGCTGCCCTACCTGAGTCTCGCGATCTGGGTTCCGATCGCCGCGGGCCTGCTGGTGCTCGCGGTCCATCGCGACTCCGATGCTGCCGCTGCGCGCTGGCTGGCGCTGGTGGGCGCCGTCGCCGGGTTCGCCGTCACGATCCCGCTCTACGTGCATTTCAGGCTCGGCACCGCCGAGATGCAGTTCGTCGAGGCGGTCGAGTGGATCCCGCGCTTCAACGTCAATTATCTGCTCGGCATCGACGGTATTTCGCTGCTGTTCGTTCTGCTGAACAGTTTCATCACTGTGCTGGTCGTCTGGGCGGGCTGGATCGTCATCCAGACGCGGGTCGCCCAGTATATGGCGGCATTCCTGATCATGTCGGGCCTGATCAACGGTGTGTTCGCCTCGCTCGACGGCGTGCTGTTCTATGTTTTCTTCGAATCGATGCTGATTCCGATGTACCTGATCATCGGCATCTGGGGCGGCCCGAACCGCGTCTACGCCGCGATCAAGTTCTTCCTGTACACACTGCTCGGCTCGTTCCTGATGCTGGTCGCATTCATCTATCTTTACTCGGTCAGCGGCGGCAGTTTTTCGATTCTGGAGTGGTACCAGCTGCCGCTGTCGCTGAAGACGCAGCTCCTGCTTTTCGTCGCGTTCTTCCTTTCGTTTGCCGTCAAGGTTCCGATGTGGCCGGTGCATACCTGGCTGCCCGATGCGCACGTCGAGGCGCCGACCGGCGGTTCGGTCGTCCTCGCGGCGCTGACGCTCAAGGTCGGCGCGTACGGGTTTGTCCGCTTCGTGCTGCCGATACTGCCGGATGCCAGCCATTATCTGGCCAACTTCGTCATCACGCTGTCGCTGATCGCGGTGATCTACATCGGCTTCGTCGCCCTGGTGCAGGCCGACATGAAAAAGCTGATCGCTTACTCGTCGATCGCGCACATGGGCTTCGTCACCCTGGGCTTCTTTCTGTTCAGCGAGCTCGGCGTCGAGGGCGGGCTCATTCAGATGCTCTCGCACGGCTTCGTCTCGGCGGCGATGTTTCTTTGCGTGGGCGTGCTGTACGACCGCATGCACAGCCGGCGGATCGCCGATTACGGCGGCGTCGTCAACACGATGCCGCGATTCGCCGCGCTCGCGATGCTGTTCGCGATGGCCAATGCCGGTCTGCCCGGCACCAGCGGATTCGTCGGCGAGTTCATGGTGATCCTCGCCGCGGTCAAGGCTAATTTCTGGGTCGGATTCCTCGCCGCGGTCACGCTGATCCTCGGCGCCGCCTACACGCTCTGGATGTACAAGCGGGTTTGGTTCGGCGCGGCGGTGAGCGAGCAGGTCGCCGCGCTGAAGGACCTGTCGCGGCGAGAGTTCTGGCTGCTGGCGACGCTGGCCGCGGTAGTCCTGATCATGGGCGTCTATCCGAAGCCGTTCACCGACGTCATGCACGCGTCGGTCACCGACCTGCTGGCGCACGTCGCCAAGAGCAAATTGTGATAACCGGCACACCCGCGAATTTCGACTTCCTTCCGGCCTTGCCGGAGATCGCGCTGCTGGTCGCGGCCTGCATCGTGCTGATGGTCGACCTGGTGCTGCCCGAAATCCGGCGCAAATGGAGCTACTGGCTGACCCAGCTCGGCGTCGTCGCGACCGCGTGGCTGTCGCTGTACATATTCCACGAGTCGCCGGCGCACACGTTCGGCAATACCTTTGTCGCCGATGCGCTGGCCGACGTGCTCAAGTTCCTGAGCTGCGTCACCGTCGCGCTGACGCTCGCGTACTCGCGCAGCTACCTAACGGCACGCGGGCTGTTCCGCGGCGAGACCTTCGCGCTGATGATGTTCGCGCTGCTCGGCATGATGGTGATGATTTCAGCCAATCATTTCCTGCTGCTGTATCTCGGACTGGAGCTGATGTCGCTGTCGCTGTACGCGATGATTGCGCTGCAACGAGAATCGGGCCAAGCGATCGAAGCGGCCATGAAATATTTCGTCCTCGGCGCTCTCTCTTCCGGTCTGCTGCTCTACGGCATGTCGATGATCTACGGCGCGACCGGGACTCTCGACGTCGCGCGCGTGGCGACGACTGTTTTCGCCGGCGGCGTCAACAAGACGATGCTGGCTTTTGGCCTGGTGTTCGTCGTCTCGGCCATCGCCTTCAAGCTCGGCGCCGTGCCGTATCACATGTGGCTGCCCGACGTGTACGAGGGCGCGCCGACGGCGATGACCCTCTTCGTCGGCGCGGCCCCGAAGCTCGCCGCGTTCGCCTTCATGACGCGGCTGCTGGTCGGATCGCTCGCGGCGATGGCGTTCGATTGGCAGGGTATGCTGCTGATCCTTTCGCTGCTGTCGATGATCGCCGGCAATATCATCGCGATCTCGCAGACCAACATCAAGCGGATGCTGGCGTACTCGACGATCGCCAACATGGGCTACATGCTGATGGGCTTTCTTGCCGCCAACATCAACGGCTACAGCGCGGCGATGTTCTACACGATCACCTATGTGATGACGACACTGGTCAGCTTCGGCATGGTGCTGCTGCTGTCGCGTGCCGGCTTCGAAGCCGACCAGCTGGACGACTTCAAGGGACTCAACCAGCGCAGCCCGTGGTATGCGTTCCTGATGCTGCTGACAATGTTCTCGCTGGCCGGCATTCCGCCGACAGTCGGCTTTTACGCCAAGTTCGCGGTCATCGAGGCTGCCGTGGACGTCGGGCTCGTCTGGCTCGCCGTCGTCGCCGTGATGGCCTCGTTGATCGGCGCATACTATTACCTGCGCATCGTCAAGCTGATGTATTTCGACGACCCGGTCGACACCTCTCCGCTGGAGTCGCGAAGCGATACCAAGGCTTTGCTGTCGATCAACGGACTCGCGTTGCTGCTGCTGGGCATCTTTCCGCAATGGCTGCTGGGCATGTGTGTCGTCGCCCTGACGCGGTCCTACTGATCCCGCCGGCCGCGAGCTGCCAACGTCGAATGAACTCCGGATCAAAGATGCGCGTCGGATTTTTCGTCACCTGCCTGGTCGACCTGATGCGTCCGTCGATCGGCTTCGCTGCGATCAGGCTGCTCGAAGCGGGCGGCGCCGAAGTGTTCGTGCCGCCGACGCAGACCTGCTGCGGCCAGCCTGGCTACAACTCCGGCGATCGCGCCGGAGCGATCGCGCTGGCGCGAAAGCTGGTCGGTGAATTCGAAGCCTGCGACTACCTGGTCGCCCCGTCCGGCTCGTGCACCGGCATGATCAAGACCCACTATGCCGACCTCTTTCGCGACGATCCGGCGATGCTCGCGCGTGCCGGCGCGCTGGCGGCACGAACTTTCGAGCTGACCGACTTCCTGGCGAACGTCCTCAAGCTCGACGCGGTACCCGGAACGTATGCCGGCACGATCACCTATCATGACAGTTGCGCCGGACTGCGCGAGATGGGCGTCAAGCAACAGCCGCGCGCGCTGTTGGCGCGGATGCCGGGCGTCAGGCTCGCCGAAATGACCGAGTGCGAGACCTGCTGCGGATTCGGTGGAACCTTCTCGATCAAGTACGGCGAGATCGCGACGCGGCTCGCGGACAACAAATGCGAGCATATCGCGGCCTCGGGCGCCGAAGCGGTCGTGCTCGGTGATCTGGGCTGCATGCTCAACATCGAAGGGCGGCTGCGCCGGCGCGGTGACACCCGCACTCGCGTACTGCATATCGCCGAATTGCTGGCCGGCGACTAGCCTCACCAGGACTCATTCATGCAGATCGCCTCGATGCACTTCAAGGAACGCGCGCACGACAACATGGGCAACGCCCAGCTGCAAGGCAACCTGCACAAGATCAAAGGTAAATTCGTCGCCAAGCGGCGCGAATCGCTGGTCGAGCTGGACGACTTCGAGGCGACCCGCGAGGCGGCGCGCGCGATCCGCCAGCGTGCGCTCGACAACCTTGACGTCTGGCTGGAGATGTTCGAGCGCAACGCGACTGCGCGCGGCGCAACGGTCCTCTGGGCCGAGACGCCGGCCGACGTCAACCGGCACGTCCTGGCGATCGCGGAGCGTCACGGCGCCGCCAGGATCATCAAGTCCAAGTCGATGGTCAGCGAAGAGTCGGCGCTCGATCGCGCGATCGAGGCTGCGGGGAAGGAAGTCGTCGAAACCGACCTCGGCGAATACATCCTGCAGATCAATGACTACGAGCCGCCGTCGCACATCATCGGGCCGGCGCTGCACAAGAGCAAGGAAGAGGTGTCCGACCTGTTCGCCAAGGTGCACGGCACCGCGAAAAAGATGGAGATCAACGAGCTCTGTCTCGAGGCGCGCCAGGTGCTGCGCAAGCACTACCTGGCCGCCGATATGGGAATTTCGGGCGGCAATTTCTTCGTCGCCGAGACCGGCTCTGTCGTGCTGGTGACCAACGAGGGCAACGCAACGTTGACGACGACTTTGCCCGACGTCCATGTCGCGATCTCCGGCATCGAGAAGATCGTTCCGACGCTCGAGGACGTGGCGACCTTGATGCGCCTGCTGCCGCGCTCGGCGACCGGACAGTCGATCGCCAACTATGTCGACCTCTTGACAGGTGTCCGCGGCGAAGGCGAATTTCACGGGGCCCGGCACATGTACTTCATCCTCGTCGACGCCGGTCGCAGCGCGGTGCTCGGCAGCGAAGTCAGCGAGGCCCTGCGCTGCATCCGCTGCGGCGCGTGCATGAACCATTGCCCGGTCTATCAGAACATCGGCGGCCACTCGTACGGGTGGGTCTATCCCGGGCCGATAGGCTCGGTCCTGACGCCGTCGTATATCGGCCTCGAAAACGCGCTCGATCTGCCGCAGGCGTCGACCTTGTGCAATCAATGCGGGGTCGTGTGTCCGGTCAAGATCCCGCTGCCCGACCTTTTGCGAAAGCTGCGCGAGCAGCAGTTTGAGCGGCGGCTGCGGCCGTGGTCCGAACGCGCGGCCTTGGGCGTCTGGTCATGGCTTGCCGCACGGCCGCGCCTCTTCGGCGCCTTGACCCGCATCGGCGTGCGCATGCTGCACTGGATGGGCGGCCGCGATGCCCTCATCCATCGCCTGCCGCTCGGCGGTGGCTGGACCGACGGCCGCGATATGCCGGCGCCGGCCGGCCGAACGTTTCGAGAGCTCTATGCCGACCGGCGTACCGGCGGAGGCAAGCCATGAGGGCACCGCGCGAAGCCAAGGCCGCGCCCAGGATCAGCCGGCGCGGAGAAAGCCTCGGCACCGAGAATGCCTTTGTGGTGCTCGCCGAAGTCAACGCGTTGGCCCGTCAAGGCCGCGATATCGTCTCGTTCTGCATCGGCCAGCCCGACTTTCCGACGCCGGCCAACATCCAGGATGCCGCAATCGCGGCAATCCGCGCCGGCAAGCATGGGTACACGCCATCGGCAGGCATCGACGAGCTGCGCGCAGCCGCGGCGCGCGACATGGGCCAGAGGCGCGGGCTCACTATAAAGCCCGACGACGTGGTGATCGGCGCTGGAGCCAAGCCTTTTATCGCCTACGCGATCGCGTCGGTAACCGACTTCGGTGCCGAGGACGAGGTGATTTATCCGGTGCCGGGCTTTCCGATCTACGAGTCGCAGATCGTGGCCAACGGCGCACTGCCGGTGCCGATACACTTGCGCGAGGCGCGCGATTTCGCCTTCGATCCGCAGGAGCTCGAAGCCAAGATCACGGCGAAGACCCGGCTGCTGATCCTGAATTCGCCGCATAACCCGACCGGCGCGAGTCTCAAGACCGCCGATCTTGGCGCGATCGCGGAGATACTGCGCCAGCATCCGCAGATCTGGGTGTATGCGGACGAAATCTATTCACGACTGTGCTACGACGGTGAATTCGCCTCGCTCGCCTCGCTGCCCGGCATGCTCGAGCGCACGATCATCTCGGACGGGGCATCGAAGACCTGGGCGATGACCGGTTGGCGGCTGGGCTATGTCGCCAATCGCGCGCTGGCCCCGATCTTCACCCGCTGGATCACCAATACCGATTCGTGTGCGTCGCAGATCAGTCAGTGGGCGGCACTCGAGGCCATCACCGGCCCGCAGGGGGACGCCGAGGCGATGCGAAGCTCTTTCCTCGAGCGGCGAGACCTGATCGTCTCGCTGTTGAATCAGGTTCCGGGCATCAGCTGCAAGACACCCGGCGGCGCCTTCTACGCCTGGCCGAATGTGACCGGGGCATGCAAGCGGACAGGTTGCGCCGATTCGGAGGAATTCCGCAAGCGCCTGCTGAACGAAGCTGGCGTGGCGGTGCTCGCCGACATCCATTTCGGACGACGCGTGCCCGGCGACGGCCAGCATGTACGCTTTTCGTATGCGGCATCGCCGGCGGCGATCCGGTCCGGCGTCGAGCGCATCGCCTCGTTCATCAAAACGAGCAGCCGATGAGCGTTGGCGGCAACGACCCCGGGCGAGAGAGGATTCTCGGTCGCGTGCGCGACGCGCTGGCGAAGTCCGGCGCGGCGAGGGACGAAGCCGTCGCGCGCGCGAATGCCGAAGCGTACGTCGCTGCGCACGCCCAGGGCCCACGGCCGCGCATGGCCGATGATCTGGTCGCGCGTTTCATGCAGCGCGCGACCGACATGGAAAGCAGCGTCGCCCGCATCGCCGATCGGCGCGAAATTCCGGCGAGCGTGGCCCGTTATCTCGATGCGCTCGAGCTGGCCCCCGCGCTGGCCGGGCAGCGCTCGCGGCAGGGCGTCTGCTGGCCAGAGCTGGCCGACCTCGACTGGGCCGGCGCCGGACTCGCGATCGAGCCGCGCCCGACCACAGGCGCCGACAAGCTGGGCATCACCGGCACATTCTGCGCGATCGCCGAAACCGGCACGCTGGTGCTGCTCTCCGGCGCGCTCACGCCGACCGGGACAATGCTGCTGCCCGACACCCATATCGCCGTTGTGTCCGCGGCGCGCATCGTCGCCGGCATGGAGGAGGCGTTCGCGCTGGTCCGCAGCGAGCGCGATCCGATGCCGCGCGCCGTCAATCTCGTTTCCGGACCGTCGCGCACCGGCGACATAGAGCAGACGATCGTGCTCGGCGCGCACGGGCCGTACCGCGTCCACATCCTGGTTGTCGACGACTAGAGCGGGGAGCTGCGGCTGTCAACAGCCGGTGCGGCCCGAACGTTAACGGTGGCATCGCAACATCGGCGGGCGCATAGCGCCCAAGAGGTTGCATATCACCGGAGGAACGACATGGCATTGCGCAATCGAATGCTGCTGGCTGCACTGACACTGAGCACGGCGGCGGTATCGCTGCCTACCGCGGCGAGAACCTATGTCGACATCGAGATCGCGCCGCCGCCGGCTCAGGTCGAAATCGTGCCTGGGCCGCGCCCCGGTTACGTCTGGGGACCCGGATACTGGCGATGGAACGGCCACAAGCATATCTGGGTTCGCGGCGGCTGGATCCACGAGCGGCACGGCCGGCGCTGGGAGCCGCAGCATTGGGTCCGCACGCCGAATGGACGCTGGCGTTTCGTTGAGGGCCGCTGGGTGCGCTGAGGACACCGCGGCAGGCGCAGCGGGCTCGGCGCGCTGGATTCCGCGCGGCCGCCGCCCGCGGCGACGACGTTTTAGGCGCGGGCTGGTGCCGCGACGGCGGTCGCTGCGCCGCTCCTGGGCGCCTCGTGCTTCGGCTGCGGAAACCAGCCCAGGACGGCCAGCATCACTGCGAATCCGATGACGTATGCCACCGTGACGTGCCAGCCGCCGCGCACCCACGCGATGGCATCCTTGCCTTCCGGGTACATGTTCGACAGCGCGACGCCGGCTGACGAGCCGAACCAGATCATCGACCCGCCGAACCCGACGGCATACGCCAGATAGCCCCAATCGTAGCCGCCCTGGGAAAGGGCCAGCGCGGTCAGCGGAATGTTGTCGAACACCGCCGACACGAAGCCGAGTCCCAGCGCTACATGCCACGACGCGTCGGGCAGCTTGTGCACCGGCATCATCGATGCGGCGAGCACCAAAGACAGCAGAAAGATGCTGCCGCGGAGCGCGCCGGGAAGCTCGCTCCAGGCCGGGCGCCGCAGCGGCACGCAGATCAGCAGCGCGACCCACACGGCGGCGCCGATAAAGGGAAAGCTGCCGGCAATGTCGTTGTAATGCACGTTGACGACGACGTTGACGACGATCGCGGTGACCAGGATCAGCGCGACGATGAACACCCGGCCCCAGTCGATGACGACGCCGACCGGCGCTTCGCGCGTGATCGGCGAATAGCGCTGCTGCTGGATCGCGGCGGGAATGCCGAAAACCAGCATGGCCGTTCCGGCGGCGACATAGGCTTCGAGCACCTGCAGCGGATTGACGCCGTCGATCCACATCATCGTCGTGGTCGTGTCGCCGACGACGCTGCCCGACCCGCCGGCATTGGACGCTGCGACGATCGCCGCCAGGTAGCCGATGTGGATCTTGCCGCGAAACACCGCGCCGGCGATCGTGCCGCCGATCAGAGCGGCGGCGATGTTATCCAGGAAGCTCGACAGGACGAAAATCATGAAAAGGAGGACGAGACCGCCTTTCCAGTCGTCGGGCAGCAGTTTGGGCAACCATTGCGGAATGCGGCTGGCCTCGAAGTGCTTGGACAGCAGCGCAAAGCCGAGCAGCAGGCCCAGCAGGTTAGTGAGCAGCACCCATTCGTGCCCGAGGTGGTTGAGCCAGCCGGCAACGCCGGGTCCTTCCGCGAACGGCGAAAACGCAATCTTGAACAGCGATATCACCACCATGCCGCCGACGGCGATCGGCAGCGTATGGCGGTGAAACAGCGCGACCCCGATCAAGGTCAGCCCGAACAGCAGAAAATCGATCGGCACGCCGGCAATTGCCGGCGGTTCGACCGGCGCCGCGCCTGCCACGGCGGGCAGCAGCAACAGCACGGATATCGCCATGCAGCGGGCGGCTACGCTCGAGACGCGGGGCATCGACTTCCTCCTGAATGTCCAGCGGCCGCCGCAACGCCGCGCGGCGCGGGAGTGGCCCGAGGCGCTTCTGGCTGACCGCTGAATGCAGCAGTAGCTAACAAAAAGTGCCGCCGGACGGATTTTTGTGCCGTTGATTGTAGCCCGGCGCCGCCGTCCAGCCAATTCGAGGGCCGAAAACGCTGATTTTCGCCCATTTTCACCCGGCCTCTCCGAATGGCAGACTACTTGCTTGTAAGTGGCGGATTCGACACTTAGACTGATTGACCGCCGGTCTCCCGGGAGTGGAGGCAGCGGTCCGACCCCGGTGCCATGGCGCTACCCCGCTCATTCACTCGCCTGGACCTGCCGACGCAGCAAACAGTCGGCGAAGGTCTGGACAGGGAGTCCCTGCTAGCGCTGTCCCAGCGCAAGCTGAACGCGCTCGGCCTGCCGGTGTGCTACATCGACGTCGACCAGCGCTATCGCTTCGTCAACCGCGCTTTCCTCGACTGGTCCGGCAAGCCGCAAGCCGAGGTCATCGGCCGCGAGGTGGCCGAGGTCGATGGCCGCGAGCTCTACCAGCTCTATCACGCCTATCTCGAAGCTGCGCTCAACGGCGAGCGGGTGACCTTCGAACGCCAGCTTTCGTCGGTCAAGCGCAACGCCTTCTGGGTGCGCGTCGACTACTACCCCGATCGCGGGCCGCGCGGCGACATTCGCGGCGTGCTCGCGACTTACACCGACGTCGACAACATCAAAAGGATGGAGCTCGAGGCGGGCGAGCGCGAGCATCGCCTGCGCATCGTCACCGACAGCGTCAGCCTGCCGATCTTCTATTTCGATCGCTCGTTCCGCCTGCGCTTCGCCAACAAGCCCTACGGCGAATACATCGGCGTTGCGGTCGACGATCTTCTGGGCCAGCCGCTGAAGAATTTCATTGCGGCCGACGCGCTCGACGAGATGATGGGATATGTCGAGCGGGCGTTCGCCGGCGCGACCGTCAGCTACGATCGCCGCGAGCGGCCGTCCAGCGGCGACCTGCGCTGGGTGCGCATCACGCTGTTCCCCGACCGCGAGCCCGGCCGCAAGACCGGCGGCGCGTTCGCGGTGATCAACGACATCGAGGACGACGTCCGCATTCGCGAGGCGCTGAAGTCACAGGAATCGCAGCTGCGGCTGTTCGCCGACAACATTCCCGGTCCGATCGCATACCTCGATCGTTCGCTCAAGTACACGTTCGTCAACCAGGCGTTCGCCAATTGGGTCTGCCGGCCGCAGGCGGAGATCTACGGCAAGACGCCGTACCAGGTCATGCCGCACGACGTCAACGCGTTTTTGCGGCCGATCATCAAACGCGCGCTCGAGGGTGAGAACGTCGAGTACGAGCGGGTGGGGGCCAGTGCCGACGGCAAGCGCCGCTGGATGCACGGCCGCATCGCGCCCGACCTCGATGCGGCAGCCAAGGTTCGCGGGCTGTATTGCACCGAATACGACATCCACGACCTGAAGCTCACCGAGCAGGCGCTCGCGGCCCGCGAGGAGCAGCTGCGGCTGTTCACCGACAACATTCCCGAGCCGGTCGTGTACGTCGACCTGGACCGTCACTACACGTTCGTCAACGACGCCTTCGTCAGCCTGGTCGGTATCAGCCGCGACGAGATCATAGGCAAGAGCGTGAAGGAGGTGCTGGGGCCGGAAGTATTCGAGTTCCAGCAGCCGTTCATCGACCGCGCCGCCCGCGGCGAGAGCGTTACCTACGAGCGCGAGACCATCGACGTCAACGGCCGCCAGCGGTGGCTGCGCAACAAGATCGTTCCGGACATGCGCTTCGACGCGACGATCAAGGGCTATTACATCGTCGGCCACGACATTACCGACCTCAAGCAGGCGCAGGACGCGCTGGCTTCGCGCGAATCGCAGCTGCGCGCGATCATGGACGGTGTGCCGGCGCCGGTGGCCTATATCGACCGGGACGAGCGCTGCCAGTATGTCAACCGGCCGTTCCTGCAGTATTTCGGCCTGACCGCGCAACAGGTTGCCGAGCTTCGCCTGCGCGATGTCGTCGGCCACGGCATCTATGCCAGCGCGCAAGCCCTGCTGTCGCGCGCGCTGCAGGGCGAATCGACGTCGTTCGAGCGGCTGGTGCCGGGTGCGGATGCGGTCAAGCGGTGGATGACGATCCGCGTCGTGCCGGATACCGCGCCGGGAGGCGTGGTCAACGGCGCGTTCGTGCTGATGAACGACATCCATGGCCTCAAGCAGGCGCAGGAAGCTCTGCGCGCCAGCGAGGGCGAGCTGCGGCTGATCATGGACAACGTTCCCGCCCGCGTCGCCTACATCGACCGGGAGTCATGCTTTCGCTTCCTCAACCGGCACAACGAGGAATGGCTGTCGGAAAGCCGCAAGGACCTGACCGGGCGAAAGATCGGCGAAGTCGTCGGCGACGCCCGCGCGCGGCAGCTGCAACCGCTGATGAACCGGGTGTTCTCCGGAGAGACGATCTCGACCGAGCAGATGCTGGTGCAGCCGAACGGCGAGCAACGGTGGGAGTCGATTCACTACGCGCCCAACCGCGACGGCGAAGGCAACGTGATCGGCATCTATGCGGTGCACACCGACATTCACGACCAGAAGCGCAACGAGGAAGCCCTGCGCCGCGCCAATTGGATGCTGTCGTCGCACATCAACAACACGCCGCTGGCGGTGCTCGAATGGGACCGCGATTTCCGCCTCGTGCGCTGGTCGCCGCAGGCCGAGAACATATTCGGGTGGCGCGCCGAGGAAGTGCTGGGCATGCCGATCACCGGGAGCCAGCTGACGCATGAGGCCGATCGCCCTGGGGTGACCGAGCTGATCGAAAAACTGATGGCCGGCGAGCAGCCGCGTGCGACGGGACTGAACCGCAACTATCGCAAGGACGGCGAGACGATCTGGTGCGAGTGGTACCACTCCTGCCTGCTCGACGAGCAGGGCGGCATCGTCTCCATCCTGTCGTTCGTGCAGGACGTCTCATCCCGCATCCAGGCGGAGGAGCGGTTGCAGTATCTGGCTACGCGCGATGCACTGACCGGGCTGCCGAACCGCCTGCTGCTGCAGGAGCGGCTGGCACAGGCGATCGCGCAGGCCAAGCGCAACGGCCGCCACGTCGGGGTGCTGTACATCGATCTCGACCGGTTCAAGAACGTCAACGACACGCTGGGACACCGGATCGGTGACGAGCTGTTGAAGCAGGTGACCAAGTCGCTGTCCGGCGCGTTGCGCGAAACGGACCTGCTGGCGCGGCTCGGCGGCGACGAGTTCATGGTCATCGTCGAGGACTTCGACGATGCCGCCGTGTTGAATCGGGTCGCGCAGAAGCTGCAGGACGCGATCGCGCAGCCGTTTGAGATCGAGGAGCACGATATCTATGTGACCTCGTCGATCGGCATCTCGATCTACCCGGATGACAGTGATGACCCCGAGGGCCTGCTCAAGCACGCTGACGTCGCGATGTACCGCTCGAAGGAGCTGGGACGCAATACCTATCAGTTTTTCGATGCCGATCTGGCGGCGCGACGCCTGAAGCAGCACACGCTGGAAAGCTCGTTGCGCACCGCAGTCAAGGAATGCGCGCTCAAGCTGCACTTTCAGCCCATCGTACGCATCGCCGACCGGTCGATCGTCGGGGCCGAGGCGCTGCTGCGCTGGCACGACGAGGAGCACGGCGAAATCGCGCCGCAGGTTTTCATTCCGCTTGCCGAAGAGTCGGGGCTGATCCACGTCCTCGGCGACTGGGTGTTGAAGACTGCCGCCGAGCAGTGCGCGGCGTGGCGCAAGGCAGGCCTCGAGCTGAAGGTGTCGATCAACCTCTCCGGCCGGCAGTTCTATCGCGACGACCTGGCGCAGCGTATTCTCGAGATCGTGCGCAATGCCGGCTGCCAGCCGTCGTGGATAGAGCTCGAGGTCACCGAGTCAAGCCTGCTGCACGACCTCGACGCCATCCGCAAGGTTCTGCAGCAACTGCGCGACGAGGGCTTCTCGGTGGCGATCGACGATTTCGGCACCGGCTACTCGAGTCTGTCGCACCTGAAGCACTTCCCGATCGACACGCTGAAGATAGACATCTCGTTCATCGCCGATCTGGAGACGGACCCGGGCGATGCGGCGATAACCGAGGCGATCATCGCGCTGGCTCGCGGCCTTGATTTGCGAGTCGTCGCCGAAGGCGTCGGCACCAGCGGCCAGCTTGCCTTCCTCGAAGCCCGCGACTGCCACTGTTTCCAGGGCTTCCTGTTCAGCGAAGCGATGGCGCCCGACGAATTCTCCGAATTTGCTGCGCGGCATAAATAGTATTCGGATTCACCGCGTCGGCGCCGCGACGGAAGATTGTTTTGCGAAAGTCAGCCTGACGCCTTAAGCCAGGCGAGCAGCGGCCGCGCCGCGGTTTCCCAATCGCGCTCCAGCATCAGCATATGCGCGAGCCCCGGTAAAACCAGCGAAGGAACGCCATACAGCGACGCAGTCGCCTTGACATCGGCCGGCGTCGAAATCCTGTCGTCGTTCGCGCCCAACACGAACAGCTGTGCCGGCGCGACCGGAGCCCCGCCGTGCAGCCGCAGCGTCATGTCCATCAGCGCCCGCGGCGATTCGGGCGTCAGATGGCGAAGCGCCTCGGCCAGAATCTTCGGTGGAACGCTGGCGCTGAAATACATCGGGCGAAGCGCCGCCAATACATCGCCGCTCAAGTGCGGCGCATCGAGCCGATGCATGTTGACCAGGTATTCGGGCTGCCAGGCGAGCAGGCGTTGCGCCACCGGCCCAAGTCCCGCCGGAGGGATCGGTGCCAACAAGGCCGCGGCGCGAATCGGACGCGTCGTCAGCATGCGCTCGATGACCGCGGCGCCCATCGAATGCCCAATCAGTACGGGCGGCGCCGGCAAAGTGCCGGCGATTTGCTCGACATCGGCGACGTAATCGTCGAGACCGGTGACGAACAGCGATTCGCGGCCACCGCTCGCGCCGTGACCGCGCAGGCTCAGTGCATGCGCTGCGTATCCCTGTGCGGCAAAGTAGGGCAGGAAATAAGGCTCCCAGCACCACGCATCGCAATAGCCGCCGTGAACGAACAGCAGCGGCGCCTTAGTGTTCGACCTGGCAGGCAGCCGCGTACGCACTTCGAGCCGTGATTCGGGAGGGAGCATCGGAGCCGGTAGGCACGCGCGAGCGTGCTAAAATTGCGCTTGCCCGCCGCCATTTCCGGCGCACGCTCCGGCGATTCCGCGGCAATCCGCAGTGATCCGCATTGATCATCCAGCGGCGGGGCAACGCGCTATTCTACATGAGTCGATTGCACCGCCGCGAATCCGATCATGCCGCGGTCCCGGCCGCCGCGTACGACATCGACTGTCGACGCTGCCCGAGGCTCGCGCAATTCCTCGATCACGTGCTCGCCGAGAATCCGGGCTATTTCTGCCGGCCGGTGCCGCCTTTCGGCGACATGAGCGCCCACCTGGTCATCGTCGGGCTCGCTCCCGGAATGCATGGCGCCAACGCCAGCGGCAGGCCGTTTACCGGCGACTACGCGGGCATCATGCTGTACGCGACTTTGCACAAGTTCGGCTACGCCAACCGGGCCCAGTCGCTGAGCGCGGACGACGGCCTGGAATTGATCGACGCCCGGATCACCAACGCGGTCAAATGCCTGCCGCCGAACAACAAGCCGCTGCCCGAAGAGATCAGGAACTGCAACGGCTATCTCGCCGCCGAGCTCGGCACCTTGCCCGACGGCGCCGCGATTCTCGCGCTGGGACGAATCGGGCACGACGCTACGCTGCGGGCGCTGGGTCTTGGATTGCGCGCTTATCCATTTGCGCACGGCGCCGAGCACGTTTTGCCCCGAGGCGGCGGCGGTACGGTGCGGCTCTTCGACTGCTATCACTGCAGCCGCTACAACACCAACACGCGGCGCCTGACCGCGGCGATGTTCGAGCAGGTATTCGCGTCGATTGCACGCTTTCGCGCCGA
>Ga0207686_10000494_pt1 | contig 25888 bp, 12 predicted proteins | sample KBSM24metaG_FD_184396 | JGI IMG/M metagenome (GOLD analysis project Ga0207686, IMG submission 184396) | Miscanthus rhizosphere microbial communities from Kellogg Biological Station, Michigan, USA - KBS M2-4 metaG (SPAdes) (version 2) | ecosystem: Host-associated > Plants > Roots > Rhizosphere >...
GAGCGGCTCCAGGAGGTCACGCGGAAGCGCGGCGTGGCGCGCAGAGGGATGGCATCTTGCGAATGATCTCCTCGTCCTCCATTTCGCCAGCCAGCTGCAGCGCCTTGACAAGACCGACACCGGGCCTGGCTTCGAGGCGCTTGGGAGGCGGTAGGGCCGAGGTTTGACCTCCCCCGCTCGCCGCGACGCATCGTCGAGGGTGACCGTGGTTCGCATGGAGGCATCCTGGCATCTCCTAAGTTGCCGCAATCTAAAGAGATGTCTGTATTCAACCCTCGCCAGATCGAGCCCGGCCGCAACTGGTCTGCACCCGCGGGCGCAGCGATGCGAGCTTGCCGTTCTGGGCGCCCATGCCGACCTTTGCCCGTCGGCCGCCTCGGCACAGCGACCCGCTGTTGGCGAGCAGGCCGCGCCGCCCACCTTCGAGCCACAGCGAGACCTTGCTGAGCGGCACGTCGGGCAGCGAGTCGAAGCCGACCCGCATCCGTCCCTGCCTTGACCCCAGGTGCCCGATCAGGTCGGCGTGGACTTCGCCGTCGAGCGAGGCGACGAGGTCGGGGAGCTTGCGACTCGAACCGCGCAGATAGACCGGGCCGCTCAGCGGCCGGTTCAGCAGCGGACTCCGGACCTCGGCCCTGCCGTAGACGGAACTTGGTGGGCAGTCGCCGGCCGCGTATTCATCCCGTCCGCAGACTCCGCGGATGTGGCGGCTGTCCAGCAACTCGGCCGCCGGCAGGGTGACCGTCACCCGGCGCAGGTCGGAGTCCCCTGGCCGGGGCCGGAGGAGCGCCTGGAGGGACGGATGGGCGCCGCGATGAGTCGGCCCGGCCAGCCGCAGCTGCAGTTGGGGCCGGAACCCGAGCGCGGGGCAGCCTCCGACCTGAAAGCGGCTGTGCACCTTCACCGTCTTGGCGGTGGCGGTGGTCAGGGAGCCGTCAGCCGCCATCGGTTCGCACGAAGTCGGGTTGCGGACGAAGTCGGCACGGTCCAGATCGAGCCGCAGTTCGCGGATGTCCAGCGGTATCCCGCGCAGGATCGTCGGCAACTGGTCCGAGACGGCGTGAACCTGGGCGGAGCGGGGGTCGAGGTAAAGCGCCACCCGGACCGGCACAATGCCGAGGTCGAATGGCCCGGCGTGGGCCGGGACCGCGATCGCCAAGCTCACCGGGGCGCCCTTATAAGGACCGGCGAGGTAAACGGCGCCCGTCAGCGGCAACGGATTGGGGCCGGCGCCGGTCGTCAGGCTCACGGTTCCGACTCTCGACACGGCCGGACAGAGGTCGGCGGCAACCTCGGCGTCCAGACAGGTCGGAACGCCCGTGAGCTTGGCGATCACCCCTGCTGGCAGGGTGGTGTCAAACCTGGCCAGCCGCTGGGTGCCGTCCTCGCGGCTGAGCTGAAGGACGAAGGGACTGAAAGCGCCGGCCTGCGCCACGACCGAACCCGCCCGGTAGGTCGCGGCGCTCGGCGCGTCGCCTTCGTCGACGGGACAGGCGCCACCGCTGATGGCGACGCTGGTGCGGAAGCTGTCGGTGGGCGTCGCCTCCTCTCCTTCCGGACTGCTCCAAGGGGTCAGCTCTGAGGCGGTCGTGTGGGTGCCGCATCCGATCGGCGTCTTGAGGATCGCGCGCGGCCCCGGAAAGAGCTCGAGCCTGACGTCTTCGATCGGCAATTGGGGCAGATCTTCCAGGTCGAGGGTGAGCCGGCCCGTGCTTGGGTCGGCATCGAGGCGGGCGGCGAGCTTGACGACGATGCCCGTGGTCGGATCGTCGATCGCGACGTAGGCCGCGAGCAGCGCGTCGAAGGGGTTTTCAGCGGGCTTCGCCAGGTAGACCGAGCCGGTCAGCGGTCGGCCGAGGATCGGCGTCTCGACTTCGGCGGTGCCGACCTTGGCGTCGTCGGGGCAGCTTGCCGAATCGGCCTGGCTTGCCGAGCATGCCCCGAGACCGCTTGCGCCCGAGGGATTGATCGTCACGCCTTCGGGCAGCGTCAACCGCGCGTCCTTGACATTCGCCTCAGCCAGACTTGCGTAGTCGTCGGTCTGGGGTAGATGGAGGTCGACGTCAAAACCGGTCGGAGAGTCGGACACGGCGGTGGTCGGCCTGGCGGCAAGGGTCGGAGCGAAGGCCAAGGCGTTGCAGCCCGAGAGCGCCGGGCTTTCTATTTCGCGGGTCGAAAAGACTCCTGACTCGACCCAGGAGTCGACGCTCGCCATCGTCTGCAGCGGCGTCCCGCAGGAACCCGGCAGCGTCAGGAACGCGGCATTGGTGCGGGGCACCGGACAGGCGCCGCCGATGTCGATGCAACTGCCCCGAACCGAATCGTGGCTTGCGTCCGACGGCTCACCCCAGAGCGTCACCTCAGCGCCGAAAAGCGGGCCTCTGGCCGAGATGTCCTTGATATCGGCGGAGAGCCCGTAGCTGCCGTCATTGCGAAGCCTGCCGAGCAGATGCAGGGGCACCTCACGCGAGGCGGCAATGAGGCCGAACTCGACTGCCACCCCTGGCGGCGGCGCGATCAGGTAGAGCGCGGTCGTTCCTTCCACCGAGGGGGCGGCTTCCGAAGTGGAGGCCACGACCACCGCCGTCCCGACCTGGGCGGCGGCCGGACATTCTTCCGCGTCGAGAGCGGACTCGGTGCAGCGCTCCGGCACCGCGCTCGGGTCGACGACGAAGCCGGGGGGCAGGGCGAAGCTGAGGTCTCGCACGCCGCCACCGACGGCGAGCAGTTCGTTGCCGAACATCTCGGTCGGGAAATTGATGTCGGCGCGGAACTGGTAGGGATGTGAGCCGGCCAGGGTGGCGGGAGATCCATCCGCTTCGGAGATGGCACCGCTGAACCCCGAGGCACCTGCAAGGAAGCCGAAAGGAGGTGCTTCGCCCCGCACCGGCGTCGCCGTACCCACGGCCACTGGAAGAGATCCCCCGCCGAAGACGGACGCTTTGTTCAGCACGGCGCTCGAGGAGCCGGGTTTGACGTTGACCGGGACCTCCACCCAGGCCGTGTCACCGGGCTGCAGCGGCCCGGCGCCGCTGCAGGAGACCGTTCTGCTGACGACACCGCAGGTCAGTTCGGTGTGTTGTCTCCCGTAGGTCCCGGAGGCGCCCGTCGCAGTCGCGAAGCCAAGCCTGGCCGGCAGCGAATCGGTGATCGTGAATTCGCCGCTGGTCGCGGCGCCACCCGAGTTGGTGACCAGGAGGAGATACCCGGGAGGCCGACCTTCGCGGCCGGTCATGCCCGTGACGAATTGGGTCGGATAGGCGCTCACAACGATCGACCAGACGGGCGCCGGAGCGCCCGCGGCCAGAGACGGCGACGCCAAGCAGGCGCAGCCGGCGATCATCAGCGCGCAGGAACGCGCCACGCGAATCGCGAGTTTGGCGGCAGTCCCCAAGGTCAGGTCCCGAGACCATGGTAGATGGGCTCGGGCGCTCGGCCTACTCGCTTAGCCGGATCACCCCGACGCCTGGCAGGTCCGGGTCAAGGTCGAGCGCAGGGTGCGATCAGGGAACCCGAAGCTGGCCCGTGCCAGGGGGAAGACGGCGGCTGAAAACCCTGCCGGGGCGGGACAGCCGGCGCTGACGTAGGAGCGGCGGTGCCCACCCGAGGAGAAACTGCGCCCGAGGGTAAGCGTGAGGCCGGTGATCGCGGCGGCGTTGCCCGTCACTTCGGGAAGCGAGGCGCTCAGCACCGTCCCGTAGGTGCCTTTGGCGGCGCCGATCTCGAACGGGATGGTGTAGGAGGTTGGGATCGGGGTGGTGCCGTAGACGTGGGCGAGGATCGCGGGGCGACCCATATAGCGGCCGTTGAAGGCGAGGACCTTGCCCTGGGCGGGGAAGGGCGACTGCTGGGGCAGTCGCACGTCGGCCGAAAAGGTGCCCTGGCCAACCAGTGAGCGCCCGCAGGCAGCGCGGGCTGCGGCCGTGCTGGCCGGCTGGATGTCGCTCAGCTCGCAGGCCGGCAGCGCCGCCGGGTCGAGGCGCCCGGCGCGGTTGAACCCGATCGAGATGTGGCGCAGCGCGGGTACCTCGCCGCCGCCCACGGCAGCGATCTTGGCGACGAGAGACAGGCGGACCGCGGCGCTGCCGCGGCGGGGCAGCCGGTTAGGCGCCAGCGCCGCATCGAAAGAGACGCGCACCTGGCCATGCTGAACCACCTCGGAGGCGCCGGCCGCCGGCTCGGGCGTCCCGCTCGCGGCGGCCGGGCCGGCTGCGCCGAAGGGTCCTTTGACGGCCGACGAGCGCCCTCCTGCGGAGGTGACCGCAGCGCAGCTGGGAGTCGGCACGGCCGCGTTGGTGTAAGCGCCGTACTCGAACACGTTGGCGCCTTCGCCGTTGCCGTTGGTCACGTACAGCCGGCCCGAGGAGTCGAAGGCGAGGCCGTTCGGTCCCCCGTCGACCGGCCCACAATTGAGCTGGCCCAGATATGCGCCCGAGGAGTCGAACTCGTACAGCGCCGCCTCGGGATGTTCGAAACCCGGCTGGGAGTTATCAGCCACGACGACGTGCCCGTTCGTGGGGTCGACGGCGACGGCGGCATCGACAAGCGAGACAAACCCGTGGGCGATCGTCGCCACCGGCAGCGTCGGGTTGCCGCTGGGTTCGAAGACCTTGACGGTGTCGCTGCCGGCGTCAGTAACGTAGACGCGCCCGCCGGAGACTGCGAGGCCGTAGGCGTCTTCGAGGCTGCCGAAACCGACCCGCAGCGGCTGGCCCCCCACTTCGACCGGCGCTCCGGATGGTTCGTAGACCGCTACGAAGGTGCGGTCGTCGACGTAGACCTCGTCGCTCACGGGCTCGACCGCAACCCCGGTCGATTCGTGGCCGGCGTCGATGATCAGGGTGCTCGGCAGCAGCCGGCGGACGCCCTGGTGCCATTCGTTCGCGTAGAGGCGCCCGGCCGAGTCGGTCGCCAGCCCGCAGACGCCGTCCAGCGAGTTGACGCCGAGGCCGACGATCGGCCCGCCAGGCAGGGCGATCTGCGAGTTGTATATGCCGGTCGCGGAGAAGTTGTCGACGACGCGGTGGTAATAGTCGGAGACGTAGAGCTGGCCGGAGGCCGAGAACGCCAGGCCGCAAGCGCCTTCGATCTGGCCCTGCGGCGGGCCGAAGGGAGCACCGGCTTCCAGCACCGCTTCGCTCAGTAGCGGCCGGTTCGCCTGGGCGGAGGTGGCAGCCGCCCCAAAGCAGGCCATGGCCGCGAGGGCGCATGCCAACGCTCGAGTCAGATCCCCGCTCCTCATTTCCCTGCTCCTTTCGGCTTGTGATGCCGACGCTTGCTACAGCTCGCCTTCACCGCGGGATGGAAGGCCCAGCCGCGATTGGCGTGCCCGAGCATCCGTGCAGTGGCGAGCTGGGGAGCGGCGCAGAGGTTGGCGGAGTCCTGCAGCAGGCCCCTCTTGCCGCCGCGCAGCGTCAGTTCGAATTTCGTCACCGGGGCGTCGGGGACAGTCGGGAAGGTGCCGCGGATCCCGCCCTTGTAGGAGTCGATCCGCCCGGCCGGGTCGACCTCGAAGCCACTGCCGCGCAGGGCGAAGACGAGGTCCGGCAGGGTGTTGTCGGAAGCCCGCAGATAAACCGGGCCTTCGAGCGGCGCCGCGAGCAGCGGCGTGACGGCGCGGGCGTGCCCGTAGATGGAGTTGGCCGGGCACTTCTGGGCGGCGAACTGCGCCCGCGTGCAGATCCCTTCGATGTGGGCCTGGTCGAGGAAGAGCGAGGGCGGCAGGGCGACGGAGGCGGCGGCGATATTGGCGTCGCCGGGCTGCGGCCGCACCTCCACGTGCAGCGCGGGGTGCCTGCCGCGCGTCGTCCCCCCCTTGACCCGGATCGAAACGGCGGGCTTGAACCCGAGGGCCGAGCAGTCGAAAGCTTGGAAGGGCGCGATCGCCGTCGCCAGGCTGTCGTCGGCCGCCGTGCCGAAGCTCTGGCCCGAGCCGTTCAGCGCCGAGGCGACCTGCAGCGGGTCGCAGCTGGTCGGGTTGAGGGTGAACTGCGGCCGGTCGACGTAGACGCGGACGTCGCGGAGGTGGATCGGGATGCCCTTGACGATGTGGGGGATCGGGTCGGTTCCGGTGGCGTCGATCGAGGCTTGGGCGGTGACCGAGTCAATGCGGATCGCCGAGCGGACGACGATCGTGCCGAGGTCGAAGGGCCCGACGATCGCCGAGTCGATCGCCACCACCGAGACCTGGGCGCCGCGGTAAGGGCCGGCCAGGTAGAGGCCCCCGGGGGCGTAGTCGGGGACGGTGCCGACCCCGTAGCCGGCCACGGTGTGGCCGATCTTCGCGGCGGCCGGGCAGTCGGGCCGTTCGAGCTCTTCGGTCCCCGAGCGAGCAGCGGCGGCGGCGATCGCCGCGTCGGAGCAGTAGGGGATGCCGGCGAGCTTGCCGAGTAGGCCCGGGGGGAAGGTCGCCGAGTAGGAGGTGATCTCCTGTTCGAGGTCGGTGCGCGTCAGGTGCAGGTAGAAGGGGCTATAGGCGCCGGCCTGGGAGTTGAGCGAGCCGCCCGCAGCCTGCGGCGCAAAGGGCGCCGTGCCGGCGGGACAGGGGCCGCCACCCACCCCGGCGGCGATCTGCAGCGGCAGCGAGGCATGGCGGACCAGCGTGGCGTCCCGCCAGGGGGTGAGATCGGTGGAGGTCTGGACGGTCCCGCAGGAGTCAGGGGTGGCGAGCGGGCTGCGCTGGCCTTCGCGGAAGTGGATCTGCAGCTGCGAGTAGGGGATCTGCGGCAGCCGGTCGAAGGTCGCGGTAAGGCGGCCGGTCTGCTCATCGGCCTGCAGTTCCCCCGCGACCTTGACGAGGACCCCGCGCTGGGGCGCCTTCGCAACCAGGTAGATCGCCAGCAGCGAGCCGAAGGGATTGTCGCCGGGGGCGGCGAGGAAGATCGCGCCTTCGACCGTTTCCGGGACGATCGGGCTGCGCACCGTGAAGTCACCGATCTTCGATTCGTTCGGGCAGCCCGTGCCCGGGGCCGACCCGACCGTCTCCGCCGCGTACTGAGCCGGCGCGCAGACCCCGAGACCGGAGCCGACCGACGGGTTGATCGTCACCCCTTCGGGCAGCGCCACCACCGCCTTGCGGATCGGGCTGGCGGCGCGGCGGGCACGATCGGTGAGCCCGCTCTGGTCGACGTTGATGTCGAAGACGTACCCCGAGGGCGAAGAGGCACGCGGGTCGGAGAGCTGGGCGGCGATCTGGGGCTCGAAGCCCAGCGCCCCACACCCCGTCAGGGCCGGGGTCTGAACGCTCCGTTCGACGCTCCCGCCCGACCCCTGCCAAGAACTGGCGCCCGCCTTGAAAGTCAGGCCCCCTTCGCAGGAGGTGGGAAGGGTCAGATACGGCCGCGGCGTGTTTTCGGCCTTCGCGGGCTGGCCCGGCGTGCATTTCGCCCAACCGAACCCCGGCTCAGCCTCGTTCAGGCAATTGCCGCGCTGGGCGTCGTGGAGGCCCGCCCACGGCACCCCCCAGATCGTCAGGGTCAGCCCGGAGATATCGACCGTCTGCGGGATCTGTGTGGCCCGCAGGGTCGTGCCGTATTCGCCGTCGGCCTGGCGCAGAGACGGCACGAAGACGATCGGCGAGCCGTAGGGGTTGGCGGCAAGCTCCAGCGGTGTCCCCGGCGGCGGCGCCAAGCTGAAGAGGCCGAAGCTGCGGGTTCCGCCACCGCCGCGCGAGGAGCGCACGCTCAGCAGGCCGACCTGGGTGCGGTCCGGGCAGCTCTCGCCGGAGAGGCTGTCTTCCCAGGGGGAGGAGCGAGCGGTCTGGAAGGCCGCCTGCGTGCAGGTCGGCAGCACCGTCGGGTTTTCGATCAGCCCCGGCGGCAGTTCGAGTTCGAGATCCCTGAGGTCACCTTCGGTGAACGGCCCGCCGCCCTGAAGGTTGAAGTTGACGCTGGCGGCGAGCGCGACCGGGTGCGACCCCGCTTCGGAGTCGGGCGCTTCGCCTTCGCCGCGGACCGCCACTTCGAACCCTTCGCTGCCCGAGCGGAAACCGAAAGCCGCCTGCGCGGTGACGGGTGCCGCCAGGAACAGCAGCGCTGCGAACCACCAAGCAAAGATGGTGTGGCGCGCCCGCATCAGCGCTTCCCCTTGTGGTGCTGGCGCTTTCTGCTGTGCTTGCGGTGCTTCTTGTGCCTCCGGTGCTTCCTCGGCTTCAGGTAGCGCGGGGTCGGGTTGCCGGAGTGGGGAACGAGCGTCCCCGGGCTCGGGTCGTCCGGAGCCGAGGGCAGCGGCTGGCAAGCGTCGCCAACGCAGGCGAAGGGTGCCGGCGGTTCGGGGAGGCCGCCGCCGACCCGATAGTCGTAGATATCGATCGCCCCGGGGTCGAACCCGACGAGCGATTCTTCGGTCGTGAAGAAGGTGTCATCGCCGTTGGCGGAGGCGTCGACGAATCTGCCACCCGAGCTGCGCCCGCCGGAGACGAGACCGACGCAACCCTCCACTTCGGTGCAGGTCCCTTCGCCGCCGGCCTCCCACTCGTAGACGTCGGGGCGGCTGTCGGAATCACCGATCACGAGCCGGTCGGCGGTGTCGAAAAAGACGCGGTTGCCCGAGCTCGAAAGCACCCGCGGCCGGTAGGCGAGGGTGCTGCCGTTTACCTCGGCGCCGGGAATCGAGGCCGAGCCCTTCGGGCGTTCGCCGGTCGGGTTGCAGGAGGCGCAGACCAGGCGCGGCGCTCCGCCTCCCGGGGGCGGCCCGTACAGATAGAGCTCGGTGTCCGGCGAGCCGGAGCTGGCGTCGACGTTGTCGAAGGGCGGAACTTCAGCCGCCGAGAGGAAGGCGAGGTGGGCGCCGTCAAGGCTGACCCGCGCGGTCGCCGTCGCCGGCGGATAGTCGGTGGCCAGCGCGACTTCAGGCCCGGCGAGGATCGTCGTCGTCGTGCCTTCCTGCCACCGTCGCAGCCCCGCCGCGTCCTGGAAGTAGACGACGTCGGCTCCGGCCGAAGTGCCGAGGACCCCACTCACCGCGCCGCCAACCGGCTGCGAGCTTTCGCTAGTCACCTGGTAGCGATAGAGCGTCGAGCTGACCAGGTAGAGGGCGACCGAGCCGTCGCCGGAGGCGGCCTGGAACGCGGCGCCGCCACTCGCTTCCGGCAGCGGCACGCTCGGGCCACCGGGTGAGCCGAGGTAGAGGGGCCCGTTTTCGCCGATGCTGAAGTAGACCCGCTGCCCATTCGCGGAGACCGCGCCGACGGGAGCGGCGAGCTTGGCACCCGGCGTCGCCGCCACCGTTTCCAGCGATCCGCCGCTCCACTCATAGAGCCCGCTGGCAGCACTGAAGACGAGGTGGCCGAGGTCGGGGCTGGCGCCTTCGAAGTGCAGGCTCGACAGCGTCGGCAGCGAAGCGAAGCTGCCGCCCTGCCAAAGCGAGTAGCCAGGCGGGCAGGTTCCGGCGACGGCGCAGCGACTGGCGTTCAGCATCACCGCCCGCGAGAGATCCTCCGAGAAGAGTCGGAACGGCGCGCCATCCGGGTGGGACCCGTAGCCGCCGGATTCGGTCGGGCCCGAGACGTTCGCGCTCACCCACCCCGCTCCAGCCCGGCTGGAGAGGTACTGGCTCGCCGGCGGCGCACCGGCCGCTTCCCCGAAGGAAGAGGGTGAGGAGAAGGTGAAGGATCCCCCCGCGCCCCCCGCCTGGAAATCGCCGCCAGCGAAGACAGATTCCGGCGTTCCGGCTCCGCCCCCCGTTTTGTCGACCGGGGAGACGATCTCCCAACCGCGCCCGTCGAGGGGAACCGTGACGTTGCTGGCCGCCTCGGTTCTCAGCACCCGCTCGGGACCGATGCTCGTCCCACCTGAGCTCTTCGCCACCGGCCGGTAGCGGTAGGTGGCGAGGGGCGCCAGCGAGCTGACGTGCTGGACGACCGCCAGCGGCTGCGACCCGGCGCCCACCGGGGCCGATCCGGAGGTCGGCATCAGCGCGGCGCCTTCGAAGCCGTCACCCGAGGGGTTGGAGCCCCGATTGGCTTCGTAAGCGGCCTCGGTCAGGTATTCGAAGCGATAGGTGGTGGTAGCCCCTTCGGGGTTGACTAGCGCGCGCAGTTGGGCCGAGGTGGCGGTCACTTCGGTAACCCACGCTGCCGAGATCGTGGGCGGCGGCGCGGCGGCCGCAGTGCTCGCGAACAGCGTCACCGCCAAGGCCAGCGCGAGCCCGAACGCCGATAGGCGCCTCACCGGTCAGCTGCCTGCAGGTTGCTTCACTTCTTCCCCGACCCATGCTTTGCCCGCTTGCGGTGCTTGTGCTTCCCCTTCCCCCCGCACCCGTTGACTATCTTCGGCTGCAGTTGGGCCAACTTGCCGTTCTGGGCGCCGAAGCGCACCGAGGCCCGCTGGGTCTCGCGACAAACGTTTTCGGAATTTTCGAGCAGCCCGTACTTGGAGCCGCCTTTCATTTCCAGAACGAAGCGGCTGACCGGGGCGTCGGGAACCACTTCGAAGGTGTTCCTGAGGCCGTGCTGCTTGGTGGTGTCGACCTTGCCGTGCAGGAGGATGCGGATCTGGCCGTTCAAGTCGGCGACGAGATCCGGGAGCTGGTGGCCGTAGCCGACCCCGAGGTAGACCGGGCCTTCCAGGGGGGCTTCGAGCAACGGGCTCCAGGCCTTGGCGTGGCCGTAGACGGCGCCAGCCGGGCAGGTCGCGGACTTCAGCTGGGGCTGGGTGCAGACCTTGTCGAGGTTGCCCTGGTCGAGGAACTCCGAGTGAGGCAACCCGACCTGGGCAGAGGCGATGTTGGCCCCGCCTTCGGGCATCTTCAGTTCCGCTTTCAGGGCCGGATGGCCCGAGCGGCGGGTCGGGCCCTTCAGCGAGATCTTAAATTTCGGCTTGAAGGCGAGGTTCTCGCAGCCGCCGACCTGGAAGCGGGAGCTGAGGCTGGCACTCTGCCCGGCAGCGGTGCCGACCCGGGCGCCAACCGAGGCGGCTTCGCAGTCGGTCGGGTTGAGAGTGAACCCGGGGCGGCCGAGCTGCACCGCGACCGAGCGGATGTCGAGCGGGATGCCGTGGAGGATCGTCGGCAGGGGGTCCGAGACCGCCTTGATCTGGGCGGTTTCCTGGTTGACCTGGAGCGCCACCCGGACCACGACCGTACCGAGGTCGAAAGGGCCTGCCACCGCCGGAGTGACGATCGCCATCGAGAGCGGCGCCCCCTTATATGGGCCGGCGAGGTACGCGTGGCCGGTGACGAAGAGTGGGTTGGGGCCCGAGCCGGCGCCGACGGTGACGGTGCCCACTTCCGAGGCCTTGGGGCAGGAAGGTGAGGCGAGCTCCGCCTTGCCTTCTTCGGGGTTAGACCTCGCCTGCGCCTGGGCGATCTGAGCATCCGAGCAGTAGGGGATGCCGGCGAGCTTGCCGGTCAGGCCATCGGGCAGAGTCAGGTCGAGGCCCTTCAGTCGCTGGGAGCCGTCGGGGCGGGAGAGTTTCAAGACGAAGGGGCTGAAAGCGCCCGCCAGAGGGTCGATGGTACCGGCGGTGAAGGAGTAGCCGGTGGGGGCCGATCCTTCCGAAGCCGAACAGCTGCTGGTGGTCTGGAAGGAGTCAGCCGGGTGGGCAGCGGCGCCTTCGGGGGTCGACCAGGGCACCAGGGTCGAGGTGGTGGTGTGTTCGCCGCAGGCGAGCGGGCTGGTCAGCGAGGACCTCGAGCCGCCGAACAGGTTCAACCTCACGTCTTCGAGCGGCAGCTCGGGGTTTTCGGCGAAGCTGGTGGTCAGCTGCCCAGTGGCGGGGTCGCCTTCGACCTTGCCGGCGAGCTTTGCGATCACGCCGAGTTCTTCGTCTTCGATCACCAGGTAGAGCCCGAGCAGCGAGCCGAAGGGGTTGTCGAAGGGCTTGGCGAGGTAAACGCTTCCCTTCAGCGGATGCGCCAGCTGGTGTTCGAATTCGGGTTCGTCGACCAAAAGCGGCACGATCGCTTCGGCACCTCCCAGCTTCGAGGCATCCGGGCAGTGCGCCGGTTCTTCCGCGAAGCGGGCCGGGGCGGTGCCAATCGACGAGACAAGGCCAACCTGGGCCGCCGAGCAGCCTTCCAGGCCGTTACCCGCCGAGGGGTTCACACTCATGCCTTCAGGGAGCGTCACGGTGGCGTCTTTGAGGTCCGCGGTTTCCAGCGGGATGTTCGTTTCGCTGGGGGCGATGTCGGGGACGATCAGGCTTTCCGGGGTCCCGACCGAAAAGGCCACGGTCGACCCGGAAGCATTGGTCGCGGTGACTTCACACTGCACCGAGCTCGGCGGCTGGCCGAGCGGAACCGCGTAGGTGGCGGCGCTCTGGCCGGCCTGCGGTGAGCCGTTAGACAACCACCGGTAGGCGAAGGAGGGTCCGGCGCTCCACGATCCCGACTCGCAGCCGAAGGTCGGCGAGAGCGCCGCCGGGGCGGGTTCTTCGTTTTCTTTCTCTTCTTCGGTGGGAGTGACGGTGAGGAGCGGTTCCGCTTCGGCGAGTTTGCCGGTGAAGGCGATTTCGAAGGGTGAGGAGGTTCCGCTTACCGTGACGTTGCCGGAGCCGATCGATTCCAATCCTTCGAGCGCCGCCTGGATTTCGGTGGTACTGACGCTGAAAGGCAGGGCCGGGGTGGTCTTTCCGCCATAGCGGAGCAGGAATTCGCCGCTCGAGCCGGTCACGGTCAGGGTCTGGGCGCCGACGTGGACCGAGGGTCGCAGGCTCACGGCCGGGACCGGCGCGGCCGACGCCGGCGGGACCGGCAGAGGCGCGCTGGTCGCCAGGGCCGGACCGCTTGCGCTTCCCGCGGCCGAGACCTCGCACTGCAGCGAGTGCCCGGCATCTTCGGCCGTCACTTCGTAGGCCCGCGAGATCGCGCCGGGGATCGGCTGGCCGTCGCGCAGCCAGCGGTAGGAGTAGGAGGTGGCCGCGTTCCATCCGCCCCGGTTACAGACCTCGACGGAGGACCCGGGCGTCGGCGGCGGCAGTTCGGCCTGGGGCTGGTGGAGGACGAAGGCGAGGCCCGACGGGCTGTCGCCTTGGTCGGTGGTGGCGCGGGCAGCGATCGAGGGCTCGAAAGCGAGCTTGTTGCAGCCGTCCACCCCGACCGGGTTGCCTTCCAGGTCGGTCGATCCGTAGCTCTCTTCGACGAAAGCGCCCGGCGCTTCCCAGCTATCGATCTTCGCCAAGGTCGTCAGCGGCCCCCCACAGGAGCTCGGCATGCTCACGAATGCGCGGCCGGTGCGCGGGACCGCGCAGTCCTTTTTCGCGAAGCGGTATATGCATATCCCCCGCTGGTTGTCGTGACCGCCGTCGGATGGCACTCCCCAGAGGGTGGTCCGCACCCCCTCGATCACCCCCCGCGCCAGCACGTCGTTGCTCGACGCCGCCAGGGTGAAGGCGCCGTCGGAGCTGACCGAGCCGAGCAGGTGCACGTAGGTGCCTGGGAGCACTTCGAAGCCGAGCTCGGCCGGGAAGCCCGGCGGCGGCATCATGTTGTAAAGGGGCTTGATCCCATCGCCCAAGCCAGCCACAACCGAAATGGCTAGGCCGATCGTGCCGATCTGGGAGCCGTCCGGGCAGCCGGTTTCACCGGCCTCCAGCTCGCTCTCCTTGCACTTCGGCGCCGCCGCGGGGTTGACCACGGTCCCGGGCGCCAGGCTGACCTCCGCATCGCGCAGGCCGCCGCCGGGCGCCAGCAGGGTCTGGATGTCATTGCGGTCGTTGGTCGCCAGGTTGAACCCCGCCACGGTCATCGCGTAGGGGTGGGATCCCGCCTGGGTGGCGGCAGAGCCGTCGGCCTGCGTGGCGAAACCGTAGAGTCCGGTGGGCTGCGACAGGAAGCCGAAGGGCGACGGCTGTGCGGAGATCGCCGTCGGGGCCACGGTAGCGACCGGGACCGCTTCGCCGCCTTCGATCGCGGCTTTGTCTTTCAGGGTGCCGGCGGCGCTTCCTTCCACTTTGACTGGCACGGTCACGCTGACCAGCTCGCCCGGGCCAACTGGGCCTTGGCTCCCGCCTTTGCAGGTGATTTTGTGCCCCAGCGCCGAACAGCTCATGCCGAGTAAACGCCCCGCCCCTTCCTGGGCGCCGTATTCACCAGTCGGCGGGAACCCGGGCGCCGGCAGCAGGCCATTGGGCAGCGTGTCGGTCAGCGTGAATTCGCCGTTGGTGGCAGCGCCGCCGACGTTGTAGGCCTGGACCAGGTAGGCGGGACCATTTTTGTCCGGGCCGTTGATTTTGACCGAGCCGTAGGCAGAGCCAGCTTCGAAGGCGCTCGGGAAGGGAATCGCCTGGATCGCCCAGGCCGGCGCCGGCGCGGCCGCCGCGCTGCCCACCGCCAGGCCGAGGATCGCCGCGTAAATCGTCAATCCAGCTAGCAGCAGCCGCCTCATCACCGACCTCACTTCCCGCGCCCGGGGCGCTTCACGTTCTTGTGCTTGTGCTTTTTGTGTTTCTTTTGCTTGTGCTTGGCGACGCAGTGGCCGTTCTTTCGAACCTTGCCCTTCGGGCAGGGGGCCTGGGCCTTGGGGTTGCCGGAGCCGGCGAAGGAGAGGGAGCCCGGGCTCGGGGGCTCGGGCGGCGCAGGCGCGGCGCCACGGCAGCCCGCTTCGCCTTCGCAGGGTGGCTGGCGCATTTCTTCTTGGGCGGCGATGCCGCCGCCCACCCGGGCGTCGTAGACATCGACCAGTTCGTCGCCGTCCTGGGCAACCAGGCGCTGCGAAGTGAAGAAGAAGACGTTTTTTCCTTCTTCGTCGGCGTCGGCGAAGAAGGAGGGCCCGGCGCCTTCGGCGCCGCCGGAGATCAGGAAGAGGCAACCGCCCGCGACCGCTTCCGATTCGCAGGAGCCTTTGCCCTTCGCCTCCCACTCGTAGACGTCGTTGACGGTGTTGCGGTCGGCGACCAGCAGGCGATCGGAGGAGTCGAAGATGACCCGCTGCCCGTCGGCGGAGAGGTTGCGGGTGATCAAGGAGGATCTGCGCTGAAGGTGGACACCGACCACCGGAATCCCCTGCACCTGCGCGGAACCAGCCGGTGCCTCTCCGGTCGGGTTACAGGAAATGCAGCTGATCCCCCGGCCGGAGCGGTAGAGGTAGAGCTCGGTGAACCCATGGCTGTCGTAGGGAGTGAGCTTGTTCTGGGAACTGACGAGCAAGGTCTGTCCGTTAGCCCCGACGCGGGCGGCGCGGGTGGTGACGAGTCCCCCAGCCTTGGAGGAGACGGGGGTCCAGTTGTCCGCGTCCCCCCCTCCCCCGGGCGGGCTCCCGAGGCGCGTGACGAATTCAATCGCCGTCCCGTGCAGCGCGTAGAGGTTGGTTTCTTCCGCGGGCGCCTGGGTTGCGTGCGCGGCGAGCGCTCCGGTGGCGACGAAGTACGCATCTTCGCCAGTCGGGCCGCCGATCCCCAACATCCCTTCCACCCGGGCGCCCTTTCTGTCGACACTGTCGGGGGTGAGGTCCGTGAGGTTGCCGCTCTGCACGTCGTAGCGGTAGAGGTCGGAACCTATGCCGGCGGTCGAGTCCTGGGTCAGCCTTCCCTTGTCGAGGAAGTAGGCGAAGCGCCCGTCGGCGGAGGCACCGAGGAAGGCGGCGGGAGCGCCGGGGTCGGTCACCCCATCTTCGGGAGCGGAGATCCGGACCGTGCAGGCCTTTGCGGCCTCGGTGCACTCTTCGCCGCTGGTCGCGCTCTGGGGGGCCAGCGGGTTCAGCCGTACGTAGAGCTGGCCGGTTCCCCCGGCGGTGAAGAAGGCCTCAGACCCGTCGGCCGAGATCGAGTGGATGGGCTGGGTGTAGTAGCCACTGAGGGCGCCGCCGAGCGTCCCAATCGGGCTGCCGTTGTTGAACCAGCTATAGGGCCCCGCCATCGCCCCGCCGGGGGGCACGCTGCCGTCGTTCATTACCCCGGCCACCACCAGGGCGCCGGTTTCGCGGTCGTAGGCGTAGACGTTCTGCTTGCCTTCCAGGTCACCGGGCAAAAGGCCGCCGGCTAGGCTTTCCAACAGCGCCACCGCGCCGCCTTGCGAGGTGGCTGCGAGAGCGAAGGGGTTGTTCGGGCTTGCGATCGTGCCCAGTTCGCTGAGCGCCGCGGTGGCACTGTTACGGAGCAGGAGCTTGCTTCCTTCGAAGGGCTTGGAGGCGAAGTCGTAGGTATCTTCGAGGTCTTCCGACCAGCCGACGATCGTTGCCCGCGGGCCGTAGCTGGCCGGCGGGAGCAGGCCCCGAGTAGACCAGCCGCTCCCATCGGCGGCACGGGAAGCGAGGAAGGTCGGAAATTCCTGGGCGCCTTCACCGCCGGGGATTCCGGCGTTGGCGAAGAAGGTGATCCGGCTGCCGTCGAGCGATGCCTGCACCGAGTCGATCCCCCCCTGCACGTTGGTGCCGTTCTTGCCGAACGGGCTCGCCTGCTCGTAGCGGCGTCCGTCGGGCAGCCCGACGGTCGGCGGGGCGAAGGTGGAAAAGGCGATCTCTTCACTCTTGGTTTCCCCAGCGCTTTCGCCGCCGCTGCTGATCGCAAGGACGCGAAAGCGGTATTCGGTAGCGGGCTCGAGGCCTTCGATCCGCCGAGAGCGCGCGATCGTTTCATTCCCCGAGCCGAGGGCTTCGCCCCCGGCTGGAACTTCGCTAGCCCCCACCCAGCCGCCTGCTTCGAACTGCGCCTGGGTCAGGTACTGGAAGCGGTAGGTGGTCGCAGCGCCGTTGGGATCGACTGCCGCCTTCAGGGTGGCTTCGCTCTCCCCCACTTCTGAGACTTCGGCGCCGCGCACCGTCGGGCCCTTGGTTTCGAAGGGGATGTCCTTACCAGCATTAAAACCGTTGTCGTTCTTGCCGAGGATGCGCTCGTGATATCTGGTGCCGCCATGCAACCCGGTGGGGTGGGCTTCCACTTCGTGCATTTCGCCACCCGAGAATGGGCCGGCGGGCTGACCGTTTTCTTCACAGGGCGCTTCGGCGGCGCCTTCGAAACCGTGGGCACTGAAGGCAGCTTGGTCGACGTATTGGAAGCTGCAGGTCGTCCCGTTTACTTCCGCGGCGCCTATTTCTCCCTTCAGGGTGACCGAGCGGTCGGTTACTTCTTCGGGAGTGAGGGTCTCGACGTCGGGGACGATTTCCAGGGGCCCGAAAATCTGCAGCGTTGGTTCACTCACGAGTGAGTGATCAGACACAACGACCTTACCCGAGGTTTCGTCGACGGCAATGCTTCCCGGAAGGTGCAGCGTCTCCGGGTGGGTAACCCCGAGCAGATCTCCGGTCGCGGCGTCATATTCCGAGAAATTGCCTTCTTCGGAGCCGATTTGTTCGCTGGTCGTCCCGCTGGTGTAGACGATGCCGGCTGCATTGTCGACGGCGACCCCGCGGCTTGGATTTGGACCAATCGGGGCGCAGCCGGCCTGGACACATTCGCCGGTTGAGGCGTCGAGCTCGACGACGCCGGAACCAAGCCGGCTTGCGGCGACGTAGAGGTGGCCGGAAGAGTCAGACGCGATGGCGCCCGCAAAACCGACTGCCCCTGCCGCTATCTGCCTGACGAAGGAACCTTCCGGCTTGAATACGTCGATCGCCCCCGTCGAGTCGTCGCTGATGAGCACATTGCCCGATCCGTCGACCGCCACAGCCCGAGGAACGAAGCTGCCGTTGTTGACCACGGGGGGGAGCCCGCCTGCCTGGGGCGTTTCGTTCGCCGGGATCGCCGCCCCGGTGATCGTCACCGCGGTCGCTTTGCCTTCCGGGTCGAACTGCTGCACGTTGCCGGCACCCGTGAAGGGGATATTCACTACATAGATGTAGCCGGCATGGGCTCCGCCGGAGTTATCAACGGCGACGTTAGACGCGTTAGAAGTCGATGCCCCAGTCAGTTCAGGCTGATCGGGGTCGGGTTTACCTTCTGCATCGAAGTTGTGAACGCGCAGGTGATTGCAACAGTCCGCACTCACGACGTAGATGTGGTGGGTGGTCTGGTTGACCGCAACCGAATATGGCGTTTCCCGGTTCGGCAGCGTTTCGTTCAGTTCCAGGAGGTGCACCCTGGCCGCCTGAGCGGGGCCGGCGAACAGGCAGGCGATCGCGGCAAGCACGAGTGTGGTTAAAACTCCGGTCCGTAGCCACCTCATCGCCAGCCTCCCTTCCCGCGCCCCGGGCGCGTTACGTGTTTGTGTTGGGGAGGTGAGAAGGAGGGGCGCATGACAGGCATCCACGACCGGCCCTGCTCCTTACTGACATGAACTTCCTTCATTTCTTCCCTCCCTGGGACTAGGTGGGGTCTGACCTCACGGTCAGACCCCACCTACACAGTTCGGCGCTGCCTATGAGCTGGGCGCAGTGACTGCCCAGCTGCCGAACGCGAACCCATTCGCTTCGGCGTAAAATTCCAGGATGGAACCCGCAACGGCTACACCGCCCCGGAACGATTCGAAGCTCATGCCTTCTCCGGATTCGAACGCACCGCTTCGGGTTGACTCGTAGACACAGAGGGTCCCAGGCAATGCAGTCGGGCTCGCGGCCGTCCCAGGACAGGCGGCTGGTTTCGCCCCAATGGCTTCACTGAACTTTTCCTCCTGCCCGGCGGCATTTATGAAATGGGCGGACATCCCTGCCGTGCTGGTGAGTTGGACGGCGAGCGACACGGGCGCATAGGCCGAGCTTGGTTTGGTTTCGGTTTTTTCCGTACCCACCGTCCACATCCCGGTCTCGGTTTTTCCGGGAGGAAGGCTGCCGACGGTCCACGGCGAGCCGTTGCAGATTTCCTGCTGCTCACCAGATTCTTCGACTTCCAGGACCGCGCCACCGTTCCCGCCGCAAGCGGTTTCGCCAGTAGCGATCGGGATGGCTTCGACGGATTTCCCATCGACGCCTGGAGCCCCAGGTGCGCCGGGGGAACCGGGGGTTCCACTGTCTCCCTTTTCACCCTTGTCGCCCTTGGCGCCGGTGTCACCCTTGGCGCCGGCAGCGCCCGTCGGACCGGTCGCGCCAGTGGCGCCCGGCTTGCCGGCGTACTTCTTGGCGATCTTTTCGACTTCCTTCTTCTGCTTGCCGGTGAGGGCGCCCGAGGCGGCGAGTGCGGCGCCGCCGAGGGCGAGCACTACGGCCACGATCGCGACGGCGAGCCCGGCCGGGCCCATTTGCTTGCGCAGACGCGTCAGCATCAAGTCTTCTCCTTGCATCCCGTGGCCTTCGCTTGCGCCCCACCCGTCGCCGGGTTCCCTAGCCGAAAGCGGCCGGCCTATTTCTCTTCTCCCGTCCCGGGTTCCGTCACAAACTGCACAGTTCCCAGGGTTGGAGAAATAAGAACATAAGCGGACCAAGTTGTCAAGGAAACGCGCCGGATTTCCTATTGGTCGCCGTGTACGACAGGGATTTTTTCCCAGTCCAATGGGGAGTATGGCTATAGTCGAGCCAGGAACACCCGGGCTGATTTAAGCCGATCCCGTACCGCTTAGGAGTTTTCAATTGGCGACCGTGAGAGAGCCTCGGAACCGGGGATATGGTCCGCGCACGATGGTGCGGACGCCCTGGGGGGATGCGACTCGGCTACGCGAGAGAATGCTGCCGCCCGGAAGGGGGACGCCGCGTGAGCAAGCGGCCCGGAACCAGCGGGAGCGGCTCTTCGGGGCCACGGTCGCGACGGTCGCCGAGAAGGGCTACGAGGCCACCACGGTCGCCGACCTGGTGAAGCTGTCCGGCGTCTCGCGCAGCGCCTTCTACAAGCACTTCGACGATAAGCAGGCCTGCTTCCTCGCCGCCGTCGAAGCGATGGTGAAGCCGACGCTGGAGAAACTCAGCGCCGACGAGAGCGCCCCGCCCGGGCTGGAGCGGGCCCGCCAGGCATTCACCAACCTGATCGAGACGATCGTCGCCCAGCCGGCGGCGGCGAAGATGTGCATCGTCGAGGTCTACGCGGCCGGGCCCGAGGGGGCGGCTCTGGTCGACCGCTCGATGGACTCGGCAACGGCGCTGGCCGCCCACATGCTCGAGCAGGTCCCCGAGCGCCAGAACCTGCCGATCGAGCTCGTGCGAGCCCTGGTCGGCGGCATCCAGAAGGTGATCCACAAGCGCCTTTACCGCGGCCAAGAGGCCGAGTTGACCGAGCTGGCGCCGCAACTCTGGGACTGGCTGTTCAGCTACCCGGTCCCGCCCGGCCCGCTGAAGGCGACCCGGCGGCGCACGGTCAAGGCGGTGCCCTTCGCCGAGCGCCAGGCGCAGTCGAGCCCGCCCGAGCGGGTCCTGCGGGCGCTGGCGGCGGTGGTCGCCGAGAAGGGCTACCCGGACACGACCGTGGCCGAGATCGTCGAGCGCGCCTCGACCTCGCAGCGGACCTTCTACGAACATTTCAAGAACAAGGAAGACGCGATCGTGGCGGCGCTCGACAGCGGCTCGGCGCACATGCTCGCGGCCGCCCTCCCCGCCTTCCGCCGCGCCCCCGACTGGCCGCACGCGGTCCACGACACCCAGGAGGCAATGTTCGCCTTCGGCGCCGAAGAGCCCGAGTACGCTCGCCTCGGCGGGGTCGAGATGTACGCGGCCGGCAAACGCGCCCTCGACCAACGCGAGGTGGTAACCGAAGGGATGGAGGGCTTGCTCGCCCCCGGCTACGAGCTAAAACCCGAGACCCCGCCGATCGCCGCCGAGGCAATCGGCGGCGCCCTCTACTCGCTGCTCTACGACCACGTCAACAAGAAGGGCCCGGAGACCCTGCCCGACCTGGTGCCGACCCTGGTCTACGTGACCCTGGCGCCCTTCCTCAGCCGCGAGGAAGCGTACGAGGTCGCGATCGGCTGACTGCCGCCCGCCGGCGAGCGGGCGGGCGGGCGGGCGGGCGGGAACCGACAGCTCAGGCGAGGAACTCGCGCAGGAGTGCGGCGACCCGCTGCGGCTCCTGGGCCATGAAGGCGTGGCCGGCCCCGGGGAAGAGCTCGCACTCGCCCCCCCAGCGCTCCGCGAGCGCACCCGCGTTCGGTGCCGGGATGACGGCGTCGCGCTCGCCGTGCAGGACCAGCGTCGGCGGGGGCTGCGGGGGCTCTTGCTCGTCCGCGTGCCAGGACTCCATCGCCGCCTCCTGGGCGCGCAGCGCCTGCGGCGAGAGCTGCGCCCGGGCCGCAGCGACGAGGTCGCCGAACTCGCGGTCGATCTCCGGCGCGAGGGTCGGTGGAAAGAGCAACGCGATCAGCCGCGAGGCCTGCTCGCGCGGCGTGCCCGAGTGATCGGTCAGCCGCGCCCAGACGTCGGGTTCAGCCAGCACCGCTTCCGCGCCGCCCGGGTCGGTCCCGAGCAGCCCCAGCCGCTCGACCCGCTGTGGCGAGCGCAGCGCCAACCGCTGCGCGACGAACCCGCCCATCGACCAACCCACCACCGCCAGCCGCTCTATCCCCCGCTCGTTGAGGAGCGCCTCGAGGTCGGCCGCCATCGCGTCGACAGTGACCTCCTCGACGGCGCCCAACTCCGAACCCCCGAGCCCCCGGTTGTCAGGGCAGATCACCTCGAACCCTTCGGCCAACCCGCCGAGAAAGGCCGGGTCCCAGTCAGCGCTCGTCGCCGCGTAGCCGTTGATCAGCAGCAGCGGCGCCCCCTCGCCCGCGCTGGTCCAAGCGAGAGACCGCTCCCCGATTTCGATCCTGCCGGTCGCTGCCGTCAAGCACGCGAATCTACGCGGTCCGGCAGCGGCTTGGACGAGCAGCTACGGCCGGCCGCGAGCACCTGGGCGCAGACGGCGATGGCGAGGGTGGGAATCGAACCCACGACACCACGATTTTCAGTCGTGTGCTCTACCAACTGAGCTACCTCGCCTGGGGACGGGAAGGCTAGCGACCGCGCGGGAATTGGGCTGATTGCATTGGGGGATGGCGCGGGCTTCTGCAGTGTTGGCGCTGGTGGTCGCGGTGGCGGCTGGGCTGTTGCTGGTCTCGGGCGGCTCGGATGCTGACCCGCGGACGCCGGCGGGCCTGCCCGGTCTGCCGGTGCCGTTCCTGGGTACCGCGGTGGTCGGCGAGGGTGGGCTGACGGCTGCGGTAGACGTTTACGGAGACGTCGTCGACCTGCGGCGCTCGCCGGCGGGGCCGGCGCTGCTCGCTGTGCCAGCAGCACGACAGGCGGCGGGGACGGTGGCGCCAGCGATGGCGATCGTGCCGCGGCTACGCCTCGGTGACGGTCGACAGCTGCCGTTCTGGCGCGCCGACGCGGTGGGGCAGCGCTACCTGCCTGGGACCAACGTGCTAGTCACGACGGCGCGCTTCGGGCGGCTGCGGGCAAGCGTCACCTACGCGGCCGGCGGCCGGCGGCTCGCCTGCCTGACGACGGTTGCCACCCCACCCATGAACGAGGAAGGGGGGAGCGCCTCCGTGGCGATTGGGCTCCCAGGTAGTGATGGGGCCACCGTCGCACCGGCCCTGCGCTGCAACGATCCGGCGGCGCACAGCGCGATCGCTTCGGCGGCGCGGTCGGATCGGCGCTGGCTGGTGGCCTCAGCGCCGCTCGGAGCCGAGGCTCCCGCTTGGGCGGGGACGATGTACCGACGGTCGCTGCTCGTCTTGCGTGCCCTCACCGACCGACGCAGCGGCGCCGTCGCCGCCGGCGCACGGGACGGCTGGGCCTACGTCTGGCCCCGCGACGCGGCGACCGGGGCGTTGGCCTTCCAGGCCGCTGGCCACGAGCGCGAGGCTCGGCGCGCCGCCCGCTTCCTCACCGGCATCGACCTAGGCGCCGCCGCCCGCTTCCACGGCGACGGCTCGCCGGTGCCGGGGCGGGCGGCGCAAGGAGACGCCGCTGGTTGGGTCGCCGTGGCCAGTGCGGGAGCCGCGGAAGCGTTAGACGCAACACCCGGAGCGCAGCCGTCCGCGTCGAGCACCGAGGCAGCCGCGTCGAGCCCGGACGCCGAACCGCCCCGAGACGGCGCATCTCCGGCGAACACCGTCCGAGCGTGGCTCGATCGAGCCGACTACCAAGAGAAAGCGCCCCGCGACTATCTCGGCAACGCGATCGCGGCCAGCGCGCTTGACACTCACGCCCAACGGCGAACTGCGGTCGCGACGATCGCCCGAGCCTTCGGCGGCTCGAGGGGCCTGGTCCGTGTCGCCGACGACCCCAGCTCGGGCCTCGACTCGGCAGCCGCCTGGGCCGTGCGGCCGTTCGCGCTGCCGCGCCTCTACCCAGCGGCCCGGGTCACCCTGCGACGCCTGCTCGCCGGGGGCAGCCGCTTCGGGATCGTTCCCTCGGCCGATTGGCCGCAGCGCGATCCCTGGACCGCGCCGACCGCCTGGAGCGCCTGGAGCTTCGCGGCGCTGGCACGAGCCGACGCGCGCTCTGGCCGCGGCGCTCTGGCCCGCGCCGATCGCCGCGCCGCCCTGACGCCGATCGCCGACCTCCGTCGCGCCGCGACGCCCCTGGACACGCTCCCAGAGCGCGTCGACTTCCGCACCGGGATCCCCCGCTCCACCACCCCGCTCGCCTGGTCGCACGCCTTTGCGATCCTGGCGCTGCGGGAACTCTGGCCGGCGGACCGCTGAAGGACGAGAGCGCGGCGAGAATTTCCGTGCCATGGCACGGAAAAAGCGTTAGCGCTCAGCCAGGCAGGCGCCAGCGCGTCACCGAGCTACGCAGCAGCAGGCGGCGCTTGTCGCCCTCGCCCTCGACGCGGAAGCTCGCCGCGCTCGGCGGTGGCGAGGCCAGCAGGCGCTCGATCAGGCCGGCGGCGCTTGGGCCGCCGGAGCCGCGCCGCAGCCACTCGCCGAAGTCGAGGTCGAGCGGGACGATCCGCTCCTCGTCCAGCTCCAGCCCCGCCGATTCCCCGGCGGCGAGGAGGCGCTCGCGGGTCAGGCAGGCCCAGTGGGAGGGATCGCGCAGGCGCTCGATCTCTTCGTGCCAGGCAGCGGCGTCCCCGTCGGCATCGGTGAGGTGGTCGGAGACAAGTACCCAGCCGCCCGGCCGCACCACTCGCGCCATCTCCCCCAGCACCCGCCCCGGCACCGGGATGTGGTGGAGGCTGAAGCGGTTGACGGCGCCGTCGAAGCTGTCATCGCCGAGCTCGAGGTCGGTCGCGTCGCCGACCGCGAAAGCGACGTTGGCGAGGCCCGACTCGTGCGCCTCGCCCGCGGCCTTCTCGACCATCGAGGGCGTCAGGTCGACCCCCTGCACCGAGCCGACGCGGCCGGCGATCGCCCGCGCCACCAGCCCCGGCCCGCTCGCCGTCTCCAACCAGCGGGCGTCGGGATCGGGCGGGACCAGGTCGACCAGCACCCCCAGCGTCTCGGCGCTCGACATCGCCGGCGAGTGAGCGAAGGTCTCGGTCTGGTGCGTGAACTCGGCCCGGATCGACTCCTCGTACATGCCCTCATGTTAGGCCTGCGCCCACGCCGCTTCCTCCTGTCGCTTGCAGCCCTCTCGGCGACAAGCCGACGTGGACTCAGTCGAGCGCGTGAAGCGCGGCGGCGACCGCCTCGGCAGCGGTCTCCGCGGCCAGCACCCCGGGCGCACCTCCATCCGGTCATTACCCGCGCAGGGTCCAGCTGCGCAGGGCGATCACCGTGCGGTCGATCGCCCGCGCGAAGCCCATCTCCGAAAGCGTCCCCCACTCGCCCCCGACCGCGATCACAACCGCCCCGGAGGAGACCACCGCGAGGTTGCGCACATGCCCGATCCCAGTCGCGACCACATGCGTGCAGTACGGATTCGCATCCTCGACCGAGTGCGCCGGCACGATCCCGATCACCTCACCACCAACTTCGACCGCACCGCGCGCCGCCGCCTCCATCACCCCACCACGCCCACCACACACCACCGTCACTCCGCCCTCGGCGAGCCCCCGCCCAACCTCCTCGGCCAGCCGACCCAACTCCGAGTCAAGCCCGGCGCCGCCCGACCCAATGACAGCGACCTGCCGGCGTCCATCACTCCGCCCCCACCCCCTGCATCGCCCTCATCAACTCCAGCGCCCCACGCTTATGCAGCGGTTCATTGAGATTCCCGCACTTCGGACTCTGCACGCACGACGGGCAGCCGTCCTCGCAAGGGCACTCGGCGATCAGCCGCTCGGCGTCGCCAAGCAGCCGCTCAAACTCGTCGTAGCCGCGGCGGGTGATCCCGACCCCGCCGGGATGCCCGTCGTAGATGAAGATCGTCGAGCGGCCGGTCTGGAAGTGGACGTTGGTGGAGAGGCCGCCAATGTCCCAGCGGTCGCACATCGCGATCAACGGCAGCACCGCGATCTGACCGTGCTCGGTGGCGTGCAAGGAGCCGAGCAGGGCGTCGGGCGGCAGCGCCCCGCTGAGTCGCTGCGGCAGCACGTACCAAAGCGCCTGGGTGACGAACTGCTGCTCGGGCAGCTCCAGGGCGACGATGTCGATCGGTTCCTGGTCGGAGATCGAGACCCGTTGGAAGGCGATTACCTGCTCGGTCACCGAGACCTCGCCGAAGTGCAGCTCGACCCCGGCGACCCGGCGCTGCTCGCGGATCCGTTCGATGTAGATCTCGGTCTCCTTTTTGGGCCGCGTGTACCAGTCGCCGTCGAAGCGGGAGACGATCGCCCGTCGCTCCTCAATGTCGAGCCGCTCCACCTCATAGCTGCGACCCAGGTGCAGATAGACGGCGCCGGGGTGAATCGTGGAAAAGGCGCGCTCGGCCTCGACGAAGCCGATCAGCTCGCCGTTCTGGTCGTCGACGACCGTGAAGCTGTCGGGCGAGGCGGAGCGCAGCGACACGCGCGCAGCTGGGTAGCCGGATCCCCGCGGCAGCCAGCGGTCGCCGCGGCGCCGCAGATCTCCGGACGCGACCAGGCGGTCGGCGTACTCCTCGAATCCCTCGCCGAGCGTCGCGGCGTCCGAGCGCTCGAGCGGCCCTTCGTGCGCCGCGGCGACGAGATGCCGCATCCAGATGGTCTCGGATGAGTGGTCGAGGATCGCTGCTTCGACCGGCCGCTCGAGGAACTCGTCCGGGTGGCGGCAGAAGAACTGGTCCAGCGCGTCGTCGCCGGCGACG
>Ga0207686_10000498_pt1 | contig 25770 bp, 20 predicted proteins | sample KBSM24metaG_FD_184396 | JGI IMG/M metagenome (GOLD analysis project Ga0207686, IMG submission 184396) | Miscanthus rhizosphere microbial communities from Kellogg Biological Station, Michigan, USA - KBS M2-4 metaG (SPAdes) (version 2) | ecosystem: Host-associated > Plants > Roots > Rhizosphere >...
GTATATATGGTTTTATTTCCCAGGAAAAAGGCATCGTTCCTGATAAACAAATTATCGGGATCGTAGCAGCTACAAGTCTCGGTTTCCTGGCCGGCCTTTATGATGATGCATTTAACACCAATCCTTTGCTAAAATTCATACTTCAGCTTTCTTGTGGTATCATTCTTATAAGCTTCAATGTGAAGATCAACATCTCAAATCTTGAGTTCATCAATATCCTTTTTACGCTGGTTTGGGTGATTGGTTTGATGAATTCAATAAACATGTTGGATAATATGGACGGGGTGACTGCTTCGATCTCTGCTTTTATAATCGCTGGTTTAATAGGAGTATTGGCGATCATAGGCCACGCCGCTTCTGATTTTTACATGTTAATCCTTATTGGCGTATTAGGAGCACTGGTCGGTTTCCTGAGATTTAACTGGAGTCCATCTAAAATATTTATGGGCGATACGGGAAGCCAGTTCCTCGGCGTTTTTCTTGCTTCAACAAGTATGATATTCTTATGGAAGTTTAATGAAGGTAACCAGGGGTTACTGCAAGTGAAGCCTTTCGTTCTTCCTGCTTTATTTTTTATCATTCCAATTATTGATACAACTACAGTAACTGTGAGAAGGCTGTTGCGAGGGCAGTCACCTTTTGTTGGCGGTAAAGATCATATCACTCACCATTTTGCATATCTTGGATTAAAAGAAAAAAATATTGTCTTTTTACTTTTAGCAACTACCCTTTTCTCTTTCCCTATAGCATTAATGCTAATTAAAAATCCTTTGGCTTGGAATTTCTATGTTTCTTTCGGAATGCTCGCTTATGTAGTGGCTTTGTTTTTCGTGTTCCAGTTTTTTTATAAAAAGGGTGAAATGGAACATAAGAAGAAACGCCAGGAACAAAGACCAATGCCGAAAATTACAAAGGAATCCTTGGCAGCATTCAATGAGAAGATGCAGGTCAATAATTGATCTTCTTATTTACGAATTATTTGTGCCTTACAAATGATGCTGTTTTATTAGTTTTGCTTTCCGCAAAATACACGTTATGAATCCTGATGATATAAAGTCCATTCAAAGCCACGCTGAAGATCAGATGAAAAAAGCTATTGACCACCTGGAAGTGGAATTAGTAAAGATCCGTGCAGGGAAGGCAAACCCTCAAATGGTAGATGGAATTACCGTTGACTACTATGGATCACCAATGCCGCTGAACCAGGTATCAAATATCAGCGTAATGGATGCACGTACACTTTCTATCCAGCCATGGGAGAAAAATATGTTGCAGCCAATTGAAAAGTCAATCATTGCTGCTAATATTGGCATTCATCCGCAAAATGATGGTAATATTATCCGCTTGTTTTTGCCACCACTTACAGAAGAAAGGAGAAAAGACCTGGTGAAAAAATGTCATGGGGAAGGGGAACATTCTAGAATAGCGATCAGGAATATTCGTCGGGATGCGATCGAACATATCAAGAGACTTCAGAAAAACGGGCTGAGTGAAGATGCTACAAAAGATGCCGAAGCGAACGTACAGGGTTTGACGGATAAATTTATAGCCACTGTTGACAAACATCTTTCCTTAAAGGAAAAAGAAATAATGGTGGTCTAATAGTTGATTGTTGATGGCAATGGCAATAATCAGCCTTTACTTTCAAATTCAGTGATGGTCTCCATTCCTTGTTTGCGAGGCATATTTGCAAGATAAACTCCGAATAAAATAATTCCGAGACAACTGACTTGTAGCAGTGTTATTTCTTCCCCGAAAATAAATCCCCATGTTAAGGCTATAAATGGGATGCCGTATGTTACAAGAGATGCAAAAAGCCCACCTGCCTTTTTTACCAATACATAAAACAATGCTGTAGCAATAGCAGTGCCTGCAACCCCAAGCATTACTGAATTAATAACAGCCAATAATGTGTCGTCATCACTAAAGGGTAGCTGTAAAAAATTTTGTTGCCATAATACAATTCCCGTTGGGATCATCATGCAAGTGATAGATACAACTGCAAGATGAATGGGGTTAATATCCTTAAGATAGTGGCCAACGATATTAATATTAAACCCATACGAAATAGTTGCAACAAGTATCCAAAGGGTGTATTGAAGATTATCAAAGCTTATTCCTTTTTTTGCTGCAAGAGTGAGTAATGTTAAACCTGCAAAACCAATAATAACACCGATAATTTTTCTTCCTTCAATCTTTGATCTAAAAAAAAGAACACCAGTAACAACTACGAAGATCGGTGTTAAAGAGTTTAGAATGCCGGCCAGGCTGCTATCAATATTCTTTGCAATAGCGCCGGCAAAAAGATAAGCAGGTAACAGGTTGCCACAGATGGCCGATAAAATAACCAGTGGCATTTTCTTTTTTGGGATCCTGGAGAAATAGAAAATAGCAAAAGGAAGCATAACAACACCAGCCGAAAAAATTCTGAGTGAGGCGATCTGTGCCCAGGTCAGTTCATCTTTACTGGCTTTCATCAGTATGAAAGAGCTACCCCAGATAATGCATAATAAAATAAATATTCCCCAGCTTACGAACCGGTCATTTTTCATAATGATGGGCAAAGGTCAGTAATCAGCTTCAGAACGAGGCAATTTTTTTATATTGTGAGTCATTCAAATAACCGTTATGGGAAAAATTTCATTGAAAGATATAAGTACAAGGGCGCCAAAAGATTTTGATAAGGATATTACAAAAAAGAAAACTAATGAAATACTCATCAAATTAGATGATCTGCAAAATTTATTATTTGCAGAAGGAAAACATTCAGTCCTTGTTGTAATACAAGGAATGGATGCCAGCGGTAAGGACGGTGTGATAAGAAACGTTCTGGGGGTTTTAAATCCACAGGGAGTAACCGTAAGATCTTTTAAGACACCCACACTTGAAGAGTTATCACATGATTTTCTTTGGCGAGTACATAACTCTGCTCCGGCAAAAGGAATGATCCAAATTTTCAATCGCAGTCATTATGAAGATATTCTTATAACCCGTGTACACGGGTGGTGTGATGATGAAACCGCAAAGAAAAGAATGAATGCCATCAACGATTTTGAAAAATTATTACAGGAACACAACAATACACATATCCTTAAATTTTATCTTCATATATCAAAGGAAGAGCAACAGGAGCGGCTGATGGAACGAATGAAAGATCCTGGTAAAATGTGGAAGTATAATGAAAAGGATTTTGAAGAAGCAAAATTATCCGATGAGTATAGAAAAGTATACGAAGATTGCTTTGAACATTGCAATAAGATACCATGGACAATTGTTCCGGCAGATCAGAACTGGTATAAAGAATTTATTATTGCATCGGCTTTATATGAATTGTTGAAAGGTCTTGATATGAAGTTCCCCGGGTTGAAAAAATAGAACAGAAATTCAGCAGATTTTACATAGATTACAATTACATTTTTTCACAAAAACCTTTTTTTATGGGAATGTTAAAAGAGTTCAGAGATTTTGCTTTGAAAGGCAATGTAGTTGACTTAGCAATTGCCGTTATTATCGGGGGTGCATTTGGTGCGATCATTTCGTCCTTGGTCGATGATGTTATCACCCCTTTACTCCTGCAACCTGCGCTAAAAGCAGCCAATGCACAGGACCTCGACAAACTTACATGGGGGGCTGTTCATTATGGAAAATTTCTTTCTGCTATCATTAAGTTTATAATAATTGCATTTATACTCTTTCTTATTGTAAAAGGAATGAATAAACTAAAGAAAAAAGAAGCACCGGCAGGGCCAGCTCCAACTCCAGAAGATGTTTTGCTATTACGTGAAATCAGGGACGCATTAAAAAAGTAGAACTGATTCGACGGGCATAAATGTTGTGATAGGATTCCTTTTACGAATTAAAAGTTTACAGTTATTATGAAGAAAATAATACTCCTCATTTTTATAATGAGCTCATTTGTCATTTCTCATGCCCAGGATGGGGCAGTTAAAGAAATAAAAGATATCCGATCGAAGCCTGTGGTAAGTCTTGATAGTAATGGCTGGAAAAAAAGTGGCACTTTTATTTTTAATCTTAGCCAGGGTGCATTAAGCAATTGGGTAGCAGGTGGGGAAAATAATACACTTGGTGTCAACTCACTTTTAAATTATTCGATCGACCTAAGACAAGGGAAAAATATCTGGGACAATTATTTTGACCTTGCTCTTGGTTTCCAAAATGCAACCAGTTTTTCAAAATACAGGAAAATTGATGACCGTATAGACATCACTAGTAAGTATGGTTACCAGGTAGCTAAACGCTGGTACGCAAGCTTATTATTTAATTTTAATTCACAATTCCTGGACGGATATGATTATTCAACCGAACCCGTTACCAAAATATCAAGTTTTCTTACTCCCGGAAAGATCATTTTGTCACCAGGCATGAATTATAAAACACCAAACAGATTTTCATTTTTTATTTCTCCTTTTTCTTTTAGATGGGTGTTGAAGGTCGATCCAGATTTTTATAATGTTGCAAAATTCGGAGTTGATTCTGGCAAAAAATCAAACCAGGAATTTGGTGCTTACGTTTCTGTTACTTATAAAGCAGACTTTTCTAAATGGGCAACATACACCGGTCGTGTCGATCTTTTCAGCAATTATAAGAGAAACCCGGAAAATGTAGATCTTCTAATGAATAACCTGCTTACAATGAAGTTCAATAAACTATTTGCAACTAATCTTAGTCTTGATCTTATTTATGATGATGATGTAAAAAAGAGATTGCAAGTCAAAGAGGTTTTAGGAGTTGGAATTACCATGAAGCTATAAACGATAACTAATTTCAGTCATTGATTTGCTACAAACTTAAGTCTTGATCTGATCCATGATGACGACGCAATAAAAAGATTGTATACAAATGAGATTTTAGGCATTGGATTTACGATCAAAATTTAAAAATCATCAATGATTTTGTCTCAATTAAATTCTCTTCATCCACATGTATTCATTTAGTTTCTGGTTTCTATCTCGTCATTTTTGAGTCAATAATTCTATTCAAAAATTGAATTAAACTATTATCTTTGAAAGCACTGCTCTCCCAACGGCCAGAATTTAAAACTATAACTGACTGGTATGAGAAAACTCATCTTTACACTATTTTTTTTTACTCTCACCTTTTCTCTTTTTGCACAAAACAATACGACAGGTAATAACAGCAAACGAGGATGGACTACGGAAGGGTATTTTAGTTTCAATGTTGGGCAGGGTGGAAGCCGTAACTGGGCCGCAGGTTCCGAAAAATTTACATTGCAGGCAGCCGCTTATTTTAATTACCAGGCAAACCGTAAATGGAGAAAAAATATATGGGAAAATGGGATTGATCTTTCTTATGCCCTGACAAATTCAAATTCGACAGGCTTCAGAAAAACAGATGATAAGATCGACTTCGTTTCTATGTTCAGGCATAGGATTTCCAAAAAAGATAATAAGGTGGGTATTGGTGCTTGGTTCAATGCACGTACACAGTTTCATGATGGGTTTGATTATACAGAAACGCCAAAGAAAAGAATTTCTGGTTTGATGGCTCCGGGTTATCTTACTCTTGGTCCCGGCTTTGATATTCGTGCAAAAAAAGCCAGCCTTTTTATTTCACCCGTTGCGCCACGTTTAATACTTTTTACTAATCGTCCTTACAGCTTCAACTACCAGGGTGGTGTTAAGCCGGATGGTTCACAGGAAATTCCTCTTTCATGGCATTACAATGTTGACCCTGAAAGACAAGTTCGTTTTGAGCTTGGCGCTTTGGTCTCATTTAAATTTAGGAGTGAGGTGGCAAAGAACATAACTTACTCAACCCGTGCAGATTTCTTTTCTAACTATGTTGATGACCCGCAGAACATCGATGTTTTCTGGACAAACGTATTGCACATGAAAGTAAATAACTGGCTAATCGTTAATTATAACTTTGACCTGATCTATGATGATGATGTAAAGCTATTTGGGGAGAACCATAATAAAGCTGCTACCCAGATGCGGTCACAATTGGGAGTAGGCTTTGCAGCTAGGCTTAAATAGATTAATATTTTTATAGTAGGCTAAAGTCCCGTTATTTTGTAACGGGATTTTGCTTTTTTCCGAAGCATTGCTTCGGAACAACCTTAAAATTTTCGATCTTGAATAATGCTTCGTACCAAATAAAGCTACCACAGTTTGAAGGTCCATTTGACCTCCTTCTTTTCTTTATTGAAAGAGATGAGCTGGATATTTATAATATTCCTATCACTAAGATCACAAATGATTTTCTTGATTTTATTCATAGCCAGGAATCATTGAATATTGAACTCTCCAGCGAGTTCATTTTATTTATTTCCACTTTAATGCGCATCAAAGCAAAAATGCTTTTACCAAGAAAAGAATTGGATGAACAAGGCAATGAGATAGATCCAAGACAGGAGTTGGTAAATAAGATCCTTGAGTATAAAAGGTTCAAAGAGGCATCGGCGCAAATGGCAGAGATGGAAGCCAACAGGATGTTGATGGTAAAAAGAGGAAACCTGCAAAAGGAATTATCTAAAATAGGAGAGGAGGCTGCGGAAGGAACAGAAATACAAACGGTCACAATGTTCAGACTGATGCGTGCATTTGAAAGAGTGATGCAGCGTTTTCATGATACAAAGAACAAGCCTGTTCATACCGTCATTCGATATGAGTATACAATGGAGGATAGCAGAGATTCTATGCTTTCAAAAGCGCAGGAGGAAAAAACGCTTTCGTTTGAAAAAATATTTGGTAACTGTGATAATAGGGTGCATGCTATTTTTCTTTTCCTTAGCTTACTTGAATTAGTGCAGCAAAAATTTTTGAAGATCGTTATGGGAGAAGGAAAGAACAATTTTATAATAGAATATAACGAGCCGGAAAACCGGTTAGCTGAAATGGAAGACCAGATTCAACCACAATAATATTTTCACAGTGCAATTCCTGTTTGGTTCAGGAAATTTGCATGAATTATTAACTACAAACCTAAAATTTTACACATGAAAAGATCAGCAACCGCCAATTGGAAAGGCTCCGGTAAAGAAGGAAGTGGTAAACTGCTTACACAGTCCGGGGCAATAAAGAATAAAGCCTATGATTATAGCAGCCGTTTTGAAAGTGGACCTCTTACAAATCCTGAAGAGTTAATTGCAGCTGCACACGCAGGTTGTTATTCAATGAAACTGAGTTTTGTTTTAGGTGCAGCTGGTTTTACTCCCAGCCGTATTGAAACAAAGTGTACTGTAACACTTGAAGGCGGTGTGATAACCGGCAGTCATCTTGAAGTAAAGGCAAAAGTTCCAAAATTGAAAGCAAAAGATTTTCCTCAATATGCAGAAGATGCAAAAGCGAATTGCCCGGTAAGTAAAGCTCTTGGTGCTATACCTATCACTATGGATGCACAGCAGGTAAAGACCTTTAAAACGAAAGAAGAACAACCGGGAGAATAAATGATCTAAATTTTTTTAAGCCATCCTTTATATCAGGGTGGTTTTTTTTATTCAATTATCCAAAGCAATATTGGCTTTGAAGATTGGTTGATCAGTGGTTTTAATTGCTGCAGAAATTGTGGAGAGACTGTTGGACAACCATCACTCTGGCAAATCTCATCCTGGACTTCTGTTTCTGGTACACATTCATGAGAATGTAAAACGACGAAGCGTTTAAATGCATTGTTGTTTGTTTTATCCAAACCATAAAGTTTAAATGCAAGTCCAAATCTTCCATTATATGGATTACCAATTTTGTATTTACCCAATGAAGTACATCCGCAACGGAGTTCATTGGAATATTTTCTTCCTTCCAGCCAAATCTCATTACAGCGGCCATGTGTAACAAGGCCTGAACTTTGAATGCTGTCTTTTACGACATCATATATGAAAAACCTGTTTTGACCCGACGGCAATGTCATATCAATAAAAAAGCAAACAGATTCATTGTATCCGTTTTTTTTAATGAAAGAAGTTGCTTCGGTTGATTTCTTCTTTAATTTTTCAACTTCAGGACTTGCCGAATGATACTCTTTTTTTGAGTGAATCGAATTATTTGCTTTTATTCTTTTCCAAATACCGGAAGAAGCAAACCATGAAAACAAAAGAAGAAAGATAAAGAATACGAGTAGGGCTTTGGTCCTGGGCATAAAAAATAGTTAAGCTTGAATGGGATGCTTAACCAACGAAACTCCACAGAGATATTTTTTGAATATTTGTTAAAGGTTTCTGAAAACAGGATTTAATTTTTGGCGGGTAAAATAGTTTTCAAACCAAATACTATCAAATAAAATATTATTTGTTTGAGTAAATGATGTCAAATAAAAAAATAAGTATGCAGCCAAAAACGAAGCCTCTTTCGCATACTTAAATTTAATTCAAAAGATCTAAACCGGATTAATGAATAGATATGTTTGTTCGGTTATTAGATTTTGAAAATTGTTGATCAGATTATCAACTTTCTTAAGTTTCATCGGGTAAGTGATCAATGATCTTTTTTGCTGTAACACCTCATCAACGATCAAGATCATTATTGAGTAATCGTTTTCGGGATGGGAATTTCAGTGGGGCCGCCAGATTTCAATAGATTTCCTTTTATCCTTCTGCCGTCTGCAAGAATTGCCATTGCTACAAGTGTTGTAGAGGATGTGGAATGATGAGAATCTATGAAGAATTCTCCCGTTCTTCCATCTGCACAAGGCATCGTCATCAATTGATCCTGGTTTGAAAGAACAGCATTTGTTTGAGGAAGGAATCTAAGATCGGGCAAACCTGAAGCGGCAGGTGATGTGGAACCTCCAATGGAAGTACTAAAAAGTGCTAATTCAAAACCCACAGCCCGTGATGAAGGTTGGCCAGCATTTTTACCCCTAACTTCCAATGATACTTTTAGTTTGCCTCCTCCTTCTGCAGGAAGCCAGGTATCATAATTTTCGGGTGTCACGATCAATTCAACAAAATCAAAATTGTTCTGGTGACCTTGATTTGATCCCGAATTTTGCCCGGAGTTATTTCCTGAGTTTGATCCCGAGTTTTGATTTTGATTTGAATTTGAATTCGGATTTTGATTCTTCGGATTTCGTGTTCCCTGTATTTGAGATTTGCCGGTTTTTTTCAGATCCCAGCTCACTACAACATAATGTGTGCGGGAAGACATGATGACATAACGACCTTTTACTTCATTTGGACTATTTCCAATGGGTTGGTCAGGAGCGTCCACCGGAAATCCTGGTTGTTGTGCGGAATAATTGTTTCCTGACTGGATAATGGTGGTCCCTAAAGAATTTTGAATAAGGCTGTCCTCTTTCTGAACTTCATAATCGGGGCCGTCCGTCTTCAGCCAGTATTTTCCAGTTTCGTTGTTCATCTCAACCCAAACGGCAACATCACCAGAACCTCCACCTGATCCATGAGATTTTTTGGTTTGTATGGTTGGAGGACCACTAAGATATGTGACTGTAGTTTGTTCCCAATTTGAAAACATCTCTTTCACATCGGCGGACCCTTTATTGTTGGTTACCCGGATAAACATTGTCGCATCTTTCGATTTATCCCATTTGGTTCTTGAAGGGCCTTCGGTCACATCACCTTTGTCAACCATCGTGTAAGTGAAAACGACATAGCCGCTCCACTGATCTTCAAAACCGGGGTCGGCTTTTTCTTTTTTCAAAAAACCTGACCCGACCAACAGAAGGATCATTGTCATAGATGAAATAAAAAATCGGTTCATATTCTTGACGAGTTTATTTATCGATCATTGCTTTCAGTTTTTCGATCGGAAAATTTTCTTCGATGATCATTTTAAAATTCATATTCAAATGCCCTGGGTCGGAAGTGTTTAATTCAATAATAAAAAATTGAGGAAAATATTTGGGCAGTTCTTTACGAAAATAATTTGGATTTTCTGTTACGAGCATACAACCGCCTTCCGCTTCCGATTGAAAAACCGGTCCTTCATTCATGAGCAGTGGATCGATCCGCACAACAGCAGGAGCATCCAACAAACCTTTTCTTGTTGTTTCTTCCAATACATCCCGGAGTTTTGTTACTGCATCATTTTTCGCTTTCGTATTTAGAGCTGTTTGCTTGTCCATTTCATCTTTGGGAGCACGAAATTGCGCAGGCATAGCATCGTTGCCCTGTACCAGTTTTTTTGTAAGCTCATCATAATATCTTGTCACGTACGGAATAGCCCTGTCGAGGAATTGTTTTCTTGTGATCGGTATATAGGGTAACACTCCATCACGGCTGATCAAAACAAAATGTGTAGAAGCGGCATTTGCATAAATTCCTCCGACATCAGACATCAGATCATAGCCTTTCCACTTACTGCCTGTTGCAAACATTTTTCTCTTGATCGGCCTGCCATCGATCGTCCATTCGTTTGCGTCCGCATAATTCTGATTTAGGATTTGCAGATCGTTCGCACGGATAACAATACTGCCACTGCTGCCTTCGGGATACATATTCATGATCTCGTTTGGGTTGCTTGTGCACCTCCATGGAAATAAAACACAACTGTAGGTGTACCTATAGACAAGGTTGATCCTGGTTTTTGTTTCTTCCGGATCCCGATCCTTTACCGGGACATATTTCACCTCATCTGCAAAAGATGATTTGGCAAATTCTCCGGACCATCCTGCGTCGCCACCTGTAGGCTGCGGATAGATCTTCCGAATGAGATCATTCATTGCATTCAGCCGTCTCATCGCTTCATCATGATAATCGGGTGCACTAACAGGTTCATGGATCAACCATTTGCCTTTGTAATTATTAATGAATTCGTCATTACACGGAACAGAAATTTTTACTTTGGGAAAATGGGGATTCTGTGCTGATGCTTGAAGTGAGAAAAGAAAAAGGATGATGAATTGCTTTTTCATTTAATATTTCCTTATAGATGATCGTCTTTACTTTTTCATAAATGAACTTTAATCAATTCCAAAACACCATACAGTTAATGTGCTGTTAGCTGCAGCCATATTTTTTTCCACGAAGGCATATTCACCACCTGCAGAGATACCACCAGTTATTGTAATTTTGTATGTATAGGTATCTATCTGAACAAGATTAATATTAACTTTTGTTGCTGAAATAACACCAGTAGCATCTAATGAAAGGCTTCTGTTTTTTCTATCGGCATTGAGCTTGTATAAGCCGATCGCATCGGTAGGCGTTTCCGTTGTTCCGGGAACACGACGAACCAAAAATTCCGATGCTCCTGTTTTTAAACGAACCGTCGATTTTGCACCGTCTATATTTAGTACAGGTATTGCTGTTTTACTTTTTGAAACTTGATAAACAGCAGATGATTTGTCTAGATTTATCTCGGGCATTCCTGTTGAACCGGCTGCTGCAAAACTGTATTCAAAATAAGAGTAGATAGATTTAATATCGATTTTTTTTAAAGGCACAATGAAAGAAGAAAGCAACATAATTAATGCTGTAGCGAAGAGATTTTGTTTCATGTTTGTAAGTTTTAAAAGTTTAAGAATTTATATATCGATTTTCTGCTAGCAATTTTTAATTGGGGAAATTTTCTTCAATTATGATGATTCGATTCTTCCAATAGTGTCTTGAGGTTTGAAAAAAGTTCGCCATATTTATTTAATGCTGATACCACTAAAAGCTCCTTTGCCAGTTATCGATCCCTGCCCGGTTGTGATGCTCATTCGGCCTTCAAGAGAACTAATAGATACCGGCCCTGCTTTCATACTTACTTTGCTCACTAGTGTAACATCTTCAATACCTCCCTCATTAAAATCAACCTCTGCACCAGCTTTTACGGACGGACCAATTTCCAGCGGCCCAAATTTTTCTTTATCACTACCTATTGATTCTTCCACTTTGACTGTACCGTGGTATTTTCCATTTGCCAGGTTTTCTTCCAGCGAACCTTTTACATATTTCAAATCAAATTTTGTGGTCATCTTGTTGCACTCCACTTTTATACTGAAAAGACTTCCTGCGTACGGAATGGATAACTCAGTTTTATACTGACAGTTCATTTCGTCAAAATCAGGCAGCGTTTTTCCGTTGGGTTTTGGGATATCCTTTGGAGGCATACAGCCTATTTCGTTTTCATGTCTTAGAGAAGATAAGAATCCCAGGATGCCAAGCTTTATGGTTAATATATCCTGTTCATAAATGGATGGATCAAGCGAAGCATACAGCGAATAATTTGCTCTTGCATCTAAAAACTCTTTTTCAAGTGTGAGCAGTTCAGCATTGCGCTCCTGCCAAATCGCATTTGCTTTAGAATTAAATGTTGTTGCTGCCGCAAATCTTGCACTGCAACTTTCTTTTGTATTTTGAAGTGCAAGGTTATAATCGTTTCTAAACTGATCAATCATTGCCTCCGACTCTTTTATTTTTTTATCTAAAGCAAGAAATCTTTCGGTATGCCACTCGATAAGCAGTTCATATTTTCTTCTTGCTGTTTTATATACTTTATTGTTGTATGGTTGTAGCAGCGGATTTACTCTTCCTGCCAGATCTGCAACATCTACATCTTTGTAACTTTTTATGTTTTTAGAGGATAAGTTTCCAAAAAGCTTTTGCCGGTATTGATCAACCTTCTCGTCGACCTGTTTTTTTGTTTGTTCTAATGAGGACATTACTTCGCCCAGTTTTTCACGATAGTCATCCCACTCCCATCGATTCAGTTGGGCAGGTTCACCCCCCTCAAAAGCATAGCTGGGGGGACTTAAAAATTTTTCAATTCCCAGTGGCTCTGCTTTCGTTGGATATTTGAATCGGAAATCTTCAACTTTAAGGTGATATCCTTGTCTGGTCAACTTCGCTTCTTTCTCTGGCGTATAGTCTTCTTTGATTGATCTCTTCAACGATTCAACTGACTCATCGTTTTGACCCTCTGCTTCATCGATACCACACATCGTTTCCTGTGCGTATGGATGTACAGCCATCATCATTATCGTAGCGCTGAGATATTTCTTAGAATTTGTCATGTCTCCCAAACCATACCATGATTGCCCGAGATTATTCATGATTGTAGTATTGTTTGGAAATTTTGCGAGAAGATTTTGCTGGATAGGGATTGCGAATTGTTCTCCACCCACCATCGAAAGAAAAGTTGCATAATTGCTGAGATTGTCTGCATCCAGTGGATCATCCATACAGGCTTTGCCCATTATCCAGATCGCCATATCTGTGGACTTTGCCAGCCAGCACAGAACAGCAAGATTTCCTGTCCTGACGGGTGATTTTTCTTTTGCATTGACCTCATCATATAATTCTTTGGCGTATTTCTTTTGTGATAGTGGTAATTTTTTTTCAATAGCCAAGTTCACTTTTTGTACAAACACTGATAATTCAGCATCAGTTAATGGTTTTTTGGGAAGAGCATTTATCCTTGTATCATCTCTTTTAGGAACTGAATTATCATCATTGTCTAATTCTTGCCCGATCTGCTGAACGGTTTTCTCCGGCATTTTGGAAATTCCTTTTGTCACACCTCCCATCATTTCCACTTGTTTTTTTAGCATGATAAGCTGATCTTCCAAACCTTTTATTGTTTCAGGATCTTCTTTGTTCTTTTTTGCATCGGCAATTTGCTTTTCCAATTCACTAATTTGTTGATTCAATTCTTTAATTGCCTGCGACATCTGATTCTGTATTTCTTGTTTGGATGGTGTTTGAGGAAATGCAGATTTGCCAATAAACAAGAACAACAATGAAATAATTGTAAGACGCATAGATGTCGATTTTAGAATTAGATCTTGATGAATTCAACTCTTCTATTATTTGCTTTACCTGCCGGAGTAGTGTTGTTATCGAGGGGTTCACTTTCTCCTTTACCATCAGTTTCCATTCTACTTGCATCAATGCCGAATTCTTTTGCAAGCATATCTTTCACTGCAGCTGCTCTTCTTTTTGAAAGATCAAGATTAGCGTCATCCTTTCCATCAGCATCGGTATGACCAACAATTTTCACTTTGAGATCAGGAATTTCTTTCAGCACATTTGCGATTTCTTTCAATGAACCATAGGACTCAGGTTTAATGGTGGCGCTGTTCACATCAAATAATATCCCATGTGTCACCCATTTGTTTTGTTCGAGAATTTTCTTTCTTGTATCAGGGACTCCAACCGCAAGTCGCAGATTACCCATATAATAACTGGCATCCTGACCGGGTCCCTGTAGCCAATACACGATAGCATTGGGCTTTGCATCTGCCGCCAATGCTTTTGGCATATCCCAGACTTTTTCTTCATCGAAATACACCCTTATTCTTTCTTTTTGCCGCCACACAGCAATGTGAACCATTTTTGTTTTATCAGTAAATTTTTTTGTAGTTGTGTTAGATCCAGCTTCGGTATAATTGTCTCTTACACGTTCGATCACTGAACTGCTGTTTTCTTCGCCCGTACCAACAGTGAATGTAAATCGGTTGGCAACTTGTTGCCAATTCTCTGGATGAGTTCTATCACCGAGTGCTACCATGTTTGTATAAAGTGACCATATTCTTCCGGGGTTATCGCAAAACAAATCGTATTCAAATGTAAAATCGTCCGGAAGGGAATCAATAAACTCCGGCATAAAGATGCCTTGCTTGTTGATACGCAGCCAATGTCCTATCATTCCTTCAATCGTAACAATTTCTCCCGATGAATTAGTATTCCATTTATCAGGAAAATCACCGACCGCATCCTGCATGAAATCTTCGAGTACAATAATTTTTTCGCCCGGAACAAAATCGTATTTGCTGTACGCTTTGATGGAAGAGCTGTTGACCATGGATGCATCAATTTTATTGGGAGTCATGCTGCCGTCAGCGGTTGTGGTTTTGTTATCAGGATTTCCTTTTGTAATATCTTTTATTCCTTTTTCAGTTTTACTGAAAGCAGAATCAACAGACTGGTCAACCTTTGTATCTACTTTTTCATTTGTCTTTGCCTCAGTTCTGTTTTTTACACGGTCAGCAATTTTTTTTAAGACCTGGCTATTGGCAAATAATGTAGCAATACAAAGACCGCTTATAAAAAATACTTTCTTCATAGCTGATAATTTTCGGAATTATAAAAAGATGATCTATCTGGCAGGAAAAGGTATGTAAGAGATAAGTGAGCAGCAATAGAACAAAAGTTAGAGGCAGGTATAACCTGCCTCTAAGAATAAATGAATAATGGAATAATAAATTAATAAGTTGTTTTAAAATTATCATTCATAATGGAAGCAAGCAATAGAACAAAAGTTAGTTTGAGAGGTTTACGGTTCATTTTTTCCCAAACGCTTTGTTGATAGCTTCTGTACGATTTTGAACATGAAGCTTTTCATAGATATGATGAATATGCTGGCGAACAGTGCTGACGGAGATAGAGATTTGCTCAGCTATTTCTTTATAAAGCAAGCCCTTTGCAAGCAACTGAAGAATTTCATTTTCTCTTCCAGATAAAGCTTCAACTGGCTCGATCGCTTTTTCTTTATCTCTGAAAACGGTTACCAGTTTACGGGCAATATTGGCACTCATCGGGCTGCCGCCATTATGCAGTTCTTTTAGTGATTCAATTAATTGAACAAGTCCTGTATTTTTTAAGAGATAGCCTGAAGCGCCGGCTTTTAGAGCTTCGAAAACTTTTTCATCATTTTCATAAACTGTAAACATCATGAACTGTGTGCCGGGCGTCTTACCTTTTATTTGCCTGATGCATTCAATGCCATTCATACCTGGAAGGTTAATATCCATGATCACAATATCCGGTTTCAATTTTGGCAGATCATGAGCAGCTTCTTCCGCTGTTTTATAAGTATCGAGTACTTTAAAATCATGGCTGAGGGAAATAAAATTTTTGAGCCCATCTCTTACTTCATCAAGGTCCTCTACTATCGCTAAAGTTATACTCATGTTTACCGAAAATAATTTTAACTGGCAAGTTACCCAATAGAACAAAAGTTATGTATCCAGAGGGATCGAAAGATTTACAAGTGTTCCTTCTTTATTTATTATCTCGATCTTACCACCAATTTCCTTCACCCGTGCTTCCATATTGCTTAGTCCATTGCTGAATAAGCGTATATTATTTTTATTAAACCCTGTTCCATTATCCTTTAATCGGATCAAAAGATGATGATTAATGATCACAGTCAGTTTAACTTCCGTAGCCTGTGAATGTTTTACAACATTATGCAATGCTTCTTTGATCGTCAGGAAAACATTTCTGCGAAACTCTCCGCTTACGAAGCCAGAAGGAAAACTATCCGGCATTTCTGTTTTACAATCAATACCGTTTTGTGAAAGATACTCCATTGTGTAAGCACGGGTATAAGACAGTAGATCACTTAATGAATCATTTTTTTCATTCAACGCCCAGACAATTTCTCCCATCTTGTCGATCATTTCATGTGAGTATTCCCTGATCTTATTTACATCTTCTTCGATAGGCTGCTGTTGTTGTTTTTTAATACCAATCGATTCACTTAAAAATTTTATGCGTGACAGCCCTGCACCAAGATCGTCATGCATATCAGTAGCAATTCTTGTTCTTTCTTTTTCAATTGCCTGTTTTTTTTCCAGGAAAGCCATTTGTTTTTCCAGTTTTCTTCTGTAATAAAAACGAAAACCAGAAATTAATAATCCGATGATCACTAATCCCGCTATCGATCTGAACCACCATGTTTGCCACCATGCAGGAGCTATTGAAAATTTATAACTGATCATTTGTTCAGGGTAACGATGTGCCGGGAAATTTGCTTTAATATCCAGCCAGTAATCACCCGGATGCAGATCAATAAATGAAATCGTTGCATTGTTTGATGGCTCTGACCATTGATCGTTGCTACCGCCCAGCAGGCGATAACTATACATCACTTGCTTTTCATTAAGAAAAGAAGTAGCTGTAAAACTGAAGCTGAGATTGTTTTGCTTGTGTGATAGCGGGGTTTTATTGGTGATGGTATCTTTCCCTGCCTTGATCATGCTTACTATTAACTGCGGTGAATAGTCAACCGGTCGTTCTGACTCCGGTATGATCTTTATAAGACCATTTGAACTCAGTCCCCAAACTGTTTTGTTTTTATCGATCGCAACCTTAAAAATGCTTTGATAAATATTATTCTGCCTGGTGATGTTTTCAACAAGAGGAGTTCCATTTCTTACTATGATCTTATCAAGTCCTGAAACACTACTTGCCCAAATAACATTTTCGGAATCGCAAGAAAGATGTGTGGTAAACTCATCAGATAATCCCGATGCGGGTGTAATGATATACTTCTTTTCAAGTTCTCCATTGATCAGGGAAAATACATGAATGCCATGATTTCTTGTTCCGATCCAGATATTATCATATTTATCAATAATGATGGATCGGGGTGAAATTCCTTCAAGTTCCTTTTTGAAATGAAGTTTTTGTTCCAGGTAATGTGATAGATCTTCCGGATGTGTTTGATACATGAGGAGATCATTTGAACGGGTTGCCAACCAAATATTTCCTTTACTATCTGAAACCGGGACATCTGCAAAAAATGGAACACTTATTTTGTAAATTCTTTTTCCATCGATAACGGCGCTTAAATGATATTTACCAGATACAAGTAAGTTATCATTTTTATCAATTATGAAATTCGGATACACGTTGTCAGCAGAATCGGAAAGTATTTTTGCCGGGAAAAGCATACCATTCCTTTGTTCCAATTTATAAATACTATTGCGATCTATCCCAAAGAAGCCATGCGGACTTTCTATTAACCGGGTTAAAGTAACCGAACCTTTGATACGTAAATATTTTTTTTCATTGTCATGTATAATTGCAGCAGTTTGTACCGAAGACGAATAGATCAGTAGGTTCCCGGTTTTTGTATTATAAGAGATATCAGAGGCATGACTGATGCCAAAAGGTTCTTCGATATGAGAAAAGTTACTATGTACTAATTTGGTTACTCCATCATTACTACTGGCTATCCAGGTAATTCCTTCACGATCCCGTATAATGAAATTAATTGCAAACATGTTCATTCCTGATTGAGGTATAAATGTCGTACTGGAACCATCTGCATTTACTTTTATCAATAAATTACTTTGATTTCCCAGCCAGCAATTGTTTCCCCCATCAAAAAGGAGAAAGAAATTTCCCAGGTTTTTTATTTGTGCATATTTATCCGGCAAGTCTTGCAGAACTAATTCACCTTTTTTAAGCAAAGCTGTATCAATTGCTTTAATATGATCCTTTGTACCAGTCCAGATACGTCCATCGGGAGCCATTTGAACAGTATTTATATTGGATAATTCTGCAGTGACCTTTCTGGTGATCTTATTATATAAATAAAGGATATCGGCTGGTCCCGGAAACATTGAATTATCTCTTTGAATAAGTAAATAGTCTCCCGCCGAAAATACATATGACAGATAGGAATTAATATTCTTACCGTTTAAATCTATTAGTGGAAGCTTAATGAACTGATCTTTATCAAGCATGCAAAGACCCTCTTCAGCTGCTCCATACAGATCGCCTTTTTCATCTTTACACATATTGTTAATGATAAAGTCCATTTTTTTCAAAGGAACAGGTTTGAGCTTACCGTTTACCAGGCAATTGATGCTATTAGTATTCGTTACGATCCATATAGAATCGTTGCCCATTTCCATTATACTATTCACTACATCGAAACTGAGACCATTCTTCGAATTGTAATTAGTGAAACGGGAACCATCATAAACACTTAACCCATGAACCGACGCAAAATAAATCCGGCCTTTGCTATCCTGGTAAATGCTTCTGATCACATTACTGATCAAACCATCTTTAGGAGTATAATGGACAAAAGGATATTGTTGTGAAAAGCAATCCACACAAATAAAAAAATATGCAAGAATGAGGGCGGTTCGTTGCATGCTTAAATTTAAACAGAATATTTGTCATAGGCCCAGCTTTGGAATTACTATGTTCATTTCTATTGGCAATTGAGTAAAAAATAAAAAAGGTCCCGCAAAAGCAGGACCCGGAACCATAAAAACACAAAACAGAATTTTATTCAGTGATCAGTAATCGGCCGGAATAATACTTATACTGACCAGGGCTTTCCATTATCCTGATTCGATAGAAGTATAAACCTGTTGATACATTACCAAGCGCAGTTTGATTATGGTAGTTTACGAACCTGTTCACTACCTGGCCCTGCACATTCACGATCAAAACTTCATTTTCATAATTTCCAATTTGTGGTATTACCCAAACCTGGTTACGTTTTGTTACTGTTGGTATCTTAAATATTTCTTCTTTAATTGGAACCTGCTCATTATTTACAGCTGTAGTGATGACCTTTCCCTTATCATTATCAATTATCATGATGCGGCAACGGGGATCACTGGGTAGAACAACATTAACCGGGTTAGTGAAATTGAGCCAGAATCGTTCATTACTTTCTTTTAATAGGTCACCAATTATTTTGATCTGTATCGTTGCAGATGAAGATCCGGGAGGTATTATTAATACACCATTTGCAGCCACATAATCTGATCCGGCTATCGCATCATCATTACTTGTAGCATAATTCAATCTTACAGCCGAGACAGCAGGACGATCAAGTGTCACTTCAATATCAACCGTTGTGTATCCAACATCTCCTTCTTTCACGGGATAAGCTCTTGTCATTAACATTGGGAGACCTTGCGTGCAATTCTCATCAGTTTGTCCATCACAATCATCATCTATTCCGTTGCCGCATATTTCTGTTGCCCCGGGATGAATAGTTGCATTGGTGTCATTGCAATCGCCACCATACCAAACCCAACCAGAGTTTTCATCAACTCCACATGCTCTCAGGGTTGAATCAGGGTTTCCATAACCATCACCATCATTGTCGCGATAATATGTCCGAATGGTATCAACATACATCTCTACCAAATTGGATTCAATAGTAGCTGCCTGGACACAGCCCAATGAAGAAGTCATGAATGCCTGTATCCAATCTCCTTGTTGTGCAGTATTATAACTGAAACCTGACGAATCGCTGCCAACATTAACACCATTCAATTTCCATTGATAAGATGGATGATCACCACCATTTGTTGGATTAGCTGTGAACTTCGCAGTATTACCAATGCAAATGGGATTATGCTCAGGAATAACATAAACAGCAGGGGCAACAGGAGACTGAACAGTGACGACGATCTCGTTTGACGTTACATTTTGTAAACCACCGCAAGCATTCGAGGTCATTACACAAGTCACGGTGTCGCCATTCAACAAACCATCAACCTGCCATTGGCTGGAAGTAGCTCCAACATTGTGACCGTTTACTTTCCATTCATAAATTGGATTTCCACTATTTGTTGGTGAAGCAGTAAAAGTCACCAGTGTTCCATAGCAGAAATTTGTTGTGGATGCATTGATCGTTATCGAAGGAGTGGCTGATGCATTTACTGATATTATTATCTCATTTGACGATATTGATGAGGACGAATAACAAGTCGAAGATGGCATCATAGTAACCTTTATCTTATCTCCGTTCTGCAACGAAGAACTCTGATAAGTTGTACCTGTTGCACCCGGAATATTATTTCCATTCAATTGCCATTGATAGCCTGCTCCTGCAGTAACTGAGGTAATATTGAATGTTACAGAAGATCCGGGACAAATTGCAGTTGCAGACGCACTGATATTTACTGACGGTGGTGTTGAAGCCAATATCGTCATTACCATCGGCGCTGACGTTACCGATTGAGGACTTGCACAACCTAACGATGATGTCATAGTTACTGTAACGATATCACCATTGTGTAATGAAGAACTTGAGAAAGCATAGCTATTAGTTCCTGCATTGTTTCCATTTACTTTCCATTGATAAGATGGATTGTTGCCACCATTTACCGGAGTAGCTTCAAAAATTGCTGTTGCACCTGAACAGATAGTTGTACCTGATGATGATTCAACTATGACTCCTGCTGGAAGTGTTGGTGTTACCGTCATTGTAAATCCAGTTATCGTATATGTTTGAGGACTTGCACATGTAAGAGAAGATGTCATTGTAACACTCACCCGGTCACCATTTGCTAATGTTGAACTTTGATAAGTTGAACCAGTAACCCCTGGAATAACATTTCCATTTAGTTTCCATTGATAAGACGGATTACTACCGCCATTTGTAGGTGTAGCAACAAAGTTAACTGGTGTTCCTGCGCATATTGTTGTTGCTGACATACCAAGACTGACCAATGGAACAACACTTGTACTCACGTTCATGGAAATTTGATTGGATTGAACAGTTTGAGGATTGGCACAACCTATTGAAGAAGTCATTGCAACCGAAACGATATCACCATTTGCTAAAGATAAAGTTGTAAGAGATGTACCAGTTGCACCAGGAATATTATTACCATTCAACTTCCATTGATAAGATGGCGCGGTACCACCATTAGATGGGACAGTAGTAAATGTTACTTGTTGTCCATTACAGATATTAGTTTCTGTTGCATTGATATGTATAGTTGGTGTAAAACTTGCGTTAACTGTTACGGTGAAAGAACAATTTATAGAAGGCGTACTATTCAAAGCATATGTAACTGTTGTGACACCTGTATTAAATGTTTTTCCGCTGACACTTCCTGTTCCCGTTCCGATGGTAGCTCCATTCATAGTATAAGTGTACGAAGCTCCGGCTGGCGAAGTAACAGCATCAATATTGTTTACAACTGCAGAGCATTGTCCTATGGTAGCCGAAACAACAACATTTCCGGGACAGGTGATAGTTGATACGCCGCCAACAACAATAGTATCTCTTTGAAACAAACTCCAATGACCAGATTGGTCTCTCATTCTTATTGCGAGATAATGAGTGCCTGCAGTCATACTCGCAGGTACTGGAATATTGAATAGCTGAGAAATGGAAAACCCTGTAGTTTGAATATTGAGTGGAGTGCCCCCACCAACACCCGGATCAGTATCAAAAAAGTATTCTGCCTTGGTGATAATAGGGAGATCCGTGCTCGGTTGAAAAACATAAAAATTTCTTCTTTGAAATAAACTCCATTTGCCATCTGAATCTTTTACACGTATTCCCAGCCAATGAAAACCCGGTGAAAGATTTATTGGGATATGAACCGGAAAACTTACAGATATGCCCGGTGTGCCAATTGAAGTTGGCGTTCCGTTTCCAGGACCTGGATCTGTATCAAAAAAATATTCTGCATTATTTACTATTTGGGCAAACGCTGTTGTAATCGATAAGATCAACAGCACAGCAATAAAAAGCCTCTTCATATAAATGAGTTTTAAAAATTGAATAATATTTTTTTAAAGAGACTTAATTATTTCGCCTGGCATCTACCTGCACATTAAGAGTGCCACCAGCAGAGATTGTTGGATTAGAAATATTCATACCGATCATAACAGGAATTCGGCTCATGTTGCTATTGCTCCAATTCAAACTGCCCGATGCGTCAAACAGAAGCCCTATATCTTTACCATCACTGCCTGTATTGTTAGCCGGCCCGGATGCGATCGTAAAATTCAACACAAGGATTTCTAAACCCTGGTTGATAAATGATTGATTGGTCATTTGCGGATCCTGATCTGCTATATTTCCGCCATCATCACTGTTGCCAAAAGAAATATCCCATGGATTATTAGTACCCGCACCATAAGTAATATTATTATTGAAAATGCTGTTTGTAACATTGGTCGCTGCATTTCGATGGACAAAGATGTTATTAGAAAAAGTCATTCCTTTTGAAGCACCTCCAAAGCATGGTGCCGTGTTTGTGCCAGATGGCCCAAACCATACATTATGATCAAACAAAATGTTTTGAGCAATTAAAAATCCTTGAAAATTTCCATTGGTAGATATGGCATAACAAACATTATTCTGAAATAAAAAATTTGTAACTACAACCTGGGCACCAAGAGACATGAAGGATTTATCAAACCAATTGCCTTCAAAGACCCAGCCATTATAAGCAATAGTAGTAAAACCCAAATAGATAGCTGATTCAAATTGATTCCGAATAAAGCGAAGACTGTCGGGAGCATTCGAGAGAATTGAAACGCTGGACAAAAAATCTAAACCATGTAGTTCTGTTTTTCTGCTGGCAACTCCTTTGATATCCACATTACTTTCAATCGTGGCCTTATACGGCTGGAAATTTTGTGCAGGCGCCCAACCGGGCCCAATAACAGTAAGTCGTTTATCTTGTATGATAAAACCAGCATAACGGGTTGGGCTTCCTTGTACATAGATCGTGTCGCCACTAAACGAAGCATCAATGGCAGCCTGGATGGTATTGAACTGTGCCAGTGTATTCGGATTGTTACTTACAGTGCGAACAGTTGCAAAAGCATTCACACATATAGCTAATGACAGGATAAGAAAAATCTTTTTCATAAATAGTTAATTTATTTTTTAAGTAGAGCATGATTTAATTTGGTTGCATACCGGTAACAGATGACTTATAGAATAAACCATAAATCATAAATTGGATAGACTTTTTGATTGATTTTATTTGTCTACAAGGGCATATCCTGCTCCTGGCAGGATATTTAATTTTCCTTCATAATTAACCGAGACCCTTGAATCTCCGTTTAGAATTATTTTAAGGTCTTTTGACATGATTGTGCCCAGGGAAAATATTTCGGTTACACCATTTGTCACTAGCAAGTCTGCATTTCTTACAGGTATGTATATGGTGAGTTTAGAAAAACTGCTTCTCTTTTGTGCATCAATTAATAGTTTCCGATTTTTTAAAGTTGTTTTTATACGGCTCAGGTCTTTGGGATTTCCTTTTGCCAATAGCTTGCTGGCCGGTTCATTTGTAAGGACCACTGTAATATCTCCCCGTATTTCTACCTCTTGAAATATTTCTGGTAGATTTATTTCTTTCACACCAGTTAATGGTGTTCGGCCATTTGTTGGATTGTATTCCGAAAATGTTGTGGGTTTATTACTTGCGGTTTGTGCAGTAGTAGACATGTTTACACATAAACCCATTGACAGGATTAGAAAAATCTTTTTCATGATAGTTAATTTGATTTTGATTTAAAAATGGTTAATGATCTTTGATCGAAAAATAGTTTACAAATATTGAGGTGCTGAAACTGTGATCAGTTGCCTATTCTCATCGAATTGGTTTTGCGATGGTCTTTTTATCTTTTGCCATTTCCAATAAGTGAATGAACGCAATACCCATTCAAATGGACCCAATGTATATTTTTTCATCCACCAGGTGCTGAATAGAAGTTGTAATGCAAAAAAGATAATGAATAAAATAAGACCTTCGGTAGGAGCTACAGTTTTGAATTTGTTTGTCAACAGAAAATAAGGAACAAGTACAAGGGATTGCATCAGGTAATTGCTGAGTGACATTTGCCCAAATGATGCTAGTGGCCCGAACAGTTTTTTCCTTTTTTCTGAAGATGCAAGACTGATGAGTATAGTTGCGTAAAGAGTAACACATGCAGTGGTCATTACATACCACAGAATGCTAAAGATCCGAAATACAGAATAGATCAGCCACTTGAGTACAAGTGCTTTCGAGATCACAGGATAAAGTTCGTCAGCGATAAAAAAATTAAAAGGAATTAATATCGCAGTTACTATTAATGATGTAATAAGCAGGCGGGTTCTGAATCTTTTATTCTCATTTATTTTTTTCAATATACCGGCTTTGCTGATCCAAAAACCTAATAAGAAATAAAATAACATTTCAATATAAATACCATACACCTGGTGATAGATCTTGAAAAATTGCCAATTGTATTGCAGGTAATCAGGATAGTTATTGGGCTCAACAAGTGAAAAGGTTTGCGGCCAGGCACTTCCAAAAAGAATATAGACGATACTACTTATCATGATCGCAAATACTATTCCGAGCACTATAAGCAATTGACGACTGCTTAGATTTCGTATCAGTAATAAGAGAAATCCCGCGGCGCCATAAAACATCAGTATATCCCGCTTACTTATTAATACTGCATGAATAAAACCTAAAATGAGCAGACCAATAATTCTTCTGGTAAAAACTGGAACTATTGAAGAGTTGTTTTGTTTGGCTTTTTCTAATTGTACATGAAAGCCGATCCCAAAAATGAGGATAAGCATAGTGTACATCCTGTTCTCTATAAGAATATATTTTGGCCATGCTATGATCTCGTCTAAAAGAGAATTAGTATAGCCGTAAGATGGGCCGTTATCACTTACGCAAAACATAAACAATACACCGGCTAATGCAAAACCACGAAGGATATCGATGCTTCGGTCACGATTTGATGCCGATAGCGGCTGGAGGAGAGTGGACATAAAAAATGATTTTGGTTACAAAAAAAATTCAGCTGCAAATTAGATTTGAGAGAAAGCGAAATCAATATGACTAAAGTTTATTCAGAGCTGTCCTTAATAGTTGTAACCTTTTTCAACTTCCTATTTGACATATTAAATATTCTTAAAGAAGGGTTTATGCATGAATCAAAGATCTATAGCAAACACATGTTTGCTAATATATGACGAAAGTTTCTGCGGAGACTTAATCTAGGTGAATGGAAGATCAGTTGTATTTAACTAGTAATTTTTAAGCGACTATCCTGGTTATTAGAAATAATTATTAATCAGTAATCAATAATTTTTTGGTCTTAATTTTTTCCAAAAGCTTTATTGATTGCTTCAGTGCGATTTTGAACATGGAGTTTTTCGTAGATCTTATGAATATGTATGCGTACTGTGCCGGTAGTAATACCCAGTTGCTCAGCGATCTCTTTGTACAGTAAACCCTTTGCAAGTAACTGGAGGATTTCTTTTTCCCTGTTTGATAAGAGGTCAAGGAAAGGATTTTTTTTATCTTTGTCGCGGAAAAGATTCA
>Ga0207686_10000502_pt1 | contig 25653 bp, 28 predicted proteins | sample KBSM24metaG_FD_184396 | JGI IMG/M metagenome (GOLD analysis project Ga0207686, IMG submission 184396) | Miscanthus rhizosphere microbial communities from Kellogg Biological Station, Michigan, USA - KBS M2-4 metaG (SPAdes) (version 2) | ecosystem: Host-associated > Plants > Roots > Rhizosphere >...
TGTTTCTCCACTTGTCAGGCGCCCATGGTAATGTACTTTTACTTTGTCACCGTTTTTTACTTGTTGCATTGTTAATATTTTTTTGTGATCAACTTATGAATTTCTAATCACCGTCCCTTGCGTCGCACACTTGTACTTTTTTATTTCTGCGGAGCATTAAGAAGACAAAAAGAAAAAATGAGCTCGCAAGTTACTGAAATATCATATGCAACCATTCCCATAATAATTAAGGTCTTACTATTAATTTTTCTGAAATTTGGCTATATGAAAAGAATACTATTGGTTAGTAGTGTTATACTGTTAAATTGTCAAATTGCTATTTCTCAAACCTCGTTGAAACAATTTAACCATTTAACAATTAAACAATTTAATGATCAGGACAAGATCACCCCGGGTGCCGAACGCATCAATGTTTATTTACCATTCTTAAAAGGAAAAAAGGTTGGCATTTTCGCCAATCAAACATCGATGGTTGGCAATACTCATCTTGTTGATACATTACGAAAACTAGGCGTTGATATCAAAGTGATCTTTGGACCCGAACATGGATTCAGAGGCACGGCAAGTGCAGGTGAAAAAATCGGAAACTATACGGATGAGAAAACGGGGATCCCGGTGGTATCATTATATGGCTCCAAACGAGCACCATCAGCAGAAGATATAAAAGATGTTGATCTATTGATCTTCGATATACAAGATGTAGGAACCCGTTTTTACACTTATATATCCTCCATGCAGGAATTTTTGGAAACGGCATTGGAAAATCACAAACCATTACTGTTATTGGACCGGCCAAACCCAAATGGTTTTTATGTTGATGGGCCGGTATTAGATATAAAGTTTAAAAGTTTTGTTGGCATGCAACCAATACCTATTGTTTATGGAATGACGATGGGAGAATATGCCATGCTTTTGCTTGGCGAAAAATGGGTGTCAGAAAAAGCAAATGCTGTCAATGCATATAATATTACAACAAAGGAAACGGCCGATACTCCTTTTCATTTTTTAGTAATTAAGTGCAAGAACTATACGCATAAAAGCAAATATGTTTTACCGGTAAGACCTTCTCCAAACTTACCTGAAATACAATCCATCTATCTATATCCCACAACCTGCCTATTTGAAGGAACCGCATTGAGTGAAGGTCGCGGCACAGCAAAACCATTTGAATATATTGGCCATCCATTATTGCCCAAAAACATGTTTTCATTTACTCCGAATCCAAATGAAGGAGCCAAAAGCTCCAAGCATTATGGAAAAGTTTGTTACGGCTGGAACTTTGGCGGCACAACCGAAGACGTATTGAAAAAAGTAAACAATAAGATCCAGTTGCAATGGCTGTTTGACGCATATAAAATTTTCCCGGATAAAGACAGTTTCTTTTTGAAAACAAATTCATTCAATCGTCTTGCCGGCAATGACACATTAATGCAGCAAATAAAAGACGGAAAAAGTGAAGAAGAAATAAGAAAAAGCTGGGAACCTAAATTGAGTGAATTCAAAGTGGTAAGAAAAAAATATTTATTATACGAGGATTTTGAATAAATTTCAGATATAAAACCAACGTTTATGTCAACCGAAACCAACCCAACTCCCGCTGCATCCGGCATAGATGGAAAGACGATCGCTATCATCAGTTATCTTACCTGGATCGGCTGGATCATTGCTTTTGTATTGTATAATAGCAATAAATCAAAGTTAGCTGCATATCATTTGAGACAAACATTAGCCCTTATGATACTTAGCATCTTAGTTTACATTGTACAAATAATGTTGATCTTTATTCCGTTCCTTGGCTGGGCCGTTGCTATTTTACTATGGATTGGTCTCGTCGTTTTATGGGTATTGGGACTAGTCGCAGCTTTCAATGGTGAGGAGAAGCCAATTCCCGTTATTGGTCCAATGGCACAGAATACGTTTAGCGGCATTAAGTAAATTGATTTCTATATTTGTTCTCTCAAAACTGTTCAGGATCCTGAACAGTTTTTTAATGGTTTGCATTTAAGAAAATTATCTTCGCAGCAATGAGTAATTATAAAGACCTGAGAATTGTTTTTATGGGTACACCTGAGTTTGCTGTTGCTTCACTTGAAGCATTGGTAAAAGCAAAGTGTAATATTGTTGGGGTTATTACCGCTCCTGATAAACCAGCAGGTCGCGGAATGAAGGTGACTGAAAGTGCCGTAAAGAAATATGCCGTTCGTCATCACTTAAAATTTTTACAGCCTGAGAAATTAAAGAACATTGAATTCTTGGACGAGCTAAGATCATTAAATGCAGATCTGCAAATTGTTGTTGCTTTTCGAATGTTACCCGAATCGGTTTGGAACATGCCGCCGCTTGGAACTATTAATCTTCATGGTAGTTTATTGCCACAATACCGTGGCGCAGCGCCAATCAACTGGGCTGTCATAAATGGAGAAAAAGAAACCGGTGTAACAACTTTTAAACTAAAACATGAAATAGATACAGGAAACATTTTAATGCAGGAAAGTTTTCCGATCGATGAAAATGAATCTGCCGGTGACGTACATGATAAAATGAAAGAGATAGGTGCAAGGGTTTTGGTAGAAACTGTGAAAGGGATCGCTGATAGCACGTTAGCAGAAAGTCCACAGTCCACAGTCGACAGTCCACAGTCTTCCTTTGTCAGTAGTCAATCGTCCTCACTTAAACATGCTCCCAAAATTTTTACTGAAATCTGCAATATAGATTGGCGAAGATCTATAGATGAGATCCAAAACCTTATCCGTGGCCTTTCTCCTTTTCCCGGTGCATTTACTGAACTGGGTGATAAAACAATTAAAATATTCAAAAGCGAAAAAGAACTTTCATTGCCTACTTCAAAACCCGGACGCTGGGAATCAGATGGAAAAACTTATTTGAAGTTTGCCGCGAAAGATGGATATATCCTTTTAAAAGATGTTCAACTTGAAGGAAAGAAAAGAATGTTGATCGAAGATTTTCTTCGTGGTTATCGATTTGGATGATCAATCTCTTTCATTAATTATTTTTTCAGCTATCAACAGATCCATTGGTTTTGTTATTTTGATATTATTCTCTTCGCCTTCAACCAGCGTTACTTTCAAACCATAAGCTTCCACTACTGTAGCCTCATCAGTAAACTTTTCTTTGTAATCAATTTTGAAAGCAGGTAATAAAATCTTGCTGTGAAAGGTTTGAGGTGTTTGAACCAGCATCACTTTATTCCTGTCAATAGCGTCGTTACTATCGTCCTGAACTATCCTTACACTATCCCTGCTGGTAATAACAGGAATTGCAGTTCCCGTTTCCACTGCGCTTGCATAACAACGGTGAATAAGATTTTCTGTCAAAAGACATCTTACTCCATCATGCACAAAAATTATTGAATCATCTTCCACTAACTGCAACCCATTTTTTACTGATTGAAATCTTGTATCGCCACCAGCGGTAACTTTTATTTTATCGCTGTCAAAATATGCATCAATGATCTCCTGGCCCATATCAGTGTAATCAACGGGTAACACAAGTATTATTTGTATATCAGCAAATGCATTTAAAAAGGTTTGAAGAGTATAATAAAGAACTGGTTTGTTGTTTACCAATATAAATTGCTTGGGTGTAGTTCCTCCCATTCTTGTACCTGATCCTCCTGCAACTATTACCGCATATTTGTTCATGCTGCAAATAACTGTGATTTAGTTGAAATAAAAAATCCTCCCACCTGAGGCGAGAGGATCATATTTTATAGTTTTTCGTCTATGCTTTTGACTTCTCTTCCTTTCCTTCCTTCCCTTGCTTTAAAGTAAACTTGATCTTTTGATTTTCTTTATCAAGGTCGGCAATTAATATATCGCCCTGTTTTACCTGCATAGCAAGTATTTCTTCTGCAAGCGGATCTTCAAGATATTTTTGAATGGCCCTGTGTAACGGTCTTGCACCAAACTGCACATCATAACCTTTCTCAGCAATAAAAGCTTTTGCATCTTCAGTCAGCTCCATGCTGAAACCAAGATTACTCAGGCGTTTCATTACATTCTTCATCAGGATGTCAATGATATTGAAGATGTTTTCCCTGCTAAGTGAATTAAATATCACCACATCATCGATCCTGTTCAGGAATTCAGGTGAGAAAGTACGTTTCAATGCTTTTTCAATTACAGCTTTATTACTTTCATCCAGGTTCTGTGTTTTTGACGCGGTTGCAAAACCAACTCCATCACCAAAATCTTTTAACTGGCGAACTCCAATATTAGATGTCATAATGATCATGCTGTTCTTAAAATCAACTTTTCTTCCTAATCCATCAGTCAGCTGACCATCATCCAATACCTGCAACAGGATATTATATATATCAGGGTGAGCTTTTTCAATCTCATCAAGTAAGATCACACTATAAGGTTTGCGGCGAACTTTCTCCGTCAACTGGCCACCTTCTTCATAACCCACATATCCCGGAGGTGCACCGATCAAACGGCTGACAGTGAATTTTTCCATGTATTCACTCATATCAATTCTTATCAACGCGTCTTCACTATCAAACATATATCTTGCTAACGCTCTTGCCAACTCTGTTTTACCAACACCCGTAGGTCCAAGGAAAATAAAAGTACCGATCGGCTTCTTTGGATCTTTTAATCCAACACGATTCCGTTGAATAGCTTTCACTACTTTCTGTATCGCTTCATCCTGGCCGATCACCATATTCCTCATATCATCAGCCATGCGACGAAGTTTTTCAGTCTCCGCCTGTACCATTCTTTTCACCGGAATACCTGTCATCATGCTCACCACTTCGGCTATTTCTTCTTCACCAATCGGGTATTTTTTATGCTTGCTTTCTTCTTCCCATTCATTCTTTGCTTTCTCTAATTCTTCTGCTAATCTTTTCTCAGTATCACGAAGAGAAGCTGCCTCTTCGAACTTCTGGCTTTTTACCACCTTATTCTTTTCATTCTTTACATCTTCAATTTTCTTTTCCAGGTCAAGAATATTTGGCGGTACGTTGATGTTTTTCAAATGCACTCTTGCTCCCACTTCATCCATCACATCAATTGCCTTATCCGGAAGCAAACGATCTGTCATATAACGATCGCTGAGTTTTACACAGGCATCAATTGCCTCTACTGAATAAGAAACATTGTGATAATCCTCATACTTACTTTGAATATTGGTAAGTATCATGATTGTCTCATCCACTGAAGGAGGTTCCACCATCACTTTTTGAAAACGACGATCCAGTGCACCATCTTTTTCAATATACATTCTGTATTCATCCAAAGTAGAAGCGCCGATACATTGTAACTCTCCCCTTGCCAAAGCTGGCTTGAAAATATTAGAAGCATCCAACGAACCACTGGCACCGCCGGCACCCACTATAGTATGTATTTCATCAATGAAAAGGATCACATCACGATTTTTTTCCAATTCATTCATGATCGCTTTCATTCTTTCTTCAAACTGCCCACGATATTTAGTACCTGCTACCAACGCAGCAAGATCAAGTGAAATAACTCTTTTATCATACAATACTCGGGAGACTTTTCTTTGTACGATACGCAAAGCAAGTCCTTCCACGATCGCTGTTTTACCCACACCCGGTTCACCAATTAAAATTGGATTATTCTTTTTACGACGTGATAATATTTGTGAAACTCTTTCGATCTCTCTTTCACGACCAACAATTGGATCGAGTGCACCAGTTTCAGCAAGTCGAGTTATGTCTCTTCCAAAATTATCAAGCACCGGAGTTTTACTTTTTGCAGTACTTGCGGCGCCCTGGCGACCGCCTTTTTGCTGATATTTCTTTTCTTCATCAAAGTCATCATCACCTTCATCAGAAAATTCAGCACGGGGTTCATTACTTTTCATTATTCCTACCTCATTACGGAAAAGATCATAATCCACATCAAACTGATTTAAAATTTGAGTAGCAATATTTTCCTTGTTTTTTAAAATTGAAAGCATCAGGTGCTCGGTTTCCACGGTCGGGCTTTTCAGTGCCTTTGCCTCAAGAACCGTTACACGAATTACTTTCTCGGCCTGCTTTGTAAGTGGAAGGCTATTAATGTTGGCGATATTTTTCCCCGTTTTATCCTTTACTGCAAGCTCTATTTCCTTTCGTAGTTCATATAGATCGACATTAAAGCTTTTAAGGATCTTGATGGCGGTGTTTTCCCCTTCCCTGATAAGGCCAAGCAGGAGATGTTCTGTCCCGATAAAATCATTTCCGAGCCTAAGAGCTTCTTCCCTGCTAAACGAAATGATTTCCTTTACTTGAGTTGAAAAATTGTTATCCATAGTTTAGATAATTGCTTGTGATACAATAATAACAAATATTTTTGGATACGGTTTGTCACTAGTTATAAACGGAATGTTGATAATCTTAGTTGTATGCAAGTCAAAACAAATACCAAAGAAAGATTTCATGTCATCACTGTTGCCGATCCCACTCTTACTGCTGATATGGCAGCAGAACTCTCTGATTTGCTGCTCGCTTACCTCCAAAATGACGTGAAAAACGTGATCCTGAACCTGAAAGAACTACAATCATTAGATGAGATTGCGGCTGAAAGGTTAGTTAAGCTACAGCAAAATTTTTACGAAAAAAATTCTTCTTTTGTTATCTGCGAGATACGAAAACCGGTAGAAGATTTTCTCGATAACGTAAATCTCCTTGAAGTGATGAATACGACGCCAACCGAAAGCGAAGCTATGGACATTGTGCAGATGGAAGAAATAGAAAGAGAGTTTTTGAACGAGGAATAGAATTATTTTCCCAACTTAGGAAATTCTATTTGGCTTCTCTTGCACAGTTTACCCAGAGCGAAGCGAAGGGCACTCTTGTACTTTCTTATCTCTAATCAACAAATTAAACCACGGAGTCACAGTGACACAAGGTAACACGGAGATACTTCGTGTTTCTCTCTGTCTTTGTGTCTCTGTGGTTCAAAAAAATGAAATAAAGACCCTGACCGCAATCTCAAATCTGATCCCAACAACTGTCGGGACTAAAATCTTAAATTGCGCCCCATGCTCTCAGTAACAATTCTCGGAAATAACTCAGCCGTACCGGCATTTGACCGACACCCTACCAGCCAGGTGGTAACTTTAGATGGCAACAATTATTTAGTTGACTGTGGCGAGGGTACACAAATACAAATGATAAAATACAAGATCCGTCGTGGTAAGATCTCGCATATTTTCATTTCACATCTTCATGGCGATCATTATTTTGGCCTGGTTGGCCTTATCAACAGTTTCGGGCTTTTAAGTCATCAGCAGGATCTTCATGTTTTCGGGCCGTCGCCCCTGCAGGAAATTGTAGAGTTGCAATTAAGAGTGGCAAAGACAGTTTTACCATTTAATCTTTATTTCCATACCATCAACAAAGAAGGATTGCTGATTGAAGACAGTAAAATTGAAATTCGTTGTTTCCGAACAAATCACAGGATCGAATGTTATGGGTTTTCATTTCAAGAAAAGAAATTACCAAGAAAGATAGATGTTGATAAAGTAAAAGAAGCAGAGATACCAGCTTCTTTTTATAAAAAGCTGGAAGAAGGAATGGACTACACAACAAAAAATAATGTGCTGATAAAAAATGAAACAGTAACTATTGAAGCACCAAAAGGAAAGTCCTATGTTTTCTGTGCTGATACAAAATATGATGAAAGCCTGCTGCCGCATCTCTACGATGCTGATATGATCTATCATGAAACAACCTACCTAGATAATTTAAAAGAAAAGGCAATTGAACGATTCCACTCTACTTCCAGCCAGGCAGCAATGATTGCTAAGAAAGGAAGAGTAAAAAAATTACTGATCGGTCATTTCAGCAGTAAATACGCCGAGCTTGACGAATTCGAAAAAGAAGCAAGAGTGGTTTTTGAAAATACCGAGATCGCATTGGAAGGAGTTGCTTATGCAGTTTAATGGAATCTGAAATTAATATCGATCTGCTATTTCAAAATTTCTAATTCAAATTCCCAATTACTAATTAGAAAAAGTCCGAGTGATAACTTTAGTCTCTTACTAAATATTAACCGGCCTCAATTTCTTGTGGATACAAATTGACATTTTGTATATTGAAATAAAAAAATACATGATCAAAAGTCAAATGATCGATTTCAATGGTATTTCAATAGCAACCAAAAGTTGCGGATCAGGAAAGGATGCTATTATTTTTATACATGGCAGCTGTATGAACTCCGACACATGGCTGCCTCAATTAAATAACCAGGAATTGAATAGTAAATACAGGTTGATCGCTTTTGATCTGCCGGGCAATGGCCAATCGGGATGGTATAAGAATGATACAAAAGGTTACAGACCGAAAAATATGGCTCTATTGATTAAGGCAATCATAGAAAAATTTAACATCGAAAGATATTTATTGGTCGGTCTCTCATATGGAACAAATATTATCGGGGAAATAGACCCGCCATTACCAAACTGTGCCGGAATACTTTTAGAAGGTGTCTGTATTGTAAATGATGCATTCCCTGCATCTGCAATAATAACTCCGGGCCCGAATGGACATGTAATCGTAGCAGCTAATCCTACAGATGAGGAATTACGTGACTATACTTTTTTAAATGTAAAAAGTAAAGAAGTAGGCGAAAATTTTATCAAAAGTTACCGGGCTGCTGACCCGGCATTCAGAGAAGAAATGGGGAAAACAATGATGGAATCTGATTTGGGTGATGAGTTGGAAAATATTAAAAACTGGAAATTGCCGGTATGCATAATGTTTGGTAAGGAAGAAAAGCTGGTAAAAACAGATTATCTCAATGGATTCGAACCTTTATGGAATAAAAAAGTTTATCATATCGAAAATGCCAGTCATGTAGTAAACGAGGAAGCATCGGAAGAGTTTAATAAAACTCTTTTATCATTCGCTGCGGAAGTTTTTAAATAAGGCCTTTATTGATAGCATACCGGACCAATTCAGCTATGTTTTTAGTGTTCGTTTTTTTTAGCATGTTTTTTCTGTGATTAACTATAGTGCTTTCACTCAAATTAAGTTTATCAGCTAACTGTTTACTGCTTAATCCATCAGCTAACCGTCCGAGTATTTCTCGTTCTCTTCTTGATAACCTGGATTCATCCGGATCAGGATAGTAATAATTTGTAAGAATGTTCTTATGATTGAATAAAGCGCTTTCACCAGCTTTTTTATCAATAGAAAAGATCATTGAGTTATCTTTTTTAAGAGGTGAAATATCATTGACGAGAGCAATACTAAACAGGGGCAATTTGGTTTTTGGGTCAGTGATATATCTTCCTTGTTGAAACAGGCTTATCCATTTGCCATCGGCTTTTTTCATTCTGTAGCTATAAGTAAAAACATATTCCCCGTGCTCATTCTGTGGTGTCTTCCTAAGAAATTCTGTGACCTGGCTAAAGATAGTTTCATTATAAATTTTGAAATCGTCTTTTTGAAAAATATCAATTACAAAATCCAACCCATTCTCCATTACATCTCTTGGATCAAAACCCATCATATTATTTAATGGTCCGCTTAAACCTACATGCCTGCGTTGAGTATAATCAATAACATGAATGACCCCGTTAAAGGGTAAGAGTTTTTTTGGAATGGCTTCAGCCTGGCGCAGCAATTGAATTACTTCTCGGTTGTCAATATCCTTTGGTCGGTAATAAGCGTCATTTAAAAACCCTGTATAGGTAATTATTTTTTTTGACGACATGGGGTTGGCTTGTCCTTGAAGATAATAAAACTTATTATACAAGGCAATAGAAAGAAGTAAATGCTGAAAATTAGCCATAAAAGGCTATTGGCTGTCATAGAAATAAAAAAGAATATTTACTTCGGCATTATATGCAATTAATCAAAGAGTATTATCAATACTGAAATTCCATATTACGTCCTCGTAACCACCAAAAATGAACACAATGAAAAAATTGATCATTACATCGAGCCTCATTTTGATCTTAGGGTTTTTTAGTTGTAAAAAAGAAATAGTAACACCAACATCGCAGGAAGAAATTGCGACAGGAAAGCCACCGTCTCCTCCTCCACCAACTTCAATTTTACAGTGGCAACAAACCTATGGCAGTACATTTACCGATATGGGCTTCTCGATCACCCATTCTTCCGATGGTAACGGTTATGTATTTGCTGCAAGTTCATTGGGAAATGGTGGTGATGTAACAGGCCATCATGGCCCCAACACCAGTGCCGATGTGTGGGTAGTGAAAACTGATAATTCTGGCTTAATACTCTGGCAAAAATCCATCGGAGGAAATGGTTCTGATTATCCTGACCATATTATCACAACTGCAGACGGCGGATACATAATTGCAGCAAGCACTACCAGCAATGATGGAGATGTGTCGGGCAATCACGGAGGCTATGATGTGTGGATTGTGAAACTGGATGCCTCAGGCACAATAGTTTGGTCAAAAACTTTTGGTGGTACCGGTGATGATGCGAATGATTTGAACCGAAATGCAATTGTAGAAGCTAGCGATGGTGGATTTCTTTTTGTAGGTAATACAGGCAGTAATGACGGCGACGTGGCTGGTACCAATCATGGCACCCGCGATGCATGGGTGCTGAAATTAAGCAGCACAGGGAGCTTACTATGGCAGAACACTTACGGCGGTACTTTAAATGAAGAAGGCAATTCAATTATAAAAACGGCAGATGGGAATTACCTGGTATGCGGGAATGCGGCGAGTACCGATGGCGATTTAACTAGCCAGGTTAATCATGGGGGTGTTGATGGCTGGCTTTTTAAGATAAATAATGATGGCGATTTGTTATGGCAAAAAACTTATGGTGGTTCGCAAAATGATAACTGGAATGGTGCACGGCAGGGACCTGATGGTGCTTACGTTTTATCAGGCACTACTCAAAGTAATAACGGTGATGTTTCGGGCAATACAAGGTATGCTGATCCTTGGATTGTAAAAATAAATGCTACTGGAGGCATTGCATGGCAAAAATTTTTTGGCGGCGCTGATGTCGATAATGCGAACATAAGAGACATTGATGCAACCGGAAAAATAATATTGACTGGAGTCACGTCTAGCAAAAACGGAGATATATCCGGACAAAAAGGTTCAAGTGATCTGTGGGTTCTTCGGTTGGATGCTAATGGGAACAAACTTAACAGTGTAGTTTTAGGTGGGAAATCGGAAGACAAATCAGAAGACGCTATAGTCAATCCCGATGGTTCATATATTTCCATAGGCCGCTCATCAAGTACAGATGGTGACGTTACAGGCAATCATGGTGCCCTTGATGTGTGGATAGCAAAGTTTAAATTTTGACACATACAAACCCAATTAAAAATAAGCCTGTAAATATTTACGGGCTTATTTTTTCAGATTTGATCATTTCATCATCCATTCATAAAAAAATGGAAACTCAACTCTCCATCTTGGTTCATTATGTTTTCCTCCTGCTCTTATTACTTCAGCCATTCTTGATTTTGATACACGATGCATTTCATTAAATGCCCTGATCGTCATTGGCACCATGCTCTCTCCTTCTTCATCACCGGCATAGAAATATATTTTTGCATTTACTTTTTTTCCTTTTGCTTTTATATCATCAAAAATCTTTGGACCAACCCAGAATGCAGGAGAAAAAACTCCGGCGCCGCCAAATATTTTGGGATATTGCAATACTGCATACATTGATATAAGACCACCCATTGAACTACCCGCGGTGAAAGTATTTTTTGAATCTTTCAGTGTTCTGTATTTTTTATCAATAAAAGGTTTTAATGTCTTTACTAAAAACTCAACATACTTGCGGCCTTCACCAACATTTGTTTTGCTATTAGCGGCAATCCCATTCAAACTAAAATCATAAGGGCAATATTCATTTAATCTTTTATCGCCACCATTATCAATTCCTACTACAATGCATTCTTTGTATTTCAATCCAAGGGTATCAATCGCTTCATCTACACCCCATTCTCCAGAAAAAGAAGTAGCATCATCAAAAACATTTTGCCCGTCATGCATATATAATACAGGATATTTTTTTGATGAACTATTATATGTTGGCGGCAGATAGATCCAAACTCTTCTTTTCCTATTTAATTGTGGAATGAAAAAAGCAGTATCAATAATGCGGACATTTTTATTGGCAGTACTTTTTTTCGGTTGAGACGAGATCGCAAACAAGTCCTTCCAACCTTCAATCGAAATTCCAACGTTGGCATCGGCATCTACTTTCAACATTCTGTTACCAATATCTTTTCCCTCTTTGCTACATTCCACTTTGTCCCAACCACCTCTTGTTATTTTATACTCATAAGAACCTGCATTTAATGACAGTTCAAGGAAATAACCTTTCTCGTTTTTCTGAAATTGAAAATCTTTGTTCTGTGGATTCCAGCTATTGAAACTGCCGGCAATAAATATGGAGCTATTGGCAGGATCATTTGCTGGCAAAGAATTTATTTCGATCCTTATCTTTTGTTGTGATGCGAGAGATAAACTGATCAACGATGCAATCAGGAAAGAAGTTACTTGTCTAAACATGGTTCAAAGTAAAAGTTTTTTGATGAGATATGCGTACGATTTCATCCCGCCTGAGTCGGGACAAAGGATCAGCGACCGCAGCGTCTGCGATCACTGCGAAAAATAAGATCTACTCGTGTTTAAGACTAATGCCCCATATCAACCAAAATATCCAAGTAAGAGTAAGGGAACCAAATCGCCAGGATAGCACAAAGAGAATAAAGCGCAAATGCAAAGTATCCGAATTTACCGCTATTGCGGGTTTGAATTATTGCTTTCTCATTTTTACATAAGTGGCCATTAAGTGCCGAAGCCCTAAATAGTACCCAACCAATAGCTTGGAGGGCCAAAGTAGAATCATAAAGAATTACTGCGGGGGCGGCATGGTCCGTTAAAATGTGTTCGCCCAGCAATGTGGTGGGAAAAGGAATAAAAACAACTGTAAACAATAAAAAACCATTTGCATAAATAAAAGAAGCGGATGATCTGTTTATAAGTTTTAAAGAATTGTGATGATTAACCCATGTTATCAGGATAATGATAAAACTTAATATAAAAGCGAACACAGATGGAGCAATACCTTTTAATGCATGCCAGAAGTCTGCAGTGTTATTGATCTCTGCTGATGAAGGGATCTTGATATCAATGATCAGTAATGTTAGTGCTATTGCAAATACTCCATCACAAAAAGCTTCTAATCGTGTGTTGGGGTTTGGTTCGGACATTTCTGTTTTTCTCTAAGATAGTTTTCTTTTGATTCAATTTTTCACCGGAGAACAATTGAAGAAAGATACTTATCACTGACCTTCTCTTTATCTGACTATGCTTAATGAAGGTTTCTTTTCAAGCCTTAAAAGATTAATGGAAAACACGAGCAACCAAACCATAAAAGCAGCGATGTTGATACGTTCCCATAATCCTATATATGGCGTTGGCAGGTTTTTATCGACATTAGGAGCCTCTACAAATGTCAAAACTCCAAATATAATAAAAACGAGAATGGTAATGATAGAATAAAAACGAAATCCTTTTCCAAAAACAGCTGCACCAAACCCGATCGAAAGGAACATGAGCAACACTGTTACTGAGGCCATAACAAGGTGCCATGTATCTGTAAAAGTTCCGCCGCCTGCTGCCAACACTTCGCGTTGATGCATGGGCGACCATGTTAGTCCAACCAACCCGTTAATGATCAGCAAAACTCCAACAATGCGCAACGAACGTTTTCGATCCGCAGATTTAAAAACACCCCAACCGAATGCAGCAATTAGCGATGTATAAACGATGCCCAACGGAAACCATAAAGGTCTTGTTGGTGCATCAACAGCAGATAACTCACTAACCGTCTGGGTAAACCAATTGTATCCTTTATCTAAAAAAGGAATAAAAATATTCATGGCGATATAAAGCAATGAGGCCGTTATGCCACAATAGAGCAGGAGCTTTCGTCCCATGATTTTATTCTTTGGTGACTATCGCAAAGTAAACCATGAAACAAGTGAAGAACAATGACCGCTATCAGCAATGAAAATGATATTTAAATAACCAGATGCCGATATCTTAAAAGATTCCGATACATCAACACCAATAACGATAAAAAAAACATCAAATCTCAATTTTCTTTTTTCACTTCGATGATCCGGAACAGGTCACCTTTGTACATTAATGTTCCTTTTATTGTACTGCCGGTTATTTTGAATTCCCATTTGGCATTTCGTACATTATCAACAGAAACAAAAGCTTTTTGCTTAACATCATAAGTAAATGGTATTGTACCCATGTAATCTTCTTTTCCATCAACGATCTTATTAGCGATCACCTCGTATGACTTACCAGTGCTATCTTTTGAAATGTGATAAACAACAACTTCATCATGACAGGGAGAATTTTTTATCTGGCACAAGGATGTTCCTTTCCAGGTACCTTCAAAAGTTTGAGCCGTTACTATTTTTCCAAACATTAAAATTAACAGGAGCAGAATTGATCTTTGAAATTTCATTATAGAAAGTTATCAAATTATTTTATTATGGGGTGAAAAGCAATGGAAAAAAATATAAGAACCACGGAGACACAAAGGCACTAAGCGTCACAGAGATTGTCTCCGTGTTTTTCTGTGACGCAGTGTCTCTTTGGTTAAAAAAAATTGGGATATAATCTATATAACGGGGCGAATTAATTTTTCCTTACAAAATATTCCTTGAAATCACTGGTGAAATTATTTACAGACCGGGCGGCATGCCCCGTTAATGTCTCCACATTTTTATTAGCAGTATCAGCAAATCCATTTGTGAACCCTTCATTTAATTCAATGTAACCATCAACAATGAATTCAGGGAATCCCATGCTCATCATAGCATCTTTTGATGCTTCGTGGGGCACAGGAATATAATTAACCTGCTTGCCTAATTCTTTTGTAAATGAAGTGGCCACATCATACATAGAAACAGATTCAGGCCCCGTAAGAATATATTCTTTTCCTTCCTGTGCTTTCCCCGTTAAAGCGCCGAATGCACTTTCTGCAACATCACGAACATCGATCATACCAGCTTTCCCGTTGGCCCAATCCCAATAAATATTTCCGTTTGATTTTACGGATGAAGCAGCCATCATAAGATTCTGCATGAAGAAGGTGGGCTTAATACTTGTCCAGCGTAACCCCGATGCTTTAAGCGCATTATCCACTTCATCAATTTGCTGAATGATCCTTGATCCTTTACTGCCGAATGCCGAATGTCTTACGACAAATGGATTGGTTCCGGTTCTTTTGATCGCATTAATCACATTAATACCTTGTGCCGCTGCCGATGGGCCGTTCCAAATACAGAGATAAACCTGGTCGATACCTTCCAATGCAGCATCAATAGTTTCAGGACTGTCCAGGTCGCCGACATAAATTTCTGCTCCTGATTCCTTAAGACTTTGCGCTTTGTTTTCATTGCGTACAAATGCTCTTACTTGTTGTCCTGCATTGATCAATGCTGGAATAAGAATGGAACAGGTATTTCCTGTTGCGCCGGTTACTAATGTCTTCATGATTTATAAGTTTAATTAATTATTGAATGATTAAAATTGAATAATAGAAACAGCAATTCACTTAACCGAGGTTAAAAAAGAAAAAAGGAGTAAAAAAAATAATTAATGCCCCGAGATCTGTTTGCGTAACCGGCTTAGCGATTGCGGCTCGATGTTAAGGTAAGATGCGATGTACTGAAGTGGAATACGTTGAAATATCTCCGGCCTGTTTTTTAATAAGTCTAAATAACGATCCTTAGGTGACATGGTTTTTAGTTCCTCAAATCTCTTGTTAGTTGTAGTTGCCCTGCGAGTCATCTTCACTGCATACCACTGACTGAGCTTTGGTATTTTCTTTTCAAGTAGCTGAAAATTGTCTTTGGATATCTCCAGCAGCTCGCAGTCTTCAATGGCCTGTATAAAATTAGTTCCAGCCTCACCTGAATAATAGCTATCAATATCTGCGATCCACCAGTCTTCCATCGGAAAAAAAAGAATGCGTTCATGCCCCAGCTCATCAATTACATAATTACGTAAACAACCTTTGTTCACATAAGCTTTGTGCCTGCATACTTTTCCAGGCTTAAAATAGAATTCTTTCTTTATTATTTTCTTCAATTCAAAATAAGACAGCAATAGTTCGAACTCATCTTCATTCATTCCAAATGTATTCCTGAAGAGAATTGTAAATTTCGGATCAACAATATGGGCTTCTATGCTCATTTGAATTACTATTCAAGATCAGGTATTATTGTTTTTAAAATGTTCAACCCATCCAGCTGTACCACCCGATAATTTTTGCGCATTTGTAAAACCTGACTGATGCAATTGATGCAATGCAAGATCAGATTTCATCAAACCTTTTCTACATGCCACAACAATATTCTTGTCTTTTGGAATTTCTTCTAACCGGTTGTTCAGCTCCTCAACAGGAATATTAACCGCACCCGGAATATGGTTGGCTGCAAAATCCTCTTTGCTCATCAAATCAATAACAAGAAATTGATCCGCGGATCGCTTTAACGATCGATCGAGTTCGTCAACGCTAATTTCATTTTGCATCTTGTAAGTTTTAACCAAATATAAATATTGTTTAGCTCAAGGGAATAAGTTGTTGTTGGCGAATAGATAATCTTTCTAACTTTAGCCTGTCTTACTAATTTGAAACTCCTTCCAGAAAACTTTTCTTTTAATCCAGATTCTATTTTCGATCACCATTTTCTTAACTAAAACATTTTAAAAAATGAAACGATTATTTATTGTATTGTTTGCAACGTCAGTTTTGGTTGCCTGCAGTAACGACAAAAAGACCGATGAAATTTCTGCAAAGCCAGAAGAGAAAAAAGAATCTATATCCATAGCTTATCCGTACACGGCTGCCTTTTCTTCTGATTTCAGTATGGGTGATGCTAATCACGCCAAAATGGTGCTGGATCTGTACAAAATGTGGGAAGACGGCAAAGTGGATGATTTTAAATCCCTGATGGGTGATTCGGTAAGCATAGATTTTCCTGATGGCAATAAATACAAGGATAATAAAGTTGATAGCATGATAAGCTTTGCCAAACAAGTCAGGTCCACGTTCTCATCCGTGAAACTGGCATTTGACGGATGGATGCCCATACACGCCAATGATATAAAAGAGGATTTTGTACTGGTTTGGTACCGTGAGTATGAAACTGACATGAAAGGCAAAGTAGATTCAATCCGTGGACATGCTTGCTTTCATATTAAAAATAATAAGGTCAGGTCATGGAGTGAGTATAGTCAAGCACTGACAGCACCTCCCCCACCTCCGTCCAAGATGAAGAAAAAATAAGATCTGCAGATTGCCTGAATTCCTGGATCTTCTTTTAACACTTGTATAATAAACAACGCCTGCTTATAACTGAGGCGTTGTTTTTTTAAGATCGCTGGTGCAAGAATGATGATGAAATACGAATTGCTATTTCTTTATTGCATATCCTGCATAAAGTATATTCATATCCTTACTCTCAACCAACCAGAAATTTTTACCAAGGTCAGCAAAGGTCCATTCACCTTTTGCTCTTTTTCTCAGGTAACCAAGCATCTTCGGTATAGAAACATTCGGTGAAGACCCATGATGTTCTTTCCAATCAAACCCATTTTTAAGTAATAGCTCTTTTATCTCCTCTGGTTTAATGAACATTTCCCATACATGCAGGTTGGGCGGCATGAATGCCCATCTTTTCCACTCCTGCCATATTTTAATAGCAACCAGTTTGCTGATAAACGTCCTATTCAATGTATCATAGAAAAAAACACCTCCGGGCTTCAGAACTCTTGAAATTTCAGATATTACTTTAGGAAGATCCTGGACATGTTCCAATACATCGCAACAAAAAACGCAATCAAATGAATTGTCAGCATAAGGAAGATGCTCGCCAGTACCTTTATCATATTTTATATTCAACCCGCTTGCCTTTGCATGGTTGGATGCAGTTTCAATAGATTGCTCAGCCGGGTCGATACCTGTAGTGGTGAATCCTATTTTACAAATTTCTTCTGTTAGTATTCCACCACCGCTGCCAACTTCGAGAGCAGTTTTACCTTTTGGTTCTATACCAAGTTTTTTAATTATGCCAGTTGAATATCCCACCCGCCATGGATTAATTGATGTTTTCAAGAGATGTAAAATGTGGTCTGGTTTCCACCATGTGTCGCCATCGGTTTTGTAAACCTCGTTGTTTATATTGTTGTAAATTTCCGGAGCTACTTTTTCCATTGTTTTGGTTTTTTAGAAGTGAAAATTATTATTTCTTTTCTTATTTATCCAAGTCAATTTGATTTAATCACTCAAAAGAAGAAACTTTATCTTCATTATATTATGGTGATAGCTTTACAGGTATTATTTGTCCTCGGTGTGATCGTCTTATTAATTCTGTTTGTATTCAGAATAAGTAGAGCAAAGAAACCCAGCCACCTGCCGGAGAATTACAGTGAGTTGCTCACAGAGTATGTAAAATTTTACCGGCAACTTGATATAAAAGGAAAAGAAATGTTTGATAAAAGAGTTGAACATTTTTTATCTGCAGTGAAAATAACCGGGGTAAATGCGATCGTTGAAGATATTGACCGGCTTTTAATTGCCGCCGGAGCTATTATACCCGTTTATTCGATCACAGACTGGCAATATATAAACCTGCATGAAGTTTTGGTATACCCCGGATCGTTTAATATGGATTTTGACCAGGAAGGAACGGATCGAAATATCGCCGGGATGGTAGGTACGGGTGCTTTGCAAAATGTAATGATCATTACCAAATGGCAATTAAGACAAGGTTTTATAAATAACAATGATGCACACAACACAGCCATTCACGAGTTTGCGCACCTGATAGATAAAATGGACGGAACAATGGATGGTGTTCCTGAAATAATTTTAGAACGAAAATATGTACAGCAATGGAAACAAATGATGGAGACCACTATTGAACAAATGAAAAACTATGGATCAGATATTGATATGTACGGAGCCACCAATACTGTCGAATTTTTTGCAGTTATTTCCGAATACTTCTTTGAACAGCCCGACTTATTAAAGGCAAATCATCCCGGACTGTATGGAATGCTTGAAAGGATTTATAAAATTGAGGGATGACAATTTCCTCTTGTTAGTACAAAGAATTTATGGAAGAAATATATAAGAACCACCCTTCCTTCGTCAAGGCAGACTGTGGCACAAAGACACGGTGATACACGGATCATCATTGTTTTTCTCTGAACTTCCCTGGCATCGTGTTTTAAAAAACAATTTGAAACATTTTCGGTTGCTGAACGAAGAACTATGAAAGAAAGATGCAACTCTTCCTACAACATGGTATCATTCCAATCACGGATCACAAATGATTTCACAAGGCCTTCAAGAATAAACGGGTCTTGTTTAACAAAAGCTTCGGCCGCCTCTCGTGTTTTGAATATCGCCATGTTGCCACGGTCCGTAAAAGGACCGATCCCAATAACCTCTCCTATATTTATAAAAGTATCTACGACTGCCTTGTGGCGTGGATAAACTGCCATGATAGCTTCCATTGAAGCACCGGATGATTCTCCGATAACAACTGTTTTCATCTTAAAATAATTTTTTACTTTTCTTTGATGAATTAGTAAAGGCACGATAAACCTTTTCGTGAGTTGTCTTAAGAACTCTGTGAAGTGTTAGGCTGTTGGTTGACATGTTAATTCTTTTGATGTACAATTACCGTCGCTCATAGTAAAGCATTACTGCACCACAACCAAATGATTTTGTTTTTAAAAGTTTAAGATCAATTCTATCCCTGATGTTTTTAAATAATGGCAAACCACTTCCTAAAACAATTGGTTGCACTCCGAGCTGGTATTCATCAATTAGGTCAATTTGCGATAAGGCAACGATTAAACTGGGGCTGCCAACTAAAATGTCTTTGCCTGGTTGTTGTCCGAGTTTTAAAACTTCTTCTTTAAGATCTCTCTTTGCTAATCTTGCAGTTCTCCATTCAACACTTTTCAGTGTGTGGGAAAAAACAACTTTTGGAATGTTGTCCATTATCACTGCAAATTCATCCATTGATTTGTTGCCAGATGGATTTTTTATTAAAGTTGGCCAGTATTCCATAAGCTGGTATGTTATCCTTCCATATAAAAGGGTACCAGCACTACGCAATAGCTCACTGTAATGTTGATGTATTTCATCATCAGCGATCATTGCCGTGTGGTCACAAAACCCGTCAAGTGTCATGTTCATTGCTGCAATTAATTTTCTCATATTTGGTTTTAATTATTTTTTTCTGTTCGTTGGAGAAACCTGTATGCCGTCAGGCAGGGTTATAAGTTCACGAACGGTTTGATTAATTTTTCTCTATCTTATTTTGAATCTTTTTGTGGTTAATATAAACGTTGTATGCCCAACTGAATGAGGTAACAGCCATAAAACCAAATCCAATATCTGAGATGCTCTCCAGAGTTTTAAAATCTCTATTGCCGAATAAGAACATCAAACTGGCAATGAGAAGCGGAATGGAGCTGACCAAGCCGATATAGCGTATCCATTTTTTAAAATCTTCATAAGCCGAAATAAGATACATAGCAGGCAGGTAAAGAAAGTTTGCACTTGACTGGATGCGATAAAATTTTTCGTACGTTTCAAGAGAAACTACCTGGGTGATCTCAAACAGGGATGCTGTCAAAATACCACCTGAGATAGCAAACATTGTAAAACCTGCAGCGGGTAAAACTTTTTTTTCATCAGCCAGCTTAATGCCCATTACTGTAAGACCGGCAATGAACAAAGCATTTCCATATGCCACTATCATAATACCATCGGGGTCGTAATAGGGGAATTCTTTTGAGAGATCGGGAGGGTAAATCAGCAAAGCCATGATCGTAAAAACCGGTTGTGCCAGGAATGTAGTAACAACGAACCAGGTTATTTTTTTTTCATGCTTTAATTGCATTGCGAAACTTTTATAGAGAAAGTTAATTCATTTTCCTTTTTTGGTGCAAAGAACTATTTAAGAAAAAGACTCTACTGGAACATCGCCAACGACCAGATCTATTTGTTATCGTTACTTTATAAAATTTTGATAATAAACTTTCATTACTATCGGCGTCCCCATTATAATCAGTATCCAGTATTTGAGATTGTTTAGCCAACTGGTCCCTATATAAAAAGATACAAAAGGATAGCTTAATAAAAACAGAACTATAATAAAGGCTAACATTTTCATTGGCCATTTCTGGTAAATGGTTTTCTGTGTTATAATACTATCAACCGGGACAGACTTATTAAATAGCACTGCCTTACTTAAAACATAATCGCGGAATGCTACAAATTGATCATCGTTTTCCTTAGCCGTGATGTGAAAATTTTTAAACCCCTTATGTTTGGTATTAAAATAAAGAAAGTCGAAGCCTTTGTCATTATCCTCCCCGATATTAATGATCTCCTGAAAAGCAATATTGAAATCTGTATGATGGAAAAATTTTTTTTTAGGAAATAAAAACTGCAAACTATCACCTATAAGAGATATTTCTACTGACCCTCTAATAATATTCACCAATCGAAGCGTTATAAAGAGAACAGACAAAAAGTAAACAAGTGATAGAATTATTGGGATCCATTCAGATCTTAAAAGTTGCTGATCAGCAAACTCCAAAAACAAGACCAGCGGGATCAGCAAGATCAAAGCAGGAAGGATAATTGCGGGAACTATTTGTGCGTTTCGGCCGAAGGTCAGTTTATATTGCATGGATCACCTTATTTTAATTTCCGGATTCAATGATCCTTTGGTGGTGGACTGATCTTATAAATATAGGTATAATGCGTTGCGTGAAATAAAATTTTCGGTTGTTGTTGCGTAGGGCTATTTCATTGCTGAGAAAGTTACAGAATTATTTGGTTGTTCTAAAGAACTATGGGAGAAAGAAACTGATACTGTAAGACTAACAACCTTGGAAAGTCTTTCGAACTATTTGTCTTATTTTTTTTAAGAACACGAGTATGGCAAGGAAGTTGCCCAAATTTTCCCGGTAAATTAGGTAACTGAGTTTTATAAACAACTTTCTATAATTTTTTAATTCACTAAAATGAAAAAGACAATAATGACAAAGGGATTTGTCCTGGCAATGGCCGCAGTATTCATGTCCTCAGCAATCTGGGCGCAAGCTGATAAATCAAAAAGACCAAGCCCTCCTGGTACAGCTACCGGTAAAGTGAATGGGGCTACCATTACTATTGATTACAGTAGCCCTTCAGTAAAAGGAAGAAAGATATGGGGTGAACTGGTTCCATACGATAAAGTTTGGCGAGCAGGAGCGAATGAAGCGACAATATTTCAAACAGACAAGAATATCACTGTGGAAGGTAAAACGCTGGCTGCAGGAAAGTATAGTTTGTATGCTATACCCGGAGAAAAGGGATGGACAATCATTTTTAATTCAGCAACGGGCCAATGGGGAATAAACAATGACGGATCAACTACTGAAGACCCGGCAAAAGATGCATTACGGGTAACTGTAACACCGAAAAAGTCGGCTAGCTTTAATGAAAAATTAATGTATAAGGTAGATAGCAAGGGCTTTGCTCTACTGTGGGAAAACCTCGAAGTACCGGTTTCAATAAAGTAATTTTATTGAAACCTTTTTATGTGCCTGCTATGTTTTATTTCATAGCAGGCAATTTTTTTATACAACCGGGAACTATAGAAGGAGCTTTTAAAAAACCGACATCGTCACAATACTTCTTATAACATGGTATCATTCCAATCGCGGATCACAAACGATTTGACAAGACCCTCGAGGATAAATGGGTCCTGTTTAACAAAAGCTTCAGCTGCTTTCCGCGTTTTGAATATCGCCATGTTGCCCCGGTCAGCAAAAGGACCGATGCCGATAACCTCTCCTCTATTTATGAAAGTATCGACAACTTGTTTATGGCGAGGATAAACTGCCATGATAGTTTCCATTGACGCACCGGATGATTCACCGATAACAACTGATTTCATCTGAAAATAGTTTTTGTTTAGTAGAATTATTTCTCACAGATTTCACGGATTAACACAGAATATTTATTTACTCCATTTGAAATTTTCAAGAAGCATGTTTTCTGTGAAAATCTGTATCATCTGTGAGAACCAAACTTACATATCCGGAATATTTGGCTCAACTAATTTTTTTAATTTTTCCAACGATTCCTGCCATCCCAAATAACACATATCTGCCGGGATCATAGCGGGAATATTTTCTTGTGTCACTTTAAGTTCTGTACCAGCAGAAACTTTCTTGATCCAAACTGAAGTCATCATTTCTCCCGGTAAATTCGGATCATCAAATTTGTCGGTGTATTTTAAAAATTCATTTGGTTTAAGTTCCAAATATTTTCCACCAAAAGAATGTCCATTGCCGGTAGTAAAATTGATAAAGGACATTTTGTAAGTCCCACCAACTTTCGCATCCATGTTATGAACAACACATAGATATCCATTAGGCGGAAGCCAGGATGCAAAGGCATTGACGTCAGTAAAGGCACGATAAACTTTTTCGGGAGTAGTTTTCAGAACTCTGTGAAGTGTTACACTGTTTGTTGACATATTAATTCTTTTTCTTGTTCATAAAATAAAGTGAGCCAGGAAGAACTATCGAAGAAAGATGTTTGTTATTTATTTTTCACCCAAATAACTTGCCAATATTGATTTGGTTTTGCATCCCGTAAGAACAGCGTATCATTTCTTAATTGAAATCGCCGTTTATAAATTGTTCCGCTTTTTTGGGGTCTTAAGTTTCCTGTCATCGTATGTGTTACAATCTGTTCTTTCCAATCAATTGAATAATCACCAAAATAGGCATCGTACGTATCGATGATCGTTCTTGCCTGTTCCGTGGGCCATGTATTAAAACCAAGTCCAAGATGCGAGGACATACCATCATTATTCATGATGGTATCGGTGATGATCTTTTGTCTTGTTCCTTTATATAAAAGTTGAACATTCATTTTTCCTTCAGGTGAGTAGATCAGCAAGCCATCAACATTAGTGTCTCGATTGATGACTTCGCCAGTGCTATCCAATTCCTGTTCTTCTACAAACCTCCACGAACCCAGCAATGGCTCATTATCATTTTTTGCGTTGTTTGATGATTGTTTGCATGAATAAAGGAAAAATGGCAAAATGAAAATTGAAAATAGAAATGTCCGCATGGTGGTGGTGGTTGGATGAATTATCTGTGGTTGATTCAGAAAGATAATTCATTTTCAGTCGTTGCTCCGAAGAACGATGGAAGAAAGGTGCTGAATCTATAACAACAATTATTGCAACTAAACTCCCGGGGTCGGGCCTCTTAATTCAATAATGTTGTACTGGCTGCGGGGCGGACAACTGGCGGACGGAAATGCTATATTAGTTGTCGTTTATTACATTCAAAGTCTTATGCGCAACCATTTTCTTGCTATGAATGCAACAATAGCAAGAAGAAATGCTTCCCCTAAAAATTGTACTATACCATGACCAAGAGTTGGATAAAACCTGGTAATCTCATTTTGATTGTATAACCTCCTAAATGAGGGTTCACCAATAATACTATATAATACAATTGAAATAAGACCTGTGGCTAAAATAAGAATACCAATACGTACAAGTATTGACTGCAACTTAATTGAAAATATCTCACTGCTTTGCTTTGGAACGCTTAATCGTTTTTTGAAAGCTGCCACGATCCATCCCCAATTTACTGCAATATGGAGTCCTGTAAAAAATACGACAAAATTTAAAGGTAGATTATGTACCGAACGCCATGACCGGTCATTAATTGTTTTTATTCCAAGACCTGGCAAGGCTACCTGAGAGATAACAAAGCCAGAAAGCAATTCTGTGATCACTAGTATGAATAAAATAGCATTAAGAAAGAAATTGAACCGGGTACGATTGCTAACAGTTTTGAAAAATTTTCTCGTTGCGTTTTGGATCCATGGCCAGGCAATAAGAAGGTGTATTACTATTGGAATAAAGAAAATAACTCCTAATACTTCATGCAATGGTAATCCCGTCAATCTTGGTGACAGAAGCAAAATAAAAATGATCAGAAGAGCTGTATCTAAGCAAATAATAAATCTTCTTCGTGGAGACGCAATCATGCCTTTGTGTTGGAAATTAACAATGGTTCCACTATAAATCTTGATGCTATGTGTATGGTTTAGACATTAGAGCTTACAAAAAGGTTACAGGTATTTGATATATTTATTTTAAGTAACGAGTGAAGGATCAATTAACATACCATATATGAAACTCAACTTATACTATCATTACCCTCCACAACTCGCATGCACATCGAAGAAGGCATTAAAGAAATAATTTTCTTTTAATCTGCATGTTATCGGTTCGTGCCTACTCTTCCCGATGGCTATCGGAACGGTTTTCAACATTCCAGTTGTCAATGATTATATATTGTGCATAGTCTATATTATGCGTCAATAGTTTCTCCGTCATTAGGTATTAAAACCTGAGATTCCAATTGGTTCTCTGCCAATACTTTTACCAGGTCTGTTCGTTTAATAAAACAATGATTGACTGTATCCATATGGACAGCTATGATCTTAGTTTGAGGAAGTTTATTTTGTACTTTAAGAATATCTTTTGGTGTCATCGTAATAGGATTTCCTGTCAAAAA
>Ga0207686_10000513_pt1 | contig 25139 bp, 20 predicted proteins | sample KBSM24metaG_FD_184396 | JGI IMG/M metagenome (GOLD analysis project Ga0207686, IMG submission 184396) | Miscanthus rhizosphere microbial communities from Kellogg Biological Station, Michigan, USA - KBS M2-4 metaG (SPAdes) (version 2) | ecosystem: Host-associated > Plants > Roots > Rhizosphere >...
GTTACCCGCGGTAGTTAATCCAAACTAAACATGCCGACTCGAATCACACCAAGACAAACTCTTCAGACTGCGGGAGTCGCGGTCCGGGACAAATCTGTCCTTGACGCAAATCGCCACTTCATAGACGTGGCTATTAAATGACTTCGGCGGTAAGGGGGTGTCACTCGTGTCAGAACCGAGAGCGGTAGCGACCGGATCCAGACGAACCTTAGAAAGCCAGCGGGACTCCTTGATCCGGTCGCTACCGCTCGCGGTTCTGACACTCCCCGTCTCTCCCTTAAAACGTCTACTCCGCGCATTTTCCAACCCATACGGGAGAGCCTCGCAGACCCACCTCTCTATAAATGCCTTCAAATGAGCATTCCTCGTCCGAAAGAATTGACGGCACACTCGTTGCCCTTGTCTCTACGGGGAAAGGGAGAATCCATCAACAAAATGAAAAATTTCAGCACAAAGATTGGCGGCGCAATTCTGACGCTCGCTTTTATATTCGGCATCTCGGCGGTCGCCGGCATGACCGCGCAGGCACAAGATCGACGGGATCGGGATCGCGATGGTCGCCAGGACGAATGGCGGGATCGCAACCGATCAACTAACCAGACGCAGAACCGTGATTGGCGCCAGAACGAACGCATTCGTCGCGAAGAGGCGATTCGCCGTGAACAAGCCATCCGCCGCGAAGAAGCCATTCGCCGCGAACAGGCCGCTCGTCAGTCGCGCGTCTATAACAACGGCGTCTATAACAACGGCGTCTATAACAACGGCCAATACAACAACGGCAGTTACGGAAACTATGGCACGTACGGAAACTACGGTGGGTACGGTAACAACGGCGGCTATGCCAATCAGGAGCGGCAAGTGGGTTACCAGGACGGCCTGAACACCGGCGCCAGCGACGCGCAACGCGGCCAGAGCTACAGCCCGCAGCGCTCGCACTTCTGGAAGAACGCTTCGTCGCAGGCCTTTCGCGCCGGCTTCGAGCAGGGATACGCGCAGGGCTATCGACAGTACGGTGGATACAGCAACGGTCGCACCAACCGAGGCGGCTTAGGCGGCTTCGGCGGCATCTTCGGCCCATGACCTGGCCCATGACTTGGTAAGAACAATTAAGTGATCAGAAATGCCGCGGCGAACGTCGCGGCATTTTTGTTTTTGCCCGTAGCAGCGCTTCCTCACGGCGCAGCCGTGAAAGATAGTAGCCGGTGGTAAGCGCGCAGCGCGCCACCACCGGATCGTATTAATGAATAATCCCCAGCCCGCTTTAGCGGGCGACAGAACGCCGACTCCTGATCGGGTCGCTACCGCTCGCCGTACTGACACGCTCTCACTCGTCACGCTGAAAGCGTCATCTATCGATCTGCCTTCGCTTTCGTATCAACGTCGCCGGGCTTTGCCCAAAAAGTCCTGGCTGTAATCGAATTCCTGAAAAATTCTCTCAGGTTGGGAAGGGTGGTTTACCCCCGCTCCTTCCATCCTCAAGCATCTGACCCTTCAAAGACTCCACCCTTCCCAACCTGAGAGATAATGCGTGTTCCAATCTTCCTTTGATCACTTTTTGGGCAAAGGCACGTCGGCGCCAACGTAAACGATCGCGTCAGCCAATTGGCCGAGCGTAATGGTGCTGCCCTTAAACACATTCACGCAGCCACCAGCGCCGCGGCAATTCAGCAGAGGGCCACTGAACTCCTCCGCGGCAAAATCCCGGAAAGGCATGCGCTGGAGAGACACCAGGACCGGACGCACCTCCGTCTTTAAAGCGCGGTCGAACTTTCGATAGTCCGGATCAAAGACCGCCGGCGGAAGGCCCCATCGATAGCCCACGGGAATCACCGCAAAGGTTCGGCCCGGATAATCCTTTTCCAGCATCCTCACGATTCCGATGTCCTCGCCCATGTTGGCAAGGTAATCCTGCGGCGCGGCCCGATAGAAGTGTGCGGCGCCATAAATCACCAGGGCTTTGCCATGCTTCTGCAGCACCTGCTCCTTAAGAACGTCGACGGCTGCGGTCTCACGGCTGCGTTTGTCTCCTGGTCCAGGGTCGCCGCCGAAGACGCGAATGCGCGCATCGGCCGGCAGCTTCGAATTGACGTCGCGGACTGCGGCCAAGAAGTCCGCGTAAATTGGATCGTCCCAGACTCCGTTGGCCGCCTGCGTGGTGGTCTTCCAAACCTTTTCCAACTGGGCCCTGGATACGCTCTCGCCGCGAATGTAACGGTCGAGGGTTACCTGCTCGGTGGTGCTCGCGAACTCCACCACAATGAACCGTACTTTCTTTGCGAAGTCGGGATGACGAACCAGGGCGATTCGCAGATCGGAATCCAGTTGCCGCTGGTGCGCTTCGCCTAACGCGACAATGTCCGCCTTGTCGAATACCGAAATCAGGGTCTGCGCAATCCCGTCTATCCGGACCGATTCGTCAGGCAGGCGCAAGTTCGGCGTCTGAGCAGTCGCCGATAGCGCCAGAGCGCAAATCAAAACCAGACTCCGCACCTTGTTGGTTCCGCTTCCGGTTGTACTCATTCCTGTGAACTGTTTTTTGTTGCAAGCTTCCTCACGGCGCAGCCGTGAAAGATAGTAGCCGGTGGTAAGCGCGCAGCGCGCCACCACCGGATCACGTCAGATCATTTCTTCCCCTCTCCCACTGGGAGAGGGGTGAGGGTGCTCCGCATGAGCCCGCTTTAACGGGCGACAGAATTTGGAGTGCGCCGGCAGAGCGAAGCGGCGACGGCGCTTTAGATTTCCCTCAACCATCCGTCGACAATCTACGGCTTCCATTTGTAATCTGTGCATTCTGCGGACGATTCATCGCCTTATCTCGTAAACAAAATTCTCGACCACATTTCCCTGCGCATCGCGTTTGTCACGCCGCCCCACCCTGACGCCGCCAATCTTCTCCAGAGCCTTCTGCGAACGAAAGTTCGTCACCCCGATTATGAAGACCACGCGCTCAACAAACTTGAAAGCATGGTCCAACATCAGCCGCTTCAATTCCCGGTTGTACTCCCCGCCCCAGAAAGCGCGCGCCAAAAACGTCCACCCAATCTCAACCGAACTCTCCCGCGAATCAAACGCAAAGTACCGAGACGACCCAATAATCCGTCCCGTCTTCCGTTCGATGACCACAAACGCGCTCCCCGTCGCATGCGCCTCTCGAAAGAACTCCCGAAACACATCCTCCCGATACCGCTCCCGCGCCGGATGCTGCTCCCAAATGAGCGGGTCTGAAGCCACCGCAAACAACTCTTCCCAATCATCGGGAGCCAGCGGCCTGACTTCAATGAACTCGCCCAGGAGGTGGGGTTGAAGATCAAAGAGTTCTGGTTCGTCCTTCATTGAGCAGAACATGGCCGAATAGGAATGAAAACTCAAGCGAACATTTGAGGCTATGCCCGTAGAAATCAAGAATGCAAATTCTTTTCGCTTGACTACTCTGTTAAAGTGTTGCTCTAGCGATTTTGGTCCGTGGCAACCTTTTGGATTTTAGCTAACCACCCTTGAAGAAGCCTTCATCAAAGCAATCGTTTCAATTTATTGATTTATTCTGCGGCATTGGCGGTTTTCGTATTGCGTTTGAGCGAGCCGGCGGAAGATGTGTTTTTTCCAGCGACTGGGATAAGTTCTCAGCGCTAACCTATGAGACTAACTTCGGAGAACGACCGCATGGCGATATCCGAGAAGTCGACATCCCAGGCATCGAACCTTTCGACATTCTGTGCGCTGGCTTTCCGTGCCAACCATTTAGCCTTGCGGGCGTTTCCAAGAAGAATAGTTTGGGTCGAAAGCACGGCTTCGAAGACGAAAAACAAGGCAACTTATTCAGTTACATAGCAAAGATAATCGATCATCACCGTCCGGCGGCTTTTGTTCTTGAGAATGTGAAGCATCTTTATAGACACGATAAAGGACGAACGTACGAAGTAATTTACAACACGCTAACTAAAGAGTTGGGTTACGACTTGCACGCCGCCATTATCGATGCGCAAGCGCTGGTCCCGCAGCATCGCGAACGAATCTACCTCGTAGGGTTCCGTGAACCCCGGGATTTCGAGTTTCCGAAATTCCCCGAACATGGCCCCAGGTTGGGCTCGGTGCTGGAATCCAATGTAGATGACAAATACACACTTAGTGACCACCTTTGGAAGTATCTCCAGGACTACGCCAGGAAGCATCGAGCAGCTGGGAACGGATTTGGATTCAGTCTATTCACCGCTGACGATGTTGCGCGTACTCTGAGTGCACGCTACCACAAAGATGGCTCTGAGATTCTGATTTCCCAAGGTCCGAACAGGAACCCCAGAAGATTAACTCCGCGAGAATGCGCCCGACTTATGGGATTCCCCAAGAAGTTCAAAATACCGGTATCCGATACACAGGCTTATCGACAATTCGGGAACTCTGTCGTCGTTCCGGTGATTCAAAGAATAGCCAAAAAGGTTGTTGTCACCTTAGAAGCTGAGACTCATGCTCCTGCCGAATTCAAACTAACGCCGTTCGAACCGCCACCTCGCAACCGCATGGTTTCGTTGGTCCTTCCCTTGAGCTTTGCGAAAGCAAATGCCGCGGGCCGTTCTTAGCTCTCGCCAATAACAGTTTGGCGCTTGTCGAATCGATTTAGGTTTACGACAATATCCGTGTCGTGAACCTTTCCTCCATCTTTACAAACGTAGCTCACAAAACTCTCGTAGCTGTTGATCTTCCGAACATGGGATCAAACCAGCACGAACTGAACGGCGTGCAGGCGCTAAAAGAGTTTTTCGGTACCGACGGGCGTTCTCGCGGAACCATGAGCTGGCACTACTTCGCTGACGACCAGGAACCAATCCAGGAGAAGACCGAGTTTACGTTTTACGATGCGAGAGAAAATCATCCGACAAGAACGGAGTGGCGACTCTATTACCAGGGGAGTTTTCTTGCTCAGGCAGATATTGGTGATCGACTCTTCATTGCTCGCTCAACGTCGGGTCAGATATTTGGGTTAGTTTTCCAAATGGGGTCGGCCTGGCTCCGTGCCGCGCAAACGTTCTTCGGAAGTGACGTATCCACCTCACATCTCGATCTAGTGCCGCGCGAAACACTCGAAGGCCAGGAATTAGAGTTACTTCGCCGCCAGATTCTTGACGAGCTCAACCTTGACATAGCGGTCCCGGTAACCGTTACTGACGAAGATCTCATGGTTGAGAAGTACGGCCGAGTATTCCCATCCACGAAAGAGATGGCACTGTTCGCAAGGTCTCAAGTGGAGGTAGACCCAAACAATGCCGACGAGACTCTGGTTCGTTGGCTTAGTCGTGAAGAAGAACTCTTCCGAGCGCTTGAACGAGTAGTGATAGGCGAACGACTAAAAGAAGGTTTCGAAAGCGTTGATGAATTTATCGAATACTCACTCTCCGTCCAAAATCGCCGGAAGTCGCGAATGGGATTTGCTCTTCAGAACCACCTTGGGGAACTCTTCACGGTCAACCGTTTGCGCTTTACTCCTCAGGCGCGCACTGAGGCGAACAACCGACCGGACTTCATCTTTCCAGGACAGGATGAATATCATGACCAAGCTTTCGACGCGACATTACTCGTTATGCTCGGAGTGAAATCAACGAGTAAAGATCGCTGGCGGCAGGTCTTAACGGAAGCTGATCGGATCCCCGCGAAGCATCTTTGCACGTTGGAAGCGGGAATCTCTGTCAAACAAACAGACGAAATGAAACGGCAAAACCTTACGCTCGTAATTCCAAGCTCTCTACACCGGACATACACGAGTGACCAGCGAGGGACGTTGCTTAACGTCGGCGCGTTTATTGAGTTCGCTCGTGGGAAACAGACGCGAGATTAGAGTGCTTTTGCCAAGAAGATGGTCGACGTTCTGACTCCTCAACAACGAAGCTTCAACATGTCGCGAATCCGAAATCGCGACACCAAACCAGAAAAGATAGTTCGTTCAATCGTTCACGCGCTCGGTTACAGATACCGACTCCACAAACCTGATCTTCCTGGCAAGCCTGACGTCGTACTTGTCCGCCATCGGAAAATCATCGACGTGCACGGATGTTTCTTTCACATGCACGCATGCAGGTACGGAAGAGTGGTGCCGGCGACGAACGCGAAATTCTGGCGAACCAAGCGGCTTTCGAATGTCGAGCGCGATCGACGCAACCTTCGGGCGCTTAGACGTGAGGGTTGGAAGGTCTTGATTGTTTGGGAGTGCGAGACACGACAACTAGAAAAGCTGCGCATGCGTATTGAGCGGTTCCTCGCCAGGTAATAGCAGCGATCTCACCTCTGGCGATCGGTTCGACCCAGATTACGCGCTAAAAAGATCCGAGCCCCCGCGAAGCGGGCAACAGAAGTTCTTTACTCAACTGACTAAGCTATGCCGCACCTTCGGCGCTCGATGATGTTTGGGCCGAGTAACCTCGGGCTTAAGCCCGAGGCTATTACATGACGCCGCTTCGCGGCTGGATTACGCAAACGAAGATGGCGCCTTATATGGAGTGCGCCGACTTGTCGGCGCTTTTCGTGCCGTAAGGAAAAGCGGTGACAAGTCCCCGCACTCCAAATTTGAGGTGACTAACGGAACAATTTCCCTATTGACGTCTTCAAAAGACGGGCGTATATTGCGGCGCGTCGCCAACTTATTTGCAGTCCTGACTTTCAGTTGTTTGTGCTTTAGTTAGTTGTTGGCTTTACCGCGGGTCGTCACGCGGGTTTTGCCCAACCGGTCTCAACGGCGCTCGTCCCCGTGCCGAGGTTGGTCTCATGTGGTTGGCTCGGTACTCACCTGCATTATTCCCTTTATTCCTTTTCCGGAAGATTTACCACAGAGGACACGGAGGAAGAAGCTTAACTGCTGTAAAGCCGTGGGTTACGGAGAGGTGTCTGCGAGTTACAAAGCCGGCTCGGGGTCAAGCATTGGCGGCTCGGGGTCAAGCATTGGCGGCTCGGGGTCAAGCATTGGCAGCTCGGGGTCGAGCATTGGTGCCTCGGGTGCGAGCATTGGTGTCTCGGGTGCGAGCATTAACCACTCGGAGGAAAGCATTACACGCTCGGGGTCGAACATCGAGCCCTCGGACACGAGCATTGGACGCTCGGCATCGAGCGTTTAGGACTCGGAGGCGAACATCGGCGGATTGGCGTCGCGCATCGGGCGTCGACGGTCAAGCGGACGGCGCGGGCGGTGACGCATGGGCGCGCAGCCATCGTGTCAGTACCGGGAGCGGTAGCGACCGGATCAGGAGGAGCCTGAGAAGCCGAGCGGGACTTCCTGATCCGGTCGCTACCGCTCCCGGTACTGACACAGAGTGCCAGCGTGATGAGGACCGAAGCATCCTGTTATGACCCTTCCTCGCACAGCAATCATCCATGGGCGCGTCGCAAACGTGCAGCGTGGCCCACATTACCCTGTCTCAAACCGACAAGTGCAACCTAAGGAGAAAGACTATGAATACAGAACTCACAAATCGGGTGACAATGTTCAAGACCACCAGCTCTTACATGGCAGAACACACGGCGGTCTGGAGCACCATGGCACCGCTGCAGACTGCGATGACGGAGGTCAATGCCGGCATTGCGAAGATTGACGCAGCGGCACTCCGGCATGAGACGCCACAGGGCGCGACGGCAGATAAGGCTGACGCACGCGACGATCTTGAAGATGCGACGTTTCTGATGTGTGAAGCGCTCGGCGTACTGGCGCACGAAACGGCTGACAACGATCTGCTGGCGTTGACGCGGGTGACGCGGACGCTGCTTGATCGCATGGGTGAAGAGGAACTGTCGACGCGCGCTACGGCCGTGCTGACCCAGGCGAATGCACACAAGACCGAACTAGTCACATATCAGGTGTCGCAGGCGAACATTGATGAGCTGAGTGACGCATTGACGGAATTCAATCAGGCCAAGCCAGGTCCTCGTACGGCGACGGCGGAGCGCGCCGTGCTGACGGAATCGCTGCCGAGATTGGTTAAAGAGACAAGCGACATCTTGAAAAACAGAGTCGACCGGCTGGTGAGTCAGTTCAGCAGGACGAATCCGGATTTTGTGGCGGGTTATGAGAGGGCGCGAGCCATTGTCGATCGGGCGGCGACGCATAAGACGAAAACCGCAGCGACTACACCGCCCGCTGCGCAATGAACGAGGAAGAATAATCCACAGATTATTTGGAGTGCGCCGACTTGTCGGCGCTTTTCGTGTGGTGTCGGGCGCGCGCGATTGAGGAAGAGAAAAGCGGTGACAAGTCACCGCACTCCAAATCTGCGGTTCGCGGTCGCTAGATATCCAGGTTCTTCACATCCAGCGCGTTGTCTTCGATGAACTTGCGGCGGGGTTCGACGGCGTCGCCCATTAGCACTGTGAAGATCTCATCGGTTTCGACGGCGTCGTCGATGCGCACCTGCAGCAGCGTGCGGGTGTCCGGATTCATGGTGGTTTCCCAGAGTTGCTCGGGATTCATTTCGCCGAGGCCTTTGTAGCGTTGGATGGAGAGGTCCTTCTTGGCGGAAGCCAGCACCCGATCGAGCAGCGCCTCGCGCGTGGCAATCTCTTCGCTGGTCCCGTTTTCGCCGGTAATGAAGGGCGGCGTCAGACGATCTTCGAGCCGGGTAAACAGTTCGACGGCTTTTTGAAATTCGACGTGGCTGGCGAAGTCGTAATCGATGGCCACGGTGGCGCCGGAAATCGTTACCGTTTCAATCTCCCAGAGTCCGTGTTCTTCGTCTTCCTTGAGATCGGTTTTGTAACCAGCCTTATCGAGCACGCCTTCGACCTGGGCCATTAGGGTTTCATCCTGGAAGGTCCGCTTGAGGGTGCTGCCTTCTTCGCGCAGCACACCCTTCTTGCCTCCGAACGCGTGGAGCAAAGTGTCGAGCAGATGCGAGTCGCCACGCAGACGGCGCGCCGCCTTTTCGGAATAGCGGCGCAGGTCGACCATGCGCTCGAGATTGCGCGCGAGCTGCGCGCCCTCGACGACGGTCTTTGATTTGCCGGTCATGACCTTCATATCGGTCGTCGCCTGGCGCATCAGGAAGTGAATCATCGAGCCTTCGTCCTTGATGTACTCTTCCTTTTTGCCTTTCTTCACTTTGAAGAGCGGCGGCTGGGCGATGTAGACGTAGCCGTTCTCGACCAGCTCAGGCATTTGCCGAAAGAAGAAGGTCAGCAGCAGCGTGCGAATGTGCGAGCCGTCGACGTCGGCGTCGGTCATCAGGATGATGCGGTGATAGCGGAGCTTCGAGACATCGAAGTCTTCTTTGCCGATGCCGGTGCCGAGCGCCATGATCAGCGCTTTGATTTCATTGTGCGCGAGCATCTTGTCGAAGCGCGCTTTTTCGACGTTCAGAATTTTGCCTTTGAGCGGAAGGATCGCCTGGTTCTTGCGATCGCGGCCTTGCTTGGCTGAACCGCCGGCCGAATCTCCCTCGACGATGTAGATTTCCGAAAGCGCGGGATCGCGTTCCTGACAATCGGCCAGCTTGCCCGGCAGCATGGTCGAGCCCAGCACGCCTTTCCGCACGATTTCACGGGCTTTTCGCGCCGCGTCACGGGCGCGGGCCGCATCGAGCGACTTGCCGACGATCCGCCGCGCGACGGTCGGATTTTGATCGAGAAATTCCGTGAGGCGGTCGTTTAGAAACGATTCGACAGCGCCTTTGACGTCCGAATTGAGCTTGCCTTTGGTTTGACCTTCAAACTGCGGCTGCGGAAGTTTGACGGAGATGACCGCGACCAGACCTTCGCGCACATCATCACCAGTAAGCGAGCCTTTGAAGTTTTTCGCGAGACCAGACGACTGCGCATAAGCATTGATCGTGCGGGTAAACGCGGAACGAAATCCCGACAGGTGCGTGCCGCCGTCGACGGTGTTGATGTTGTTCGCGAAGGAATAGACCTTCTCGTCGTAAGCGTCGTTGTATTGAATCGCCACTTCGATCGAGAGCGCGTCGCCGACCTTCTCGAAGTAGATGGGCTTGTCGTGCAGCACGCTCTTGTTCTTGTTGAGGTGCTTGACGAATTCGGCGATGCCGCCGCGATAGTAGAACTCGTGCGACTTCTCAGTCTCTTCGCGTTCGTCTTTGATCGAGATGCGAATGCCTTTGTTGAGGAAGGCCTTCTCGCGCAAGCGCTCGGACAGCTTGTCGAAACTGAATTCGGTCGTATCAAAAATCTGGGTGTCAGGTTTGAAAGTGATCTTGGTGCCGCGCTTGCGGGTCTTGCCGGTTTGTTTCAGCGGAGCGCTCGCAATTCCGCGTTCGTATTCCTGCTCGTAAGTCAGACCGTCGCGCCAGATCTCGAGATGGAGTGTTTCAGAAAGAAAGTTCACGCACGAGACGCCGACGCCGTGCAATCCACCGGAAACTTTATACGCGTTCGAGTCGAACTTGCCGCCGGCATGCAGTTTCGTCATGACAACTTCGGCTGCGGACTTGCGTTCCTTCTTCATCATGTCGACCGGAATGCCACGGCCGTTGTCGATTACAGTGATCGAGTTATCGAGATGAATCGTCACCTCGACCGTATCGCAATAACCGGCCAAAGCTTCGTCAATCGAATTGTCGACGACTTCATAGACCAGATGATGTAGTCCCAGTTCGCCCGTCGAGCCGATATACATCGCCGGACGCTTGCGCACCGCGTCGCGCCCTTCGAGCACGGCGATGGATGATGAGTCGTAAGTTTCTTTCTTGTTCTTCAATTTCGATGTAGGTGTTGCCAATTCGTTACTACCTTCGTCTGTATTATCGGAATCCTCAGTTGACATTGCCGGCCCTCATTAACTGTATGAACGCTGTCTCCGCAAAGGCTTCGCCGGCGCGCACTTCGTAGAAACTCGCTTCGCGGTTGAACCTGTCAAAGTAGTTTCGCTTTGAAGTCGTAACGAACGTTTGGGTGCGTCCGTCGAGATATTCCAGGAGGCGTTCAATGCGGCTGCCGTCGAGTTCTGCGTCCACGTCATCAATGAGGAAAATAGGGTATTCCTGATGCTTCAAATAGTACACGGAAATCGCCGCTAAATCAAGTGTTATCAATGCGCTACGCTGTTGACCGGAGCTCCCAAAACTACGCAGATTGCCGTCGCGAAAACGGATCTCCAAATCGTCGCGGTGAGGTCCGATTAGACAGGCGCCGGCGTACATCTCGGCTTCGACCCGCAGCTGCAAACGATCGGCGATCAACTGCTCGTAATTTTTCAAATCACCTTTGCTCTCGAGCGCCGAAGCATACCGAAGCGACAGTTTATCGCCGAACAAATTTTGCTCGAGCGCCTCTGTCAGGCGCTGGACGTATCTGGTGCGGGCCCGATGAATTTGCGTCGCCAGAGAAGTGAGTTGCGAATTCCAGGGAGCGATCAATTCGCGCAATTCTTCCAGACGGATATGTCCGTCCAATGATTGTTCGAGCAGCCGCTTTTTTTGCTTTATGACCTTGCTGTAGTCGCTGATTGTTTGAGCATACGGCGGATGCAGCGACGTGACTCCGCGATCCAGAAAGTTGCGTCGCGCGTCAGGACCGCCGCGCACTACTTCCAACTCGTCAGCCGTAAACCATACGGCGTGCAACTGCGTGAGATAACGCGCCACCGGCTCGCGCTTTCCATTGATGAACGTCTGTCGTGTGTTTCGTTGGATGGCAATCCGCAGTTGCCGATCTATTGCGTCCCCACGATGCACGAGCCCGGCGACGATGCCGGCGCCCTCGCCAAAACTCAGCGTTTCATGCAGATGATGAGTGCGAAAAGATTTGGCGTGGGCCAGGAGTTGAATAGACTCGAGCCAGTTCGTCTTTCCCTGTCCATTATTGCCGTAGAGGATGTTAATTCCAGGTGAGCAATCGATCCGGCCTTTGAGATTGCGGAAGTTTTGAACTTCGATTGACTTAAGAAACACCTGCAGATTTTATCACACGCTGAATCATTAACCGCGGCCTTAAATGAAACGAGCGTCGACGAAATCGACGCTCGCTTGAAGATGATCGGAAACAATAAAGTCTGAAACTTAACTAACCGCAAGTGGTTGTTTTTACGTTCGAGGTTGGACAGTAGTTGATATGAAAGTTTGAAACAAAGAGAGTCTTAGAGTAGTCGTGATCCTCTCATTTCCAGTGCCCGCCTGGAAGAAACGTTTCAGCCATTGACGGTAAGCAAAGACGGAAATCAGATTAGACTTAGCCGCTACGGATTTTCTAGGGAAGCCGCTCCAACAAAGAACGAACAGCGTCCGTTGTCGGCTTTCGGCCTGCCACGAGGGAAGCCCAGGCTTTATATTTAGCTTGCCATTTTTGTGTATCCAAGCGGAGAAAGATGAAATCTTCATCCGTCAACGTCGAGTCGACCAATGCGAGTTTCTCTGAAAGCAAATCCAACTTCATGAACTGACTTTGATCGTGGACGACTCCGTCATGAGAGGAACTTGGCAGAATATTAATCAATTCATTAAAAGCTTGCTCCGCTTCTAAATCTGCAGGCCCATCTTCGTTAATAAGCCCACGCCATGTTTCACCAATACTCACCCATGCCTTTTCTTTAAGTTCGGGCTGCCTTCCGGCCTGCCGCAATGCGCCAATAAAGCCGCTATTTGTCTTCAGATCTAACTCCCTCTCCACCAGGTATTGGGCCTTCAAGGAGTGGCAACTAGCTAGATTGTAGTAAAGGACGAGTTTCGGAAAGCCGAGTTCCGCTCCTAACCTGCTCTGAAGGGTGATTGTGTAGCGAATGGCTCTATCTAGAACATCTAACGCCAACCCATAAATATCCTTCTCAATCGGATTCTTCGATTCAGGCTCTCCGAGCGCTTCCTCACGGATTTCATAAGAAAGTCGTATGAGGCAAATACTTAACCGGTAGTTGCAAATGTTCTTGAGCCCTTGACTACTACTAGGGTGATTCGCCAACATTTCGTACATTCCACCCGCCCACACGTACCGTTTGTTTTGAAAGGCATGCTCAGCCCAACTCCTAAGTTCCAGTAGCGCTCCTTGTTCCTTGAACGGATCATGGAGCTGCCCTTTTAGAATCTGCTCCTTTCGTTCGGGATTTTGTTCTCGATTAAAATTCTCAAGCAACGCCTCAATCACCATTCCCTTTGTACGCGGGGCTTTCGAAGCTTCCTTAAGGATCCTCGTAGCCTTTTCGCTGATGCGGACAAATACCGACACGCGATCGTCTGTCGGCGAGGTAGTTTGCCTACGCGTCGAAGACAGTTCTTCGGACTTTTTTGGGTCTGATATATTATTTTTAGCTTTTGACTTGGGCATTCTGGGTGCCATTGCTATATTTCAGGCGCTAACGTATACACGATCAGAACTCAAAAGGCAACAACGCGAACACTTACACCCAGCACCGACCAGGAGCAAAGCAAAAACTCAAAGGCGACCATTCCCGATTAGGGTTGACATGGCTAGATAAAAGCAATAAATTACATAGCACTTGACGGACGATTTCTCTGAGGAGGTAACTTTTATGACGAAAACGGCCAAACAACCCTTGCAAAAATTGGTTTCGGAACCGGCACACCAAACACCGACGGTCGCGCACAAGAATAAATTCAGCCAAATGGCGTTCGGGCTGATGGCCTTAGCTTTGGGCTTCGTTGTTTGCGCGGCGCCCATTGTCCGGAGACTCTCAGTTGAATTAGTTGTTGACGATCACGCCTCGGTGTCGGCAGCAGGAGATCACTGGCTCGCAGCAGCAGTCACAGGTAATCAGGATTCTCAGGCAGAGGCACGGAGTGATCGATGGTTTTCCGTGGTCGCAATAGACAATCATTGGCCTTCAATAGCGAGGACGAGTGATCACTGGTCCCGCGTAGAGATCGCCAGCAACCACTGGCCTTCAATAGCGAGGACGAGTGATCACTGGTCCCGCGCAGAGATCGCCAGTAACCATTGGCCTTCAATAGCGAGGACGAGTGATCACTGGTCCCGCGTACAGATCGCCAGTAACCATTGGCCTTCAATAGCGAGGACGAGTGATCACTGGTCCCCCGCAGAGATCGCCAGCAACCACTGGCCTTCAATAGCGAGGACGAGTGATCACTGGTCTCCCGCAGAGATGGCCAGCAATCATTGGCCTTCAATAGCGAGGACGGGTGATCAGTCGTCTGCGCTAGCCGTCTGATCATTGGCCTTCAGCAGCCGTTTGATTTGAGTTCGGGAATAATAAGAATGAGTTTTCGCTCAACTATTGCGGATAATTTGAGACTACTTTCGGGACTAGTAATCGCAACCCGGGTTGATTCAGTAGATCACTCTGAAGCTCGGAGGAAGTGGAGAATCGAACCGTCGGACTGAGGCGGTTGTTTAAAGTTCACACAAAAGGCACGGGCCCGACGCGGTGTATCCCAACCAGAGACCGACCGCGGCGAGCCCCATAACCCGGCCCGTTGGACCTTGGGTCTGCCGCGCTTAGTGTAGATCACCATTTACGGCGCGGCAAGTAGATTCAAGGACACGTGGCCTAAGGGAGGCGACGTGTTTCGCACAACTACGATTCCAACTCAAGGTGCTGCTACCAAACCTATCTACAACCCTCGAAACAAAGGGTTCCCTCAGCAGGGCGAGCGCGTGGCTCTGCGAACGGTGGCGCCTCGCAGCTTCGCCTGGAAGCTAGCGATCTTATTTATTACAGGGTCCATTTCAATCTTGGGTATTGCCTTTACGGAGTACCCCCTCAGGTTTGCATTCCAATTCGCTGTAGCGGCATTAATGGCGCACGCTACAGAACTGGTTCATCAGTGTCTTCACCGGACGGCGATCGGATCGCGGCGGTGGGATACTTTTCTTGGCTGCCTATTAGCGCTCCCGAGCGCTACATCCTTCCACTATTACAGATGGTTTCATCTCTGGCATCACAGGTACAACGGTACAGAATTCGATAAAGAGAGTTTTGATTACGCCTATCAATTGATGGGCCACCACTCGCGACGAAAGCGACTAATAGGCTTGGCTCGTCACCTCTCGATGGTCAGCCATTACACCAACGTGCTGAAGAGAGTGGTTCTCGCTCTGCAAGGACGTCTGGCCGGCGAACTTATTTTATTGCATCCGGAGATGAAGCTGTCAGCGGCTAGGCAGATTCAGCAGGATTATCAATTGATGGGCGGTCTCGTGATCGCCGTCTTTGCGCTTTCACTGTTTCTGCATACATCAATAGTGTTTTCTTTTTGGCTGCTTCCCCTGGTTCTCGGATGGGGACCGATTCACGCATTAATTGAGCTGCCCGAGCATTGGCAATGTGATAGACCAGAGGCGAATGTTTTCTTAAACACTCGCAGCATTGAAGCATCGTCATTTGCATGCTGGTTCACAAACAACAATTGCAATCACGTGGCGCATCATTTTGATATGAGCATCCCGCTCGAGCGCTTGCCACGGTTCGAAAAGTCTCTCGCCAAAACCTATTACTTTAAGTACCACGAGCGTTCGTATGCCTCTTTCTATCTGCAGTTTTTCAAATACCTGTGGATTGGAGCTGAATCGAAGCCCGTCGGCGCGAGTAAGCCAAGAGCGACAACAATCAACTGACACGGGGAGGCAAATGAAATGACTTGGTTAGAACTAAAAGAAGCAGTGGAAAACGCCGGCATTAAGAATAACGACGAGGTGTGTCTCATTGAGTGTGTGCACGGCGAGGGTGATAAGACTCTTCATGTAACGCGCTTAGGTCAAGCGGTGAAATTAACCGAGAACCCCACAAAGGACATAAACGACTATCGGGGCTGCGCCACCTGACAATGAACTGCTACGTCGCTGACTTGAGTGAGGTTCTTGGAAACAAACTTATCTCTACCAAGTGCAATTGCTGCGTTTGAATGTCTACAACTTTCGCCGCGGAGACGCGACGAATCGGGTCTTGAGGAGGAAGGGTTATGCAAAACATAAAGAGATCAGCGCGCATCACAAGGCGGCCAAAAGTTAAGGATCTAGGTAAACACAAGGCACCGGAGAATCTCTTTCAGCTAGTATTTCAGTTTCTTAATCGGGTTGGTCCGTTGAGAAAGGTGTTGCTTGTAATCATATTCGTTTTCAGCGGGTGCGTTTTTCTTTGGAATCTCTTTCCGGACCAAGGAAAGCAAGCATTGGTAGATAATCTTCTTCAGAGGATCCGGCGACCGGCGCCAATCTCATATCCAGGCGTGGAAATTGAACAACAAGATTTACGATTCGACCTGTCTGAGCGGGTGGCCGCTCAGGCTGGGGCTAATCCGGCGGAGTGTTGCAAAGTTACCACTGACGAATTTCTAACTTGTCGACGTGTTCAGAAAGATGCTGTTAATCTAGCACGGCACGCAGCCACGACCGGCGCGACACCTACCTTCCTTTCCCAAACACACCAAATTTCTGTTCAGCAGGCGAGTCACGAGCGTATGGGCGGCCCGCGAATGACAGACTATGACATTCTTCTTAACATCTCGGGCGAGCCCTTGGGACGTCCATTTACAGCTCACCTCCGATCGGTTCGTTTCGGTTCGTTTCGCAACGAAAGTACTGAATGGGCCGCGGCTGCAGTTTTGCAGCCGACGCGCATCCTAACGATTGAAGTGCGTTTCCCTGGCGGAAAGCCGGCCAGAAATTTTCGCTTCACGATGGCAGATGAGTCCGACGGGAGTAACTATGTTCCGATTGATTTGCCTCCTCAAATAGAGGTTGGCAAAGACATCATTAAATGGACGATTGCGTCACCTAAGCTAGGTTACACTTATCGCCTCGATTGGGATTGGTAGCTATCTTGAACTAGGGGGTAAATCTGCGTTGCTGATCCATATCCATTTGTAAGTGTAAAGTACCCTCAAAAACACGATGATTGAAAAGTAGAAGTTCGGTTTCACGAAAACTAAAGTCTCATGGGCATGACGACGTATTTGTAGTCCGCGCCGTTGTCTGAAACCGGCCTCAGTTGTGCCTGTGAATTTCCGTCCTTGAATTCGAAGGTCACCTTTTCCGAGCCGACCACGTTAAGAAATTCCTGGAGATACTGCGCATTAAAACCGATATCGGTGTCGTCGCCGGTGTAATCGGATTCCACGGTTTCGCGGGCCTCGCCCTCATCCGAGTTCTGCGCACTGATCAGCAGTTGTTCCTTGCTCAAATGAAAACGAATCGCGTGCGATCGATCGTCAGCCATCAACGCGACGCGGCGAACCGCCTGGCTCAACGCGCCGGTGTCGAAGGTCGCCGCCCGATCGTTATTTTTCGGCATGACCATTTCGTAGTTCGGGAACTGACCCGACAACATTCGCGAAATTAACAGTCGGGACCCGAGCTGAAAATAGACGTGGTTTTCATCGGCGCCGAAACCGATATCGCCGTCGAAATCGCTGGTCAACTTTGAAAGTTCTGCCAAAGTTTTTCGCGGAATCAACACATCGATTTCTGTGCTGGCATCGTTGGCCGAAGCTTCCTTGATGGCCGCGAACGCCAGGCGATGGCCGTCGGTCGTCACCATCTTCACGCCGTTGCCGTCCAGTTCAAATTTTGCCCCCGAGAGTGTGTAGCGGCCTTCCTCCTGAGTGATTGCGAAGATCGTACGATCGATCAGCGACTTCAATGATGAAGACGACAGCTTCAATGGCGTTGACTTAAATCCCGGCAACTCGGGAAAGGTCTCTTTGGAGATGCCTGGCAGCCGGAACTTGGATCGATCACACTCAACCGTCACCCAATCGTTCTCTTCTCGCTTAAAACTCACCGGCGCATCAGGCAGCAGCCTCGCGATATCAAATAATTTTCGCGCCGGCACGCAGATGGCTCCCTGTGATTTGATCGACTCAGCATCAGCGTCACATCGAATAGTTACATCGAGATCGGTGCCGCTGATTCGAATCGCATTCTCGCCGGCTGATTCGATGAGGATATTCGCCAACACTGGAATTGTGTTCTTGCGCTCGACCACACCCTGGACGAATGACAATTCCTTTTGTAGCGCGCCACGCCCAATAACAAATTGCATCACGTACTCCTACTTAAACGAATTTTGTAATCGCATGTATACCACAACTGAAGGCATTCACAGCCTTTCCTGTACGATCATTATGATCAGAATTATATAGTTACTTAGTATCAAGTAGTATGTCCTGTGAAAGTGTGGAAACCGAGGAATACCGCTGGTGACCTGCGACTGAACCTGTGAAGCGATGACCGGTTATCCACAACAATCAAACTAACGCGTCCCGGCTCAGTCCTAATCCACAACCATGCATTTCTTTTTCACAGGCGCGGCTGTGAAATCGTAGCATCAGATGCCGATGCTATCCGTGAGACGCTTCACTACCGACTGCATTTCGCGATCACTTCCCATCAATAAATTAATTTTCTCGACAGAGTGAATAACCGTGGTGTGGTGCTTCCCGCCAAACTGCCTGGCGATGTCCGGATAGCTCTTGGCCGTCAGTTTCTTGCAGAGATACATAGCAACCTGCCGCGGAACTAGAACGTGACGCATGTTGGACCGCGCCTTGAGATCATCGATCGAAATCTTATAGTGATCGGCAACGATCCGTTGAATCATAGGAATAGTTATCGAGTTGCCTTCGGGCACCGGAGCAACATTTCGCATCGCGTCTTGCGCCAGGCTCTTCGTTAAAGGAACACCGCGCAGTGATGCGATAGCGGAAACACGGATTAAAGCGCCTTCCAATTCGCGTATGTTGTGTTTACTGTTCGACGCCAGAAACAAGGCGACGTCATCCGGTAGCGTGATGTGCTGGAACTCGGCCTTTCGCCGCAGGATTGCAACCTTAGTCTCGAGATCGGGCGGCTCGAGATCGGCGATCAGTCCCCATTCAAAACGAGAGTGCAGGCGTTCTTCTATTTCTGGAATTTCGCGCGGCGGACAATCCGACGTCAGGACGATTTGCTTCTGCTGGTCATAAAGAGCGTTGAATGTATGAAAGAATTCTTCCTGGGTCCGCTCCTTACCCGCGATGAATTGGACGTCATCGATCAGGAGCACGTCAATCGACCTGTAGCGCTCTCTGAAAAGACGCGTCTTGTCGTAGCCATACCGGATCGCGTTAATCAATTCGTTCATGAACCGCTCGATTGATAAGTAAGCGATCTGCAGATCAGGCCGGACAGTTTTTATCGCGTGACCGGCCGCTTGAATCAGGTGAGTCTTTCCTAAACCGACCCCGCCATAAAGGTAGAGAGGGTTATAAGTCTGTCCCGGAGCGTCTGCTACGGCCTTCGCCGCGGCGTGCGCGAAGCGATTGCATGAGGCGACCACGAAATTTGAAAAAGTGTATCTCTCGTTAAGTGACGAGGGCGTGGTCTCCACAAAAGGAGGGATCTCGTCGGCTTGCTCCAGCTGCGTGCCACTCAAAAAGGCTTCCTGGACAGGCGGTGAAATCTCGGTTGGCGAAGGTCTTTTGGATTCTTTCGTCGTCGCGTTGTCAGTCGACCATTCGATCCGGTAATGGCCGAGCGAAAGCTCTCCCAGCAGTTGCGTTATGAGTTCAGCGTAGTGATCCACCACCCAATCCTTGACGATGAGGTTTGGCGCGGAGAACGTAAAGACTGCGTTGCTCGTGGATTCGTCGACGGTAAGAGACCGGAACCACGTGTCGAAAGTTTGCTTTGGGAGCCGCTGCTTCAAAGAGGCAAGCAACAACCCTCCAGAAGGGGACATCTGTGTTTGCATGGAAATTATGCAGTGCAGTTAGTAAAACAACACTACGCCTGCGACGGAACAAAAAGCCGGAATGCGCAGAAGTGCTGACCCTACCATAGCCACGCTCGGACGCACAAGAAAAACAGCCCGCGAATTTCCTTAAGGCCTGGGTGAAACCTGTTAGAGGACTAATTGAGAGATGGAAAAGGAGCCCGCGCGTTCCGATTCAGCTTTCGACAACTAGAGAGAGGTCGGCTGATGGCAACACCGCTTGTATAAACGAGAATAGTTAGGATTACAATCCCGCTGCCTGGCGGACATGACCGTCGGCCTTGTCGGAGATGAGGCGATAGATGCGGTCAAGATCCGCTGAATCGTAGTATTCAATTTCCAAGCGACCTGGCGAAGCGGAGGTGCGAGCGACGATCCTTACCTGAGTCCCGAGGATTCTTCGCAGTTTCGTTTCGGCCGCTCTGACATTTGGATCGATCTGAGCATTCGTTTCTCTGTGTCTCGCGGCTCGTTCAGGGCGGTCGAGGTGCTTTACGCGCCGTTCCGTTTCCCGCACCGACCAATTGTGCTTAACAATTTTCTGGGCCAGACGACGCTGCGTCATCGGATCACTCACTCCCAGCAAAGCACGCGCGTGCCCGAAAGAAACCCGCTCTGATTCAATCAGTTCCTGGATGTCTCGCGGCAGTTTGAGAACACGTAGGTAGTTGGTGACGAAGGTTCGATCTCGACCGACGCGCTTGGCGACTTCCTCCTGAGTGAGTCCGAGTGAATCGATCAAACGTTTGTAGGCGTTCGCTTCTTCGACCGGATTAAGTTCCGCCCGCTGGATGTTTTCGATTAGGGCGAGTTCGAGCAGGTTCTCGTCAGGGATGTCGCGGACGATTGCCGGCACTCGACTGAGGCCGGCTAGCTGAGAGGCACGCCAACGACGTTCCCCGGCGACGAGTTCAAACAAACCGCCAACCGGGCGCACCAGGAGTGGCTGAATGACTCCGGTTGTTCGAATTGACTGAGCGAGCTCTTCGAGTTTGGCCTGGTCAAAGGTGGTGCGCGGTTGCTCGTGCCCGGGCCGAATCAGATCAATCTCAATCTCGCGGACTTCATCATTGCCCGCCGGCGACGGATCGGTTGAGATCAGTGCGCTCAATCCTCGCCCCAATGGACGCTTGTTCATTTGCCAGGACCTCCTCTGCCAGCTGTAAATATGCTTCCGCTCCACGCGAGCGCGCGTCGTAGTGATTAATGGGTTTGCCATGGCTGGGTGCTTCAGCCAAGCGGACATTGCGGGGAATCGCTGTCCTGAAAACCAGACCGCTGTAAAAACTCCTCAGGTCCGCGGCCACGGCGGCCGCGAGGTTCGTTCTCTCGTCGTACATGGTGAGCAGCAGGCCTTCGATTTTCAAAAGGGGATTCACGGCGCGCCGAAGCCTCGACAAGGTGTTGAAGAGCTCAGAAACGCCCTCAAGCGCGTAATACTCGCATTGGACGGGGACCAGCAGAGAATCAGCGGCGGCCAGCGCGTTGAGCGTCAGAAGGTTCAATGCCGGCGGGCAATCGAGCAGAATATAGTCGTAGTCATTCTTGATTGGCGCGATGGCTTCCCGCAGGAGGACCTCGCGGCCGTTGGCGTCAATGAGCTCCACTTCGGCGCCTGCGAGGTTCCGGTCAGACGGTACTATCTCAAACCCAAAAGCGGTGCTTTGGATGAGTTCGCGCAATGGCTGACTTAGCACCAGCGCGTGATAAGTGGTTCTGCGAACGGCGCTGCGATCGATACCCACGCCTGAGGTTGCATTTGCCTGGGGATCGACATCAATGAGTAGTACCGAGCGTTTTGATTCGGCGAGAGCGGCGGCGAGATTAACGGCCGTGGTAGTTTTACCGACTCCGCCCTTCTGGTTAGCGATGGCGACGACCTTTCCCATCAATAGAACCGGACGGTAACATAATCGCCAGAGCCGCGCTACTGGATTCGTGCAGCGCGGTTAATGTTTCACGTGAAACCTGAGGTCGGTGGTTCGCTGGCCGCGCAGGCGTTTCACGTGAAACCTTAGGCAGTTGGCTGCTGCCCGGCCGCCAAATGCATGAGCAGGTTAGAAAGGGCCGCGGGTGTCAGACCGGGAAGTTTTCGCGCCTGTCCAAACGTTCGGGGTTGGGCGCGCTCCAGACGTTCGATCATTTCGTGAGACAAGCTGCGGACACCGCGAAAAGTGAACCCAGCCGGAATCTTTAGAGAATCGTGTTGGTTAAGCCTTCGATTCGTGTTTTCCTGGGTGTGCAAATATCCGGAATAAAGCTTGTCAGCGAGGCTCGACTCCAAATCGCTCAGCTCGACGTTATGGTTCGTCTTAACCAATAAATCCTTTATGTGGTGCGGTGTGATATTCGGCCGCAGAGCCAGCTGGGCGAGCGACAGCGAATCCGCGAAATCCTGGCCAATCAGCATCCTCACGTACTCATAATTCGAGTCACGCGGCCCAACTCTGGTGTGGTCCAGGATTGATCGTATGCCTGCCAGCCGTGTCCGCCGCCGATTGAATCGTTCCCACTCGAGGTCTCCGACCAAACCCAACTCGCGTCCGCGCGGTCCCAGCCGGCTATCAGCATTATCGTGCCTCAGCAGCAGCCGGTACTCTGATCGTGAAGTGAACATTCGATACGGTTCGTCGACACCGTTTGAGATCAGGTCGTCGATGAGGACGCCGATATATGCTTCTTTCCGATCCAGTCGGAACAGCGGCCGGCCGGTTGCGGAGAGTGCGGCGTTTATGCCGGCGATCAAACCCTGGCAGGCAGCCTCTTCGTATCCAGTCGTGCCGTTGATTTGGCCTGCCAGAAACAGACCCCTAACCAGGTTCGTCTCCAGGAACGGAGTCAATTCTTTCGGATCGACGAAGTCGTATTCGATCGCATACCCGGGCCGGATGATTTGCGCCTCTTCGAAGCCTGAGATGAGGCAGACCAATTCCTGCTGGAGTTGGGCCGGTAGCGAAGTCGAAAAGCCATTAAGATAGACCTCGTTGGTGCTGTACCCCTCAGGTTCAAGGAAAAGTTGATGACGGTTTTTCTCGGGGAACTTAACGACCTTGTCTTCGATCGATGGGCAGTAGCGCGGACCGATGCTGGTTATCTGACCCGAATAGAGCGGCGATTCGTGCAGGTTCCGTTTGACGGCCTCGTGAACGCGCTCGTTGGTGAATCCGATGTGGCAATCCAGCTGTTCTTGGGTTATCGCTTCGGTCGAGAACGAGAAAGGCACAGGCTGTTCATCGGGCGGCTGCCGCTCAAAGGCGTTCCAATCGATCGTGCGCCCGTCCAGTCGGGGCGGCGTCCCGGTTTTCAAACGTCCTACTTTCAGACCGAGGGTCTTCAATGCTTCAGCGAATTCGATAGACGCCGGCTCGCCTGTGCGGCCCCCTGAATATGTGCGGCGGCCGGTGTGGATACGGCCGTTCAGAAAAGTGCCGGTGGCGATCACGATCGACTTGGCGCCGATGCGACGCGTGTCCTGCAATTCGATCCCAACAGCGCGGTTGTCTTCGACAATCAGGTTACTAACGACACCCTGTCGCAAGCTGAGATTGGGCGTCGCCTCTAGAGTCCGGCGCATCTCGAGTCGATAGAGTGTTCGATCCGCTTGCGCCCGCGGCGCGCGCACAGCCGGTCCCCGCGAACGATTCAGTAAGCGAAACTGAACGCCGGTCCGATCGATGACGCGTCCCATGATCCCGCCGAGCGCATCAATTTCTCTGACGAGGTGACCTTTACCGATTCCGCCGATTGCCGGATTGCATGACATTTGACCGATGAGGTCGAGGTTGATGGTGACCAGCGCAGTATTCGCGCCGAGGCGCGCCGCCGCAGATGCAGCTTCGCAGCCGGCGTGGCCGCCGCCGATGACGATCACATCAAATACTTCGTCGAAAACCATGACGTTATTTACCGATACAGAAGGTCGAGAAAATCTCGCCGAGCAATTGCTCGGACGTCGTCTCTCCCGATATCTGTCCAAGATACCGCAACGCGTCGTGCAGTCCAACCAGAGTCAGCTCTTCACTCGCGTTTTGTTGCAGGAGACTTTCTGACGACGCGATTGCCTCGATGGCCCGCAACAGCAGATCGTGATGACGCGCATTCGTGATCATCAGGCCTTCGCTATTAACGGTGCCGTTCGCAAATGGTTGCAGCAGGGCGCTGCGCAAAGATTCAAGACCGGCGCCCGTCTTGGCTGATACCGAAACGATCGCCGAGGTCTTCACGAGAGCCGCAGCCTCGTCGTCGATCCTGGCTGCGGAGAAAGTATCAAGGTCACTTTTGTTGAGAGCGACGACATGTGAATGCACAGCCGCTTCAAGCAAAGCCTTTTGGTCTTCATCGGCGAGCGGTTGAGATCCGTCGATCACGACGATGACAAGATCAGAATCGGCGGCTTCGCGCCGGGTACGGTCAACGCCGATTACTTCAACCGGATCGACAGATGCTCTCAATCCGGCTGTATCCGTTATTAAAATAGGCACACCGTCAACGCCGAGCGATTCAGTGATCGCGTCCCGCGTGGTGCCGGCAACCTCATGCACAATCGCTCGACTGCGTCCCAGTAACATATTGAACAGACTGGACTTACCGGCATTAGGCCGACCTACGAGCGTTACCCGCAGCCCGTCACGAAGGAGGCGCCCGCGTTTGAAAGTGGCCGCCATTTCCTCAAAGCGCGCATGTATGAGCCGCACCTGATCGAGGAGTTGTTGTTGCTCGAGTTGCGGCAAGTCGTCTTCAACGAATTCAAGCGAAGACTCGAGACGGACGATGATGCCGAGCAATTGATCTTTGAGTGGTTGGAGCGCGTGAGAGATCGCGCCGTTCATTTGACGGGTCGCCTGACGCGCGGCGGCATCGGTCTGCGCATCGATGAGATCGCGAATGGCCTCAGCTTCGGAAAGTTTCATTCGTCCGTTAGCAACTGCGCGCAGGGAAAATTCGCCGGCCGTAGCCATGCGAGCGCCCAGTGCCAGAGTCGCGTCGATGATTGCTCGCAGCAAGACAGGAGAGCCGTGGCACTGAAGTTCCACAACATCCTCGCCGGTGAAAGAGTGCGGCGCTTTGAAGTAACAGACGAAGGCCTGGTCCAGGGTCACGCCCGTGAGCGGGTCAATCAGGTTGCGCAAGACTAGAACGTTTGGTCGCGGGTCAAAGTCCTCGCAGCCAACCAGCCGTTGCAGCGCGCGCAGCGAGGCGGTGCCGCTCAAGCGAATGACGCCAATGCCGCTGCGACCTGGAGGCGTAGCTAACGCCACGATCGTATCGTTGAAGTCGACCAAGATTGTTTTAGATTACTACCGGAAGATCAGTTGAGGAAGTTTCGGAATTACTTCAGGGCGACGCGCAAGCGGCGGGCGTGACCTTCGCCGATTGATTCCGTTACGAGATCGCCTTCTTCAGCCAGCGACAAATGAATCACTCGACGTTCACTCGCGTCCATCGGGCCAAAGACGAATGGAGATGACGTGGCTCGAACCTGACGCGCAGCGTGGTC
>Ga0207686_10000514_pt1 | contig 25109 bp, 19 predicted proteins | sample KBSM24metaG_FD_184396 | JGI IMG/M metagenome (GOLD analysis project Ga0207686, IMG submission 184396) | Miscanthus rhizosphere microbial communities from Kellogg Biological Station, Michigan, USA - KBS M2-4 metaG (SPAdes) (version 2) | ecosystem: Host-associated > Plants > Roots > Rhizosphere >...
ATCGGAAAAGCCCTTCGATCCACAGCGCTCGTCGGCCGAACTGCGCATCCATCTCACGGACATCGGCGAAGCGCGCTTCCTGCCGCAGCTGATGCGCGAGTTGCGACGGGTGGCCCCGGGCATCGCGCTGAAGGCTCAGGCCTGGCCGCAGGCGGAAATCGCCAAGGCGCTCGAGAGCGGCGACCTGCACCTGGCCATCGGCTTCCTGCCCGAACTCACGACCGCGAACCACGCGCAGCTGCTGACAGACCGCTATGCCGTGCTGGTGCGGGCAGGCCACCCCATCGCCACGCCCCTCAAGCGCAATACGCTCAGCTTGGTCAGGCTGCGCTCGCTCGACCTGATCGCCGTGCGCTCGCATGCCCAGACCTTGCAGATGCTGCGCACAGCCCACCTGGAGGGGCAGGTCAAGCTCACGACATCCACCTTCCTCGCACTGCCGGATCTGGTGCGGAGCACGGACCTGGGAGTTCTCATGCCCCTGGCGATCGCACGCGAGTTCGCGCCCGCAAGGCGCTTCCTGCTGCTGGATACGGACCTGCCCTCCAGCGAATTCACCGTTTCCGTGTACTGGAGCCGCCGGCACGAGCACATGCCGCTGGTGCGCTGGTCCCGCGAGGTGGTCCTGCGGCTTTTCCGGACGCATCCGTATTAACCCTTGCGTATCGCTACGCAGGCGCACGGCGGGCGGCTACGGACGACACGCGCGGGCGCCCGGCGCAGACTCGGCGCACGGGCTGCCCCTGCGCGGCCCAGGCCACGAGAGACCGAGACGAGGACCGCATCCATGAGCACTGCCACGGCGCCCGCCGATACGACCGACCACACGCCCTACACCTTCGAGGAAAAGAAGAAGCGCATCTTCGCCATCTTCGCCGCCTCGTCCGGCAACCTGGTGGAGTGGTTCGACTTCTACGTCTACGCCTTCTGCGCGATCTACTTCGCGCCAGCGTTCTTCCCCAAGTCCGACCCCACGGTGCAGTTGCTCAACACGGCCGGCGTGTTCGCGGCCGGCTTCCTGATGCGGCCGGTGGGCGGCTGGCTGTTCGGCCGCCTGGCCGACCGCAAGGGCCGCAAGACCTCGATGGTGGTCTCGGTCACCATGATGTGCGCGGGCTCGCTGAGCATCGCCTGCCTGCCCACCTATGCGCAGATCGGCGCCGCCGCGCCCGCGCTGCTGCTGGCCGCACGGCTGCTGCAGGGCCTGTCGGTGGGCGGCGAGTACGGCACCACGGCCACCTACATGAGCGAAGTCGCCATGCGCGGCCAGCGCGGCTTCTTCTCGTCGTTCCAGTACGTCACGCTCATCGGCGGCCAGCTGCTGGCCGTGCTGGTGGTGGTGCTGCTGCAGCAGGCGCTGGACGACGCCGAGCTCAGGAGCTGGGGCTGGCGCATTCCGTTCGTGCTGGGCGCGGTCGCGGCCGTGGTCGCCCTGGCGCTGCGCCGCACGCTGACCGAGACGGCCAGCAAGCAGCACCGCGCCACCCAGGGCGCGGGCACGCTGCGCCACCTCTTCACTCACCACAAGCGCGCCTTCTTCGTGGTGCTGGGCTACACGGCCGGCGGCTCGCTGGTCTTCTACACCTTCACCACCTACATGCAGAAGTACCTGGTCAACTCGGCCGGCATGTCGATCAAGACGGCCAGCAACGTGATGACCGCGTGCCTGTTCCTCTACATGTGCATGCAGCCGCTCTTCGGCGCGCTCTCCGACCGCATCGGCCGGCGCAACAACATGCTGCTCTTCGGCGCCCTGGGCGCGCTGATGACGGTGCCGGTGATGAGCCAGCTGCAGCAGGTGGGCAGCCCGCTGGTGGCCGGCGTGCTCATCACGCTGGCGCTGGCGGTGGTGAGCTTCTACACCTCGATCAGCGGCGTGGTGAAGGCCGAGATGTTCCCGCCCGAAGTGCGCGCGCTGGGCGTGGGCCTGTCGTACGCGGTGGGCAACGCCATCTTCGGCGGCAGCGCCGAGTACGTGGCCCTGGGCCTGAAATCGCTGGGCCACGAGTCGTATTTCTACTGGTACGTGACCGGCATGCTGGCCATCGCCTTCCTGGTGAGCCTGATGCTGCCCAAGCAGGCGAGCTACCTGCACCACGACAAGTAGGCGCGGCTCGCAGAGCCGCACAACGGGCCGTCAGTCGCCGCGCACGGCCGCGACCAGCGCCTCCAGGGCGCGCACATCGGTGATCCGCACCGCGTGCGCGCCCTCTTTCTTGAGCACGCCGCGCCGCGTCAGCGCGCCCAGCTCGCGCGTGACCTGTTCGCGGTTGGTGCTGATCCGGCCGGCCAGGGCCACATGCGGCGGCATGGGATCGATGAGCGCGCTGTGGTCCTCCGCCACGCCGGCCTGGTGCGCCATGCGCAGCAGCTCGGTGTGCAGCCGTGTGTGCACGCCCAGCGTGCTGAGGTCGATCACCCGCTCGGTCAGGCGCCGCACGAGCAGCGCCAGACTGCGCATCATCCGCATGGCCAGCAAGGGCTCGCGCTCCAGCAGCGCCAGGAAGGCCTGCGGCGACATACAGGCCAGCAGCGAAGGCTCCAGCGTCACCACGTCGGCCGAGCGCGGTTGCCCGTCCAGCGCCGACAGGTCGCCGAAATGCGCGCCGGCATCGCAGTCGCGGAAGGCCACCTCGCGGCCGTTGGCCGAATAGGTCGTGATGCGGGCCCGGCCGGAGACCAGGAAATACACCTCGCCGCCCCCCGATGCACGCGTGAAGAGCGGGCGGCGCGCCTCCAGCATGCGCCAGTCGCAGTCCGCGGCGATGCGGTCCAGGCAGGCATCGCCCAGCCCCTCGAAGAGCGCGATGCGGCGCAGGGCCAGGCTGGAGCGGGCGGGGGCGGAGTCATTCATGGAAGGGGGCACGGCAAGGGGAGACGGGGCGCGGATTATGCTCAGCCCCCGCCGCGCGCGCAGCCGCCCGGCGCTACAGCCCTGCTCCCCACATGCCCACACCGCCCTCCCCCGCCCATCGCCCCGCCTGGCCGACCGCGCGCAACCTGCGCTGGACCAGCGGCCTGGTGCTCTGGGCCTATGTAGCGCTGCACCTGGCCAACCATGCGGCGGGGCTGGTGTCTCTGGAGACCGCCGAGGCCGTGCGCCGCAGTCTGCACGGCGCCTGGGCGACGCTGCCGGGCACGGTGCTGCTCTACGGCGCCTTCGCCACGCATCTGGCCATGGCCTGCGTCGCGCTCTGGCAGCGCCGCAGCCTGCGCATGCCCGCCATCGAGGCCGTGCGGCTGGCGCTGGGCCTGACGCTGCCGCTGCTGCTGGCCGCGCACGCGGTGGGCACGCGCTGGACGGACGACTGGCTGGGCGTGGAGCCCAGCTATGCGCGCGTGGTGCGCGCCATCTGGACGCCCGAGGGCCTGAGCCTGCAATGGCTGCTGCTGGCCGCGACCTGGACGCACGGCTGCCTGGGCCTGCACCTGGCGCTGCGCAGCCGGGCGGGCTGGCGGCGCTGGCAGCCGCTGCTGCTCGCCGGCGCGGTGCTGCTGCCGGTGCTCGCCGCGCTGGGCGTGACGGCCATGGCGCGCGAGCTGCAGTGGCGGGGCCTGCCCGCCTCGCCCGCGCCGACGGAAGCCGGCGCTGCCGCAGCCCGTGCCCTGGCCGAGCAGCTGCGCCTGGGCTGGCTGCTGGCCCTGGCCGCGCTGCCGGCGCTGCGCTGGGGCTGGAGCGCCGCCCGCAGGCGGCACTGCCAGGCGGGCCGCACCGTCACGCTGCGCTACCCGGACCGCACGGTGCAGGTGCCGCGCGGCTTCACCGTGCTGGAGGCCAGCCGCGAGCACGGCATCGCCCATCTCTCGCGCTGCGGCGGACGGGCGCGCTGCTCCACCTGCCGCGTGCGCGTGCAGGCCGGGCCCGGCGCCCTGCCCCCGCCGGGGCGCGACGAGCGCCAGACGCTGGAGCGCGTGCAGGCGCCCCCGGACGTGCGGCTGGCCTGCCAATTGCGGCCGCAGGGCGATGCCGCCGTGACGCCGCTCTTTCGCGCCGAAGGGGCCGACGGCGCCGACGCCGCAGCGCCGCCGCTCGCAGCCCCGGCGGCCTATGAGGAGCGGCAGGTGGCCATCCTGTTCGTGGACCTGCGTCGCTGGTCGGGCCTGGCCGAGCGGCAATGGCCGTTCGATCTGGCCTGGGTGCTGGACCAGTATTTCGCCCATGTCGGCGCTGCGGTGCAGGCCAGCGGCGGCATGGCCAACCAGTTCATCGGCGACAGCGTGATGGCGATCTTCGGCCTGCGCACCGACCTGCCCACGGCCTGCCGGCAGGCCGTGCAGGCGGCCGCGCTCATCGAGCAGCGCATGGACGCCTGGAACGCCGAAAGCTTCGCCACGCAGTTCGGCCATGGGCTGGACTTCGGCATGGGTCTGCATGCAGGCCGGGTCGCGCTGGGCCGCGTGGGCTGGGGCGACGCCACCACCTTCAGCGCCGTGGGCGAGGTGGTGAACACCGCCAGCCGGCTGCAGGACCATTCCAAGCAGGCCGGCGCGCGCCTGGTGCTGTCGCTGGAAGCGGCCTGCCTGGCCGGCGTGGCGGACGCGCTGGGCCAGCCCGTGCCGGCGGCGGTGCGCGGGCGCTCGCAGCCGCTGGACGTGCTGCATGTGCCGCACCCTGCGCGGCAGTGGCCGCCGGCCGGCTGAGTGTCCGCGCACTGAACCCATCTGCGAAAAGCTGTGCGTTTAGGCACATACGCCCATGCGGGAAAACCCCACACTTCTTCCCATGCAGACGGCAATCCCGCCGCTGCAGCAGACCCAGAAGGAAGAATCGTCATGAACCGCCATACCAAGCACCTGATCGCCCTCGCCGCCGTTGCCGCCGCCGCTTTCGCCGGCTCCGCATCCGCCGCCACCACGTCGCAGGAAGTCTGGTTCGGCGCCCAGCCCGCCGCCCAGGGCGCCCCGCTGTCGCGTGCCGAAGTGCAAGCCGATCTGAACCTGTGGAACCGCGCCGGCCTGGGCTCGATCAACTCGGGCGAATACAGCGACGTGACCAGCCCGGCCTACGCCCAGCGCCTGGCCACCTACCAACGCCTGCGCAGCGGCCCCGAGTACGTGGCCGAAGTGCAGCGTCTGGGCGGCAGCGTGAGCACGGCAGGTGCCGCTGCACAGCACAACGTGAACTGAATGTCGGCGGCAAGCGCAGGCATTCCCTTCGGAGTGCAAGCGCGGTAAGCCGCTGTAAGAAACAGGACGGAAACAGCCTTTCCGTCCACCCACTGCGCCGTCGGCGCAGCCCCTGGCGAGATCGCCGGGGCCTTCCCCGCGGCGCTGCTGCCTGCATCGCGCGCTCATAGGGAAACCCGGCAGAAAGCCCACAGCCCGCAGCGCATCGGAGCACACGCCCGTCGGATGGGACCTGACACGAATACCTGCGTTTTCGCACACGTTGGGCCACCACACAGCGCGACACTGAAATCCCTGCAGCGAAAGACGCTGCCGCGGCAACACCGCTGGCAACACCCTCTTTTCCTTTCACTGCATCCCTCTCACGTGTCATTCGAAAGGAACAACATGAACCGCAAGCAACTCATCGCCGCCGCCACCCTGGCTTTTGCCGCTACCGGCGCAGCCGTCGCAGGCCCCATGGGCAGCGCCAACGTGTCGCAGGAAGTCTGGGCCGGCCCCGCGCCCGCTCCCATCGTGTCGGCCACGAGCCGCCCGGTGAGCACCGCCGAAGTGATGGCGGACTGGAACCTGTGGCAGCGCGCCGGCCTGGGCCGCTACCAGGTGGGTGAAGGCTCGCCCGCCAGCGACCCGATGTACGCCCAGCGCCTGGCCGAATACCAGCGCCTGCGCAGCGGCCCCGAATTCGTGGCTGAGGTCCGCCGCCTGGGTGGCGAGCCCAGCACCTACGCGTCGGTCTATGAAACCCGCACCTGGCCCGCGCCCGGCACCGCTGAATAAGCGCTTCTAGCCCGGCCGAGCCTGCCGCATCCCGTGCGGCGCGGCCCTGCCGGTGCCGGACCCGAAACCCGCGCCCTCCGGCGCGGGTTTTTTCTTGCCCGCCGTGCGCTCAATGCGCAGGCGAGCGCCCCGCGAAGCGCACGGTGAAGCGCGCGCCGGGCGGCAGCTGGCCCGGGTGGGCCTCGTCCAGCTGCACGCTGGCGCCGTGCTGGCGCGCGATCTCGACCACGATGGGCAGGCCCAGGCCGGAGCCGTCGGCTTCGGTGCCGAGTGCGCGGTAGAAGGGCTGGAAGATCAGTTCGCGCTCGGACTCGGGCACGCCGGGGCCGGAATCCTCGATCTGGATCAGCACCACATGGCCGAAGGTATCGGCCAGCACACGCGCGGTAACGACGCCCGGGCGATCGGCACTGGAGGGCGTGTAGTTCATCGCGTTGTCGAGCAGGTTGCGCGCGAGTTCCTTGAGCAGCGTGGCGTTGCCCTCCACCCAGACACCCGGCGCGCCGGGCTGCTCGCCTTCGTAGCCCAGGTCGATGTGGCGGTCCAGCGCGCGCGGAACGCAGTCGCGCACCACCTCGATGACGAGCCGGGCCAGGTCCACCGGCTGGCGCACCAGCACGCCGCCGCCTTCGGCGCGGGCCAGCGCCAGCAACTGGTTGACGGTGTGCGTGGCGCGCATGCTGCTGCGGCCGATCTGCTGCAGCGAGCGGCGCAGCGCCTCGGTATCGGAGCCCTCGCGCTGGGCCAGGTCGGCCTGCATGCGCAGACCGGCCAGCGGGGTCTTGAGCTGGTGCGCCGCATCGGCAAGGAAGCGCTTTTGCGTGGCGATGGATTCGTTGAGCCGCCGCAGCAGGTCGTTGACCGAATCGACCAGCGGCGCGACCTCCATGGGCACGGCCTTATGGTCCAGGGGCGAGAGGTCGTCGGGCTTGCGCGCGCGGATGCGCTCTTCGAGCTGCGACAGCGGCTTGATCCCGCGCGCCAGCGCCAGCCACACCAGCAGCACCGCCAGCGGCAGGATGGCGAACTGCGGCAGCATCACGCCCTTGATGATTTCGGTGGCCAGCATGCTGCGCTTCTCGCGCGTTTCGGCCACCTGCACCAGCGCGGCGGGCGCGCCCGGCAGCGGCACGCGCACCCACAGGTAGGCGATGCGGATGTCGATGCCGCGCAGCTCGGCATCGCGCAGCCGCACCTCGGCGGAAAAGGGCTTCTCGTCGTCGGGCGGCGGGGGAAGGCCGCGCTCGCCCGAGAGGAAGCTGCCGTCCGGCGCCAGCACCTGGTAATAGACGATGTCGGATTCGTCGGCGCGCAGGATCTCGCTGGCCGGCTGCGGCAGGTTGAACTGCACGCGCTCGCCCTGCACGGTCACCAGTTGCGCGAGCGCGTGGGCGTTGTATTCCAGCGCCCGGTCGAACGGCTTGTTGGCCAGGCCCTGCGCCACCAGCCAGGTCAGCGCCAGGCTGACGGGCCAGAGCAGCAGCAGCGGCGTGAGCATCCAGTCCAGGATCTCGCCGAAGAGGGAGCGCTGCTCGCGCTGGAAGATCTTCATGGCGCGGGCCGCGAATCCTTGAAGCGAATGAGGCCTGGGCGCAGGTGGATCAAGCGCATATAGCTATCAGAAACATAGCAAATGCGCAGCCGGCGCATCAGGCGGCGGGCCGCTCGGCAGGCGCCGCCACCTTCTCGAGGCAGTAGCCCAGGCCGCGCACGGTGGCGATGCGGATCGGGCCGCGCTCGATCTTCTTGCGCAGACGGTGGATGTAGACCTCGATGGCGTTGTTGCTCACCTCTTCGCCCCATTCGCAGAGGCGCTCGACCAGTTGCTCCTTGCTGACCAGGCGGCCGGCGCGCTGCAGCAGGACCTCCAGCAGGCCCAGCTCGCGCGCCGACAGCTCCACCATGCGCCCGTCGATGGTGGCCACGCGCCCGGCCTGGTCATAGACCAGCGGGCCATGGCGGATGACGCTGGTGGTGCCGCCCATGCCGCGCCGCGTCAGCGCCCGCACGCGCGCCTCCAGCTCCTGCAGCGAGAACGGCTTGGCCATGTAGTCGTCGGCGCCGAAATCCAGGCCCTTGACGCGCTCGTCCACGCTGTCGGCCGCAGTGAGGATCAGCACCGGCATGGCAGAGCCCCGGCCGCGCAGGCGCTTGAGCACCTCCAGCCCGTGCAGGCGCGGCAGGCCCAGGTCGAGGATCAGCAGATCGAATTCGCTGTTGGCCATGAGCGCGGCGTCGGCCTCGGCGCCGCTCGCCACATGGTCCACCGCCGCGCCGGAGCCGCGCAGCGTGCGCAGCAGTCCATCGGCCAACACCTGGTCGTCTTCGGCGATGAGGATGCGCATGGGGATGTCTCCTGGATTCTTCTGTCGGGCACGACGGGGGCGTGCCGCGATTCTAGGAGCGGGCCGGCCGCACGGGGGCGTTCACGCCGCGCTGCCGTCTCCGCCGGCATAGGCCTCCAGGCCCAGCGCGACCACGGCCGCCACCTCGGCGCCCACGGCGTCGCGGAACTCGGCCTCGGTCCGCGCCACCGCGCGCTGGAAGGCCTGCAGCCAGGCCAGCCCGGTGGCCGTGAAGCGCACGCTCCGCGCGCGCGCATCCAGCGGATCGGGCTCGCGCACGACGAGGCCCCAGGCCTCGCACTGGTCCACCAGCGCCGCCATGGACTGCTTGGCCATGCCGGCGCGCGCGGCCAGGTCGGTCAGCCGGTCGCCCTGCAGCGAGAGGTGCCGCGTGATGTGGATGTGCGCCGCGCTGACCTGCTCGCGCGCGGCGAGGTTGGAAAGCGCCAGCGGCACCTGCACGTCGTGCGCCATAAGCTCCAGTACCCGCGCGTCGAAACGGCGCATGGCGTGGCCCAGCAGCCGGCCCAGGTGGGTGAGACGCCAGGCATCGTCGCGCAGGTCGGCGGCCGAAGGGGTTGCAGGGTCGGTGGAAACCATCCGGTTATTGTCAGCCAAACTGACCATTTAATGCATTGCGGAGCAGATATCCCGCCCCTACACTACTGTTCAAGCATCCAGCCTGTGCTTAACCGCAGACAGTCCTGGAACCCCGCACCTCACCGTATCTCAAGGAGTTTTCCATGGACGTCGCCGTCAAGAACCCCAACCCCGCCCAGCCCGTCAACGCCGAAAAGGCCAAGGCCCTGCAGGCCGCACTGGCCCAGATCGAGAAGCAGTTCGGCAAGGGCACGATCATGCGCCTGGGCGAAGGCGAGGTGATCGAAGACATCCAGGTCGTCTCCACCGGCTCGCTGGGCCTGGACGTGGCCCTGGGCGTGGGCGGCCTGCCGCGCGGCCGGGTGGTCGAGATCTACGGCCCGGAAAGCTCGGGCAAGACCACGCTCACGCTGCAGGTCATCGCGCAGATGCAGAAGCTGGGCGGCCAGTGCGCCTTCGTCGATGCCGAGCACGCGCTCGACGTGCAGTACGCGCAGAAGCTGGGCGTGCAGCTCTCCGACCTGCTCATCAGCCAGCCCGACACCGGCGAGCAGGCCCTGGAAATCGTGGACAGCCTGGTGCGCTCGGGTGCCGTCGATCTGATCGTGATCGACTCGGTCGCCGCACTCACACCCAAGGCCGAAATCGAAGGCGAGATGGGCGACGCCCTGCCCGGCCTGCAGGCCCGCCTGATGAGCCAGGCGCTGCGCAAGCTCACCGCCACCATCAAGAAGACCAACTGCATGGTCATCTTCATCAACCAGATCCGCATGAAGATCGGCGTGATGTTCGGCAGCCCCGAAACCACGACCGGCGGCAACGCGCTGAAGTTCTACGCCTCCGTGCGCCTGGACATCCGCCGCACCGGCACCATCAAGAAGGGCGACGAGGCCATCGGCAACGAGACCAAGGTCAAGGTGGTGAAGAACAAGGTGAGCCCGCCCTTCAAGACGGCCGAGTTCGACATCCTCTTCGGCGAAGGCATCAGCCGCGAAGGCGAGATCATCGACATGGGCGTGGAAGCGCGCATCATCGAAAAGAGCGGCGCCTGGTACGCCTACAACGGCGAGAAGATCGGCCAGGGCCGCGACAACGCGCGTGAATTCCTGCGCGAGAACGCCGACCTCGCCATCGAGATCGAGAACAAGGTGCGCGAAGGCCTGGGCATCGCCCTGCTGCCCGGCGGCGCACCCGCCGAAGGCGCGGGCAAGCCCGAAAAGGCCGCCAAGGCCGAGAAGTAAGCAGCAAGCAGCCCGCCCTGCCACGGGCGGCCAGCTCGGGGCCCCACAGCGCCAGGCGCCCTGCAAACGGGCGCCTGGCGCTTTCATTTAGACAGCATCCGCCACATCCACCATGGGTTTCGCCAGCCTCTCCCTCAAGGGCCGCGCGCTGCGCCTGCTGGCGCAGCGCGAGCATTCGCGCACCGAACTGCAGACCAAGCTGGCGCGCCACGTGCAGGACGGCGACGACCTCGCCGCCGTGCTCGACGAGCTGGAGGCCAAGGACTTCATCAACGCCGGGCGCGTGGCCGAATCGGTGGTGAACCGCCGCGCCGCGCGGCTGGGCACCCAGCGCGTGGTGCAGGAGCTGCGCAGCAAGGGCCTGGACGACGCCCTGGTGCGCGCCATGGCCGAGCGCCTGAAGGACACCGAATTCGAGCGCGCCCGCGAGGTCTGGCGCCGCCGCTTCGGCAGCCCGCCCGCCAGCCTGCAGGAGCGCGCGCGCCAGACCCGCTTCCTCGTCGCACGCGGCTTCGGCGGCGACACGGTGCGCCGCGTGCTGGGCAACGCGGCGGACGACGCGTCCGAGAGCGATCACGGCGACTGGGGCGGCGAGGCCTGACCGGCAGGCACCCGCATTGACCCCGGCTCATGCCGGCACGGCATAGCAGCCAGACCGCGCAACCCTCTCGCCACATCGGACGGCAGCGGGCATAGTGGCTCCCCGCCGCCCGCCCCGCAGGGCGGCGACCGAGAGGAGACATTCCGCATGCAGAGAAGACAACTGGCCGCCGCGCTGCTGGCGCTGGGCACGACCCCCCTTTCCACCCTGGCACGGGCGCAAGGCACGCTGTCCTCCCGCCCCATCCGCATCGTCGTGCCCTTCGGCCCGGGCGGCGTGGCCGACCTGACGGTGCGCAGCGTGGCGCAGAAGATGGCCGCCTCGATGGGCCAGAGCATCGTGGTGGACAACAAGCCGGGCGCCGGCGGCATCGTGGCGGCCGACGCCGTGGCCAAGGCCGCGCCCGACGGCCACACGCTGCTGCTGATGTCCAACGGCACGGCCGTGAGCGCCGGCCTCTTCGCCAGCCTGCCCTACGACACGCTCAAGGACTTCGCGCCCATCTCCACGCTGGGCTATTTCGATCTGGCGGTGCTGGTGCCCTCGGGCAGCAAGTTCGCGTCGATGCAGGCGCTGATCGCGCACGCCCGCGCCCATCCGGGGCAACTCAACATCGCCCCCATCAACACGGGCAGCACCCAGCACCTGGCGGCCGAGCTGCTCAAGAGCACGCTGGGCATCGATGTGCAGGTCGTGCCCTTCAACGGCACGCCGGCCGTGGTCACGGCGCTGCGCGGCGGCCAGGTGGACGCGGCGGTGGAGATCCTCGCGCCGGTGATGGCCCAGGTCACGGGCGGTGCCCTGCGTGCGCTGGCCGTGCTGGGCGCCCACCGCGCGCCCGCGCTGCCGAACACGCCCACGGTGGCCGAAAGCGATGCCGCCGGCCGGGGCCTGGACGTGGCCTCGTGGAACGCGCTGGCAGCACCCGCACGCACGCCGCCCGATCTCATCGCCCGGCTCCACGGCGAGGTGCAGAAGGCCCTGGCCGCGCCCGATCTGAAGAAGACTCTGCAGGGCTTCGGCGTGGAAGCGCGCGGCAGCACGCCCGCGCAGCTCGCGGCCCTGCTGGCAAGCGAAGTGCAGCGCTGGTCCGCCGTGATCCAGCGGGCCGGCATTCCGAAGCAGTGAATGCCGCGGGCCTGTGAAGGCCCGGCTCAGCCCAGCAGACGCTCCGGGTTGGCGTCGATCTTGGCGAGCGCTTCGCGCGTGGCGCGGGTGGTGATGCCCTCGTCGTCCTGCGCCACCAGCAGCCCGGCCTGCAGGTAGGCGCCCAGGCGGCGCAGCTGGATCAGGTAGTTGCGGCCGTCGGGCGCGGCGAACAGGTGCAGTTGCCGGCGCGCGCTCCGCCAGACGTATTGCACCTGCGCGGAGGCACCATTGTGGTCCAGCGTGAACCACTGGCCCGGCAGCAGTTCCTGCGCCGCAGCGAGCATGTCGGCGGGTACCGGAACGTCGTTGTCGGCCACCACGTGGATCGAGGAGGCGTCGATGCCCAGCAGCATTTCGATGCTGTCGGCATTGAGCGGCATGTCGCCCAGCATGTCTTCGGACAGATAGTCCTCCAGCCGGTCCAGCCGCTGCACCAGCGCGTCGATATGGGCCTGCGGAATGGCGGCGGTCTTGGAGAGGAAGGCGTCGGCCAGCGTATCGGTCAGCGCCTTCACCTGCTCATCCTGCTCGGCACCGTGGATGCCCACCATCGCCAAGCCCTGGCGCACGCGATGCAGCAGCGCCGGCAGGCTCTGGATGACCTGCGCCCGCTCGCTGCGGTTGGGCTTGGCGCTGGCAGCCCAGACCAGGTCGGCGGCCGTGCGCTTGAGCACGGTGGTCTCGGCATGGTGCGGGCCGTCGCGCACGGCGGACAGCGCCAGCACCTCCGCCCAGATCTTGAAGAGGAATTCGCGGATCTCGTCGCGCACCGGCATGTCCTTGAGCAGGGTGCGCAGCTCGATGGTGTACTGGATGGCGAGCGTCTCGCGCTGCTCGACCTGTTGCGCCACCGTGACCAGGCGCGCCGTGTCGGATCGCTCGGTCAGGAAGCCGGCGAGGAATTTCTCGAATTCGTCGTACACCAGTTGGAAGACGCGCTGCCCGGTCTCCGGATATTGCTCGATCACCTGCACCACGCGGCGGATCTCGCGCTCGATGGCGCTGCCGCTGATGTCCGACGGGTCGAAGCCCAGCACCACCGCGCCCATGCGGTCGATGAGCAGGCGCGCGGGGTGGTTCAGGTCGCCGAAGAACTTGAGCTCCGCCAGCGCCACGCGCAGCACCGGCACCTGCAGGCGGGCGAACCACACCCGCACCGAGGGCGGAATGCGGTCTTCGCTCAGGATGCTCTGGAACATCAGGGCCACGACCTCGATGACGGCCTTTTCGCTCGGGGTGGAGGCCTTGTGCTTGAGCTCGGCGGCGCGCTCGCGCAGCTCGCCAGCCAGTTGCATGAGCGAGGCTGGGCTGTAGTCCTCGACCATGGTGGCCAGGGCGCTGACGTAGAAGCTGTCGGCCTGCACGCGCTGCGCCGCCAGCGCCTGGGCCAGTGCCGGAGATGGCGCTGCGGCCGGCGCCGCTGCGGCGCCCGCTCCCGCTGCAGGCGCATTGCTGCTGGACATGAAGCCCACGCCGGGCTGGCCCAGCAGGCGCCAGAGCTGTCCCAACACACCCTGGGCCTGCATCCGTGCACGGCCCATCGGCGTCGCCGCGGCGTCCTCTCCGTGCGCGGACCCGTCGCCGGACCAGGCAACGGCCGCCAGTTGGGCGGCCTGCTGCGCCTGCGTGACGGGTCCGCCCCGGCGGCGCCCCGCGTCCGCTGAGGGCCCTTGGGCGGAAGCCGGAAGGCCCGCCGGTGCGCCGGTACTGCCGCTGCTCCGGCGCACGCGGGAGCGCAGGTCGTTCATCGCCTGCACGCCCTGGGCCTCCAATAGCGCGGTCACCTGCTGGTACTGCGCCTCGACGAGCCGGGCAAGTTCCCGCTCCAGCGTGTCCAGCGGCCATTGCAGGTCGGTGCGCGGCAGGCCCGCATGCACCCACTGGTCCACCAGCATGAGGCACAGGGCCTCGGGCCGCAGCACGTCGCCGCTCTCGAGCTCCATGCCGTCGAGCTGCAGCATGCGCTGGCGCAGCCCCTCGTAGGCGAGATCGGAATATTCGGCCACCGTGAGGGCCAGGCGCGAGGCGACGATCTTGTTCTCGACCACGTCGTCGCTCAGCAGTTCGAAACCGTCGAGCGAGTCGGTCAGCGCGCCGCGCCCGGTGTTGACCACCGGCGCCAGGCTGCTGCGCCAGGCGAGGGAGAGGCCCTCGACCCAGATGTGGCGGTATTGCTGGTAGCGCGTGAGGACGTCACGCCAGGCCTGCATCTCGCGCTGGGTGGCCGTCCTGCCCGTCAGCTCGAGCAGGTAGTCGAGCAATTGCCTGTCCAGCGCCGGAAGGCCGGCGCACAGCCCCTCGACGAATCGGTGCCGCACGACACGGCCGAGACGGCGGTGGGCAGGGGATGAGGAGGCGGCTGCGCTTTGCATGGTTGCAGGATCTTAGCGACGCCTCCAGACAACGGCGTAAGGACAAACCGACAGCCCTCGGCACTGGCCGGCCCTCCGTACCGCACGAGGGCCGGACATCGCAGCCGCGTTCCCGGCGGCTGCGAGACCCCTTCAGACGGTGGCGCCTGCGTTCGGGTCGTTGGGGTCGCCTTCCTTGCGGGCCGGTGCCTTGACCAGATCCTCGCGCTTGACGCCCAGCCACATGGCGATGGCCGCAGCCACGAACACCGACGAATAGATGCCGAACAGAATGCCGATGGTCAGCGCCAGCGCGAAGTAGTGCAGGCTGGGGCCGCCGAAGAAGAACATGGACAGCACCACCGCCTCGGTCGAGGCGTGGGTGATGATGGTGCGGCTCATGGTGCTGGTGATGGCGTGGTCGATGACCTCGCGCGTATCCATCTTGCGGTACTTGCGGAAGGCCTCGCGGATCCGGTCGAAGATCACGACCGATTCGTTCACCGAGTAGCCCAGCACCGCCAGCACGCCCGCCAGCACGGCCAGCGAGAACTCCCACTGGAAGAAGGCGAAGAAGCCCAGGATGATGACCACGTCGTGCAGGTTGGCGATCACCGCAGCCACGCCGAACTTCCATTCGAAGCGGAAGGCCAGGTAGATCACGATGCCCAGCACCACCACGCCCAGGGCCATCAGGCCGCCGTGGACCAGTTCCTCGCCCACCTGCGGGCCGACGAACTCGGTGCGGCGCAGCGTCACGCCGGGATCGGATGCCTTGAGCGCGCCCAGCACCTGTTCGCTCTGCTGCGCCGAGGTCACGCCCTTTTGCACCGGCAGGCGGATCATCACGTCGCGCGAGGTGCCGAAGTTCTGCACGATCACGTCGGCATAGCCCAGGCTGGAGACCGTGTCGCGCACCTTGCCGATGTCGGCGGTCTGCGTGTAGGCCACCTCCATGACGGTGCCGCCCGTGAATTCGACCGACAGGTGCAGCCCGCGCGTGAGCAGGAAGAACACCGCCAGCGCGAAGGTGATGAAGGACACCGCGTTGAGGAACAACGCGTACTTCATGAACGGGATGTCTTTCTTGATGCGGAAAAATTCCATGATCCGCTTCCTTTATTGGTTCTTGCCGGCCACCGAGCGCGCGGCAGCGCCCTCGGGTTTCCAGACCTGGCCGATGGACACGCTCTTGAGCTTCTTCTTGCGGCCATACCAGAGGTTGACCAGGCCACGCGAGAAGAACACGGCCGAGAACATGCTGGTCAGGATGCCGATGCAATGCACCACGGCGAAGCCGCGCACCGGGCCGGAGCCGAAGGCCAGCAGCGCCAGGCCCGCGATCAGCGTGGTGACGTTGGAGTCCAGGATGGTCGCCCAGGCGCGCTCGTAGCCCGCGTGGATGGCCGCCTGCGGCGAGACGCCCGCGCGCAGTTCCTCGCGGATGCGCTCGTTGATCAGCACGTTGGAGTCGATGGCCACACCCAGCGCCAGCGCCATGGCGGCGATGCCGGGCAGGGTCAGCGTGGCCTGCAGCATGGACAGGATGGCCAGCAGCAGCAGCACGTTCACCGACAGCGCGATGGAGGAGATCACGCCGAACAGCGCGTAGTAGACGCACATGAACACCGAGATGGCGACGAAGCCCCAGACCACGCTGTGGATGCCGCGCTGGATGTTGTCCTCGCCCAGGCTCGGGCCGATGGTGTATTCCTCGATGATCTCCATGGGCGCTGCCAGCGAGCCGGCGCGCAGCAGCAGCGCGGTGTCGTTGGCTTCGGCCGTGGTCATGCGGCCGGAGATCTGCACGCGGCCGCCGCCGATCTCGCTGCGGATCACGGGTGCCGTGACGACCTCGCCCTTGCCCTTTTCGAAGAGCACGATGGCCATGCGCTTGCCGATGTTGTCGCGGGTGATGTCGCGGAAGATGCGCGAGCCCTTGGCGTCCAGCGTCAGGTTGACGGTGGGCTCCTGGGTCTGGCTGTCGAAGCCGGGCTGCGCGTCGGTCAGGTTGTCGCCGGTCAGGATGACCTGCTTCTTGACGATGATGGCCTGGCCGTTGCGGTCGAGGTACTTCTCGGAGCCGAAGGGCACGGGGCCGGAGCCCATCTCGGCGGAGCGGGCGTCGGAGCCCTCGTCCACCATGCGCACTTCCAGCGTGGCGGTGCGGCCCAGGATGTCCTTGGCCTTGGCCGTGTCCTGCACGCCGGGCAGCTGGACGATGATGCGGTCCAGGCCCTGCTGCTGGATCACCGGCTCGGCCACGCCGAGTTCGTTGATCCGGTTGTGCAGCGTGACCATGTTCTGCTTGAGCGCCTGCTCCTGCACGCGGCGCACGGCCTCGGGCTTGATGGTGGCGCGCAGGCGGAAGCCGTCGCCGTCGGGCGAGCTGGTGGTCTGCAGATCGGCGAACTGGTCGGCGATGAGGTTGCGCACCGCCGTCAGCGTGGCGTCGTCGCGCACGCGGATGTCCACCGCATCGCCGTCGCGGGTGATGCCGCCGTGGCGGATGTTCTTGTCGCGCAGCGTGGTGCGCAGATCGCCGGCCAGCGATTCCGCCTTCTTGGTCAGGGCCGCGGCCATGTCCACCTGCAGCATGAAGTGCACGCCGCCGCGCAGGTCCAGGCCCAGGTACATGGGACGCGCGTGCAGCGCCGTGAGCCACGCGGGCGAGCGCGACACCAGGTTCAGCGCCACGATGTAGGAAGGATCGTTCGGGTCGGTGACCAGGGCGCGCTGGATGGCGTCCTTGGCCTTGAGCTGGTTGTCGGGCGTGTCGAAGCGCGCGCGCACCGAGCTGCCTTCCAGCACGACCTGGTCGGCGGTGACGCCGGCCGCCTGCAGCGCGGTCTCGACCCGCTGCAGCGTGGCCGTATCCACCTTGACGGTGGACTTGGCCGAGGAGACCTGCACCGCAGGCGCCTCACCGAAGAAATTGGGCAGGGTATAGAGCACCCCCACCAGCAGGACGATCACCAGGATCGCGTACTTCCAGACCGGGTAACGGTTCATGTTCGCGCTCTTCTCTCAGTTATGGACCCAGGCCAGCGGACGCCGCGCAAGGGCCGCCCCGCAGCGCTGGCGTCGTCCCCCTACCCGTCGCACGGCGATGGGGGAAGGGGGAGGCGGCGCAGCCGCGCAGGGGGTTGTCCTTTACTTGACCGTGCCCTTGGGCAGCACCTGCGCCACGGCGCTGCGCTGGATCTGCACTTCCACGCCCGAGGCGATCTCGAGGTGCAGATAGCCTTCGGACAGGCGCGAGACGCGGCCCAGCAGGCCACCGGAGGTGACGATCTCGTCGCCCTTGGCGATGGCTTCGATCATGGCGCGGTGCTCTTTCTGGCGCTTCATCTGGGGGCGGATCATGATGAAGTACAGCACCACGAACATGAGCACCAGCGGCAGCATGCCGGTGAGCGAGCCCATCAGGCCACCGCCGGTGGCGGCAGCGGCAGGAGCGGTTTGGGCGAATGCGGAAGAGATGAACACGGCGGGAAACTCCACGAAAGTGAGAGAAAGGGTCGATTCGGCAGCCTGCCCGGCAGCTTGCGCGGCCGGACGGGCGTAACCGCGCATTGTATTCGTGGCCCATGCCAGGGCTGCGTCATACCCCGACACCCACCGGGCCATGGCGGCCGGCAGCGCCGACGGCGCTCCATCACGCGGCCCGAAAAGCCCGGAAGTGCCCGTTTCCAGGGCGCATTCAGCTATCAAAAGATGAGCAAAAGGGCGGTCGCCAGACCTTGCTCCGCTGCGTCAGGCGCTGCGGCGGCCGGCCTGCGGGTCGCGCCACTGGCCCATCAGCGCCGCCCACTGCGGGCGCACGCTGGCCAGGTGGCGGGCCTTGACGTGGCCGTAGCCGCGGATGCCTTCGGGGATGCGGGCGATCTCCACCGCCAGCGGCAGGCGGGCAGCGTCCAGCCCGGCCAGCAGCTCTTCGATGCAGGCGCGGTATTCCTGGATCAGCGCGCGCTCGGTGCGGCGCTCCTCGGTGCGGCCGAAGGGGTCGAGCGCCGTGCCGCGCAGGCCCTTGCAGCGGGCCAGGATGGCGAAGGCACGGCGCATCCAGGGGCCAAAGGCCTGCTTGACGGGTTCGCCGCGCTCGTTGGTGCGGCCCAGCAGCGGCGGCGCCAGGTGATGCACGACGCGGTAGTCGCCCTCGAACATGCCGTCGATGCGGGCAGTGAAGGCAGCGTCGGTGTGCAGGCGGGCGACCTCGTACTCGTCCTTGTAGGCCATCAGCTTGAAGAGGTAGCGCGCCACGGCCTCGGTCAGGCGCGTGCCGCTGCCCAGCCGGGCCTCGGCCGCCTGCACCTGGCCCACGAAGGCCTGGTAGTCGGCGGCATAGGCCGCGTTCTGGTAGGCGGTGAGGAAGTCCACGCGCTTGGCGAGCATCTCGCCCAGCCCCGGCTTCTTCACGAACTGGATCACCTGCGCGGCCCGGAAGAGCGCCTGCACCGCGGCCAGGTCGTGCGCGCAGCGGCGGCCCCATTCGAAGGCGGCCTGGTTGTTCTCGACCTGCACGCCGTTGAGCGCCATCGCCCGCATCAGCGCCGCATGCGAGAGCGGCACCCGGCCCTGCTGCCAGGCGTAGCCCAGCATCAGCGGGTTGGTGTAGATGCTGTCGCCCAGCAGCTGGGTGGCGACCTGCTCGGCGTCGAAGGCGCCCAGCCCGGCCTGCCCCACCGTGGCGGTGATGGCGGCTTCGCAGCTGCCGGCGGGGAACTGCCAGTCCGGGTCGTTCACGAAGCTGGCCGAGGGCGTGCCGTGCGTGTTGAGCGCCACGTAGGTGCGGCCGGGCTGCATGGCGGCCAGCGTGGTGCGGGTGGCGGCCACGATGGCGTCGCAGCCGATGACCAGGTCGGCCTTGGCCGTGTCCACCTTGGTGGTGTAGATGGCCTCGGGCCGGTTGGCGATCTGGATGTGGCTCCAGGTGGCACCGCCCTTTTGCGCCAGGCCCGCGGAGTCCTGCGTGATGACGCCCTTGCCGTCCAGGTGCGCGGCCATGCCCAGCAGCGATCCGATGGTGATCACGCCCGTGCCGCCCACGCCCGCCACGACGATGCCCCAGGCCGTCTCGGCCACCGGCAGCACCGGCTGCGGAATGGGCGGCAGGGTGGAGAGGTCGCCCTTCTTCTCCTTCCTGGGCTTCCTGAGCTTGCCGCCCTCGACGGTGACGAAGCTGGGGCAGAAGCCCTTCACGCAGGAATAGTCCTTGTTGCAGCTGTTCTGGTTGATGCGACGCTTGCGGCCGAATTCGGTCTCCACCGGCTCGACCGAGAGGCAGTTGGACTGCACGGAGCAATCGCCGCAGCCCTCGCAGACCAGCTCGTTGATGACCACGGTCTTGTCGGGCGTGGCCAGCGTGCCGCGCTTCCTGCGGCGGCGCTTTTCGGTGGCGCAGGTCTGGTCGTAGATGATGGCCGTGCAGCCGGGAATCTCGCGGAATTCGCGCTGGATCGCGTCCAGCGCGTCGCGGTGGTGCACGCGAACGCCCGCGGCCAGCGGCGCACCCTGGTACTTGCCCGGCTCGTCGGTCACGATGACCAGCTTCGCCACGCCTTCGGCCGTGAGGCTGTTCATGATCTGCAGCACCGAATGGCCCTCGGGCCGCTCGCCGACCTGCTGGCCGCCGGTCATGGCCACCGCGTCGTTGTAGAGCACCTTGTAGGTGATGTTGGCGCCGGCGGCGATGCTCTGGCGGATGGCCAGGAGCCCGCTGTGGAAGTAGGTGCCGTCGCCCAGGTTGGCGAAGACGTGCTTTTCCCGCGTGAACGGCTGCTGGCCCACCCAGGTCACGCCTTCGCCGCCCATCTGCGTGAAGGTGGAGGTGTGGCGCCCCGGCATCCAGTTGACCATGTAGTGGCAGCCGATGCCGGCCACGGCGCGCGAGCCGTCGGGCACGCGGGTGCTGGTGTTGTGCGGGCAGCCGCTGCAGAACCAGGGCGTGCGGTCGCCCGTCTCCACCTTGAGCTCGGCCATGCCGCGCTCGCGCGCATCGATCACGGCCAGGCGCTCGTCCATGCGGGCCGCCACGTCGGCCGGCACGCCCAGCTTCTTCAGGCGCTTGGCGATGGCGCGGGCGATGATGGCCGGCGTCAGGTCGGCCTTGGGGCGCAGCAGCCAGTTCCGGCTGGGGTTGGGCATGCTCCACTCGCCGCCGGAGTTGTCGCCCTCCACCTCGTCGAACTTGCCCAGCACGTTGGGGCGCACGTCGGCGCGCCAGTTGTAGAGCTCTTCCTTGATCTGGTATTCGATGACCTGGCGCTTTTCCTCCACCACCAGGATCTCCTGCAGCCCCTCGGCGAAGTCGCGGGTGATGGTGGCCTCCAGCGGCCAGACCACGTTCACCTTGTGCAGGCGCACGCCCAGCTGGTGGCAGACGTCTTCGTCCAGCCCCAGGTCGATCAGCGCCTGGCGCGTGTCGTTGAAGGCCTTGCCGCTGGCGATGATGCCGAAGCGGTCCTGCGGGCCGGCGATGACGTTGTAGTTGAGCCGGTTGGCGCGGATGTACGCGAGGGCCGCGTACCACTTGTAGTCCATGAGCCGCGCTTCCTGCTCCAGCGGCGCGTCGGGCCAGCGGATGTGCAGGCCGCCGGGCGGCATGGCGAAGTCCTCGGGCAGCACGATCTTCACGCGGCCCGGGTCCACCGAGATGCTGCTGGACGACTCCACCACCTCCTGGATGGTCTTCATGCCTGCCCACACGCCCGAGAAGCGGCTGAGCGCGAAGGCGTGCAGGCCCATGTCCAGGATCTCCTGCACGCTGCTCGGGAAGAACACCGGCAGCCCGCAGGCCTTGAAGATGTGGTCGCTCTGGTGCGGCGCGGTGCTGCTCTTGCTGATGTGGTCGTCGCCCGCGATGGCGATCACGCCGCCGTGCCGGGCCGTGCCGGCCATGTTGGCGTGCTTGAACACGTCGGAGCACCGGTCCACGCCCGGGCCCTTGCCGTACCAGATGCCGAACACGCCGTCGTACTTCTTCTGCTCGGGGTAGAGGTCCAGCTGCTGCGTGCCCCAGACCGCCGTGGCGCCCAGCTCCTCGTTCACGCCGGGCTGGAAGACGATGTGGTTGTCGGCCAGATGCTTCTTGGCCGCCCAGAGCGCCTGGTCGTAGCCGCCCAGGGGCGACCCCCGGTAGCCGCTGATGAAGCCGGCCGTGTTCAGCCCGGCCACCGCGTCGCGCTGGCGCTGCAGCATGGGCAGGCGCACCAGGGCCTGCACGCCGCTCATGAAGGCGCGGCCTTCGGGCAGGGTGTATTTGTCGTCGAGCGTGACGGTTTCGAGGGCTCGGCGGATGTGTTCGGGCAGCGGGGCGTTCATCACAGGCCTCCTTCGCACACAGGCTCGACGCCAAATCCACCGCGTGCGGCGTCGCCGCCCGCCATGCATTTGTGCTGCAACCCGCGTGGCGGGTTGTCATCGAACGTGACGGTTTCCAGGGCTCGGCGGATGTGTTCGGGCAGCGGGGCGTTCATGGTCGTATCTCTCCATCGTCGTGGGGCCGCGGCCTCGTGGGTGCGGCGTGTCGGCGCGCCCGGTGGGGCGGGGGCCTTTTCGGTCCAGTGTAGGGACGCGGGCCCGATATGTCCTTTCTCATTCATGCCGTGTTTACCCTCATTCCAGAAAGATCCTTTCTCGAAACAATCGGTATATGGAAGAACTGGACAGATACGACATCGCCATCCTCGGCGAGCTCCAGGCCGACGCGCGCCTGACCAATGCCGAGCTGGCCCAGCGCGTGGGCCTGTCGGCGGCGCCATGCTGGCGGCGAGTGCGGGCGCTGGAGCAGGCCGGCTTCATCAAGGGCTACCGGGCGGAGATCGACCGCCACCGGATCGGCCTGGGCGTGCTGGCCTTCGTGCGGCTCGATGCCGACCGCAGCACGGGCGGGCTCACGCGGGAGATGGAAGAAGCCATCGCGCAGATTCCCGAGGTGATCGCCTGCCACTACATCAGCGGCACCGGCACCTTCGAGCTGCAGGTGGTGGCGCGCGACCTGGACAGCTTCTCGCACTTCGCCCGCAACGTGCTGCTGAACCTGCCCAACGTGAAGGACATGCACACCAGCTTCTCGCTGGGCGAGGTCAAGGCCGGCGGCGCGCTGCCGCTGGCGCACCTGGAGCGCGCGGTGCGCAAATGAAATGAACCGGCAACCGCCCCGGCGGGCTGCAGCGCAGCATCCACCGGGACATGCAGCTATGCATTCGATAGCACGCCAATCGGCGCAACGCTGCGCCACAATCACGCCCATGCTGCAACTCCAAGACATCCGCGACGCCGCCACCCGCCTGCAGGGCCAGGTGCTGGCCACTCCCTGCGTGGAATCCCAGACGCTCTCTCAGATCGTCGGCGCCCAGGTGTTCCTCAAGTTCGAGAACCTGCAGTTCACCGCGTCCTTCAAGGAACGCGGCGCCTGCAACAAGCTCAGCCAGCTCTCGGCCGAAGAGCGCGCCCACGGCGTGGTCGCCATGAGCGCCGGCAACCATGCGCAGGGCGTGGCCTACCACGCGCACCGGCTGGGCATCCATGCCGTCATCGTCATGCCGCGCTTCACGCCCGGCGTGAAGGTGGAGCGCACGCGCGGCTTCGGTGCCGAGGTGGTGCTGCACGGCGACACGCTGGAAGAGGCCCGCGCCCACGCCTATGCGATGGCCGACGAACGCGGCCTGACCTTCGTCCACCCCTACGACGACGAGGCGGTGGCCGCCGGCCAGGGCACGCTGGGCCTGGAGATGCTGCAGGCCGTGCCCGATCTGGACACGCTGGTGATCGCCGTGGGCGGGGGGGGCCTCATCTCGGGCGTGGCGACGGCCGCCAAGGCGCTCAACCCGGCCATCGAGATCGTGGGCGTGCAGACCTCGCGCTTTCCGGCCATGGTCAACGCCGTCAAGGGCACGCAGCACCCGCAGGGCACCTCCACCATCGCCGAGGGCATCGCCGTGGGCCGCCCGGGCAAGATCACGCAGGAGATCATCACCCGCCTGGTGGACGATCTGGTGCTGGTCGAGGAAGGCGACATCGAGCAGGCCGTGCTGATGCTGCTGGAGATCGAGAAGACCCTGGTCGAAGGCGCGGGCGCCGCGGGCCTGGCCGCGCTGCTGCGCTACCCGGAGCGCTTCAAGGGCCGCAAGGTGGGCCTGGTGCTCTGCGGCGGCAATATCGACCCGCTGCTGCTGGCCGCCATCATCGAGCGCGGCATGGTGCGCTCCGGGCGCCTGGCGCGCATCAAGGTCGGCGTGCGCGACGTGCCCGGCGCCCTGGCGCGCATCACCGCCACCGTGGCCGAGGCCGGCGCCAACGTGGAAGAAGTCCATCACCAGCGCGCCTTCACCATGCTGGCTGCGCAGAACGTCGAGGTCGAGCTGGTGCTGCAGACGCGCGGGCACGAGCACGTGCAGCAGGTGCTGCAGCAGCTGCGCGGCGCGCAGATGCAGGCCGACCTGATCTGATCGATCTGGCCGGCCCGGGGGCCGCCCGCCCGGCCCCGGGGCACGCGATTCTTGTAGGAGAACGCGCCCATCGCGCGTCCCGAAGGCCTGCATTCACACCCGGTTGCAGGCTGCGGCGCGGGTTGTCGGCACACTGCGTTGCCATGCAGACACCGCAACGACGCCACTTTCTCCGCACCCTCGGCCGCGGCGCCGCGCTGGCCTCCGCCGGCAGCCTGGGCCTGAACTGGACGCAGGCCTTCGCCACGCTCAAGCCGCTGGGCCAGCCCCGGCCCTTCGACTTCGCCGCGCTGAAAGGCCAGGCCCGCACCCTGGCCGGCAAGCCCTACGTGCCCCCCGCCGCCACGCTGCCCGCATCGGTCTCGGCGCTGGACTGGGACCAGTACCAGTCGATCCAGTTCCAGCCCGACCACGCCCTCTGGGCTGACGAGAACCTGCGCTTCCAGGCCAAGTTCTTCCACCTGGGCCTCTTCTTCAAGAAGCCCGTCCACATGTACGAGCTGGCGAACGGCCAGGCCCAGGAACTGGCCTACGACCCGGCCATGTTCGACTACGGCAGGAGCGGCCTGAAGGCCGGCGATCTGCCGCCCGACCTGGGCTTCGCGGGCTTTCGCCTCAACTTCCACACCGACCCGGTGCGCGACGTGGCCGCCTTCCTGGGCGCGAGCTATTTCCGCGCCGTGGGCGGCGAATGGCAGTACGGCCTCTCGGCCCGCGGCCTGGCCATCGGCACCGGCATGCAGCAGCCGGAAGAGTTCCCCGACTTCACCGCCTTCTACCTGGAGCGCCCCGCGCCCGGCTCCAACACCGTGGTGGTGCTCGCGCTGCTGGATTCGCCCAGCATCAGCGGCGCCTACCGCTTCGCCATCACGCCCGGCGACGTGCAGGTGATGGAGATCGACGCCGCGCTCTACCCGCGCAAGCAGATCGAGCGCATCGGCATCGCGCCCTGCACCAGCATGTTCCAGCACGGCGAGAACGACCACCGCATGGCCAACGACTGGCGCCCGGAGATCCACGACTCCGACGGCCTCTCGATGTGGCGCGGCAACGGCGAATGGGTCTGGCGCCCGCTCACCAACCCGCCCACGCTGCAGTTCAACGCCTTCACGGACGAGAACCCGCGCGGCTTCGGGCTGCTGCAGCGCGACCGCAACTTCGACCACTACCAGGACGACGGTGTGTTCTACGAACGCCGCCCCTCGCTCTGGGTCGAGCCCAAGGCCGACTGGGGCAAGGGCTCGGTCCAGCTGGTGGAGATCCCCACCGTCGATGAAACCTTCGACAACATCGTCGCCTTCTGGAACCCGGAGCGCAAGCCGCAGGCCGGCGAGGAGTGGCTGGTGGGCTACCGCCTCTTCTGGGGCGCCGACACGCCCGCGCACCTGCCGCTGGCGCGCTGCGTGGCCACCCGTACCGGGCTGGGCGGCGTGGTGGGCCAGCCTCGCACGTATTTCTCGTGG
>Ga0207686_10000521_pt1 | contig 24900 bp, 39 predicted proteins | sample KBSM24metaG_FD_184396 | JGI IMG/M metagenome (GOLD analysis project Ga0207686, IMG submission 184396) | Miscanthus rhizosphere microbial communities from Kellogg Biological Station, Michigan, USA - KBS M2-4 metaG (SPAdes) (version 2) | ecosystem: Host-associated > Plants > Roots > Rhizosphere >...
TGGGGACAACATCCAGATGACGGTGACCTTGATCGCGCCGATTGCGATGGAAGAGGGCTTGCGCTTTGCGATTCGCGAAGGCGGCCGGACCGTCGGCGCCGGCGTCGTGGCCAAGGTGCTCGAATAAATAGGTAGGCAAGCTGGATAACTGAAAGCTCAAAATGCAGAACCAGAGAATCCGCATCCGCCTGAAGGCGTTCGATTACAAGCTGATCGACCAGTCGGCGCAGGAAATCGTCGAAACCGCGAAGCGCTCGGGCGCCGTCGTCAAGGGCCCTGTCCCGCTGCCGACCAAGATCGAGCGGTTCGACATCCTGCGCTCGCCGCACGTCAACAAGACTTCGCGCGACCAGCTCGAAATTCGCACGCATCTACGGCTGATGGACATCATCGATCCGACGGACAAGACCGTCGACCAGCTGATGAAGCTCGATCTGCCGGCGGGCGTCGATGTGGAGATAAAGCTCCAATGACGCGAGTGAGCGCGGAGCAGGGGCCCCGCGAAGCGGGGATGCGACCGCGAACGAGCGTACCGGTAAGTTGGTAGAAGAATGTTGCAAAACAGTATCTGAATAGAGCGCACCGTTTGGGAACCCGCTGCCGGTCAATCGTAATCGGCGGCTTTGAAGGAAGACGAAAATGAGTCTAGGACTAGTCGGCCGCAAAGTCGGCATGACGCGAATCTTCACCGACGACGGCGCCGCCGTTCCGGTGACGGTGCTCGACGTCGCCAACAATCGCATCACCCAGATCAAGACGCAGGAGGCTGACGGCTACACCGCCGTCCAGCTCACCTACGGCAAGCGTCGCGCCAGTCGCGTCAGCAAGCCGCAGGCCGGACATCTGGCCAAGGCCGGCGTCGAGGCCGGCGAGCTCCTGAAGGAGTTCCCGGTCTCCGCCGAGCAGCTCGCGAGCCTAAAGCTCGGCGAGACGGTCAGCGTCGAGACCTTTGCCGTCGGACAGCTGGTCGACGTTTCCGGCACGACCAAGGGCCGCGGCTTTTCCGGCGCGATCCGGCGCCACCATTTCAGCTCGAACCGCGCCTCGCACGGCAATTCGCGCTCGCACAATTCGCCCGGCTCGATCAGCATGGCGCAGGATCCGGGTCGCGTGTTTCCGGGCAAGCGCATGGCCGGCCAGTATGGCAACGTCAACCGCACCGTGCAGACATTGAAGGTCGTCCGCGTCGATGCGGCCCGCGGCCTCCTGCTGGTCAAGGGCGCGGTTCCCGGCGCCGACGGCGGCCATATCGTCGTCCGGCCGGCGGCCAAGGCCCCGCTGAAGAAGGGGGCCTGAACATGGATCTGAAACTTATCGACGACAACGGCAAGTCTGCGGCGACGCACGCCGGCTCCGACGCCCTGTTCGGCCGCGAGTACAACGAAGCGCTGATTCATCAGCTGGTGACCGCATACCAGGCCAACGCACGCAGCGGCAACCGCAAGCAGAAGGGCCGCGCCGACATCAACAAGTCGCACAAGAAGCCCTGGGCGCAAAAGGGCACCGGCCGTGCGCGCGCCGGCCAGGCGAACAGTCCGCTGTGGCGCGGCGGCGGCAAGATCTTCCCGAATTCGCCCGACGAGAACTTCTCGCAGAAGGTCAACCGCAAGATGTTTCGCGCCGGCATTGCCGCGATCCTGTCACAACTGGTTCGCGAGAACCGCCTGTCGGTGGTCGAGCAGTTTGCCCTCGATGCGCCGAAGACGAAGCTGTTCGCGCAAAAGATCAAGGGTTTCGGCCTGACCGGCAGCGTACTGGTCGTCACCGACAAGTTCGACGACAACGTATTCCTGTCGTCGCGCAACCTGCCCGGCGTGCTGGTGCTCGAGGCGCGGCAAGTCGATCCCGTCAGCCTGGTGCGCTTCGACAACGTCCTGCTGACCAAGGCCGCGGTCGCGCAATTCGAGGAGATTCTGGGATGAGCCCGACCAAGTCAACGGCCACAACCGGGAAGTCCGCCAAGGCGGCCGCAAAAACCGCGGCGAAAAAGGCTGCGAAGACCTCCGCGAAAACGGCGGCAAAGGCGACCGATAAGACTGCGGCGAAGACGACCGACAGGAAGACCGCGAAGACGTCGGCCAAGGCGCCGGCGAAAACGCCCGGACCGAAATACAAGCCCGAACGGCTTCTTACGCTGCTGCTCGCGCCGACGGTATCCGAAAAGGCGACGCAAATCGCCGACCAGCATTCGCAGGTCGTTTTCAGAGTCATGCAGGACGCGACCAAGCCCGAGGTGAAGGCGGCGGTCGAGCTTCTGTTCAAGGTCGACGTCGAGGCGGTCCGAATCGCCAACGTCAAGGGCAAGGCCAAGCGCTTCGGCGCCTACAGCGGCCGGCGGCGCCACTGGAAAAAGGCGTACGTGAGCCTTAAGCCGGGCCAGGAAATCAACTTCGCCCAAGAGGGCTGACATGGCACTGATCAAAGTCAAACCCACATCGCCCGGCCGTCGCTCGCTGGTCAAGGTCGTTACCAAAGAGCTGCACAAGGGTGCGCCGTTCAACGCGCTGACCGAAAGCAAGAAGCGCGGGTCGGGCCGCAACAACAACGGCCATATCACGACGCGGCACAAGGGCGGCGGACACAAGCAACACTATCGGCTGGTCGATTTCCGCCGCAACAAGGACGGCATCGCGGCGACGGTCGAGCGGCTTGAATACGATCCGAACCGCAGTGCGCATCTGGCGCTGCTGCTCTACACCGATGGCGAGCGCCGTTACATCGTCGCGCCCCGCGGCGTCGCGGCCGGCACGCAGCTGATGAGCGGCTCCGAAGCGCCGATCAAGGCCGGCAATTGCCTGCCGCTGCGCAATATCCCGGTCGGCACGACGATTCATTGCGTCGAGATGCTGCCGGGCAAGGGTGCGCAAATCGCGCGCTCGGCCGGCGCATCGGTGCAGCTCCTGGCGCGCGAGGGCGCGTATGCGCAGCTGCGCATGCACTCCGGCGAGATCCGCAAGGTTCATGTCGACTGCCGCGCGACCATCGGGACCGTCGGCAACGAGGAGCACAGCCTGCGCTCGATCGGCAAGGCCGGCGCCAACCGCTGGCGCGGCATCCGCCCGACAGTGCGCGGCATCGCGATGAATCCGGTCGACCACCCGATGGGCGGACGCACCAATGGCGGCGGAGGCAGGCACCATCCGATGTCGCCTTGGGGGACGCCGAGCAAGGGTTACCAGACGCGTCGCAACAAGCGCACCGACGGCATGATCGTTCGCCGCCGGCAAGCTGCGAAAAAGGGATAAGGGACCATGGCACGTTCGATCAAGAAGGGACCGTTCGTCGATCATCACCTGCAGGCGAAGGTGGAGGCGGCGCGAGCGACGTCGGACAAGCGTCCGATCAAGACCTGGTCGCGGCGCTCGACGATCACGCCCGATTTCGTGGGCCTCACGGTCGCCGTGCACAACGGCAAGCAGCACATTCCGGTGTACGTGTCGGAGAACATGGTCGGCCACAAGCTCGGCGAGTTCGCGTTGACCCGCACGTTCAAGGGTCACTCGGCCGACAAGAAGGTCGCGGCGCCGACGACGCCGCCGCCGAAGAAGTAAGGAGCAAGACATGGAAACCACAGCGATCCTGCGCGGCGTGCGCCTGTCGGCCCAGAAGGGACGGCTGGTCGCCGACCAGATCCGCGGCCTGCCGGTCGACCGGGCGCTCAACGTGCTCGCCTTCAGCCCGAAGAAGGGCGCCAAGATCATCAAGAAGGTGCTCGAGTCGGCGATCGCCAACGCCGAGCACAACGACGGTGCCGACGTCGACGAGCTCAAGGTCCAGACAATCTACCTCGACAAGGCGACCAACCTGCGCCGCTTCACCGCGCGCGCCAAGGGCCGCGGCAACGTCATCCTGAAACAGACCTGCCACATCCACGTCACCGTCGGTGACGGCAAAAAGGGATAGCTCATGGGACAGAAGATCAATCCGACCGGGTTCCGCCTTGCCGTCAACCGCGACTGGGCATCGAAGTGGTACGCCAACAGCAAGCATTTTCCGACGATCCTGAACGAGGACATCAAGGTCCGGGCCTACCTGAAGAAGAAGCTGGCGCACGCCTCGGTGGGCAAGATCACGATCGAGCGCCCGGCCAAGAACGCGCGGATCACGATCCACAGCGCCCGCCCGGGGGTCGTCATCGGCAAGAAGGGCGAGGACATCGAGACGCTGCGCGCCGAGCTGCGCAAGATGATGGGTACCGAGGTCGGCCTCAACATCGAGGAGATCCGCAAGCCCGAGATCGACGCGCAGCTGGTCGCCGACTCGATCGCGCAACAGCTGGAGAAACGGATCATGTTCCGCCGCGCCATGAAGCGCGCGATGCAGAATGCGATGCGGCTGGGCGCGCAGGGCATCAAGATCATGAGCGCCGGACGGCTCAACGGTATCGAGATCGCGCGGACCGAGTGGTATCGCGAAGGCCGCGTGCCGCTTCATACGCTGCGCGCCGACATCGACTACGGTTTTGCCGAGGCGAAGACGACCTATGGTGTCATCGGCATCAAGGTCTGGGTATTCAAGGGTGAAGTGATGCCGCGCAACGGCGAGCCGCAGGCGGCGCCGGCACCGGCGCCGGAAGCGCCGAAGCGCGTGCGCAAGAGCGCGGGGGTGAAGAATGCTGCAGCCAGCTAGAAGGAAATACCGCAAGGAGCAGAAGGGCCGCAACAAGGGTGTTGCGACCGTCGGCGCCAAGGTGAGCTTCGGCGAGTACGGTCTGAAGGCCACCGGCCGCGGCCGTCTCACCGCCCGCCAGATCGAGGCGGCGCGTCGCGCAATGACGCGCCACATCAAGCGGGGCGGCAGAATCTGGATCCGCATTTTCCCCGACAAGCCGGTGTCGCAGAAGCCGGCCGAAGTCCGCATGGGGAACGGCAAGGGCAACCCGGAGTACTACGTCGCCGAAATCGTGCCGGGCAAGGTGCTCTACGAAATGGATGGCGTCGACGAGGCGCTGGCCCGGGAAGCGTTCGCGCTCGCCGCGGCAAAGCTGCCGATCAGGACGATATTCGTTCATCGATTGCTCGGCGGTTAGGCGCAGAAGAGGACACGATGAAAACCTCCGAACGCAGGAAAGATTTGAACGCGAAGTCGCCCGAAGAGCTCAATACCGAGTTGCACGCGCTGCTGCGCGAGCAGTTCGGGTTGCGCATGCAGAAGGCCACCCAGCAGCTCACCAATCACTCGAAGCTGACGGACGTCCGGCGCAACATCGCCAGGGTCCGGACGCTGCTCCACCAGAAGGCGGGACCGGTATGAACGCGCAAGCCAATACGCAGGACGCGGCGGCGGCATCGCCGCCGGCGGCGACCAAAGGCAGCCTGATCCAGACGCAGATCGGGCGCATCGTCAGCGACAAGATGGACAAGACCGTCACCGTCCTGGTCGAGCACCGCGTCAAGCATCCGCTGTACGGCAAGGTCGTCACGCGCTCGCGCAAATACCACGCGCACGACGAGAGCAACGAGTACAAGGAAGGCGACCTGGTCGAGATCGAGGCTTGCCGCAAGCTGGCCAAGACCAAGGCCTGGCGGGTCAAGCGCTTGATCGAAAAGGCCAAGGTGATCTAAGCCTTTGATTGCGCGCGGGACTTGCGCAGAAGCATAAATCCTGCCATACTTTTCGTTTCCCCGGCCGCCAGCTGGGTGAAGCTTTAGTCCAGGCGCTGGCGGCGGGCTACCCTTACGGGTTCCAAAACTGGCCGCCGCCAGCACGTGCCGCAGCGGGTCAAGTTGGAGATGTTGCAATGATTCAGATGCAGTCAATGCTCGATGTCGCCGATAACACCGGCGCCCGCCGCGTCATGTGCATCAAGGTGCTCGGCGGCTCCAAGCGACGCTATGCGCACATCGGCGACGTGATCAAGGTCACCGTCAAGGATGCCGCGCCGCGCGGTCGGGTCAAGAAAGGCGAGATCTACAACGCGGTCGTCGTGCGGACGCGCCAGGGTGTCCGCCGCGACGATGGCGCCAAGATCAAGTTCGATAGCAATGCGGCGGTGCTGCTGACCCCGAAGCTCGAGCCGATCGGCACGCGCATTTTCGGGCCGGTGACGCGCGAGCTGCGCACCGAGCGTTTCATGAAGATCGTCTCACTGGCGCCGGAGGTGCTCTGACCATGCGCAAGATCAAGAAAGGCGACAACGTCATCGTCATCGCCGGACGGGACAAGGGCAAGCGCGGCAGCGTCACCCAGATCGTCGATGACCAGCACGTCGTCGTCGCCGGTGTCAACCAGGTGAAGAAGCACATGCGGCCCAACCCGATGAAGAATCAGCAGGGCGGCATCGTCACCAAGGAAATACCGATCCACGTTTCGAACGTGGCGGTGTACAACCCGGTCACGCAGAAGGCGGACCGGATCGGATTCCGCACGTTGAACGACGGCCGCAAGGTCCGCTTCTTCAAGTCCAACGGCGAAGTGCTCGGAGCATGACGATGGCGCGTCTGAAGGAAGTCTACAAGAACGAAGTCGTGCCGGCCCTGACCGCGCAATTCGGCTACAAGTCCGCGATGCAGGTCCCGCGCATCTCCAAGATCGTGCTGAACATGGGTGTCGGTGAAGCGATCGCGGACAAGAAGATCCTCGACAACGCCGTCGGCGACCTGCAGAAGATCTCTGGGCAGAAGCCGGTGATCACCAAGGCCAGGAAGTCGATCGCCGTCTGGAAGATCCGCACCGGCTACCCGATCGGCTGCATGGTGACCTTGCGCCAGCAACGGATGTACGAATTCCTCGACCGCCTGGTGTCGATCGCGCTGCCGCGGGTGCGCGACTTCCGCGGCGTGTCGGGCCGCTCGTTCGACGGCCGCGGCAATTTCAACATGGGCGTCAAGGAGCAGATCATTTTCCCCGAGATCGAGTACGACAAGATCGACGCGCTGCGGGGCATGAATATCACGATCGCGACGACGGCAAAGACCGATGCCGAGGCGAAGGCGCTGCTCGCCGCGTTCAAATTTCCGTTCAAGAACTGAAGACCGAGGACGCCATGGCTAAAACGGCTGTCATCAACCGCGATCTGAAGCGCCGCAAGATGGTGAAGAAGTACGCCAAAAAGCGCACCGAGCTTATTGCGGTCATCAACAACTTCAAGCTGTCCGAGGACGTGCGTCTCGATGCGCGGCACAAGCTGCAGCAGCTGCCGCGCGACGCCAGCCCGACCAGGCTGCGCAACCGCTGTACGCTGACCGGCCGCTCGCGCGGCGTGTACAGCAAGTTCGGCCTCGGCCGCAACAAATTGCGCGAGATCGCGATGCGGGGCGAAATCCCCGGCGTGGTCAAGGCCAGCTGGTAGGGGTGACTCATGAGCATGACTGATCCGATCGCCGACATGCTGACGCGTATCCGCAACGCGCAGCTCGCGGAAAAAGCCACCGTGCAGATGCCGGTGTCGAAAGTGAAGCTGGCGATCGCCAAGGTGCTGAAGGACGAAGGCTACGTCGAAGGCTTTGCCGTCGTCGGCGACGAAGCCAAGCCGCAGCTCGAGATTTCGCTCAAGTACTACGCCGGTCGGCCGGTGATCGAGAAGATCGAGCGCGTGTCGAAGCCCGGGTTGCGCATCTACAAGAGCAAGGACGATATCCCGCGCGTCATGAACGGGCTGGGAATCGCCATCGTATCCACGTCGCATGGCGTGATGACCGATCGCAAGGCGCGCGCCACCGGGGTCGGCGGCGAAGTGCTCTGCATCGTTGCCTGACGAGGAGCGAGAGCGATGTCCCGTATCGGCAACAATCCGATCAAGCTGCCGGCAAAAGTCGAAGTGACGATTGCCGGCGGCGAGATCTCGGTCAAGGGTCCGCTCGGCTCGCTGTCGCGGCGCTTCGGCCCGACGGTCAGCATCGAGCAGTCCGGCGACACGCTGACCTTCAAGGCGGCGAACGCCGAGGCGAGCGCGATGCACGGAACGATGCGTGCACTGGTCGCCAACATGGTCAAAGGCGTCACCGATGGCTACCAGAAGCGATTGACGCTGGTCGGCGTCGGCTACCGGGCGCAGGTCGCCGGCGACAAGCTCAACCTGTCGCTCGGCTATTCGCATCCGGTCGTTCACCAGATGCCCAAGGGCGTCAAGGCGGAAGTTCCGGTGCAGACCGAGATCATCGTCAAGGGTGTCGACAAGCAGCAGGTCGGACAGGTCGCCGCGGAAATCCGCGCTTACCGCCCACCTGAGCCGTACAAGGGCAAGGGCGTGCGCTACGCCGACGAGCGGGTGGTGATCAAGGAAACCAAGAAGAAATAAGCGGCTTGGCCGAAAGAACTGGAGATTCAGGTTTATGAACAAGAGAGAAGCTCGTGTCCGCCGCGCCCGCAAAACCCGGGCGCGCATCGCCGAGCAGCGGGCAAACCGGCTGGTCGTCAGCCGGTCGAACAGTCACATCTACGCGCAGATCATCGCGCCGGACGGAGACAAGGTGCTGACCAGCGCTTCGACGCTCGAGGGCGACATGCGCAAGGACACCAAGAACGGCGGCAACCGCGCGGCGGCGACGCTGATCGGGAAGCGCATCGCCGAAAAGGCGAAGGCGCTGGGCATTGAGAGCGTCGCCTTCGACCGCTCGGGGTACAAATATCACGGCCGCGTCAAGGCGCTGGCCGAGGGCGCCCGCGAGGGCGGCCTGAAGTTCTAGCGCCATACAGAGGACGGGACCGAACATGGCAAAGCCGATGGGCAGGCAGCAGGGCAGACAGCAGCAGGACGATCGTGGCGATGGCCTGCGCGAAAAGATGATCAGCATCAACCGCGTCACCAAGGTGGTGAAGGGCGGTCGCATCCTCGCATTCGCGGCACTGACGGTGGTCGGCGACGGCGACGGGCGGGTCGGCATGGGCAAGGGGAAGGCGAAGGAAGTTCCGGTCGCGGTGCAAAAAGCGATGGAGGAAGCCCGGCGCCGGATGATCAAGGTGCGTCTGAAAGGCGGCTCGCTGCACCACGCGGTAGTCGGCCGCCACGGCGCGACCAAGGTATTCATGCAGCCCGCTTCCGAAGGTACCGGCGTCATCGCCGGGGGCCCGATGCGGGCGGTGTTCGACGTCGTCGGCGTGACCAACATCCTGGCCAAGTGCCATGGATCGACCAACCCGTACAACGTCGTTCGGGCAACGCTCAACGCGCTCGAGAATTGCAGTGCGCCGGCGGACATTGCGGCCAAGCGCGGCCTGACGGTCGAGCAGCTGACGGAGGCCTGACGATGGAGGCGGACAAGAAAGTTGCGGCGGCGCCGAAGCGACTGCGCGTAACGCTGGTGCGCGGGCTGATGGGAAAGAAGCCCGATCACCGCGCGACGGTCGCGGGCCTCGGCCTCAAGTGGCGCAGCCACTCGGTCGAAGTCGCCGACACGCCGGAGATTCGCGGCATGCTGGCCAAGATCGGCTACATGCTGGCGGTGACCGAGGTGAAGGCTTGAGTTGCTTTTGCGGAAAAAGGACCCATCTGGCCCTGTTGGGCCGATGAATGCGATCGAGGACACGACGATGCGGATGAACACGATCAAGCCTGCGGCCGGCAGCAACAAGGCCAGACGCCGCGTCGGCCGCGGCATCGGGTCAGGGCTCGGCAAGACCGCGGGACGCGGTCACAAGGGCCAGAGCTCGCGTAGTGGCGGCTTTCACAAAGTCGGCTTCGAAGGCGGCCAGATGCCGCTGCAACGGCGGCTGCCCAAGCGTGGCTTCGTCTCGCGCATGCGCGACGACACGGCGGAAGTGCGCCTGTCGGATCTGGCCAAGCTGCCGGTGACCGAAATCGACCTGCTCGCGCTGAAGGCGGCCGGGATAGTGCCGGCGCTGGCCAAGACTGCGAAGGTCATCAAGACCGGGAAGCTCGACAAGGCAGTCAAGCTGTCGGGCCTCACCGCAACCAAGGGCGCGCGCGCGGCGATCGAAGCCGCGGGCGGCAGTCTGACGGAACTGAGCGAATAGGCAGAACCAATTGGCCACGACCAACCCGGCGCAGAAAAGCGGCAGCCGCTACGCGGACCTGAAAAAGCGCGTGCTGTTTCTGATCGGCGCGCTGATCGTCTATCGGATCGGCACGCATATCCCTGTGCCGGGGATCAACGCGGCCATTCTCGACGAGCTGTTCCGCTCGCAACAGGGCGGCATCCTCGGGCTGTTCAACGTTTTTTCCGGTGGCGCACTGCAGCGCTTCTCGATTTTCGCGCTGGGCATCATGCCGTACATCTCGGCGTCGATCATCATGCAGCTGTGCACGGTGGTCGTGCCGACGCTCGAGGCGCTGAAGAAGGAAGGCGAAGCAGGCCGTCGCAAGATCACGCAGTACACGCGCTACGCGACTCTGGGACTGGCGTTCTTCCAGGGGCTGGGCATCTCCATCGCCCTCGAGGCGCAGCAGGGGCTCGTCATCGAGCCCGGGCTCGCGTTCCGCTTCCTGTCGGCGACGACGCTGGTCACCGGCACGATGTTCCTGATGTGGCTTGGCGAGCAGATCACGGAGCGAGGCCTGGGCAACGGCATTTCGCTGATCATCTTCGCCGGGATTGCGGCCGGCTTGCCGCGGGCGATAGGCCAGACGCTGGAGCAGGTCAATACCGGCGCCTATTCGGTGCTTCTGGTCCTCGGGATCGCGGTCCTGGTCATCGCGGTCACTGCCTTTGTCGTGTTCGTCGAAAAGGCACTGCGCAAGATCCAGGTCAATTATGCGAAACGGCAGGTCGGCAACAAGGTCTATGCCGGCCAGCAGTCGTTCCTGCCGCTGAAGCTCAATATGGCCGGAGTGATTCCGCCGATCTTTGCCTCGTCGATCATCCTGTTCCCGGCGACGCTGGGGCAGTGGTTCGGCTCGAGCGAGAATACGATCTGGCTGCGCGACCTGGCGTCGACGCTGGCGCCCGGCCAGCCGGTGCACGAGATTCTGTACGCGGCGGCCATCATATTCTTCTGCTTCTTCTATACGGCGTTGCAGTACAACCCGAGGGAGACGGCGGACAACCTGAAGAAGAGCGGCGCGTTCATTCCGGGGTACCGGCCCGGCGAGCAGACGTCGAAGTACATCGAGAAGATCACGCTGCGGTTGACTCTGATCGGTTCGCTCTATCTGGTCGTCGTGTGCTTCATCCCGAACTTCCTGATCGCGTGGAAGAACGTCCCGTTCTACTTCGGCGGCACGTCGCTGCTGATCATCGTGGTGGTGACGATGGACTTCATGACCCAGGCCTACGCCTACATGATGTCGCAGCAATACGAGAGCCTGCTCAAGAAGGCGAACTTCAAGGGCGGCTTGCCCACGCGCTGATGTCAAAGGAAGAAACGATACAGATGCAGGGGGAAATCCTGGAGACGCTGCCCAACGCGACGTTCCGGGTGAAGCTGGAAAATGGTCATGTAGTGCTGGGACACATCTCCGGCAAGATGCGGATGCACTACATAAAGATTTTGCCGGGCGACAAGGTGACGGTGGACCTGACGCCGTACGACCTGTCGCGGGCGCGGATCATTTTCCGCGCCAAGTGATGCGGGACCGGCAAGCAGGGTTCGGCAGCAGCGGAGATTTCAGCGGCGCGCGTTGATGCGCGACGATTGACGGAGAAACGGCAATGAAAGTACTGGCATCGGTGAAGAAGATCTGCCGCAACTGCAAGATCATCCGGCGCAACGGGGTGGTGCGAGTCATTTGCACGGAACCGCGTCACAAGCAGCGTCAAGGTTAACGGATCAGAACGATAGGGTAGGCATATGGCCCGCATTGCAGGCGTCAACATTCCGAATCACCAGCACGCCGACGTCGCGCTGACGGCGATCTACGGCATCGGCCGGGCGCGCGCCCGGGCGATCTGCGTGGCGGCCGGCGTCGACGGCATGAAGAAGGTGAAGGACCTGTCCGACGCGCAAATGGACAAGCTGCGCGAGCTGGTCGGCCGGTACACGGTCGAAGGCGACCTGCGCCGCGAAGTGACGATGAGCATCAAGCGGCTGATGGACCTGGGCTGCTACCGCGGCGTGCGGCACCGCAAGGGCCTCCCGGTACGTGGCCAGCGTACGCGCACCAACGCGCGCACACGCAAGGGCCCGCGCAAGGCGCGCCAATCGCAGATGACCAAGGGAACCGGCAAGCCCGCAGGCAAGCCCGCGCCCAAATAAGCCCTGCGACCGGATTCTCCAGGACCGAGCAAGGAACAAGGAAATAGCGAATGGCACAGGCACCAACCAAGACCGGCACCACGCGAGCGCGCAAGAAGGTGAAGAAAAGCGTATCCGAAGGGATAGCGCACATTCACGCGTCGTTCAACAACACGATCATCACGATCACCGACCGGCAGGGCAACGCGCTGTCGTGGGCGACTTCGGGCGGCGCCGGCTTCAAAGGCTCGCGCAAGTCGACGCCGTTCGCCGCGCAGGTCGCTGCCGAATCGGCGGGCAAGGCGGCGCAGGAATGCGGCGTCAAGAACCTCGAGGTGAGAATCAAGGGGCCCGGACCCGGGCGCGAGTCCGCCGTGCGCGCGCTCAATGCGCTGGGACTGAAGATCACCAGCATTTCGGACGTGACGCCGGTGCCGCACAACGGCTGTCGCCCGCCGAAGCGCCGCCGTATCTGATGCTTTCGCGGACTGCGATCGCCCGATAACGAACATTCAACAGTGCAACTAGGATAGCAAACGTGGCTCGATACCTCGGACCCAAATGTAAGCTGGCGCGAAGGGAAGGCACCGACCTTTTCCTGAAAAGCGCGCGTCGATCGCTCGACTCCAAGTGCAAGCTGGACTCCAAGCCGGGTCAACATGGCGTGAAATCCGGCATGCGCCAATCGGACTACGGCAACCAGCTGCGCGAAAAGCAGAAGCTGCGGCGTACCTACGGCATCCTCGAGCGGCAATTCCGCCGCTATTTCACGATGGCAGCTCAGCGCAAGGGGTCGACCGGCGAAAATCTGCTGCAGCTTCTCGAGTCGCGGCTGGACAACGTCGTCTACCGGATGGGCTTCGGCTCGACCCGGGCCGAGGCGCGGCAGCTGGTGTCGCACCGCGCTGTCGTCGTCAACGGAAAGATCGTGAACATCCCGTCGGCGCTGGTCAAGGCGAGCGACATCGTTGCGGTCAAGGAAGGCGCCAAGACGCAGCTGCGCATCGTCGATGCGCTGCAGCTCGCCGAGAAGATCGGATTTCCGTCGTGGGTCGAAGTCGACGTCAAGAAGATGGCGGGCACGTTCAAGGGTGCGCCGGACAGGTCCGAGTTCGGCCAGGACATCAACGAAAGTCTAGTCGTCGAGCTTTATTCGAAGTAAGCGGCACGGCATTTGGCCGGCATCGCTAAGGATTTGCCTTAAGGATTCCGCATGCAGAGCAATGCTTTCTTGAAACCGCGCATCATCGATGTGCAGAGTACGTCGCCGTTCCACGCCAAGGTCGTGATGGAGCCGTTCGAGCGCGGCTACGGTCATACGCTGGGGAACGCGCTCAGGCGCGTGCTCCTGTCGTCGATGCCCGGCTACGCGCCGACCGAGGTCAAGATCACCGGCGTGCTGCACGAGTATTCGGCGCTGGACGGAGTTCAGGAGGACGTCGTCGACGTGCTGCTGAACCTCAAAGGCGTCGTGCTCAAGCTGCACAACCGCGACCACGTGACGCTGAAGCTCGCGAAGACCGGCGAAGGTCCGGTGACCGCGGCTGACATCGAGCCGAACCACGACGTCGAGATCATCAATCCCGACCACCTGATCGCGCATCTGACCGCGGGCGGGAAGATCGAGATGGAGATCAAGGTCGAGAAAGGGCGCGGCTATCAGCCGGCAACGGTCCGGACCAAGCCGGACGGCGGACGAAGCATCGGCAACATCCTGCTCGACGCCTCGTTTTCGCCGGTTCGCCGGGTCAGTTACGCGGTGGAGAGCGCGCGGGTCGAGCAGCGCACCGACCTGGACAAGCTGGTGATGGACATCGAGACCAACGGCGTGATCGAGCCCGAGCAGGCGATACGTTACGCGGCGAGCATCCTGGTCGAGCAGCTCGGCGTGTTCGCCGACCTGAAGGGCACCGAAGCGCCTACCGAGCAGCGTTCGATGCCGCAGGTCGATCCGATCCTGCTGCGCCCGGTCGATGATCTCGAGTTGACCGTACGGTCGGCCAATTGCCTGAAGGCCGAGAACATCTACTACATCGGTGATCTGATCCAGCGCACCGAAACCGAACTGCTGAAGACGCCGAACCTCGGACGAAAGTCGCTGAACGAGATCAAGGAAGTGCTGGCTTCGCGCGGCCTTTCGCTCGGGATGAAGCTCGAGAACTGGCCGCCGGCGAACCTCGACCGGCCGTAAGGGAAAAGATCATGCGCCACCGCCACGGATTGCGTAAGCTCAATCGCACCAGCAGCCACCGCCTCGCGATGCTGCGCAACATGACCAATTCCCTGCTGACGCACGAAGTCATCAAGACGACGCTGCCCAAGGCGAAGGAATTGCGCAGCGTCGCTGAGCCACTGATCACGCTGGGCAAGACACCGACGGTGGCGAACCGCCGCTTGGCGTTCAACCGGCTGCGCGACCGCGCCGTCGTCAGCAAGCTGTTCGACGAGCTCGGGCCGCGTTTCGCCAAGCGTCCGGGCGGTTATCTTCGCATCCTCAAGTACGGCTTCCGCCAGGGCGACAATGCGCCGATGGCGCTGGTGGAGCTCGTCGACCGCAGTTCGGAAGCCGACGTCGACGCCACCGTCGAGAACAAGGCTGCGGCACCCAAAGCCAAGGCCGGTGCGCCGAAGGCCGCAGTGCCCAAGGCCAAGGCATCGCGGGCCACTGCCAAGGCTGCTGCCTGAGCGACGCCGACGGGAATCAAGCCGGGCTTTCGCGCCCGGCTTTTTTTCGCCCTGCGTCAGGCGGCTCGCGTAACATAGTCTGATGGCAGACACCGTCCTCGTCACCGGCGGTGCGGGCTATATCGGTTCGCACATCGTCGTCGAGCTCGCCCGCGTCGGACATCAGCCGATCGTCGTCGACAATTTCTGCAACAGCTCGCCATCGGTGATCCCGCGCCTGCGTCGCATCACCGATCGGCAGATACCGTCCATCACGGCGGACGTGCGCGACAAGGCCGCCTTGTCGAGAATCTTTGCCGAGCACCCGATCGCGGCGGTCGTGCATTGCGCGGGATTGAAGGCGGTCGGCGAGGGCGAAGCGCAACCGCTGAGCTACTACGACAACAACGTCGGCGGCGCCCTTGCGCTGGTCGCCTCCATGGCAGAGGCGGGCGTCAAGCGGATGGTGTTCAGCTCGTCGGCGGCCGTTTATGGGCAGCCGGACAAGAACCCGGTCACCGAAGACGCACCGTTGCGGCCGCAGAATGTCTACGGCCGCACCAAGCGCATCGTCGAGCAGCTGCTCGAGGACCTCGCCGCCGCCGATCGCTCATGGCGAATCGCGCTGCTGCGCTACTTCAATCCCGCCGGGGCGCACAGCAGCGCGGCGATCGGCGAGGCGCCGTCGGGCACGCCGAACAACCTCGTCCCTCTGCTGGCCGGCGTCGCGGCCGAAAAGCTCGCTGAAGTCGCCATTTACGGCGACGACTGGCCGACGTCCGATGGGACCGGCGTGCGCGACTACATACACGTGATGGATCTGGCCGCGGGGCACGTGGCGGCTCTCGCCTATCTGGCCTCGACGCCGGGTGCCGTCGCGCTCAATCTGGGCACCGGGCGCGGCCATTCGGTACTCGAATTGATCGCCGCATTCGAACGCGCCTGCGGTCGGACGATACCGCGGCGGGTGGCGCCGCGCCGGCCCGGCGACGTCGCGGCTTACTATGCCGATCCGGCGCGCGCCGAGGCGGTGCTGGGCGTGCGCGCGCGGCGGGACATCGACGCCATCTGCGCCGACGCGTGGCGATGGCAGCAGCGCTCCGGCGAGTGAGCCGCAGCATGCTGAGCATGGCGCCCGCGGCATGATCACGCGCGAAAACACGCGATGGAACGCTTCTACACCGCACTGAATCGATTCGACGCCTACCTGCTGCTGCACCGGCTGCAGCATGCCGGTATCAGCGCGCACGTGTTCAACGAGCACGCGTCGAGCATCGTCGGCGAGGTTCCGCCAGACATCGCCCAACCGCAGGTTTGGCTGACGAACGAACGGGACCGCCCGCGCGCGGAAGCCGTGTTGGCGGCGCTGGCGCGTGAGCGCGGCCAATCGGGCAGCGTCTTCTGCCGCTCGTGCCACGAGGAAAATCCGGCGAACTTCGAGCTGTGCTGGCAGTGCGGCGCGAGTCTCTAGCTTGCGCCTGGAGCGCGGCACGAAACAGCCGTGCCTGGAGTACGCGCCTACGCCGGCGGCTCGTCGTCGAGCAATGCGCGCGCGCGCGCCTCGACGGCGGGATCACGCGTTGGCGCCGAGGCCGACGCGCTCTGCCGCCGCCGCAAGACCTGCCACCACACCAGGCCGCCGCCGGCGAGCAGGGCAAACGGGCCGAACCACAACAGCCACGTCGTGCGCTTCAACGGCGGGTCGTACAGCACGAAGTCGCCATAGCGGGCGACAAGATAGTCGCGGATTTCCGAATCGTTCTTCCCAGCGAGGGCCTGCTCGCGTACCTCGCGGCGCAGGTCGCTGGCGAGATCGGCGTTCGAATCGGCAAGCGTCTGATTCTGGCAGACCAGGCAGCGAAGCTCGGTTTCGAGCTTCTTGAGCCGAGCTTCGAGGGCCGGTGAGGGCGCGACCGGCGGCGCATCGGCCGCCTGCACAGCGCCGGCGATGATCGTGATCGCGATCGCCATCGCCATCAGCCATGCGCCGACCGGTCCGCGCGCCGTCATTTCTGCAGCTGTCGGACCAACGGAAGAATCTTCTGCTGCAGTGCCTCGACGGTCAGTGGTCCGATCTGCTTGTAGCGGACGACGCCTGACTTGTCGATCAGGAATGTCTCGGGCACGCCGTACACGCCGTAGTCGATGCCGACCTTGCCGTCGCTGTCGACGATCGACGCGGTATACGGGTTCCCGTGCTGAGCGAGCCACGCAAGAGCGTCATCGGCCTTGTCCTTGTAGTCGAGGCCGTACACCGGGACGACATTGGTCTTGGCAAGCTGCAGCAGCAGCGGATGCTCGACGCGGCAGGACACGCACCATGACGCCCAGACGTTGAGCAGCCATACCTTGCCCCTGAGATCGTCGGACGCGAGCGTTTTTCCCGCATCGTGCAACTGCACCAGTTGGAATGCCGGGGCGGGCTTGCCGATCAGCGGAGACGGCACCTCGTGTGGATCGCGTCCCAGTCCGACCCAGAGAAATGCGAGCAGCACGACGAAAACCGCCAGCGGTATCGACCACCGCAGCATCTTCATCGACGATACGGTCACTCGGCCGCCGCGATGCCGGCCAGCGCGCCAAGCCGCCGGCGCACCGCGAGGCGGTAGCGCCGATCGGAAACGGCGACAAAGCCGCCGAGCGCCATGACGAACGCGCCAAGCCAGATCCAGTCGACGAAGGGTTTCAGATAGACGCGCACACTCCACGCACCGGCGATCGCGCCGTCACCGCCGATCGCCTCGCCAAGCGAGACATAACGATCGCCGGAGATTCCTGTATCGATCGCCGCGATCGTCATCGTCTGGCCAGATGCGTTGTAAATGCGCTTTTCCGGGTGCAGCGTCTCGATCAGGCGCCCGTCCCGGTGAACCTCGACGGTACCGACCAGCGCCCGGTAATTCGGGCCCGGCGCGGGCGTTACGCCGAGGAAAGCGAATTCGTACGGGCCGACGGCGACTCGCTGACCGACGTCGAGCCGAACGTCGCGTTCGATCTCGTACCCCTTGACCAGCGTGACACCGACGATGAAAACGCCGACGCCGAAGTGCGCGAGCAGCATGCCGTAATAGGAGGGCGGATTCGCGGCGAGCCTCGCCCACAGATTGCCGCGATGCGAGCCTTTGAGCCGCTGCCACAGGTTGACCGCGGTGCTCGCGAACAGCCACAGCGCGAGAAACAGGCCGACGGCGATCAGCGGCGACCAGCGCCCGAGCACGAACGGCAGCAGCAGCGCGCTGATCAGCGCGACCGCCAGCGCCCATTTGAGTCGTCCCGCAAGCTCGGGCACCGCGGCGCGGTTCCAGCGCGAGATCGGGCCCACACCCATCAGGAAGACGGCGGGCGCCAGCAACGGGTAGAACACCGCTTCGAAATACGGCGGCCCCACCGAAATCTTGCCCAGGTCGAGTGCGTCGAGGAACAGCGGGTAGAGCGTTCCGAGCAGCACGCTCGCCATCGCGACGATCAGCACGATGTTGTTGGCGAGCAGCATCGACTCGCGCGAAACCAGCGCGAACGAGCCGCCGAGCCCGACGCTGCCGGCGCGCCAGGCGAACAGTGCCAGCGAGCCGCCGATGACGACCGCCAGAAAGGCGAGGATGAACACGCCGCGCGCCGGATCGGTCGCGAAGGCGTGCACCGAGGTGAGCACGCCGGAGCGCACCAGGAAGGTCCCGAGCAGCGACAGCGAAAAGGCAAGGATTGCGAGCAGCACCGTCCAGCTGCGGAAGGCGCCGCGCTTCTCGGTCACGGCCAGCGAATGGATCAGCGCGGTGCCGGTGAGCCAAGGCATGAACGATGCGTTCTCGACCGGATCCCAGAACCACCATCCGCCCCAGCCGAGCGTGTAGTAGGCCCACCCGCTGCCCAGCGCGATGCCGGTCGTGAGAAACGCCCACGCGACCGTCGTCCAGGGTCGCGACCAGCGCGCCCAGGTCGCATCGAGGCGACCGCCGATCAGCGCCGCCAGTGCGAACGCGAACGCGACCGAAAAACCGACATAGCCCATGTACAGCAGCGGCGGATGGAACACCATGCCGGGATCCTGCAACAGCGGATTCAGATCGCGCCCTTCGGGTGCGGGCGGGATCAGCCGGGCGAACGGGTTCGAGGTGAAAAGCAGGAACAGCAGGAAGCCGACGCTGATCAAGCCCATAATAGACAGCACGCGCGCGGCCAGCGCGTCAGGAAGATTGCGCGAAAAGGCCGACACGGCACAGCTCCAGCCGGTGAGCATCAGCGCCCACAGCAACAGCGATCCCTCGTGCGAGCCCCAGGTTGCCGCGATGCGGTAGTGCAGTGGCAATTCCGAGTTCGAGTTGGAGGCGACGTTCTGCACCGAAAAATCGTTGGATGCGAACGACCATGCGAGACACCCGAACGCGATGGCGACAAGGACGAATTGCATCCGCGCCGCCGGCCGCGCCAGCGCCATCATCCGCTGGCGGTTGAGCGCGGCGCCCAGCATCGGGACGATGCCCTGTGTTGTGGCGACCAGCAGCGCCAGGATCAGTGCGAAGTGGCCGAGCTCTGGGATCATCTGTCTGCCTTTGTCTCGTGCAGGCTCGGCATCGTCATTCCCTGCCTCGCTTTGTCGATTGCCGCCTGTGCCTGCGGCGGCATGTAGTTGGCATCGTGCTTGGCAAGCACCTCGGTAGCGTGGAAGCTGCCGTCGGCCGACAGCGATCCCTGCGCGACGACGCCTTTGCCCTCCTTGAACAGGTCGGGAAGGAGGCCCGTGTAGCTGACCGGTATCGTGCGCGCGGTATCGGTCACACGGAAGTGAACCGTCAGGCTGTCGCGGTCGCGGGTGAGACTGCCTGCCTCGACCATGCCGCCGATGCGAAACGGGCGGCCACGAGGCGCTTCGTCCGCAGCAACTTGCGACGGGGTGAAGAAGAACACGAGATTGGACTGGAACGCGTTGAGCACCAGCGCAGTGGCGACGCCGAGCAGCGCGAGCCCGCCCGCGATCCAGCCGAAGCGGCGCGTCCGGGCCTTCACTGCGAAGGCTCCCGGCCGCCGGCGACGCATCGCGCCGCCGTGAGACGCGCACGGACCAATACGATTTCGGCGGCGATCGCCAGCGCGCACGCCGCGTACGAGCCCCAGACGTAGAATCCGTACCCGCCCATGGAAAAGAATTCGGCGATGCTCATCGCGCGGCCTTGGCTGCTAGCGCGACCTCGCCCGCCCATCCGGCGTGGCGCTCGCGTTCGAGGATTATCGCGCGCACGCGGGTTAGCGCGATGGCGATGGAATAGAACCAGGCGGCCAGCGCCATCAGCAGCATGCCGGCCAGCATCACCGCAGCCATCGTCGGTGCCGACGTCAGGCTGACGCTCGCCCCCTGGTGCAGCGTGTTCCACCATTTAACCGAGAAATAGATGATAGGCACGTTGACCGCGCCGACCAGCGCCAGCAGGGCGCTGGCGCGATCGGCGCGGCGCGGCTCGTCGATCGCCTGGCGCAATGCCATGTAGCCGAAGTAGAGGAAGAGCAGGATAAGCTCCGAGGTCATTCGCGCGTCCCAGGCCCAGTAGGTGCCCCAGGTCGGCTTGCCCCAAAGCGCGCCGGTGATCAGCGCCAGGGCGGTGAACAGCGCGCCGGTCGGGGCCAGCGCCTGCGCCATCATCGCCGCCAGGCGGGCATTGAACATCAGCGACATCGCGCACCAGAAGGCCATTACCAGGTAGATGAACATCGACATCCACGCTGTCGCAACGTGCACGAATATGATCCGGTACGACTCGCCCTGTTGCGCGTCGGTCGGCGCTGCGATGAGCCCGAGATAGAGCCCCGCCGCCGCAAACACTGCGGCGGCACCGCCGAACCACGGCGTGAGACGCGCGGCCAGCGGATAGAACGACGCCGGTGACGCAAATCGGAACCAGTTCAACGAAGCTACCTCCCGATCAATCGAGCGCCATGCGCACCGCGGCCGCAGCGGCGAGCGTCGCACCGACCAGCGAAGCCATCAGCGCGGCGGCGAGCAGCGACAACTCGGCCGTGGCACCCAGGCCCGTGCGCACCGTATCGACCGCGCCTGCGCCGAAAATCAGGACCGGAACGTATAGCGGCAGGACCAGCAGCGCCAGCAGCGCGCCGTTGCGCAAGCCCAGCGTCAACGCGGCGCCGACGGCGCCCATCAGCGACAAAGTCGGCGTTCCCAGCAACAGGCCGAGCGCAAGCACGGTGAGCTCGTCGCGCCCGAGGCCGAATTGCAGTCCCAGCAGCGGAGAGGCCGCCACCAGCGGCAGGCCGGTTGCAAGCCAGTGCGCCGCTATTTTACCGGAGATCAGGGCCGGCAGCGGATACGGCGACAACGCCATCTGCTCGAGCGTGCCATCGGCGAAATCCATCGCGAACAGGCGCGGCAGCGCGAGCAGCGAGGCCAGCAGTGCGGCGATCCAGAGCACGCCCGGCCCCAGCGCACGAAGCAGCGCCGGGTCGGGACCGACGCCGAGCGGAACGAGGGCGACGACCATCACGTAGAACAACAGTTGCACGCCGAGCTCGGCCTTCGAGCGCAGTGCGAGGCGCAAATCGCGCCGCATCGCCCACGCCACCCCGTGCCACGCGCCGGGCGGCGAGGGCGCTTGCGCCTCTGCTTCCACTGCCGTCATGTCAACGACAGGCCGCGTACCGACGGTCCTGACAATGCGATGTCCTGATGGGTCGCGATGATCGCCATCCCTCCTCGAGCGAGGTGCATCCCTATCATGTCGCACAGCAGCGCGACCCCTGCGGTGTCCAGCGCCGCGGCCGGTTCGTCGAGAATCCACAGCGGGCGCGACACCAGCGCCAAACGCGCCAGGCCGATGCGTCGACGCTGGCCCATCGACAGCGCGCGAGCCGGCAACGCGCGCTGTCGCTCGAGCGACCACAGAGCGAGCGCCGCGCCGATCGCATCGCTGGCGGCGCCGCCGTCGTGCAGGCTTGCGAGCGAAGCGAGATTTTCCTCGGCCGTCAGCTCGTCCTTCAACGCTGCGGCGTGGCCGATGTAGGTGACGGCCGCACGCAAGTCAGGATCGAATGGCGCAACCGGAACGCCTCGCCACGACAATGTGCCCTGCGCGGCATGAGACAGGCCTGCCGAAGTGCGCAGCAAGGTCGTCTTGCCGCTGCCATTGGCGCCGGTCACCAGCAAGGCGTCGCCGGGCGCCAGCTTGAAATCGATGCCCGAGAATAAGGTCGTGGTGCCGCGCTGCGCGGCCAGCTGCTTCGATTCCAGCATCGAACCTGCGCGGCGGATGGAAGGGGTCCCGATTATAGCCCGGCGCTGCATCGCTTCCCCGGGCCAGGGGCGGCTGAGCGGCGGATGTGCTAAGGTTGCGCCCGGTCGCCGTTCAAATCCCGCCCGGCTAGGACTTGTCGATGCCTCGGTCGTCCGGAGTCGCAGTGCGTCTCGCCCGATGCGCCGCCGCGTGCATGCCGGCGATACTCGCGCTCGCAGTCGTCACGCTGACGCCCCCGGCGCAGGCTATCACCGCCATTCTCCCGAAGAGCACGCTGATCGCCCAAGTGGGACGTCCGTTCACGGCGACGTTCATTCCGGTGGGCAGCCATCTGCCCAAGTATCCGGTAGCGTGGTCGCTCAGTCCGGGCAATTGCCTGTCGGGATCCGGGATCAGCCTGGATCCCAATACCGGGATGCTGTCGGGTACGCCGGCCAAAGCGGGCACGTTCAACTGTACCGTCGTCGCCATCGACACCTTCCCCGATCCGATCACGACGGCGCAGCGCGCGTTCACCCTGGTGATCGAGCCGGATTGCGACCAACCGTCGATCATCAGCGGTGCGCCGCCGGCCGCCACGGCGGGCTCGCCCTATGCATTTCAAGTAAGCGCGATTGGTCGTCCGGCGCCGGTCCTGTCGGTCACAGGCCTGCCGGCCGGTCTTTCCTTCGATGCCGCGTCGGATCAGATCAGCGGCACGCCGGAGGCCGCGGGGGCGTCGATCTTGACGATCACGGCGACCAACGGCTGCAACGCGCCGGCGGTGCAGACATTCACGCTCGCCGTAGATCGCGCGCCGACGACGCTGTCGCTGGCCGCGGTGCCGCAGATCGCCGTGTTCGGGCAGCCGGTGACCGTAGCTCTGGTTGCATCAGGAGGTCCGGCGTCGCCGCAGGGTGCGGTCCAGCTTTGCGTGCGCCGCACCGGGACCTTCTGCGGCCCGCCATTTGACACCGTGCCACCGGCCACGCCGCCGGAAAACATCGCGGCGCCGCTGTCCGGTGCGCTCGACCCGAACGGCCGGGCCGACTTCCGCTTGACGGGGCTGACGATCGATGCCTTCAGCTTGTCGGCCTTCTACGCGGGCGACAGCTCGCACTTGCCGGCAGGCGCGGGCCCGGTCGATGAACTGGTGATCAAAGGCGTCCTGTTGCCGTTGACGCCGGACGGGAAGGCGAGTCGTTCGGCGTCGGGATCCGACCCGAGCGCGATTCCCGCGCTTTCGTCGATCGGCTTGGCACTGCTTTCCGTCGCGGTCGCGGCGCTGGCGATGGCGGCACTGCGCCGGCGGACGCGCCGCTAGCCCGTCTGGCCGTGCGTCTCGCACCCGGGACGCTCGCCACGTGGCTGATCGGCGTGCCGCGCTGGCTCGTCGGGCTGCTGATCCTCGCCGTCTTCCTCCTGCATCCCCTGACGCAGTTCGGCAAGACGACGCTGCTGGCCAAGCTCGAAGCGATCTCGTACGACACGCGACTCAAGTTGACGTTGCCGAATCGTGGCGATCCGCAAGTCGTCATCATCGACATCAACGAGCCCAGCCTGCAGCGCGAAGGACGCTGGCCCTGGTCTCGCGACAAGCTGGCCCGTTTGACGACCCAATTGCTGGATCGCTATCAGGCGCGAGCCGTCGGGTTCGACGTCGTGTTCGCCGAACCGGACCGATCGTCAGGCATCGACGTCCTCGAGCGGCTGGCGCAGCGCGACCTCAGGGAAGACCGCGGTTATGTCGCGACGCTGGACAGGCTGCGCCCCGAGCTCGACTTCGACGCGCGGTTCGCCGACGCGATTCGCGGCAGGCCAGTCATCCTGGGATTCGGCTTCACCTACGAGGCGCAGCAGATCGGCGCTCTCCCGCCGCCGTTGTTCGGCTCCCAGGACATCGGCGGCGGCATCATTCCGATCCAGGCGGCCGTCGGTTATACGGCGGCCATCGCTGAGCTCACGGAGGCGGCCGCCGGTAGCGGCCATGTGGACCCGTTTTTCGATGCTGACAACGTCGTGCGCCGCGTTCCGATGGTCGAGCTTTATCGCAACGCCTACTACCCGGCGCTGTCGCTGGCTATCGCGCGGGTCGTGCTCGAAGCGAAGCGGGTGACACCGCATTTCGATTCCGACCAAAGGCTGGACGGTTTCGATATCGGCGGATTGGCCCTTCCCACCGCGGCGGACGGAACGGCGCTGATCCCGTTTCGCGGCAACCCCAAGACCTTTCGCTACTATTCGGCCGCCGACGTGCTGGCGGGCACCGCGCCGGCGGATTTTGCCGGCGCGATCGCGCTGGTCGGGACGACGGCCAAGGGACTGCAGGATCTGCGCCCGACTCCGCTGGCCGCCGACTTTCCCGGAGTCGAAATCCACGCCAGCCTGCTCTCCGGCATGCTGAACCAGGATTTGAAATCGGTTCCGGCGAACGCGAACGCGATCGAGGCGCTGATGATGCTGCTGACCGGGCTGGTAGTGCTGTTCGTCATCCCGTATCGGGACCCGGTGTTCAATGCCCTGGGCGTCGTCGCCGTCATGGGCCTGGTTGCCGCGGCGAACCTTCTGCTGTGGATCAAACTGAACGAAGTCGTACCGGTGGCCGCGACCCTGCTGATGCTCGCGGTCCTGTTCGGCTGGAACATGCTGGCCGGCTTCATGCGAGAGGAACGCAAGATCCGCAAGGTTTCGGCGATGTTCGGCGAGTACGTGCCCCGCGAGCGGGTCGCGCAAATGGTCGAAAGCGGAGAGCGATACAGCATGGTGGGCGAGAGCCGCACGATGACCGTGCTTTTCTGCGATGTGCGCGACTTCACGGCGCTGTCGGAAAACCTGCCGCCGCGCGAACTGTCGGCGATGCTGAACGCCTACCTGACGCCGATGACCGAGATCATCCACGCGCACCACGGAACGGTCGACAAGTACGTCGGCGATGCGATCATGGCTT
>Ga0207686_10000522_pt1 | contig 24898 bp, 19 predicted proteins | sample KBSM24metaG_FD_184396 | JGI IMG/M metagenome (GOLD analysis project Ga0207686, IMG submission 184396) | Miscanthus rhizosphere microbial communities from Kellogg Biological Station, Michigan, USA - KBS M2-4 metaG (SPAdes) (version 2) | ecosystem: Host-associated > Plants > Roots > Rhizosphere >...
ATCCATGCCCAGGATTTTTGCCGGCATCAAGCCCGAGTGGTACTTCCTCTTCATGTTTCAGACCTTGAAGTGGCTGCCGGCAAAAATCCTGGGCATGGATGGAGAAGTGCTGGGGATCATGGCGTTCAACATCATCGCCGCGCTTTTGTTCGTCGTGCCCTTTATCGATCGCGATCCGGCCAATCGAAGGAAGCATTTGATCTTCAACATCATCGGAATCGTCGCCGTCGTTTACATCGTGGTGATGACGATCGTGGGATACGTGGCTAAATGATTTGGAGTGCGCCGGCAGAGCGAAGCGACGACGGCGCTTTGGATAAGAGGATGAGTCAACCAACCTGGAAACGGTACGGAACCAACTCTCAGTGCCTCTGCGGATCTCTGTGTCTCTGTGGTGAACTGCCGTGCGACAACATTCACCACCGAGACACAGAGATCACACAGAGACACGGAGGGTTCGGGTTGATTGCGCTCGTCGTGATGGTTCTGACAATCGCCACAAGCGCTGCAGCTCAACAGAAAAATTCCTGCATTGACTGTCACGCCAAGCTTGACGATCCGAGAATCAGCGCCCCGGCAAAGTTGTTCGATAAGGACATTCACAAGGCGCGCGGCCTGATGTGCAACGATTGCCACGGTGGCGATCCGAACGCCACCACCGCCGAAGCCGCTCACGACGTTCGCAAAGGCTATCTCGGAAAACCGAAGACGCTCGACATACCGGCGTACTGCGGCAAGTGTCATAGCGATGCCAATCTGATGAAACGCTTCAATCCGTCGCTGCGCGTGGACCAGGAAAGTGAGTACTACACAAGCGTTCACGGCCGGCTGCTGAAGGAGAAAGGCGAAACACGTGTCGCGACCTGTATTAGTTGTCACAGCGTGCATGGCATTCGCGCGCCCAGCGATCCGCTCTCGTCCGTGTACCCGAGCAACGTAGCGACCACTTGTGCAAAGTGTCATGCGAGCGCCGACTACATGAAACCGTTTGGGATTCCGACGAACCAGTTCGACAACTACAAATTAAGCGTCCACGCCAAGGCGCTTTACGACAAACAGGATTTGTCGGCGCCAACTTGCAACGACTGTCACGGAAATCATGGCGCGACGCCGCCCGGAATTGCTTCAGTTGCGAATGTCTGCGGCCAGTGTCACGCGCGCCAGGCTGAGTTGTTTCAGACGAGTCCGCACAAGAAAGCTTTCGACGACAAGCAACTCGGCGAGTGCATCACTTGTCATGGCAATCACGCAATTCCGAAACCCGGCGATCAGATGATTGGCACACAGCAGGGCGCGCTCTGTATTAACTGCCACACCGCGGGGGACAAAGGTTTCGTTGCCGCCGGTGCAATGCGGGCGCGAATCGACGATTTAATCGCCAGCATCGACAAGTCAACGGCGATTCTGAACCTTGCCGAACGCAAGGGCATGGAGGTCAGCAAGCCAAAATTCGAGCTGAAAGGCGCGACGGATGCACTGACGCACGCGCGCGTCTTAATTCACTCGTCGTCAACGACTGAAGTGGATAAAGTCATCGAACCTGGGATGGATGTCGCGAACAAGGGCTACCAGGCAGGCGTCGGCGCGCTGGCGGAGCTCAGTTTTCGGCGAAAAGGGCTGGCGATTTCGCTCCTGTTCATTCTATTTTTGGCAACGCTCGTGTATCTGAAGATCAGGCAAATCGAAGCCCGGCAACAACAGACCGATATTGGTTAGCTTGATGAGGCCGCGACGTTCTCACATTTCGACGATCATCGGGCGGGCGGCAGTTCCAATTCTCGTCTGTCTTGCCGCGCTCTGTTTCCAAACGGCGTCCACTGGCGGTGTTTCCGGTGCTGCGCAACGCCGCTCGCGAACACGATCGCAGAAACCGAAGACGCCACGGCCGCCCAAAGTCGACTACACTAAGTTCTCGCACACGACGCACGTAGTTACGCAGAAGCTCGCGTGCAATTCATGTCACAAGGTCCCGTCAAAAAATTGGAATGCCGTGCGCAAGGGCGACGCCGCTTTTGCCGACGTTACTGATTTCCCCGAGCACTCAACATGTCTTGAATGTCATCGCACGCAATTCTTTGCGCGTGAGCGGCCGGCGCCGGCGATTTGCTCGAACTGTCATCTCGCGGTGACGCCGCGTGATACCGCGCGCTGGTTGTTTCCCAGTTTGGGCGATCTCACCGATCCAAAACTGAAACGCCGCGAGTTTGTTTCTGAATTCGGCGTCGGCTTTCCCCATGACAAACACATCGACGTGGTGAGCTTCAACTCGAATCCGTTTAGACGCGGGCTAACGCCTGCGTGGCCGGGCAGTAGCCCGACTCTAAACGAACGGGCGGGTTTTGTTGCCGCGTCATTTCAGCAGAAGAAGTCAGCGATACCCGCGAGTTGTCCCGTTTGTCATCAGACTTATCAGCCGCAGGGACAATCGAGCGAAGAATACGTTATGAAACCGCCGAAGGACATCGGCGACAATTTCTGGTTAAAGAAGGGCACGTTCAAGACGATTCCGAACAGTCACACAATCTGCTTCACGTGTCACAGCGCGGATTCAGGCATTGCGCCCGAGCCTAAGAACTGCGAAGTCTGTCACAAGCTGCAACCGCCAAAACCAACGAATGTTGATTTCGATGCGACGCTGGCTGCCAGCATGGGGGCGGACGCCACGATGCTGGCGCGTTGGAGTCGACGCATTTCCGCGGGAGGATTTCGTCACGAAGGTGGTGAGCACCCCGATTTGAATTGTTTGAATTGTCACAAGGTAGATGCTGCCACTTTCAGCACTGTCGATTTCAAGACGATGAAGGTGCCGGTCAAGTCATGCGGCGGAGCGGATGGTTGTCACATCACGACGACAACCGCTGAAGGCGGCATTCTTAATTTTGAAATTGACTCGAAGAAGAAAGATCCGAATTTCACGTGCACAAAATGCCACGTAACGTTCGGCAAAGGACCGATGCCCGACAGTCATCCCCAGGCGATTCCAACGCCGAAACCGAAGAACACGAGTGATGAGTGATGAGTGATGAGTGATGAGTAATGAGTAATGAGTAATGAGTAATGAGTAATTTTTCTGTTTGAGAGATGTTTAGCTCCGTAGGAGCCGAATGTTTATAGAACCCAAGGAAAACAACAATTCAAAGCTCCGTAGGAACGGAATGTTTTCGCTCGTCCGAAACATGTCGCTCCTACGGAGCTCCAGAATCGATTCAGACTCACGATCCTATAAATATTTCGCGCCAATGGCGCTATTGCTGCTCTTATTGCTTGGTTTTGGCGTGTTTCGCGCATCTAATTCTCACGCCTCCACAAGTTTTGAAGGGCAGTCGCCACAGCAACAGATGCAATTTCCCGCAGGACTCGACTACTCGAAGTTTCAGCACGACAGTCGCAATCACTCGCGTCTTCCGTGTTTGCTTTGCCATCGACGCGATTCGAATGCGGCCGTGCCGAAACGTCCCGGCGCTTCGCAACATCTTCCCTGTGCCGGTTGTCACGCGCAGCAGTTCTCGTCTTCCGACAGCCCGATTTGCACGATTTGCCACACCGATCCGAAATCAGGAGCGGTGAAGCCATTTCCGTCGCGGTTGATGAGTTTCAGAATGAAATTCGATCACGCGCGGCACCTAAACATGGGCAGCGTCAGTTGCTCCACTTGTCATCGGCTTTCACGCGGCGGAGTGGCGATGACGATCCCGGCGGATTTCAACGCGCATACAACGTGCTTCCGGTGTCACACACCGCGCGCTCAGTCAGGCGGGCGCGACATTTCTTCGTGCGGGACGTGTCATCAACTGGGCGGTTATTCGCGCACACCGATGATGATGCCGGCATTTCGTGTCGGCTTTAGTCACGCGAAGCACGACAAGGTGACGTGCAACGAATGCCACGATGTTCGTGCCGGCCAGCCGCAGCGCCGGCAAGTTACGACGCCTGAGCCGCTAAACCATCATGCGACCGGCCGCGGTCAAAGCTGCATGACTTGTCACAACGGCAAACGCGCGTTTGGCGGCGATGATTTTACGAGTTGTAAACGGTGCCACACCGGCCCGGCGTGGCGCTTTTGAATTTGGAGTGCGCCGCACTCCAGAGAACCAGAGAGGTTACTATGAAAGTATTTTCGATCTTCGCACTTTTTGTTTTGTCCGTGGCGCTTATTTCGACGCGCTTGAATCCGGTGCCGGCATCGGCGCAGGGCGGAAAGACACCACCTGAAACAATTGTGCTCGCCAAAGAGGCGAAGCTTGGACCGGTGAGTTTCAATCACATGAAGCACATCACCGAGAATCGCAGCCCCGACGGCACAAAGAAACTCGAGTGCATCGAATGTCACCACACCGCGCAGCCCGCGTCGGAAGCGGTCAAGCATCCGCCGCACAAGACGGTTTGGCCGGCCGATCGGACAACGACTTTAACGGCTGAACTGCTGGAAAAAGATCCGAGTGTGACCGTAGTTATCTGCACAGATTGCCATGCGCGCGCGGATCAGAAACCGAAGTTGCTGCCGGAGATTCCGCGTCTGAAGTTTGAAGGTGCTGCTGAGGAAACGATCATGACGAATCAGCAGGCGTTTCACCGCAACTGTGGCGGCTGCCACGACGACGTGGTGAAGGCGCGCCCCGCGCTCGATCCGGCGCCGCCGACTTCAAAGAAGTGCGTCGCGTGTCACAAGAAAGCGGCTGCATAGCCTGCGCTAACGAATCTAATTGGAGTCGAGCCGGCTAGTCTTTGCGTCAACGCCGAAGGCGTTCGCACATTTCAGCCCAGGGCAACGCCCTGGGATCCAATGTCAATTAAGAAACGAACTCTGAAGGAGTTCGCAAAGCAATGTACCGATGGCTTTTCCAACCCTCACAGGGTTGCACCGAATTGTTCGCTGCTTTCCCATGGTAGCGCGCAACGCGCAAGCCTGGGCTGTTATTAGTTAACGCCTTCGGCGTATTCCACCGAGAACTTTTCCACCAAGTCACGTGGAAAAGTTCCCAGTATCACCATCCCTCTGTTGAAAATCCGCACAAATCAGCCCGGCACGACCATTGCCAACCATAATCGCGGCCGCAAAGGCGCAGACGTTAGTTGATTTGGAGGCAATGATGATGGGCCGTTTATTCAAAGTGATTTTCATCGTGGCAGCATTAGTTGTCGCAGGGGCGTTTCTGATCGTTTCGACCCCCGCGCGCGCAACCGATGACGACACGGCAGCGCTCTACAACACGAAGTGCAAGATGTGCCACGGCGCAACCGCTGAGAAGAAGGTGGACAAGACCAAGGCTGACGACGTCTTGATCCAGATTGTGCTTGACGGCAAGACTATGGAAAAGCCACCCAACATGCCGGCCTTCAAAGAACGAGGCATCACGCCAGATCAAGCGAAGGCGCTGGTCGGCTACATGAAGTCACTCCAGTAACGAACAGAAGACCGTCGTTCGTATCGCGTAGCTCTCTCGAGTGACTGAGAGGGCTACGCTGTTTTTCCGTTAGATCCATCGCGAACCATCCGTCAAGCGTGTGATGTCAATCACCGCACGCGTTCGCCCGCGAAGGTAAGCTTTCGACGGGACTCAAACTGAAAGAGTGATGTCATGCGACGACATGCCGCGCTAATTCTTCTTCTCTTCGGCTTGTCGATACTTCTTGTCGTTTTCTCTGCCGCGGCTCAGTCCAATCAAAGCTCATCGGCGACACCAATTCAGCCAAATGAAGGTGCCGTGATTGGTGGCCCCAACGCACAAGCTTCACCTATTCCTTCACCGGCGCTTCAGTGTCAGGGCTGTCATGGTGAAGGCAAGCAGCTTCCATATCTCGCAGGTTCGCTTTTTCACACGACTCAGCACAGCGGTTACGGCCACAGCTTCCACGCCCAGGCCTTGCAGAATGGAGCGAAGGCGGCGACCTGCCTGGATTGTCACGCGCGCAATCACGACATGACCACGATGTTGCCGGCGAGCGATCCGGCCTCTCCCGTGAATCGCGCGAACATCGCCGCAACTTGCGGACGTTGTCACGGCGATCAGTCGGTGATGAAAGGCAGTGGCATCAGCAATCAGGTATTCCTTTCATATCGTGAGAGCGTGCACGCGAAAGCGATGGCGCGCGGTAACACAAGTGCGGCAGTCTGCACTGATTGTCATAGCGCGCACGAGATTCTGCCGGCGTCCAACGCACAATCGTCGATCGCAAAAATGAATATCCCCAACACGTGCGGCAAGTGTCACAGCGCGGAAGCGAACGAATTCATGCAGAGTGTGCACGGTCAGGCAGTTGCCCGCGGTGTTTCGCGCGCGCCCGTGTGCACCGATTGCCACGGTATTCACAACATCACCCAGCCATTCGACGGTGAAAAAAACCTCGCATCAGCTGCCCTTGCCACTGAAAGCTGCGCGAAATGTCATGAAGGCGTAACGCTGACGCAGGAGTTCGGTGTCGCCAGTGGACGAGTGGCCAGCTACAAAGACAGTTATCACGGGTTGGCTTCGCAGCTCGGTTCAAAAGTTGTGGCGAACTGCGCCAGTTGTCATGGCGTGCACAACATCCTCCCTTCATCCGATCCGCGTTCAATGATTAACGCGAACAACCTTCAACAGACGTGCGGACAATGTCACATCGGCGCCAGCGCAAACTTCATCAAGGGCAGGATCCATCTCACCTCCGAATTAGTCTCCAACGTCGCGAGCCACGATGCCGGCACACGTGGGACCAAAATCGTGCGATGGATTTACTTACCGCTAATCTTTTTGACGATTGGAGGCATGGCGCTTCATAACGTACTTGTTTGGCGTCGCAAAGTCGCCGCCCGGCGACGACAGTCACGGACAATTGTGCGCCTCACGGCCAATCAAAGACTTCAACACTGGCTGTTGTTGACCAGCTTCATAATTCTGGTGCTGAGCGGCTTTGCGCTGCAGTATCCCGATTCGGTGCTGGCGTGGTTGCTTGGCTCGAACGAATATCTGCGCCGCATAACTCATCGGGTGGCGGCTGTGGTGATGCTTGTCGTCGGCATCTACCACATCGGCTATCTCGCGCTCACGAAAGATGGCCGGCGCTGGGTCAGAGACATGGTACCGCGTGTGAAGGACGTGAAGGACCTGTTAGGAAACTTTGCTTACTATCTCGGACTCCGGAGCATCAAACCGAAGATCGCGAGATTCGGTTACGCGGAAAAGGCGGAATATTGGGCCGTCATTTGGGGCACTTTCATCATGGGCCTGACAGGCCTGATGATCTGGTTCAAGATCGGCGTCTTCGGATTTTTGGCGCGCTGGTGGATCGACATCGCGTTGGCGATTCACTTCTACGAAGCGGTCCTAGCCACCCTCGCGATTATTGTTTGGCACTTCTATCACGTGATTTTCGATCCTGACGTTTATCCGGTAAACTTCGCGCTCATTGATGGTCGAATATCTGAAGAGCTTTTTCGAGAAGAGCACGAGTTAGCGTTCGAGCAGATGAACAAACAAACCCCGATAGCATCGGACAGCCTCGCCCCCAGCGAAACATCACCCGAAACAGCCGAGTAGATGAGCAACGAAACGCTGCACATCACGGAGGCCCCGGAGGACGGCGGCCGCGCCGAACCAGCGGCCAAGCCACCCAGCCTGTTCCGCAATTACATCAGCCTGGTTGGCGGTGCGATCGTCATTGCGAGCTTCGTCAGCGTCGTTCTGCTGTTTTTGATCGAGGTCACTTCAAAGGCTGAGAATCCTTACCTTGGTATTCTGACGTACATCATCTTTCCGTCGATTCTGATCTTCGGATTGGTTCTAACTATCGTCGGGAGAGTTCTCGAGCGTCGCCGCCGCCATCGCGCCGCGCCGGGTGATCATCCGGCATATCCAAAACTTGATTTGAACGATCCGCGTTCGCGGAAAGCTTTCTTCGTTTTCCTGGTGGTAACATTTGTATTTGTTTCAGCGAGCGCGTTCGGCAGTTATCGCGGCTACGAGTACACCGAGTCGGTAAATTTTTGCGGGCAGACTTGTCATACGGTGATGAAGCCGGAGTACACCGCATATCTCGCCGGCGCCCACGCGCGGGTGGGCTGCGTTGGTTGTCACGTGGGTCCGGGCGCGAGCTGGTATGTGCGCTCGAAACTTTCCGGTGCATACCAACTCTACTCGGTTACCTTCAAGAAATATTCGAAGCCAATCGGTTCACCGGTTCACAATCTGCGCCCGGCGCAGGAGACCTGTGAACAGTGTCACTGGCCCGAGAAATTTTTTGGCGCGCAACTGAAAGTCTTCAACCGCTACGGTTACGACGAACACAACACACTGCGTCAGCGCCGCATGCTGATCAACGTGGGCGGTGGCAGTCCGCAGACGGGACTCGTAACCGGCATTCACTGGCACATGAACATCGCCAACGAGATTACCTACATCTCGATCGACGATCGCCGCCAGGTGATTCCCTGGGTGCGGATCAAGGATCGCAGCGGCAACGTCAGGGAGTATTTCGATCGCAATCGGCCGCCGCTAACGGCCGAGGAGATCGCGAACGGTAGCCGGCGAAAGATGGATTGCGTTGATTGTCACAATCGGCCGGCTCATGTCTATCAACCACCGGATGTGGCAGTCGATCTTGGTTTCGTCGCGGGGAGATTAGATCCTTCCCTCCCGTTTCTGAAGAAGGAAGCGGTCGAGATCTTGAGCCGGCCGTACGATACGACGCCGCAAGCGGTCGCCGATATCGCCGCCGGCATCACAGAGTTCTACAGCAAGAACTATCCCGAGGTTTACGCACAAAAGCGTCAGTCCGTCGATGGCGCGATCGCCGAAGTACAGCGCATCTTTCAGACTTATTTCTTTCCTGAGATGAAGACGGATTGGCAAACGCACCCGAACAATATCGGGCATCTGTATTTCTCAGGTTGTTTCCGTTGTCACGACGGCGACCACGTAAGCAAAGACGGAAAGGTCATCACCAATAACTGCAACGTCTGTCATACGATGATCTACGATTCGGCGAATCCTGAAGCGTCGGTAAAGACGGGACCCTTCATTCATCCGGTTGACCTGGGATCGCTGGCCGATCGCAAATGCGAGTTTTGTCATAAGCCGAACAAGCCCTTCCAACACCCGATCAATCTCGGTGATATCTCGATGTTTCAATGCGCCGAATGCCACCGAAAAGACGAGCCGCAGGCGAAGCAGTAGCTCTCGCAAGAATCCGCACCTCCCCGCAAAAACCCGCAGCCAGGCCTCTTGGTTCCGCCATCCACCGATTTATTTGAGGCTCAGTCTCCGTGTCTCTGTGGTTCTCGGGGTCTCTGTGGTGAGATTAGTCTGAGCAAAAACCCACTACAGAGACACAAAGATCCACAGAGACACGGGGATGAATTTTCGAGTTTGCGTTGAATAGACGAGGCACATCAATTGCGGATGCTTAAGGAACACTCCGGCGCAGTTCACAGGTGCTGCGGAAAAGGACATCAATCGTGGGCGAACACAAAGTCGAAGAATACGACGAAGCAAGCTATCAGCGCTTTATGAAGGCGCTGCTCGACGATCTGCGCGCGCTCGCGTTTATGCTTGAGGATGGCCGAGTGGAAAGCGGCGTGCGGCGCGTCGGGGCTGAACAGGAAATGTTTTTGATCGATCGGGCGATGCGGCCAGCGCCGCTTTCTGTCGAGGTCCTGGCCAACGTCCACGACCGGCGACTGACAACGGAAATCGCGCGGTTCAATCTTGAAGCCAACCTGACGCCGCGCATGCTTGGCGGCAAATGCTTTCAACAGATGGAAGCTGAGCTGCGCGAGTTGATTGCGAAGGCGCGGGCCAGCGCAGAAGATTTTGGCGCAGACGTTTTGTTGTCCGGAATTCTGCCCACGCTGCAGCCGTCAGACCTGACCCTCGAAAATCTGACGCCGTCGCCGCGCTACGATCAGTTGAATCGCGAAGTCATTCGCTCGCGCGGCGGTCCGCTGTCGATTTACATCAAAGGACTCGACGAAATCCATCTGTCGCACGACAACATCATGATGGAGTCGTGCAACACGAGCTTTCAAATTCACTTTCAGACAAATCCAAACGATTTCGTGCGCGACTACAACCTGGCGCAAGCCATTACGGCGCCGGTGTTGGCGGGGGCGGTCAATTCGCCGCTGCTGTTTGGCAAGAGACTGTGGCGCGAAACGCGGGTGGCGCTCTTTCAGCATTCGACTGATGCACGGTCGCGACCTCAGCTTGCGCGCAGCCAGCCCGCGCGTGTCAGCTTTGGCGACAAATGGCTCGAGCATTCCGTCATTGCGCTGTTTCACGATCAGATTTCGCGCTTTCGTCCGATCATGATCTCGCAGCCGGACGAAGATCCTTTCCAGGTTCTGGCGCGTGGCGAAACGCCGAAGCTGTCCGCTTTGTGCATGCACAATGGGACCGTCTGGCGTTGGAACCGCGCCTGTTACGGAGTCTATGACGGCAAGGCACACCTGCGAATTGAGAATCGCGCGCTGCCTTCGGGGCCTACCATCGTCGACGAGATCGCGAACACCGCATTCTTCGCGGGACTTATGTTGGCGTTGCCGGAAGAGTATGGCGACGTCGCCAAACGCATGTCGTTTGATGAAGCGAAAGGAAATTTCTTCCGCGCGGCGCGACACGGTCTCGACGCGCAGTTCAACTGGATCGATGGCCAGACATATTCAGCCTCAGCCTTGATTCTCGATCATTTGCTGCCGTTGGCGCGCGCCGGACTAAAGAGTGCCGAAGTCGCCGGGCAAGACGTGGACAAATATCTCAACATCATTGAAGAACGGGCCCGGAAGAGACAAACCGGAGCCAGCTGGATTCTGCATTCGTTTGATGCGCTGGCCGGCGTGCCGAATGAATTGCGGCTGCGGCGACTTGCCACAACTATGCTGGAGTATCAGAAGAAGGAGCGTCCCGTGCACAAATGGCCGGCAGCAAAAATTGCCACGAATGATGACTGGGAAAACGGCTATCGGACGATTGGCCAATTCATGACGACAGACCTTTTCACTGTGCGCCCGGATGACTTGATTGATCTCGCGGCGAGTTTGATGGACTGGCGGCATATTCGACATGTGCCTGTGGAGGATGATCAAGGTCGATTGGTCGGCCTCGTCACTCATCGCAATTTGCTGCGTCTGCTCAGCGCCGGACCACGTAACGAGAACGTCAGCGTGCGTGATGTTATGGTGCCGAATCCAGTGACCGTTTCGCCGGCGACACCGACGCTCGATGCAATTGAGCAAATGCGCGAACGAAAAATCGGCTGTCTTCCGGTGGTCGATGCTGATCAGCTGGTCGGGATTGTCACTTCTTACGATTTTCTCGAAGCTTCAGCGCGACTGTTTCGCGAATACCTGGAACGGCCGGCTCTGGCCACAAACGGTCGTGCGCTCGCGCACACTGCTTAACTCAACCTGGCCGGGAAATGGAGGTGGTTATGTCGAAAGACGAACGCGACATGCTCGATTTGTTAAGAAGTGAGTTGGATTTCATCGAGAAGGGTGGTTATGGCCGCGATGTACGCACGCCTTGGCGCGAGCGATCTGTCTTTCGCGATTCGCTATCGTGCGTAAATTACGCGCTGCCGGAGAAAGCGCATCCATGCAACGAATGCCACTTAATCGATCTTGTCCCGCCGGAGAAGCGTAATGAAGCAGTCCCATGCCACTTTATTCCACTGACGGAAGCCGGCGACACGATCGAAACACTTGACGGCAATCAGTCGGTACTGGAAGACGCCCTGAAGCATTGGCTGCGCAGGAAGATCGCTGATCTTGAAGCGGCGGGAAATCCTTGAGTAATCCAAGCCGGTTGAGCGTCGCGAACATGAACGCCGAAGGCGTTTGGTCATCTACAAAGTCGCGGATTACTCAAGTATGTCAATACTCTCCCTGAAGGAGAGGGAACAAGACAGATTGAGAGAAGGAGGTGACGCATCATGATGACAGCGGTTTACTTAACTGCGGCTGCGTTGATCGTAGTCGCGATTTATTTTGGCGTCAGATATTTTGTGCGAACCTCACAACGCTTTGGAGGCGAACGCGTCATCATCTGTCCTGAAACGGGTAAGCAAGCCCTGGTCGAAGTCGATGCGCGTCATGCCGCATTGACGAATCTAATCGGCCAAACCGATTTGCAGCTTGAGCACTGCTCGCGTTGGCCGATCAAGCAAGATTGTGGACAGGACTGTCTGCTGCAATTGGATGTCGCGCCTGAAGAGTGTCTGGTGCGCAGCGTGCTCGAGAAGTGGTATCGCGCAAAGACCTGCGCTTTCTGCAAACGGCCGTTTGAGCCAATCCAGATGATCGATCACAAACCGGCGCTGCTGAATCCCGAAGGCGTCACGGTCGAATGGAATCGGATTCCGCTCGCCGGAGTGAATGAAGCGATGGTGAGTTGTCTGCCGGTTTGTTGGAACTGTCACATCGCGCAGATGTTTCACCGGGAGCATCCCGACATGGTCGTGGAAAGATACGTTCATTGAACTTTAACTCCCTCTCCCTTTGGGAGAGGGCCGGGGTGAGGGTGCGAAGCATAGCCTGGTTCGACGCACGAATGTTTATCTCTGCGCGAGGCTCCGCCTCGCGAAGAGTACCTGGGACGACGCTGCACTAAGCCCTCACTCTTCTCCCAGCGGGCGAGGGAACGCGAGGTTTCTGCGCATGCTGATTCCTCACCTATAATCAGCCAGCCGTTGACTGGACAGCTGGCAAAATGAAAGTCGAGAAGCACATCCTGAAAAAACCGAAGGTATTAGTTGTTGACGACGAGAAAATGATTCGTTGGTCGCTCGGCGAAGCGCTGCGCGGTTGGGGCTTTGAACCCATTGAGGCTGAGACCGCGGGAGCAGCGCTCACCGCGTTCGATTCCGAGGCGCCGGCAGCAATCCTTCTCGACATCAATCTGCCGGATGCTTCGGGAATCGAAGTGCTGCGCAAGGTTCGGCAACGGCAATCGGACGCCGTCGTCATCATGATCACCGCGAACGTGCTGGTTGACGAAACGATCGCGGCGCTGCGCGGCGGCGCATATGATTTCATCGGCAAGCCGATCAATCTTGACGAGCTGCACGTCGCGCTTCGCAACGGCATCGAAGCCGGCCGCTTGCGCAAAGAAGTCAACCTCCTGCGCCGCGAACGCGCGCAGCAGTTCAGTTTCGATCAAATCATCGGCAACTCACCGGCGATGCGCGAAATGCTGGCCATCGCGCGCAAAGTGGCTGAGAGCGAAGTCTCATCAGTGTTGCTGCAAGGTCCGTCGGGCACCGGAAAAGATCTGGTGGCGAAAGCGATCCACTATCAATCTCACCGCGGCGATGGTCCGTTTGTCGCGATCAATTGTGCGGCGCTGCCGGGAACGCTGATCGAAAGCGAACTGTTCGGCTACGAGAAAGGCGCGTTCACCGATGCGAAAGCGCGCAAGGAAGGACTGTTCGAGCAGGCTGAAGGCGGCACACTATTCCTCGATGAAATTGGCGAAATCGAATTGAGTCTGCAGGCCAAGCTTTTGCGCGTGCTTGAAGAAGGCGCGTTTCGGCGCGTCGGCGCGTTACGAGACATTCCCTTCGACGCGCGCATCATTGCCGCATCGAACCGCGACCTGAAAACAGAAAGCGAGGCCAATCGTTTCCGTCTCGATCTTTATTACCGTTTGTCGGTGATTCAAATCGACATTCCGTCTTTGCACGAACGCGGTGAGGACGTGTTGTTGCTGACTGAATACTACATCGATGCGTTCAGCAAACGTTTGCGGAAGCGCGTTGAAGGAATTGCGCCTGAAGTCGCGGCGGCCTTTCGTCGTTACGAATGGCCGGGCAACGTGCGCGAGCTGCGCAACGTGATCGAGCGCGCGCTGATTTTGGAAGACGAAGACGTCATCACCATGAAATACATTCCGCGCGCGGTGGCCGACGGCGCGAGAAGTGTGATGAGCGATGGCCGCGGTGCGGCCGTGTCAGGCTCGCAGTTTCGTTTGCCCGCGGACGGTGTGGCGCTCGAAGACGTCGAAATGTCTCTCGTGCGCCAGGCGATTGAGCGCAGTGGCGGCAATCAGACAAAGGCCGCCGAACTCTTGCGTATCTCCCGCGATCAATTGCGATATCGTTTGAAGAAGTTGGAAGAAACTAAAGAAGTTATGAGTCATGAGTGATGAGTAATGAGAAATAAGTAGCGACTCGCGTCCTGCTGTCTGCTTCATGCATCCTGCCTTCTGTTCTTAACTTGAAACTCGAAACCCGAAACCCGAAACTCGAAACTGCCGAAGGCCCGAAACCCGAAACTCGAAACTCGAAACTGCCGAAGGCCCGAAACCCGAAACTCGAAACTGCTGAAGGCCTGCCGTCGCTTCGCGGCAATTATTCACTCTGAATCAAGTCAACGCGATCAGCCCAATATAGCGGTTCTCGGTGTTGGTGTGCGACAGCGACGACGACAATTGTTTCGCCGTCAATACCGTAGATTAAAGAATAAGGAAAACGCGTGAATAAAGAGCGACGGATTTCAGGTTCGATTTGAGTCGCTAACTTTGGATAGGTTTGACGAGCCGAACGGCGCGATCCAACTCATCAAGAAATCTTTTTCCAAGGCCCTCTGTCTGCTGCTCGTACCAGTTAACAGCATCGTCAACTTCGCGCTGCGCTAATGTGAGGAAACGGATTTTCACGACCGATGTTTGGCCATTACTTCCTCGTAGGAAACTGTGGGAATGCGCCCGGCTTTGTAAGCTTCCCAACGCTTCCGCGCTTCCTCAGCCCAGATGCGATCTATCTCAGGATCAGGTTTATCGAGGTCGGTAAGAATCGCGTCCACCAGCCGCAGTTTTTCCTCATCCGGCAATTCTCGAATTTCTGAAACCAGTTTATCTGCGTTTGTCGCCATGCCCGCATTATCTCATATCTCTGCCGTCTGCTTTCCGCTGCCTGCCGCTGCCTCCTGCCTCCTGCGGTCTGGCTCCCGCCGTCTGCCTCCCGGCCGCCTGCCTTCCGCTTTACTCGAAACTCGAAACTCAAAAACTCGAAACTGCCGAAGGCCTGCCTCCTGCAGTCTGCCTTCCGCGTTCTCAGTCCTCAGTACTCATTACTCAGTCCTGAGTTCGCCGTCTGCTCACTGCTCACTGCCTACCGCTCACTACTCGCCATAGGCGAGTCTGTCCATCATGTCCGCAAACCGGCTCCACGAAATACGTTTTACGATTTGGCGCTTGCCGCCTTTCCATGAGAGCGAGCCACTGCCAATGATCATCGTGCCAATCTTTTCCTGGTCGGCATAGATGGCCAAATCGAGCGAGGAACCTGCTCGCGTTAGTTCCAGCACATGTAGGTTCGCTTTAACCGAATGCTTCTTACGGGATTTTTTGCGGGCCATCTCGTCTCCCTTCGTTAGGAAACCCAATCTGCGCAAATCAGCTCCGCCTGCTCTAAGACAGTCTGTGTAGCCTTCTCTTGTTTATCGGGCGGATAACCATGTCGACGCAGAATTCGTTTGACCATCGTTCGAAGTCTGGCACGAACTGCTTCCCTCGCAGTCCAGTCAATCGTTACGTTTCGCCGAACTGTATCAACCAATTCGCGAGCAATAATGCGCAGGTTCTCGTCGCCGAGAACCTTAACTGCACTGTCGTTGACTTCCAACGCGTCATAAAACGCAACTTCATCGTCCGTGAGGTTCAACGCTTCCCCCCGCTTAGCGGCTTCGCGCATATCGCGCGCAAGGCCAACCAACTCCTCGATTACGGCAGCCGTCTCAATTGCTCGATTTTGATATTTGAGAATGGCCTTTTGGAGCAGTTCCGAGAACAAGCGCGACTGCACAAGATTCTTTCGCGACCGCGTTTTGATTTCTTCAGTCAACAACTTGCGCAAAAGTTCGACCGCGAGGTTCTTTTGCGGCATGCCGCGCACTTCCCCGAGAAATTCATCCGAGAGGATCGAAATATCTGGTTTCTTCAAACCCGCCGCCGCGAAGATGTCCAGCACTTCATCTGAGGAGATCGCCCGCGAGATGATTTGCCGGATGGCGTGGTTCATCTCTTCGACTGTTCCGCGCCGCTCGAAAGTCTCTTTCGCTATTGCGGAACGCACTGCCTGAAAGAATCCCACGTCGTCGCGAATCCTAATCGCTTCCGCATGCGGAACCGCCAGCGCAAATGCGAGCGACAATTCATTAACCGACTTAAGCAGCCGCTCCTTTCCGTCAGCCTCTTTCAATATGTGTTCTTGTGCGGGAGGCAAGAGGTTCAGCCTCTGTGCGGGCGTTCCTTTCGTCCAAATCGACCAGTCAAATCCATGAAACAGAACGCAGCAGACTTCATACTTCTCCAGCATCACTTCGACAGCTTCTTCCTGATCCACTGCCGTGCGTCCCTTGCCGCCACTCTCAGTGTAAACGGCCAGGGCCTTCTTCAGGTCCTGCGCGAGGCCGAGATAGTCGACGACAAGGCCGCCGGGCTTATCGCGGAACACACGGTTCACGCGCGCGATAGCTTGCATTAGTCCATGCCCGCGCATCGGCTTGTCCACATACATTGTGTGCAGGCAAGGAACATCGAATCCCGTCAGCCACATATCGCGGACAATGACAACCTTGAAAGGATCGTCAGGGTTCTTGAAGCGCTTTGCCAATTCTTCTCGCACCTTCTTAGTGCGAATATGCGGTTGCCAGGCTAGGGGATCAGGAGCGGCGCCGGTCATGACGATCTTCATTACGCCTTTGCTGCCGTCATCATCGTGCCAGTTGGGCCTAAGCCTGCGAATCGCTTCATAGAGCTCATAACAAATTCGCCGACTCATGCAGACGATCATCGCCTTGCCGTCCATCACTTCAAGCCGCGCTTCCCAATGCCGCACCATGTCATCGGCAATTAGTCGCAGACGCTTGTCCGCGCCAACGACCGCTTCCAGCGCGGCCCACTTCGTCTTGAGCTTCTCTTTGTGCTCAACCTCTTCGCCTTCGGTGGCTTCCTCGAAGTCCGGATCAATCTTTGGCTTTTCTTTCTCATCAAGCGCCAGCTTCGCCAGCCGGCCTTCGTAATAGATCGGCACCGTCGCTTTATCTTCGACCGCGCGCTGTATGTCATAGATGCTGATGTAATCTCCAAACACCGCGCGCGTGTTGGCATCCTTCAGTTCAATCGGCGTTCCGGTAAAGCCGATGAATGAAGCATTCGGCAGCGCGTCGTGCATGTGGCGCGCAAAGCCGTCGATAAAGTCATACTGGCTGCGATGCGCTTCGTCGGCAATTACCACGATATTGCGGCGGTCCGAAAGCATCGGATAAACCCCGCGCTTTTCTTCTGGAAAGAATTTTTGGATCGTGGTGAACACAATCCCACCCGATTGAACTCGGAGTTTCGTTTGCAGGTCTTCGCGGCTGGTGGCCTGCACCGGTGTTTGCCTCAATAAGTCCTGGCAACGTGAGAATGTTCCGAAGAGTTGTTCGTCAAGATCGTTTCGATCGGTAAGGACGACGATCGTCGGATTCTCCATGGCCGGATGGAGCACGAGCCTGCCTGCATAGAAAACCATCGTGAGCGACTTGCCGGAGCCTTGGGTATGCCAAACAACTCCGGCCTGTCGCGTTCCATTAGGACGCGAAGCCTTAATCGTTTGCTCTATAGCAGTGTTAACGGCGTGGAACTGGTGATAGCCCGCCATTTTCTTGATGATCGTGCCATCCGACGTGTCTTCCTCATACACAATGAAGTGTCGAACCAGATCCAGGAACCTGCGCTTATCAAAAACGCCGCGCAACAACACCTCAAGCTGCGGTAAGAAAACAGGCGCGAGTGTTTCGCCTTCAATCGTGCGCCATGGCATGAACCGCTCTTTGTCAGCGCTGATTGTGCCGACCCGCGCTTCCAAACCATCCGAGATCACACTGACGGCATTATGCAGAAAGAGTGAGGGGATTTGTGATTTGTAGGTCTGAATCTGGTTGAACGCATCCCACAGGGTCGCGTCCTTATCGGCAGCGTTCTTCAGCTCAACAACAGCCAGCGGCAAACCGTTAACGAAGATCACAATGTCCGGTCGGCGATTACGCTGCCCCTCGATCACTGTAAACTGATTAACCGCCAGCCAGTCATTCGCCTTTGGATCATCAAAATCTATGACGCGCACTATTTCAGCACCTGTGCTGCCATCGTCTCGACGACATTCGACGGCGATGCCGTCCACAAGCAAGCGATGTAGTGAGCGATTGTTTATGATCAATGATGACGACTCGGTAGTAGTAATTGTACGGAACGCTTCATCAAGCGATTCTGCAGCGACACCGGAATTCAACGCAGCGAGTGCTATGGCTAGTCGTCCTTGCAAGATAGGTTCGGTGAGGCTCGCTCGCTCTGCCGCTGGCTCGCCAGGCGCGATTTGGGGGCCAGGAAGCACCGAAAAGCGCAACTCCTCGAACCACGACAGCGTCGCGTCCTCAACGTCATTCTCGGTGAATTTGTGCGTCGCCATCTTGTCTAATCTGGCGTTAAGCCAAACATGGTTCTAAGTTCATCTAGTTCAGGCTTAAAGATTGTCCTGTCAAAGCTAACTTCGCGAGACTCTCCGACAACCTCAAAAATGAGCTCTCTGTTCGGAACACTTCCCTTTGTCTGCTTGAAGAAACACAGCTTCGTTAGGTGACCATTCGGGTCCTGTTCGAAATATAAAAAGGGTCTCAATCCGAAAAACCGCTCACCACACCTGACGATTACCTGATCGTTTTGAAGATAGCGCGCGGAATCATTAAGCTGAGTCTTCGTCAACTGAAGCTCCTTTATGGTTTTCGTCATGGCGTGACCGTCAAATCGTTCATGACGCACATTCTTGAGTCCTTGTTGATTCAAATACCGCATTACTTTGATCTCTCGGAGACTTCTGAGCTGTTCGAGAATGTCGACGACGTCGACATAAGACTCTGAAATGAATTGCCGCGCTTGCTCTTCCGACTGTGCTCCAATGTGGGAGAAAGCATTGCGAGTTTGATTAAGTTCCCGCATCTTCGTTAGCAATACTCTCGACACGACGTTCTCAGATTCTAGGTTTACTCCGTTCGCGCCGGAATAATCCAGAATCCGTTCGATATTCACAAGTCGCGCGTTGAGTTTGTCCGACAGGAGCTCCGCGAACTTCAACGGTTCGATTAGAGGCAGATTCAAGAAGCGAGTTTCGCCAACTACTAACGCGTGAAGAAAATTTATGATTGCCTCCCACGTGTCTCGGAGAAAGTGAAGACGTTGGAGTTCATTCTCAGAGCCGTATAGAAACCTATAGAAATAATGAGCAATTGGGGCGGGGAATTCGCTGGTGACAACTTCTTTAAGCTCTTCCTCTTTCTGGGCGCGATAGTCGGCTAGGGCTATCTCGTATGTATCAAAACTCAACTGGTGCAAAACAAAACTTGGGCGCGGTTTGAAGCCAAGGAGGTCTAACTCGCCATTCTCCTCGGTGAATTGGAGATCCACCCACTCATTGAAGTCTGGCAGCTTGTCATAATCGTCCTTGTCTGCACCGGAGTTCATCAGTTTACTCGGACCTCCCCTGACAACAACTTCGGCAGCAGCGTGTTTCGAAGTGCAGCAAGAGTTTGAATCTCCTCTTGATTAGTTTTCTGACGGCTTAGGAGCGGCATTACTGCACGATCAAACTCCTGAACCGTTTTTGTTGGAGGTATCACCACCGGCAAGTTATGAACATGATTTCTGTTCAAGGTCGGAACGGCAGACCCTGCGTTGAAGAGTTCAAAATCCAAACTACGGAGCACGTAGAAAGCATATGAAGGTGTCGCATGGCGGAATTCCCTAATCCATAGCGAAGTATTCAATGGCCAGAAATCTTCATGAACGAAATAAACCTTGCCAAGGACACCGCTCCGTCCAGTGGTTACGCCAGGACCGTGAACCATGAACCTGGCGTGGGTTCCGCTTGGTCCACTTGCCGCTAGGACTGGATACGGCCCAACCGAACGCTCTGAGCTCGGAAGGTCGAATCCTCTTTGAAGGACAAGGAGCTCGTCTAGGCGTCCAATGCGCCAGCCATCCGGTAAGTCATCATCAGTCGAGTACGGGAACAAATGATTAAATAAGGCTTGCGCTATCGATGCCAGAGTTGAGTTCATTCGCCGATTCAACTTTCTTTTTTCATCTATGCTGTCCAGAAATCTCGCAATTGCTTCTTGAACTGTCACTGGAGGAACAGCAAGCTCAAGTTCCGCGATTTGGTCGAATGTAATCTGGGGGAATGTTCCAGAACGAGATTCCGCGAGATGTTGCAGCCAACTCGTTGTTTCCGAACTAGTAAGGAAATAATAAAGAAATCGTGGGAGCACTCTATCCGGTCTAGCCCGAATAACCATGAGTTTGGTAGAAACCACATAGTCGTCGGCCTCAACATCGACGTAAGCCCAACGGCCATTCGCAGGTCTAATCTCACTGAAGAGGATGTCGTCCTTGCGGATAGATTTCTTTGCTTGGCCTGGCCAATCTCTAGGTGAGGTGTACGAATGGTGAAGAAACTCTCCCCAAAGGACATCTGAAGTATTCAAGAAAACCAGCTTATCTTTTCCAAACCTATGAGTTTCGGAGACCGACGTAGCGAGATCACCCACTTTTGTTAATGGCCATTCACTCGCCATACCCGAGCTCCTCTAGATTGGTGGCAATCACTGCATTTAGCTTTGCGGCCTCCTCCATTTGCTGGCTCAATGTCGTGGTAAGCCGCTGCATCTTCTCCTCGAATGGCTCACTGTCATCGGCTGTCGTGCCGACTCCGACGTAGCGTCCCGGGGTAAGCACGTAACCATGTTCACTGATGACATCGAGCGCTACCCCTTTGCAAAAGCCGGGAGTGTCTGCGTATCCGGCCTGCTTGCTATCCCGCCAAGCATGGTAAGTGGAAGCAATTTTCGTGATGTCTTCGTTCGTGAGTTCCCGGTGAACTCGACCTACCATTGAGCCCATTTTCCGCGCATCGATGAAAAGAGTTTCCCCGTGGCGCTCGCGGAAAGCGCCGGCTCTCTTGTTTCGCGCGAGAAACCATAGGCAAACGGGAATCTGCGTTGAGTAAAAAAGCTGGCCGGGCAGCGCAACAATGCAGTCCACTAGATCCGCTTCAATGATGGCCTTTCGGATCTCGCCTTCCCCCGATTGGTTCGATGACATGCTGCCGTTGGCAAGAACGAAACCGGCGATGCCTGTTGGTGCGAGGTGATGAATGAAATGCTGCACCCAAGCGAAGTTAGCGTTGCCCGCAGGGGGCACGCCGTACTTCCAGCGCACATCTTCGCGCAAACGTTCGCCACCCCAATCACTATCGTTGAATGGCGGATTCGCCAAAACAAAGTCGGCTCGCAAGTCCTTGAAGGCGTCGGCGTGAAATGAACCTTGCTCATTCCAAACGATATTCGCTTCTATACCTCGAATCGCTAGATTCATTTTCGCTAGCCGCCATGTCGTGTTGTTTGACTCCTGTCCGTAGATACTAATGTCGCCTTTTGCCTTGCCTCCGTTTCCGTTGCCGCTGGCATGCGCCTTCACAAACTCCGCCGATTGCACAAACATGCCGCCGGAACCACAGCAGGGATCGAAGACGCGCCCTTTGTACGGCGCGAGCATTTCCACGAGAAGCTGTACCACCGGTCGCGGCGTGTAGAACTGTCCGCCCTTCTTACCCTCAGCGCTCGCGAACTGCGCCAGGAAGTATTCGTACACGCGGCCGAGAATGTCCTTCGAACGGCTTTCCTTGTCACCGAGTCCGATGTTGCCGATCAAATCGATCACTTCGCCCAGCCGTTGCTTGTCGAGCGCGGGTCGTGCGTAGTCTTTTGGCAGAACACCCTTAAGCGACGGATTGTCGCGCTCAATTGCGATCATCGCATCGTCGAGAGTCTTACCGATGGTCGGCTGTTTGGCGTTGGCGAGCAGATGCTGCCAGCGCGCTTCCTTTGGTACCCAGAAGATGTTCGCCGCGATGTACTCGTCGCGATCCTCAAGCGTTAGAAGACGGTCTTCTGGCTTGCTGACATAGAGTTCGCTTTCAGGATTCTCAATATCTTGTGAGAGCTTCGCGCGGAATTCTTCAAAGGCATCCGAGATGTATTTCAAGAAAATGAGGCCAAGCGCTACGTGCTTGTACTCTGCCGCGTCCATATTTCCGCGCAGCTTGTCGGCCGCTGCCCAGAGCGTCGCCTCAAGTGACCTCGCTGTCGGTTCCGTCTGCCGCTTTCCGCGTTTCTTCTTTTCTTCTGGCTTTGGGGCTTCTGTGAATTGTGGCATCCATTACTCCATAGAAGAATGAATTCAGACCGACTTTTGACTTGTAAACTTCGGGTACGCAAAGACGGGCTGAGGTGCCGCAAATTTTGCCACAAGGGCGGCTAAGGGCAAAGAGCAGAGAGGCAAGGGCAAAGGGCGAAGGGGTAAGGGCGAAGAGCGAAGTGATGAGTAATAAGTGATGAGTGATGAGTAATGAGTAATGAGTCAGGAAGCAGAAGGCGCATCAGATATCAGATGTCAGAGTAGTGACTGTGAGCAATCACTTCCACGTCAGATTGTGTTCAGGCGTGGCGGGATGCATGTTGAGGTATTGCACTATGCGCGGGCGCGTGCAACGGTTCGGACGGCTGCCATGCGGCAGCGCTTCACGCCAGATAATCAAATCGCCGGCCCGACCCGGAATCGGGACGGCACCTAACGCCTCAAGATTTTCGTCGCGAGGGTCCGCATCGCTTGGCAAACCATTCAACCAGGCGGCGATACGCCGGTGAAATCCGGGCACGGTGGTGAACGCTCCCTGCTCTGCTTCGGTATCGGTGAGATAAATCAAACCGCCCACGCCGAAAGCAATCGGCAGCGACAAACTCGTGTCCCAATGCAAAAACGGGCCGGGAAAGGTCCAGTTGAGACGCTCGGGAGGATTAAAGCTCACCCGATCAACCGTCGCCCAAAGGTCGGCCGTGCCCCAGATTTGCGCAAAGGCTTTATGAATGCGGGACGACCGCCGGTTTCGCCGTAATGCGGGATGATGAAAAAACTGCTGCATGATTCCATGGGTCGAAGGTTGATACCAAGTGCGTTCGTCAGCGGCATCCATTTGCAGATGTTGCCACACCGCCAGTTCCGCAGCGCGACACGCTTCAGGTGAGATCGCATCGTGTAAAACCACGTATCCATTTTCTTCCCAAAATGAAAGGTCTTCCGCCGAGAGGACTGGTTCGCTTTCTTCAATTGCTCGAAGCATCGCTGTGACGTCGTCGCTGTAAGGCGTGCCGTCGATGGTGGCGCGGAGCCGCTCGAGGCGGAGTGATTCGATCTCGCCATCATTCCGTTCGAGGATCCACCGCTCGAATTCGCCGAGCCTGGGTTGTTGCCGGCGCAGATACTGAATCGTTTCCTCGAGTGGTAATCCCAGACCGTCGAGTACGGTCTTCACCGTCCGCCAATCGCCGGCCTCATGTTTATCGTCGCGGTGCGTGTATCGCTGCCAAATCTCGGTCAGGTAGGGAAGGTCGAAGAGGTTTTCCGTTTTTGGAGCCGACATGTTCGGCAAATAGTAAATCGTAAATCGAAAATCGTGAATGGGAGCGGCTAAGGGCAAAGGGGCGAACGAAGTGAGCAGTGAGCGGTGAGCAGTAAAAGAAAGCAGAAGGCAGGGGCGAAGTAAAAAGGAAAAAGTAAAAAGGCAAAAGGCGAAGGCAGGAGGCGGAAAGCAGATGTCAGATATCAGACGTCAGACGTCAATAAAGGCCACTTCTTTCTCGCGGCATGCGCGCGCTGTTTCGGTCGCACCGTGCCAGTCGCTTCTCGCTTAGCGCGAAAGCCAATGGGGCGAGGCTTCTTGTCAGTGGGCTCCGTCATTTGGCGGATTGTCGCCAAGATCGAAACGATCGCTCGTCCGTGTATGCCGACCTTGCGTTCTAACTCTCTGACGTTGTCGGCGAGTTCTTTGTTCGTCGTCAATAGTTCGCGCAACTTGACGAAGGCACGCACAACAAACACGCTCATCTTCACGGCTTGTTTACTGTTGAGAACGTTGGCCGCCATGATGGCGCCGTGCTCAGTGAATACTAGCGGTAGTTTTCGCCTTCCTCCATGTCTTGAATTTGATATCGCAATTTGCGACATCAAGTCCGTCATCTCTTTCCTATCAAGGCGAAAAGCGAAATCTGCGGGAAAGCGCGCTGCGTTTCTCTTGACTTGTTCGTTCAGCCGCGTGGTTGAGACCCCATAGATTCGAGCGAGGTCGGAATCGAGGATGACGCGCTCGCCGTGCACCTCATGAATTAGTGGCGCGATCTTCTGAAGAGCGAGAGTGTCAGTTGCGCGAGTAGGAGACATGGGCAACTCCGAGTTTGCTTAGAGTGGGATGAACGCTGCGAATTTTGCCACAGGGGCGGCTAAGGGCAAAGGGGCGAACGCAGTGAGCAGTGAGCGGTGAGCAGTGAGCGGTGAGCAGTAAAAGAAAGCAGACGGCAGGGGCGAAGTAAAAAGGAAAAAGTAAAAAGGCAAAAGGCGAAGGCAGGAAGCTGAAAGCAGGAAGCAGGAGGCAGACGGAAGGAAGCAGCAACACCGAAGGTGTTCAATAGCTTAGCCCAGGGTAACACCCTGGGATCAGGCCCGCATAAAATATTCAACACTGAAGGTGTTGAATAATTCGTCTCTCATCGGTGAAGTCGTTTGTTGGCCCAAGCGTGTTCAACCCTTTCAGGGTTGGGAAACAATCCTTACTTCGATCCAGGGGTGTCGCTCGCTGCGCTCGCTATACCCCTGGCTATTTTATTTCACGCCTTCGGCGTGATGATCCGGCCCGCTCGCTTTACCCCTGGGCTTTGCCTCAAAAGTCCTTCGATTGGTGCTCTGAAGGATGTGAACTGAATCATCGCCGCAGAGCGGCGAGATGTTTATAGCTACGCGATTGCCTCTTCTCATCTCCGCAAAGAGCGAAATGCTGA
>Ga0207686_10000523_pt1 | contig 24894 bp, 23 predicted proteins | sample KBSM24metaG_FD_184396 | JGI IMG/M metagenome (GOLD analysis project Ga0207686, IMG submission 184396) | Miscanthus rhizosphere microbial communities from Kellogg Biological Station, Michigan, USA - KBS M2-4 metaG (SPAdes) (version 2) | ecosystem: Host-associated > Plants > Roots > Rhizosphere >...
GCCAACTTTATTGTCACCGAAGGCGATGATGCCAGGGCGTCCGATGCGCTGGCGCTGGCGGAAGAAATTCGTGAGCGCGTGAAACAGGAACACGGAATCGATCTGGAATACGAAGTCGAAGTCTGGAGCAGCAAGCAGTAGCGCTACCACCAAAATGAAAGAACAAGTTGTCTCATCGCGCGGAACGCGCCGCGCCGGAACTCAACAAAAAGGCCTGGTACAGAAACCGGCGCGACGCGACGGGTCGCCGGCAAGCCGTGGCCGCAATCTTTCACCGCGCGCGCTACTCGCATACGTGCCCAAGGCTCTGAAGTTTGTGATTGGCATTGTGATCCTGATCGCCGCGATCGTCGGCTATCGAATGGCTGCTTCGGCCGCGCTGTTTCAGGTTCAGGCGATCGATGTGACCGGCACTTCGCGTACTTCGGCGGACGAAATTCAAGGCCTGACGCGGCGGGCGCTGGCGCGCACCGGCGTCTGGCGCGCGGATCTCGTGGCCATCAGCAACGAACTAAGTCGCCTGCCCGGAGTTCGCCGCGCGGTAGTCACGCGGGTGTTGCCTGATCGCGTGCGCGTGCGCATCTCTGAACGCTCTCCGCTCGCGGTGGTGCGAACTTCAGCAGGCCATTTTGTTTGGGTGGATGATGAGGGCGTGATGCTCGGTGAGCTGAAGCCTATCGATCACTTGCCGCCATTTTTTATTCGCGGATGGAACGAAGAAGGCGGAGATGATGCGCGCCGAGAGAATGCCGAGCGCGTCCAGAAGTACCTGCAACTGGTGAAGGAGTTGGACGCGAACGGTCTTTCGCAGAGGGTAAGTGAAGTGACCCTGACGGATCTTCGCGACGTGCGGGCGCAATTGGGCGGTTCCGATTCGCAAATCGAGGTGCGTTTGGGATCGGAAGAATTAGGCAGCCGTCTGCAAATGGCGTTGCAGGCGCTTGATACGTACAAGCAAACGCCGCGCGGCTCGTCGATTACTTATGTTGATTTGCAGACTGGGCGCGTGGTGATCGGATTCGGTTCCGGCACGAGGACCACCACTGACCCGAGCAGTTCCAACGCGGGCCAGTCGCCGGGTGAGACGAATGCGATGCAGACAAACGCCAGGGACGATGCGCGTGCCAATCAACCGGCGCGGACGAATAAGCCGTCTCGCAAGCCGGAAGGCGCAAACGGCAAGAAGCCTACGCAGCCGGGCGTCGGAAATGCGCTGCGCTTGCGATGAGTCGGGCGCTAGAACTCAACCATGGCTAAACGAACGAACCACACGATCGGTCTGGACATCGGCACGAGCAAGGTGACTTGTATCGTGGGCGCGCCGAGCGACGAAGGTGTGCTCCAGGTGCTCGGGGTCGGCGAAGCGGAGTCCCGCGGATTGCGCAAAGGTGTGATCGTAAATCCCGACGCCGCTGTTGAAGCAATCAAGCGATCGGTTGAAGACGCCGAGCGGATGAGCGGGGTACAAGCCGAAGAGGTCACGATCAATCTCGCCGGGTCGCACATCATGGGCTTTAACGGCCAGGCGATCGTCGCGGTCGCCGGACGCGATCGTGAGATCACTACCGACGATGTGCGGCGCGCGATCGATTCCGCCTGTGCGATTCAATTGCCGGCGGGCCGTGAAATCGTCGATCGTTTGCCGCAGGAATTCATCGTCGACGATCAGGATGGCATCAACGATCCCGTCGGCATGACCGGCGCGCGGCTGGCGGTGAAAGTTCACATAGTCACGAGCCCGGTGACGGCGCGGCAGAACGCCATCAACGCCGTCAATCGTGCCGGTTTGATTGTGGCCGACATGATTCTCGAGCAGCTGGCGGCAGCTGAAGCAACGCTTACCGAAGACGACAAAGAATACGGCGCGGCGCTGGTTGATATCGGCGCCGAGACGACCGGACTGTGTGTTTATCAGCGCGGCGCGGTGCAACACACGGCTGTCTTTCCGCTGGGTGGATCGCACTTCACCAATGACATCGCATTCGGTTTACGCACGCCGATTCCGGAAGCGGAACGAATCAAAAGAACGGTCGGTTGCGCGTCGAGTGCTTCGCTTTCAGATGCGCAACGCGGCGAGATGGTCGAAGTGCCATCGGTCGGCGGTCGCGCCCCGCGCCAACTGTCGCGGCAAATTCTCTGCGACATTTTGCAGCCGCGCGCCGAGGAAGTGCTGATGCATGTTTCCGATGAGATTCGCGACGCGGGTTGGAATCGCCAGCTGTCGAGTGGCGTGGTGCTCACCGGCGGCGGCGCGTTGCTCGATGGCATGGTTGAGATCGCTGAGCAAGTGTTCGATGCGCCCGTGCGCGTGGGTTTTCCTGAGCGCGATCGCTTCGGCGGACTGATCGAAGACATTCAAAGTCCGGCGTGGGCAGCCGCCGCGGGACTCGCGCTCGTATCGCAACGCGCGCACGCGCTCGAGCAGCGCAGTGGGGCAGCAAAGCGGGGCGGAAGTGGGCGCCTGACGCATTTCGTTTCCAAATTTCGTAATCGATTTAACAGTAGTATTTTTTGACCAAGTATTGTATGCTGGCCACCCGTTGGCACAATATATAGTCCGCAAGATATAGAGGCCAATGGCCCAGCCAGCCCAAAATAAACGAAAGAGGCAATGGCAGCCTTCCAGATTTGGAAGAGAGGAAAGAACTATGACACCTGAAGTACGCGAACCCGGCAAAGGCATCAACATCTTCATCGACGATGAACCTCCTATTACCGGGGCCCGCATAAAGGTGATTGGCGTGGGCGGCGGCGGCGGCAATGCAGTGAATCGAATGATCGACGCAGGCATTGAAGGCATCGAGTTCGTCGTGGCGAATACAGATCTGCAAGCGTTGAAACGTTCGCGCGCGTCCGTGAAGATTCAACTCGGCGGTCGTTTGACGAAAGGTTTGGGAGCGGGAGCTGATCCCGAAGTCGGTCGACAGGCCGCGCTCGAGGACACGGACAAGATCATCGAGGTGCTCGAAGGGTCTGACATGGTGTTCGTGACTACGGGTCTGGGCGGCGGCACGGGCACCGGCGGGGCGCCGATCATAGCTTCGCTCGCGACCGAACTGGGGGCCTTGACGGTAGCCGTAGTCACCAAGCCGTTTGGTTTTGAAGGACGCCGCCGGCTGCAACAGGCCGAGCATGGCCTCAGCGAGTTGCATGAGTCCGTCGATACGGTGATCACGATTCCGAACGAGAGATTGTTCGGCGCGGTTGCGCAGACGGCCTCGGTGACCGATGCGTTCAAGACCGCCGACGACGTTTTGCGCCAGGCGGTGCAGGGAATCAGCGACTTGATCACGGTGCCGGGTTTTATCAATCTCGACTTTGCCGATGTGCGCACCATCATGCAGGGAATGGGCATGGCCCTGATGGGCACCGGTTATGCGCGCGGCGAGAATCGCGCTATCGAAGCGACGCAGGAAGCGATTTCGTCGCCGTTACTGGAAGAGGCTTCGATCAAAGGCGCGCGCGGCGTGCTGATCAATATTACCGGCGGTCATGACCTGACGCTTTACGAGATCAACGCAGCGGCGACTATCGTCCGCGAAGAGGCTGATGAAGACGCGAACATCATCTTCGGTCACGTCATCGACGACACGATGGCAGATGCCATGAAGATTACTGTCATCGCGACCGGCTTCCGCCATGAAGTTGCGACTGCGACCGTCCCCACCAATGTGCAGATGCCTTTGACGACGCCGCCGCGTTACGCGCCGCGCTCGCCGGAGGAGTTCCCGGGGACCGGCAATTCGAGACGCGTCGACGACCTCGATGTGCCGACCTTTATCAGGAAGAAGGCCGACTAGGGACGACTAAAGTTTGACCGAAACTACAGGAATTAGTTCGCTGAATTGAACGATTAAGCCAACATCTTGTTACGCTTTTATCCGTAACTTGATCCTCGCTTCCCGCGTCAAAAGGATAGATGTTTCAGCTTTGCGTTTTCCCCCTCAGTCGTGTAGCATGACGCCCAATCCCTGAAGTACTTAATCTAACGGGTCAGTGCGTATCTCTCCTGCGTCGGTCGCAGCCTGCGACTAGCTGTTTCTGACTGCACGATCGGAATTGACTAGGGGTAGCTATTTTCTTTTCGTTTTTATCTTAAGGAGGCATTGTGAACCGCAAACTTATCAGGACGACGCTGGCGGACGTAAAGGCGCGACGTGAGCAGGCGCAACAGCATCGCCCAAATGGGAACGCGCCATCAGGAATGAGAGAACAGCGTTCGGGACCGCCGCAACCTCAGAATAATCAGAATCGGAAGCGGCAGCCGCCCCCGACAGAGACTCACGCCGAAATCTATTACTACAAGAAGCAGATTGACGCCCACACGCCGATGGTCCTGGTGCTCGAAGACGGCGAAGAGATCGAAGGGACGATCGAGTGGTACGACCGCGGTGCGCTTAAGATTAACCGGCGGTCAGCGCCAAATTTGCTCGTGCTCAAACGGCACATCAAATACATTTTCAAGGCGGAAGATCGCGTGTCGTCGGGACAAGGATCGCGCGATGAGCGTGCGCCGCAGATGACGCGCATCGAAGACGACGAACCTCACATCTCTGAAATCTAAGTCTTGCCCGGGCCAGCACGCTCCGGCGGCTGCCGATTCAGCGATGGAAGCTCTCAAGCCCGAAGCTGCAGAGTCCAGTCTGGTGCGACCTCGTGTCGGGATTACCATGGGTGATCCCGCGGGCATCGGCCCCGAGGTCGTCCTCAAAGCTGTAGCCGAACCCGAAGTCAAAGCATGTTGCCGGCCGGTGATCATCGGCGATGCGCAGCTGCTGGCCCACACGGCCCGCACGCTCGACTTGCAATGCGGCTACGACATCGTCCGACGAGACGAAGAGTTCCCCGAAGGTTCTGCGGAACCGATTATCTTTCATCTCAACAATATTCACGGGCACATCGCGCCGGGAGTCGAATCAGGCGACGCGGGAAAGGCTGCGGGTGAATACATCGAAGCCGCGGTTGAGTTATGCGCGGCCGGCACGATCGCGGCGATCTCGACGGCGCCGATAAATAAGCGGGCACTCTTTCTCGGTGGCTACAGTTTCCCAGGGCACACAGAGTTTCTCGCGCGGCTCACGGCTACCGAAGATTACGCAATGGGATTTGTGGCGGCGAACCTGCGCGTGGTTTTGATTTCGACGCATGTACCGTTGGCCCAGGCGATTGAATTGGTCAGACGCGAGCGCTTCGAGAAGACCATTCGGCTGGCGCATCATGAGCTGGTTCGTTGGGGAATTGAAAATCCCCGCATCGCGGTGGCCGCGTTAAATCCGCACGGGGCCGAAGGTGGTTTGTTTGGCATCGAAGAGGCGTCTGAAATTCTGCCGGCGGTGGAAAACTGCAACGTCAAAGATGGGATCAACGTGAGCGGACCTTTTTCTGCCGACACGGTGTTTCTGCGAGCGTCGCGCGGCGAGTTTGATGCGGTGATCGCGTGCTATCATGACCAGGCAATGATTCCGGTCAAATGTCTCTCGTTCGGGGAAGCGGTGAACGTGACTTTGGGTCTGCCATTCATTCGCACTTCGGTCGATCACGGGACTGCGTTCGACATTGCCGGCCGGGGGATAGCCGAGCATTCGAGCATGGTGGCCGCGATTAAGCTGGCTGCCGAATTATCAGCAACATCAGGTGACAGCAGCCGCGCCTTCGAAGCGGCGTGAGCTAATTCAATTTGAGTGAAAATAATCTTAAGGGGCGCGTCCTAATCGCCGATGACGATCCGGCCATTCTGCGTCTGATCAAAACCATTCTTGAAAAAGAGGGATTCACCGTAGTCAGCGCGCGCGATGGAAAAGAGGCTTACAAAGCCTTGCAGGACCACTCCGATGTGACGGCCGCAGTTTTGGACGTGGTCATGCCGCACATTCAAGGGCCCGAGCTGGTGCGCTACATGAAGAGCGAAAAGCGTTTCATGAACATTCCGGTGATGATGATGACCGCCGAGCAGGACCCGAAGTTGTCGCGCGATAGTTTTGCTGCCGGCGCCGTCGTGTTCCTGCCTAAACCGTTTACCTCAGTGCAGCTGCAGACGATGTTGCGCATGTTGATAGGCAAAGCCAGGGGATCGTGATTAATTCGGAGGTAGCCATGTCGAAGCGAAACATCCTAATCCTTTCATTGTCGATCGTTGTCGGCGCCGCCGGCTTGCTCATCACTACAACTCGCGCGGCCGGCGATCTCACTCCGAAGGAAGCGCGGCGCCTGATCGCGCGCATAGCGGGTGTGCAACTGCCGTCCGACGCGGTCCGCATCAAGGATGTTTCTTCGCTGGGTAACGCGGCCACGGTTACGGCGCAGATTGAGACAGCTTTCAAGTTTGATAAGGGCAGCGATGGTAAGTGGCGGGTCGCCGAAGTTCGCACCGGCGATCGACGCTGGGAAGACGTTGACCTGCTGATGAAAGCTTTGAATGTGGAAAAGTCCGCGCGGGCTCGCGCTGAGCTCGAGACGATGGCCACGGCGCTGGAAGCATTTCGCCGCGAGCGGGGCTCTTATCTCGAATCAAAAAGCGCTGCTGACTTGATCGATCATCTTAATCCGCGCTTTCTCGGGCGCGTCATTCGCGTCGACCCGTGGCATCAGCCCTATGGCTATGAAGGGACGCGCACCTCATTCGTGTTGCGGTCCTTCGGAGCTGACGAAAAGCCTAACACCTCCGATGATGTCGTCGTCTCACGTTGATATCTTGTCACCGGACAAATAAGTTCACCTCAAAAAAAAAAGGCAGGACCATGCCCTGCCTTTCGATCTAGCGGCGAATTAATCGCCCGAGGAATCTCACTAACTATTCCTGGTTGGCGCCCGAATCAGCCGCGGCAGCCTTCGCCAATTTCCGGCGTCGCACCACTCCGGCGATACCGGCCAAACCCGTGCCGAGCAGCACCATGGTTGTTGGTTCGGGCACCGGCTGAGTTGCCGCGCCGTACATGAATCTCTCCGGACCGCCGTTGACGTTGCTGAGCGAAGCCGACAATCCCAGACGCAGATTTGCGTTTTGATTGATGGCCGCTTGCAGACGCGCGGCTGCGTCAGCATCCAAACCGAAAGCATAGTCTGATTGCGAGCCTTGTGCCGGACGGAATTGGTCTAACGTGATGGGCGCGCCGTTCACGAGGTCGGCCGAAAAAACTGCGTTGCCGGCACTATCGTAGGCAGTCAGCCTTAACGAATTGATCGTGATCGGCATCTTGTCGCCGCCGTTCGCTTCGTTGATATTCATCAGCACGCGCAAGTCGCTGGCGCGGCCGACGCCCAGGTCCGTCAACGACACGGTGTGTTGATGGGGCCCGGCGCTGATGTCGCCAAAGTTGACGTCACCGGTTCCATTCCACAGCACGCCGCCTGTTTCCGTTGTGTTATTACCGTGATGTTGAAGATTCAATGCTGCCAGCGGTGGCACCAGCTTCTGGAAAGCGGGACTGATCAAAACGACACCGTCCGCGTAGGCGTGACTACTGGCGCAGGCAACAAAAGTCAAAACCGCACATGGAATAAGCAATTTCGAAAGTAATCTCATCGGCGCTCCTTGAATCATAGTTGCTAATTCGCCGGGGACTACGAATCCGACTGACAACAATCCGTAGCAATTAAGAAAGAGTGTCAAACGGGGGCTGCTTCCAAAACCAAATCAACGGTGAATTCCAGAGGGCGCCCAACGTTTTTCAGATCTGCCCACGAAGAAGAAAAGAGCCACGAAGTCAGCTTGTCGGGAAGACATGATTCACCCATTTTCGTGTCTTTGCGTCTTGGTGGTAAATTCATTGGACAAAGGGGGAAGAATGCAGCGACGCAAACTGGGAAGTGAGCTGGAAGTCTCGGCCATAGGCCTCGGCTGTATGAGTATGAGCACGGCGTACGGCACGGAGGAGGAACGGGACGAAACGGAATCGATTGCCGCGATTCACCGCGCCGTCGAACTGGGAGTGACCTTCTTCGACACTGCCGAAGTCTATGGGCCGTTCACGAACGAAGAACTGCTGGGCCGCGCGCTGCGTGGCCGCCGCGACGATGTTCTAATCGCTACCAAATTTGGTTTCAAGATTGAAGATGGCGCCATTGCCGGCACCGACAGCCGTCCGCAGCACATTCGCGAAACAGTCGACGCCTCATTGCGGCGGCTGGCAACGGACCACATCGATTTGCTTTATCAACATCGCGTTGATTCCAAAGTGCCGATTGAAGACGTTGCCGGTACGGTGGGCGACCTCATAGCTGAAGGCAAGGTTCGTTTCCTCGGTCTGTCTGAAGCGGGCGAAGACAACATCCGCCGCGCGCACGCCGTGCATCCGGTCGCTGCGTTGCAGAGTGAATATTCTTTGTGGGAGCGCAACCTCGAGCCGCGCATCATCCCGCTCTGTCGTGAACTCGGCATCGGCATAGTTCCTTTCGCGCCGCTGGGCCGCGGTTTTCTCACCGGTAACGTGAAGCGGGCCGAAGAATATCCGGAGAGCGACTTTCGTCACCGGGACCCGCGCTATCAAGGCGAGAACTTCGACGCGAACATGCGCGCGGCCAGCGTCGTGCATGACATGGCCCGGCGGAAAGAGGCGACGCCGGGACAGATTGCGCTGGCGTGGTTGCTGCACAAAGGTCCGGACATCGTGCCGATCCCCGGAACCAAGCAACGCCGTCACCTTGAAGACAACGTCGCGGCCGCGAGCATCTCGCTCACTGCGGACGAAATGGCCGAGCTTGAACGCGCACTGTCACCCGAAAACATTTCCGGCCCGCGTTACAGTCCCGAGCGCATGGCCCAGGTCGATCGATAATTCAGAAACCCGACCGTGAGGGAGGTGCCGACCGGCTTCCTGAAAGATGCCCGAACTCATTCAATGGAATAACTTCTATGTGATCGTCGGCTCATCCGCCGGCGCATTGATTGGCCTGCAATTCGTGGTCGTGACACTGATCGGTCGCATGCCGTCCTCGGCGAATGTGCAGGCGGGGGCCGCGGCTTTCTCGACGCCCAGCGTCGTTCATTTCGCGGTAGTGCTTTTGATTTCAGCAGTCAGCGCGGCGCCCTGGCGAGGAACGAGCGGCATCGCTTTATTCTGGGGAGTAATCGGGTTAACCGGAATCATCTACAGCCTCATGGTGGCGCAGCGCATGCGCAAGCAGAAAGCCTACCGACCGGTGTTTGAAGACTGGGCGTTTCATGTGCTGCTGCCGCTGGCCGCCTATGCTGTCCTTGTCCCGACTGTCGTCGTGGTCTCGTTAAATACACATGTCGCGCTGTTCATGCCGGCGAGTTCGGTCCTGCTGCTGCTGTTTTCCGGAATCCATAACGCCTGGGACGCGGCCACTTACCACATCTTTGCGAACACACGTCAGGCTCAGGACGCTGATCAAAAGACTGACAATTGATCCCTCAGATTTCCAAAAGGTCCTTGCCGACGATAACTGTTCCATGGAAATGCGCGCGTACGCCCGCACTCCATTGTTCATCGGTAATCGACGGATCGTCGCCGGGCACAAGGTGAGATAAGACGAGCGTCTTGACGCCGGCTTGCGCGGCGATGCGGCCGACGTCTTCGGTTGAGGTGTGCGAGGCGAGCAGGTGTTCGCGCAGACGCCTGGCGCCGGGATTTTGCTTAACCAACTCTTCGATTGCCGGCAGATACATCGCTTCGTGGATGAGGACGTCCGCGCCTTTGGCAAATTCTGCGAGCTCGGGTGCGTAAGCCGTATCGCCTGAAATCACGACCGAACGATCCTTCGCGTCGAAGCGGTAGGCATACGATTGCGTGATGGGTGGATGGCGCACGCGCAGCGAAGTAACCTTCACGTCCGGATTCTGCATCACCAGTCCTGGGCGGCTGAACTCGTGAACTGTCAACTGCTTGCGTGGATCGGCAATGCCCTCGTCGACGATACGGGTATCGATATCGAATTTCATGTAGTTGAAAAAGTCATGCGTCATTCGCTGCAGGCCGATCGGTCCATAGGCATCCACGCGCGGCGATTTTTTCGTCGTCCAGGCGTTATAGAACAACGCGCCGTACTCGAGATCGTGATCAGAATGATCGTGGGTGATGAAAATGTAACGCAGCCGATCGAGCGAGACTCCGGCATTGATCAACTGACGCGATACGCCATAGCCGCAATCGATGACATACGGAACGTCGTTAATCAGAAGCAGCGTCGAGGCATTGCTGCGTCCGGTTTTCGTGGCGAGCGTGGGTCCGCCTTTAGTCCCCAGCAGGATGATGCGCGTGCGACTCACTTGCGCGAGAGCCGGCGCCGCCAACCAGACAGATGCTGCGAATCCTGAAGCAGCCAGGAGAAATTCGCGTCGACTATTTATCGTCATGAGACGCTTCATGCGGTTCTGAAGCAATCCTTAATTGAAATCAAATTGATGCGGGGGCACGGCCGCATCGGTTGCACCAGCGTCACCCTCTTACCTGCACCCACCCGTGTTCACTTTGGATCCAAAGCCGGCCTTCCATGTCCAACCATTCTCCGTTGGGCTTTCCCGGGATTCGGTCTGATCCAATTCTGAGAATATTGCCGTCGGGATCTTCGACCTGCATCTCACAGGCCCAGTCGTAATTCGTGGGCGGATGCCGAATCGTCGCGCCTCCGGCTTTCAATTGATCGAACAAAGGCCCGACGTCGTCTACGCCGATAAATATCCAGCTTCCGGTGTGGCCCTGGTCGTGCTCGCACAAGAACAGATGGCATTTGCCGCGCGAGATTGACGCAAAGCCATCGACGCTGCCCCAATCGTTCGTGAAACCGAGCACGCGTTTATAGAAATCGAGACTGGTTGAAAGGTCGTTCACGCGCAGGATGGGCGTGACGGCGCCAAACTTGACCTCTTCTACTTCGGTCACGGCTCTATCTTCAGATTTTGTGGCGCATCAACTTGCGGCTGCGCGATCATATAACAGAGACCGTCGGGCGCAACTACGAAGAACGCTTTATAGGTCCGGCCATTAACTGTCTGTGTACCAGGTTCCGAGACGTTCGGCTGCTTGCTTTTGATTTCGGCGAACGCGGCGTCGACGTCATCTACTTCAAAGAAGCAGCCTTCCTGCGAGGGGTCTCCGCCGTTTTCGGCGAGCCCAATCTGAACGTGATCACGCGCCAGGACGACGTGTTTGTGTGGCTGGTCGCCCATTGAGACGAGGCGAAAGCCGAATGTTTCTTCGTAGAAACCCAGGGCGGCGGGCACACTCGCGACTGGTAAATCCAGCGCATCCTCTTTATAAGGAACGGCCCGTTTGAAGATTGCTTTCGTCATCGAATGATGTCCCGTTTCGAGTTTGACTCGCGCTTCATTCCTCTTCCAGCCCAGCGCTGACGCGAAACGTATGCCCGTCAGGGTGGCGCAGATGAAATTCGCGCACGCTCCAGGGTTCGTCAGTTGGCGGCATGGTGACTGTCATCCCATGCTTCATCGCAAGTTGATAAGCCTCATCAACCGCCGCCGGCGATTCAAGCCACCAACTCATCCACACGCCGCCGGTTTCGTCATCATCGACGAACTGAGGCTCAGGCCCACCGCGCGAACCTTGTCCGCCCTGACAAAGAAAGATTTCGGATTTGCCGTTGCAGACGGCGCCGAAGCTCGGCGGGGCGCCCTGCGCATGCGCCCAGTCCCAGGCCTTCTGCCAGCCGAGCCTGGTAAACCATTCAAAAGACTCGACGATGTTCGAGACATTAAGTATTGGTGTTAGTCCCTGGATTTTCATAGTTCGAGATCACCGCTGGTAGTATCACCGCCAGGTACTGAACGACGATCAGAAAACCGCTTCGCTGAGCACGTTGAAAAATTGGCTGGCGCGTGTCAGCACATCAGGTGGTCGCATCAGTCGGCCGGTTTCTGTTGTGCATGCCATGCGGCGAGTACGGCCGTCTCGCGTTCCGCCGTCAATCCCGACCTCAGCTTTGCCTGTCGTTCCGCAGTCTGACTGTGAAACCACGCGAGTGTCGCTTTGGTGGTGTCGCCAATCGATCTGAACGTGAGACCTTTGCTGATCGCTTTCTGCACATTTACTTGTGAGAATCCGAGCGTCTCGCCGCGCGGTGGAACCCACGTCGGCATGTCGGCCCAGGCGCGGACCTTTTGCGCGCGCAGGAAATCGGCATCGGCCCAGGTAAAGGTGGCGTTCGACTTGGTCGCAGCTTTGATCTCGTTGAGCATCTTGCCCATCGTCAGTTTGTAATTCGGTCCCGTCGCATTGAAGGTCCCAACCGTGCCTTGTTCGGCCATGCGGATGACCCATTCAGCCAGGTCGCGCGCGTCGATGATTTGAACCGGATCATTGGGCGTGCCGGGCGCGAGAACTTCACCGCCTTTTTCAATGCGGACCGGCCAGTAGGTGAAGCGATCAGATTCGTCACCCGGGCCCACAATTAATCCGGGTCGCACGATCAGAGCTTTGCCTGGGAACCATTTCTCGGCTTCCTTTTCTGACAGCGCTTTCAGTTGGCCATACAAAGACATGTTGGCGCGGACGGTCGCCTGCGTCTCGGCCATGGCATCAGGTCCTTTGTATTCAGCCAGCGGCCCGCTCTCGTCCATGTTGGGTTTGCTGTTATCAGAGAAGACGGAGATTGTCGAAATGAAGATGTAGCGATCGACGTTGCCTTTCAGAATCTGCGCCGCGTCGCGCACCCAGACGGGCAGGGTGGTGGGAATGTCGATGCAGACGTCCCACTTACGTTCTTTGAGCGCGTCGAGCTGACCATTGCGGTCACCGAGCAGTTGCTCGGCGCGCTTATCCAATTCACCCGGGTGCGTCTTGCCGCGATTAAAGACCGTGACTTTGTGCCCGCGGTCGAGCGCATACTTGACCTGGAATGGTCCGGTAAAGCCGGTGCCGCCAAGAATCAGAATGCTCAAGGGTTTCGGCGCGGGACTGATGATGTTGGCCGAGTTGCCCAATACGTTCAGGCCCGGAATGAGTCCGGCGCCCACGCTGCCGCCGGCAAGTGCGGACAGCTTAAGGAATTTTCTTCTACTGGTTGACATGCTATTTCGCTCCTCGATATTTGATTCTTGATCACGGTTCGCAGTCGATACGCGCGCTCGTCAGAGATTGTTTCACGCTAAGCTAACTCATCGGCGCGCTTGGGCCAATCCTCGCGCAACAGCCGGGACAACGCGCGATCGGCAAGCAGCTTGCCGCCGGTCTGACAGGTTGGGCAATAGTTCGTTTCATTCGTCGCGTAGCGTATCCGCTGAATCTTCGCACCGCAACGAGGACACGGCTCGTGATAACGGCCATGCGTCGCCATGCCGGCGCGAAAAGCCGTCACCTTTTCCGGAAATTGACCGTGGGCCTCAACGCGCAGACGCTCAACCCAATCGACCAGCGTGTGTCGCGTGGCTTCATGCAAGCGCAGGACCTCTTCGTCGGTCATCTTTTGGGTGAGCTTCACCGGCGAGAGCTGCGCGTTCCAAAGTATCTCATCCGAATACGCGTTGCCGATGCCGCTGAACAGACGCGGGTCCGTCAGCGCGCGCTTAAGTGTGTGATTTTCAGAACGCAGAACCCTGGTGAATGAATCGAGGTCGATGAATTTGCCGAGACCTGAGTTGAGGCGTCGTCCCTGGCGGCCGGTCTTCAGAAAGAGTTCGAGGCCGCCGCGATCGAGCGCTCGCAAAGCCGCTTCGCCCTGGACCAGATGCAGCGAAGCTCGTCGTTGCGTGCCGGCCTCAGTCAGCGTCAGCAGTCCGCTGTCGAATTGAAATGAAGCCAAATGGTTCTTCGAGAATTTTGCCGGCGCGCGTCCGGTCGAATCTTTCCAATGCAGCCGTCCGGCGATCATCAGATGCAGAACCAGCCACAGTTCGTCAGCAAAGCCGAAGCAGATTCGTTTTCCCAAACGCCGCAGCTCGGAGACCTCGTGTCCTTCAATTGAACTGATCGGAGGCGTCGCCGTCCTCAAGAGAAATGGCGAATTCAGTTGCAGGCGTTCAAGCCGATGGGCGATGACTCGCGGCTCCAGCGCTTCGATGTAGACGGTGATATCGGGCAGCTCAGGCATGATCAGGTGTGTCCGTACCGCGGGCGGTACTGACACGATTCGCCGATCAGAATAGCGAACGCTGTCCGCTTTTGCCTATGAAGAAATTGCGGCGCGGTTTGTCGTCCATTACTGTGCGCCCAGCCAGCGACGGAGAGATTGCGTGTTCGTGAGCGATCAGCCGATCGAAATCGACCTGCGGTTGAAACCTGGTCTCGACCGATCGAGCAAAGCGATTCAGACGCTTCAAAGCGTCGAGCTTCTCGCGACCAAACTCAACTTGATTGATACCGCTCTCGGTGCTGATGCCGGCCGCTCTCATCGTTGATGGTTTCGCCCGATCGAGCGCCGTACGGAGGAAGTTCAGAGACTCATCGTAGGTCTTCAAAGGGACAGGGAAGGGATGGCCGTCCTTACCGCCGTGGGCAAAAGAAAATCGCGCCGGATCGTCGAAACGCGCGGGCGTGCCGTGAATGACCTCAGCAACGAGTGCGAGCGATTGTAGAGTGCGCGGCCCCAGCTTCTCGGTGAGCAGCAGTTCCGCGAAATCGTGAAGGTCGCGTTCATAAGCTATCGCCAGCACCGCGCCGAGTCGCTTCAGGTCGACGTCATCCTCGCGCACTTCGTGATGTGCGGGCATGCGTAAATACCGGGAGAAAACCGGGGTGGCGTTTCTGGTCTGGTCGATCGTTCGGCGCCGGATGGACGTCGCCTCGCGCACTACTTTTTCGGGACGTTCGCGCGTGAGATTTAGCATCGCACTTTGCGCAGGCTTCGCATGGGCGTCGACCAGATTCATAATCGTTCCCTGGTGCGCGCCCACGATTCCGGTGTGCGGTTCGGCGATAAAATCTTTGACTGATGCCGAATGCCAATGGTATCGCCGTGCCAGGCCGCTTTGATCATTCAGTCCCTGTTGCACGACGGCCCATTCGCCGTTTCGCGCGAGCACGAAACTGTGCAGATAGATTTGAAAGCCGTCGGCAATCGCGTTGTTGTCGATGCGGGCGGTCAGACGACTGGTGCGCACCAGCGCCTCGCCATCACAGCAGAGACGATAGGACAATGAGCGCAATTCATTCGGCGTGTTGCGTGAGAACCGGCCGCGGCCCCCGCAGATATACAGGCCGAGCTCGTCTGAGCTGGAGGCAAGCCCGCGTTTCAGCGCGCCCATCACTGAGGTAGTGATGCCGGACGAGTGCCAGTCCATTCCCATCACTGCGCCGAATGCCTGAAACCAGAAGGGATCGCTGAGCCGCGAGAGAAAGGCGGACGTTCCGTAATCGTAGACGATCGCTCTGGTAATCGCCGTCCCGAGCCGTGTCATGCGATGCGCCAACCATTCAGGCACTCGCCCGCCATGCAGCGGCAGATCGGCAATTCCCGAGCGTTTCATGCGTGGGATTGTATCTCAGGAAAGGTCTGTTGTCGATTTTTATCGATCTTCGCGGATTCGTTTCTCTTCCTCCCAAGACCTCTCATTTGGCGCCGACTTTTTGCGCCGCCTGCTGGGCCATCTGCAAATGTTGCTGGAGAGTTGGCAGCGTCTTGCCGGCGAAGGCTTTGATTTCCGGATCGTTGCCTTCCCTGGCTTGCGTGTCAAAGTCCTTCACGTCGGTCTCATGGTCTTTCAACATCGCGGACATGTACTCTTTGTCGAATTCAGCTCCGGACATTTTTGATAGCTTGTCCATCTCAGACTTCTGCTCCGAGTTCAGTTCGGTTGGAAGTTGAATGCCTTTCTGGCCGGCAATGGATTTCAACTCAGAGTTCGCCCGACTGTGATCGGCAACCATGCGGGCCCCGAACTCGCGCACCGAAACATCGCCCGCCCGTTGGGTCGCCAGCCGGCCGAGTTCGACTTCGGCCATCCCTCCCTGGGCGGCGTTGGTCGCGAATTTGTTGCTGTCTTTCGCCGACGAACAAGCCAGAATTAACAGAGGCGTCGCCACAAATATCGGCGCCGCGAAATCAAGAATCTTTCGCCACATGAATCCTTCCTTTCCTCAGGGGAATAACGTCGAGGGCTTGTTCCGCTTTGGTACTCGTGGACAACTGAAATCGTTAGCTAATCGAACGCAAACACACGACCCGACAGCGCGGGATTAATTGACAAGCAACGCGAGTGCCTTTGATGTTTGGTCGCTTGTCTGCCTGCCAACGATATGACGTTAGCCCAATCTCTGAATTATCTATCCGGACCTTAATGGCCGCCTTTGCGGCCGCCCTTTCTCATCGGTTCGTGATTTTCACTACGGCCGTAGCCTCCGCCGCCGGGCTTCTCACCGCCATGGTGGACGGCGTTAACGGTCGCCCAGGCGCGACGCTCAGCTTCATCTTCCGACACGCCACGCTCCTCGTATCCTTCTTCGATGTGACGCGCCTGCCGTTTTTCTTTGTCCGTGTATTTGTCCTTGTCACCTCTTGGCATTTTCATTCCTCCTTCATCTCAGCTTGTTCGATTTGAGATCGACGGTAAGCCGTAAAACCAAACCAGGTGCCGTAAAAGATCGCGAGCGCCACACTCGCGCACGTCAACGAAGTCGCGACCGATTGCGTCGCCTTGTGCATGACTACATAGACGTCACCGCAAATTCCCAAAGGCAGGGTGATCATCGCGAACATCAGAAAGGTGCTGGCCACTTGATGCACTCGCTTGGTGTCCTCGCCACGTTCGGCGATTCGGTGATAAGCCGCCGGGGTCATCAGCAAAATCATCGTTACGGCAATCAGTGCCAGACTGCCGATGTGAATAAACTTCGAAACATTCGGCAACTTGTCGAATCCATCCATGAACATCGTGATGAGCTGAAACCCGAGCAAGGCCTGCGCGCCCGGCAAAACTACCCGTGCTTCGGTCAGCGCCTGATCGATCTTCGTCTTCAGTGGCGTGTGCTGCACCTGCTGTCCCTTCTTGCGCCGGTCTTGGCGCGATCGTGAGAGCCAACCCAATCCGTACCAGAAGACCATGCAAGTGAGGGCGACACTTGCTCCGCCTATCAAACCTGCGGCCGTCCCCAGAACTCTTCCCAGCGAAATATAAAAATCGAGAGCGAACGCCACCAGAAAAGGAATCAGCGCCACGTCCATCATCGTGGTCGCAAACTGATGGACGTCTTCGGCATCACTGCCGGCGCGGACAATGCGATGGTATGAACCGGGCGCCATGATGAGGGTAATGGCGACCAGGAGGATCATCAGTCCGAACATTTTCAAATACTGTGACGACTTGGGAAGTTGTTCAAAGGCGGGCTCAAACGCCGAACGAAATTGGAACCCCAACAAAATCTGCGTTCCCAGCACCAGCATGCGACTCTCATCGAGGGCAATCTTTATCTTGTCTTTCAGTTCAGCCATGACCGTTCGCAGGAAGAATCGGCGATTCTCGTGCCAGCGCTGGCGGTGGCGCAGACTTTGCTTCGAGGAAAGGTGAAGTTGTTTTCGCGCCGCTGTCGTCGTCAATGCGGTGCAGATTCATACGACGGGCAGAGTTTTTACGGCTGAAAATCGTACGCGATCATCCATTTAGATTTCCGCAAGCAGACTTATGAACAGACTCAGACCCGAAACGGTAAATTTGTCTAAACCTTGGCGATTGTGTCGCGTCTTAATCATGAGTACGGAAAGGGACGGAAGGGGAGTGTGGGCGGCACTAGAGTCGCGTCAACACGATCCCGACAGCAAGGGAAAAAGGCAGGGCGTGATTCACTCAGGGGAGAATCGCGTCCTGCTTTTATTTTCAGGCTTCCGTTCAGCCCCGACAAAACCAAGCGTTTCGCCGCCAGCGGAGAGGCGGCATTTGTGATCCATCGAAGCTGAAGGAGACCAAACATGAAGTGTCGAGACATCATGACGGAAAATCCGATCTGTTGTGCGGCCTACGATAGTGTCGGCCAGGCCGCGCGGGTAATGCGGCGGGAACGTGTCGGCTCGATTCCGGTCGTCACGGATGATCTCAAAAGAGAATTGATCGGCGTGATTACGGACCGTGATCTTGCTTATAAGGTTGTCGGAGAGTCGCGCGACGCGATTCGCACTCAAGTCTACGACGTGATGACCGCCGCGGCCGTCGCCTGTCGCGATGACGATGATGTAATCGTCGCTTTCCGGGCGATGGAAGAACACCAGCTCAGCATCCTTCCAGTGATGGATTACAGCGGCCGGCTGGTCGGAGTGATTTCCGAAGGCGATATCGCCGTGCAAGTTCCACCGGCGATGCAACTCGTCCGCGACCTGGGACAGGCCGCGTAGCGAGTCAGTATCTTTTCATTGAATGCCGTGATTGGATCAATGCGTCAGGTTTGAGACCTGCGGCGGAGAAACAGTGCGGCCGGTTTGATTAAGGTACGCGCGGACTTTGGGCGGCACGTGGCGTCGCAGCAATGCCTGACGCGCCTGCCACTGTTCCGCCGGAGACATTTCGACGAGAAAACGAATTTCCTTCGCCTCGATCAAAGCGATCGGTACGCCATCGCGATAGAGAACGCGGTTCGATGCCGACGGCGAGAGCCTGCCCGTCGACACCACAATGCCGAGCAGGTTGAGTGGATCCGCAGCGCTCACGGAAACCATCGAGCCATCGGCCGGAGCACGACGAATCGATCTGAGTAGCTGGACAGCTTCGGGTGTGGCGAACTGTTCGCCGGAGAAACCGCCAAGGAAACGGCCGCCGCGTATTTCGCCGCGAGCCTCGAGACGGCGAAGCACTCGCAGCAGATCACGCCAGGGCACGCTGATCGATTCGCGATCCAGAATCTTTCTGAAAACCACGCCATAGCGTTGCAGTAATTTGAGCGCGATCGCTTCGAGCTTTTCGCGATCAGGCTCGCTACGCCCTTCTGATTGTGTGCCGGCTACCGGCGCACTCAATCGCACCCAGCGTCCAGCTTCATCCATGCTGTACACCGCTTTGTTTCTGCGGCGACGTTTCGCGACGGCACGGCTTGTAGTCTTACTTAACGGAGTTAACAGCGCGCGCAAACCTGTGAAGCTGTCCGCGGTAACCATCCCGCGAAATACCAGTTCACCCAGGGCCTCTTCAACCATGCTGGCCAACAAATCAGTGCCGGAAACTATGTCGACGAAGAACGAGGCGCCGTGTTCTTTGAGATATTCGTAGACAGTCTGGGTATTGGTGCTGAGCTGCGCTTCGTTCTCGCGCGGCGGAAACGCAGCCCTCCACGTGCGCACATTCTTACGATTCAACAAGACCATCGGTGTGCTGCGGACTGGCGATGAGGTACTGACCTTGTCCGGCGACAAGCGCGGCGGCGATAGGCGCAGCCAGGTCAATCTTCCTGAAACACAAAGCGCATCGAGCCACGCCGGATCGTAGTCAGCAATGCGGGCCGGCAGAATCTCTGATTCCCACGATCCCGCCGGAGCCTCAAAGCCTTCGAGTTGATCGAGGACAGCGGCCACGCTGCTGGCGCCTTCAACTTTGTGCTCAGGCGCGACTTTCTGCCAGACAAATAAGAAACGCATGAAGTCCGCAGCTGAAACCGGCTCGACCTCTTTGCGCAGCCGGTTCAAGGTGTATCGATGAATCCGCGCCAGCAAGCGCCGCGAACACCACTCTGGGAGCGCCCGCACCTCTGCGGGCGGTCCACCGGCATCCCTGCCGGTGCTTTGCGCGGGCGTGAACTGTCCCTGCATCGCAAATCCTTCACCTTCGAGTTTCGCCAGCGCAATCTGAATCCGTCCAGCCGGCAACGCGAACGACTTCGGCAGTTCATCGACGGTGACCGGACCAAGGCCGTCAAGTCTCCCGCGCATGATCTCAACCAGCGCCTCGTCGAAATTCCATGACTCACTTGCGTAAGGAGCAGGTGGTTCAATTTGCGGCGTGAGTGATGCATGCGGATGAATCGCGTTCAATTGATTCAAACGTTCCGCGGCCACCCAGAATGTGCCGGCAGGCGCGACCCGGTCGATTGATTCTTCGCCGAACGACCCTGATTCGGTCGCTGCCGCTCTCGGTTCTGACACGAACAGAGTTGCTCGGCGTTCATCGACTAGTTGCTCGAATAACTTTTGCCAGCCGCTGCGCTCGCCTTCCGCCAGCGTTATGAACCCAAGTTGCATCAACGCATCGTGCAACTCATCATGATTCTCGGCTTGCGGCCAGGCTTCTTCGCGCACGCGATCGATGGCCGCTTGATCGAGTTTGCCCAAATCCGCCGCGGTTTCGGCATCGAGAAAACGCCGATTCATCGCCGCCAACGTGCGCCGCTCTTCGGCCGGCGCATCGTCCAGAAATGCGTAGGGCTTGGCCGTAAGAATTTCCTGCGCGAGTGGCGACGGCTCATTCATCTCACGCGCGATCAAGTTTCGCTCGCCACGCTCAATTGACCGCAGCAATTCTTCCAACCCGCGGAGATCCATCGCCTCTTCCAGACAATCGCGAACGGTTTGCTCGACGAGCGGATGTGCCGGCACTTCGAGTGGCCCAGTCAGGTTCTCGGCGCACGCCAGCTGATCGGGAAAGACCAACGCGAGCAAATCCTCGGCAGCCATCCGTTGCAGTTGTGGCGCGACTTTGCCGCCGCTGCGCCAGCGGGGAATCGCCAAAGCCCGGGTCGCATTCCAGCGCCAGCGAATATTGAACATCGGCGCATTCAAAAGCGCCTGCGTCAAGACATCGCAGACAGATTTCGAATTCAGATAATTGAAAATCGTGTCGAGCGGGAAGCTGTGCGTCGGCCCCAGCGATAACACGATCGAGTCTTCAGTCGCCGCGGCCTGCAATTCAAAATTGAAGGCGCGACAGAAACGCTTGCGCAGCGCTAATCCCCACGCGCGATTCAAACGGCTGCCAAACGGCGCATGAATAACGACGTGAGTGCTGCCGTTCTCGTCAAAGAAGCGCTCGGCGACGATATTCTCCTGGGTCGGCATTACGCCCAGAGCAATCTTTGTCAGAGCCAGATACTCGACGATTTGCCGGGCCGCGGGTTGCGACAGGCCGACCTCGTTGACGAGCCAATTCATCGCAGATCCATTACCGGAAAGAGAGACGCTTTCGCCGGCGGTGTCAGAACCGAGAGCGTTAGCGACCGGATCGAGGCTGTCCGTGGCGGAATCACTTGATCCCGTCGCTAACGCTCCGGGTACTGACCCGACACTTTCTTCATCGAGTCGCTGTGCGATTTCACTTCGCAGTCTCGAAACCGAGACGGACAGTTCTGCTGATCTGCCGGGCGCCTCACCCAACCAGAATGGAATCGACGGCGGCTGCCCGTGCGCGTCGAGCACACGCACTTCGCCCGCGCCGACGCGCTTAATCTCGTATGAGGTGTTGCCGAGCTGAAAAATGTCGCCCGCGAGACTCTCGATCGCAAAGTCTTCGTTCAGCGTGCCGACGAATGTCTCCGAGGGTTCGAGAATCACGCGATAGTCCCCGGTGTCCGGGATCGCGCCGCCGTTCGTAATCGCCGACAGACGCGCCCCGCGTCGTCCGCGAATGCGTTGATTCACAGCATCATGATGCAGATATGTTCCGCGGCGCCCACGTCTGGTGGTGAATCCGTCGGACAACATGCGCACGACTTCGTCGAATTTTTCGCGCTTGAGATCCCGGAACGGATAAGCCCGTCGCACCATTTCAAATAACGCATCGTCGCTCCACTCTTCCGGCGCGACCGCGGCGACGATTTGCTGCGCAAGAATGTCTATCGGCTGTTCGGGAATGGTCAGCTGATCGAGCTCGCCGCGACGCACTGCATCAATCAGCGCCGCGCATTCGATCAGTTCATCACGCGACAGCGGGATGATGCGACCTTTCGGAAAGCCGCTGACGGTGTGATTTGAACGGCCAATGCGCTGCAAGAGAGTCGAGATCGCCCGCGTCGATCCAATCTGGATCACCAGATCAACCGCGCCGATATCGATGCCGAGTTCGAGCGAAGCCGTCGCCACCAGCGCGCTCAATTCACCCGATTTCAAACGCTGCTCGGCCGACAATCTGATTTCGCGCGCCAGGCTTCCGTGGTGGGCCGTGACGTTGTCGTCACCCACGCGTTCGCCGAGATGTCGCGCGACGCGTTCCGCCATGCGGCGCGTGTTGACGAACACAAGCGTCGTTTTGTGCTGGCGAATCAGCGTTGTGATGCGGTCGTAAATTTCTTCCCAGACCTCGTTGGACATCAGCGATTCAAGCGGGGAACTGGGAATTTCGAGAGCGAGATCGAGTTTCCGCTTGTGGCCGCTGTCGATAATGGTGCAGCGCGGAGCGCCACTGGCATCGATGTTCGCGGTGCCAACCAGGAACCGCGCGACTTCTTCAATCGGCTTCTGCGTCGCTGACAAGCCAACGCGCACGAGTTCTGGAATCCGGACTTTGGAATCCTGCGTCTCGGCTTTTGCCTGTGCGGCCACCAGCGCTTCGAGTCTTTCAATCGACACAGAGAGATGCGACCCGCGCTTGTCGTCAACCATCGCGTGGATTTCGTCGACGATCAGCGTCCGCACCGTGCTCAACATTTTTCGACCGCCGTCGCTTGTCAGCAGGATGTAGAGCGACTCGGGCGTGGTGACGATGATGTGCGGCGGCTTCTTCGTCATGGCCGCACGATCCTTCGCGGGAGTATCGCCGGTGCGCACCAGCGTGCGAATCTCGACGTTCGTTACGCCCGAAGCTTCGAGGTTCTGTTGAATGCCTTTGAGCGGCGCCTCGAGATTGATCTTGATGTCGTTGCTGAGAGCCTTGAGCGGCGAGACGTACACCACATGCGTTTCATTACCCAGTTCGCCGCGCGTCGCCTTCCAAACCAGATCGTCGATCGCGGAAAGAAACGCTGCGAGCGTCTTACCCGATCCAGTGGGCGCAGCTATCAACGTGTGCTGGCCTGATTTGATGGCGGGCCATGCTTGCGCCTGCGGTTCAGTCGGAGCAGGGAACTGCTTCAGGAACCAGTCGCGGACAGCCGGATGAAATGATTCAAGTGCTTTCATGGGTCTCGCAGTGTATCACGAATGAAACGCCGTGTTAACAAGGGGAGTCGGGCGTTGGCGCGAACAACTGTCGGTCTGGTGAGGTATTATTGCCTAAGCCAATGGCAAAAGCACATCGCGACTATCATCCGGCGAAACATACGGCGGCGCCTCGCGCACGTGGCGTGAAGGCTGTCGACATTCCGAAAAATGCCGAGCAGCTTGAACTGCGTCTGGCCGGCCGCGAGGTGAAGCTGACGAATTTGCAGAAGCTCTTCTGGCCGGAACTGAAAATCACCAAGCGCGATCTGATTCAGTACTACGCAGACGTGTCTCCGGTGCTGCTGCCGCATCTCAAAGACCGCGCCATGGTGATGAAGCGTTATCCCAACGGCGCGGCCGGCGAATTCTTTTTTATGAAGCGAGCCCCGTCGCCGCGGCCGGCGTGGATTGAGCTGTGTTCGATTGAGCACGGCTCGGGCAACATCATCGACTTTCCGATCATTCAGGATTTGCCGGCGTTGCTCTGGGTCATCAATCTCGGCTGCATCGATCTTAATCAATGGTACGCGCGCTGTGACGATGTCGATCGGCCCGACTATCTGCATTTCGATCTTGACCCGGTGCCGGGAGCGACGTGGGAGAATGTTTTGGCAACTGCGCTCGTCGTGCGAGATGCATTAGCGTCTCTAGGGATGACGTCATATCCCAAGACGACCGGGTCTAAAGGGATTCACATCTATGTGCCCATCGTGCGCGGGCCCACGCAGAAGCAGGTGTGGACCATCGCCAAGGAAATCGCGCACGTGCTCGCGTCGGCGAATCCCGAGTTGATAACGGCGATCTACAAAGTTGCCAAGCGCCCGAGGGGCCGCGTGCTGGTCGATTACAATCAGAACGCCTGGGGACGAACGCTGGCGTCGATCTATTCGGTCAGGCCCACGCCGAGGGCGTGCGTGTCGACGCCGGTGACCTGGAAAGAGATCGAAAAGGGAGTGAGGATCGATGACTTCCGGCTCGATAACGTGCGCAAGCGGATTACGAAGCTCGGCGATCTCTGGAAGCCGCTGCTGGATAAGAAGAAGCGATTTGATTTGACGCCTTATTTGAAGTGAAATTAATTAACCACAGAGGACACAGAGGAAAACTTTTGAAAGGAAACGGCGTTCCGCTAATCGCGGGATATCTCTTGATTTGTTGATGTTGCCTCCTTGTTCTTCTCTGTGTCCTCTGTGGTGAAACATTCCCATGACTCTGCCACTCAAACAACCGTACCTGCCGATGGAAGCGAAGTCAGTCGAGAAGCTTCCGTCCGGCGACAATTGGCAATACGAACCTAAGTGGGACGGCTTTCGCTGCCTGGCCTTTCGCGACGGCGATCAAGTCGATCTGCAATCGAAGAGCGGTCAGCCGCTGGCGCGTTATTTTCCGGAAGTTGTTGACGCGGTCCTGAAGCTGAAAGCGAAACAATTTGTGATCGACGGCGAGATTGTCGTGCCGGTGAACGGGAAATTCTCGTTCGATGATCTGTTGATGCGAATTCATCCGGCTGCCAGCCGGATCAAGAAGTTGGCCCAGGAGACTCCTGCCAAACTCATCGTTTTCGATCAGTTGGTGGATGAACGCGGGAAGCCGCTCGTCGATCTGAAGCTGGAACAAAGGCGCAAGAAGCTGGATGCATTCGCCAAAAAAGTCTTCCCGAAAAATAATTCAATTGAACTGTCGCCCTACACTGACGATTTGAAAATCGCGAAGGACTGGCTCGCCGGCGCGGGAGTCGATCTTGACGGCGTGATCGCAAAACGCATCGACATGCCCTATCAAAGCGGCAATCGTCATGGCATGGTTAAAGTGAAGCGCTTGCGGACCGCCGACTGTGTCGTGGGTGGATTTCGCTACGCCTCAGAGGGCAAACTGATCGGCTCGATGCTGCTCGGCTTGTACGACGACGAAGGATTGCTGCATCACGTCGGCTTTACT
>Ga0207686_10000529_pt1 | contig 24696 bp, 28 predicted proteins | sample KBSM24metaG_FD_184396 | JGI IMG/M metagenome (GOLD analysis project Ga0207686, IMG submission 184396) | Miscanthus rhizosphere microbial communities from Kellogg Biological Station, Michigan, USA - KBS M2-4 metaG (SPAdes) (version 2) | ecosystem: Host-associated > Plants > Roots > Rhizosphere >...
GCCGACGTTGGCGCGCGTAATCGCATACTGTAGCAGCGTGCCATCATTCAGCACACCGCAGTTGCCGCAGGTGTTAACGGTGCCATATATGGCGTCGATCACCTCAACCACGACATCAGTTGTCGCCTCGTCGCCAAAGCTCACAACGCCAACCGGATAGATCGCGATGCCCTTTGCGTCAACCGAGTCCTTCAGCGGGTCGTCGCTATCCATGGCCATGCGTGTGCCCAGGTCGACCGTGCCTTCGAACTTCATGCTGCTGTAAATCAGCATGTAGCTTTCCCAGCCGCGATAGAAATCTGACAGATCGGCGCATCGGCCGTGCACTTCGTACAGATTGAAGCTGCACAGCGGCGCTGTTAAGACACGCGGGATGCCGCCCCAGCTTTCCAGAAAGACGAGTGACACGGTTGGCAGATCGGGCGCGCTCAGCGTGCGACTGACGAGCCGATACTTATCCGGCCGCCGGGGATCCGGCACATAGATCGGGTCGATCGATCCGTTCGTCGGTAGCGCCGCGCCATCGATGAAGTTGTACTCTGTGTTGATCCCAAAGAAGTAGCGCGGCCCGCCTGGGCCCGCCGGCTGATAGAATGAGCGCGTGCCAAGCTGCTTGATCAGTTCGCTGTCGTCTAAGACGGTGCCTGCTGCCATGGTGATTCTCCTTTAGCCCGCGTAGATGCCGCGAGTCAGTTGCTGCCGGGTCATGTACCGATAGGCGTATATCTGCCCGCGTCGACTGCCTAGCGGGTTTGTGAGGTCATTCGGCGCGCTATACAGTTGATCCGTTGCGCCGGTGCGGCTGATGTCCCACTGCCATTCTGAGAGCTCCTTGTTAGCCGATGTGCAAGCGCATATCGGCCGCGCAAGCTCTGCCGCGGCTAGTCGAGCAACGACAACCGCTTCATTGTGTTGCATCTCGATCCCGTCGAGCGGCAGCCCGGCTTGATAGCGGATCGTCACACTATCCGGCGGCCGGCACCTCGACCAATTGCAAACTGACATCCATGTGCCGCTCGTCGCATCATAGGCCGCCTGCCCAAACGCAACGATCCCGGCCCCGGCGTCGCGAATGGTTGCGCGACAGAGGGCTGTAGCCGTCGCCGCCGGATCGCTGTTGTTGTTCGGTGCCGGGCTGCAGCAGTTGCCCCAGGCCGGCCATGGCTGCGTTTCCCATGTCAGCAGGGCCATGCATGTATCGGTCGTCGTGCCGGTCGGATCGCAGTGCCGCTGGAATATCTCGATCGTTGGCGCGCACACCGTCGCCGCTGGGGCAATCGCGTTGCCCGGGTCGAGGGGCCCAGACGCCGCACCCTGATACCTGATAGGTCGTACCAGAGTCCATGTATCGAATACCACCGTTGCGGTTGTGCCGACGATGGAAACGGATCGCGGCTGCACCTCGGGCGGCGTAACGGGCCCGCAGTCGGCTGCGATGAACCGCGCGATCACCTCGTCGACCGTCGTACCGGTTGGCACGGTTGCGATGGCCGTTGCGGTTTCAAACAGGTTGTCGCCGTCTTCATCGCTATACACAAGGGCCTGCACATCCGGCGTGCTGTCGAGCGGCACCCCCAGACATCTGATCTCGCCTTCAGGTAGCGCAACCGTCAACCATTGGCCATCGGCCCCGATGTCAGCCAGGCGCATGAACCGGGTATCACCCAGTCGAGGGTATTGCAGTGTCGCCGATCGGTAGGCTGGGGCCGGGTTGATCAACGTGTACTGTCGCATGAGATCTTCGGCCCGCCGGATCGCCGTTCGCACGTTCGCTCGACCGGCGCGATCGGCAAACTGCCAATCGTATTCATTCATGATCGTCGAGCATTGCGCGTTGAGTGGGATCAGGCTGTTGACCAACTGATAGCTGTGCCATGGGTTGAAGCCCATAAGCGCAAGCCAGCGGTTTAACGAAAGTCCAGACATGCGGTTATCCTATCGCTGGCAGCGCGTGTAGCGCTTGCCGACTCTTGGCATCGTTCGTCGTTACGTTATAAGTTGCCCAGGCGGCCCGCACGGCCGCCAGCGTCGCGACGTTGGCCGTACCGTAAACAGTGCCGAACTTCGTTCGTGTGTCGTATGTGTTCCGGTCACAGACCGAGCCGCCCGAATCGTCGCCGCTGCCGCCCCAGTCAAAGAGCACCCCACGCCGTACGATGATCTGATTATCCACCAGCGTAATGGTGCCGCACTTGTTTGCCGTATCGCCGCGCAGCACCCGCGCTGCGAAATTGGCCCCGGCGATCAGTTTGTTATGATGCGCGTTGGCGCCCGTCGCCGCCTTGAAGTACAGTGCCGCGTTGGCCGCAACCGTCGCGCCGCCGACAAACGTGTTGTACCGCACGATCGCCCCAGCGCATTCCTTGATCACGCATGCGTAATCGTAGGCCGCCGGCACTAAGCACGAGTCGATCACAAAGTTAGAGCAGCCTGCCCCTACTAACAGCGCATGGCCCACCAGCGCAACGTTGCGCACGATCGTGCAGTTTGTCATGCTGCCGGTCGTCGCGTTGCCCGCAGTCCCGTCAACCCCGAGCGTTACCGTCCCGACCGCTACCGCGTTACTGATTAGACAGTTGGCGATTGTGATCGCCGCGCCGTTGGCGTCGATCGCGTTGCTCGATCCGCCCGCGATAATGCCGCCGGTTATGGAGATCGTTCCAGCGCTGATCGTTCTGATGCCCTTCACTGCGCCGCTGATCGTGCATCCGTTAAAGGTGCCGCCGGCCCCTGCGTTTTGCAGCAGCACCCCGCCTGCCAGTGTGCAAGTTGTGAAGACTGGACTGATCGTGCCGGTGCCGGTTGGCGCGAAATAGGTGCCGCCGTTATAGCTGCCGCTGGGGCTCGTCGTCGTTGTGCAGTTGAGAAAGACAACCGAGCTTGCCACGATCCCGGCCGCGCCAACGTGCGCGATGCCGCCGATCGCGCTGGCGTTTGCGCTGGCGTCGATCAGACAACCATCAAACGTCAGATTCGTACAGTTTGCGTTGAATCGTAGCGCGTAGCTCGACCCTGAGCGCATGCCAAACGTCAGGTTTTTAAAATACAGATGCGCCGATGCGCCGCCACTGAAGATCGTATTCGACGCGCCCGAGGCCCCGACGATGATCACGTTGGCCGCGATCCCGTTCAGGCTCTGAATCGTGATGTCGCTGGCGACACTCTTTGCAATCGTCCATGCGCCGCTGGCGCTTGTGTTCTCTGTATAGGTGCCGTCGCTGGCGTTGATCGTATCCCCAGCCACCGCGACGCTGATCGCCTTCGTAAAGGTTGCCCACGGCAGCGCCTGACTGCCAGTGCCGGTCGTATCGTTGCCGGTTGTCGCGATGTAGTAGATCGTCATGCGATGGCCCGTATCACTAGCGTAATCACCCGCGCGCCGCCCTGACTGACTGGGGCCCCAGACGTGCCGCTGCGCAGTTTGAGATAGCGCATGCCAATGAAGTCAGCAGGCGACAGTACAATATTGTGGGCCTGCACCGCGACGATCGTATACTCGACGCCGAACGCATCATACAGATCCTGATACGTGATCCCATCCGCGCTCGTCTGGAGCGTAATGCTTGCGGCCGTCCATGTCGCCGGCATCTGCAATCGGATCAGCCCGGCCCCGGCCAGGTCGACTGCGCCGCTCAGGCTTGCGCCGTTGGCAACCGTAACGGTTGTCGTGCTGATCGTTGCTGCCGCTGGGGCCGGCGGAGCTGTGTTGCCTGCCCCGTACGGTTGACCATCGGTGCCGACGAGATAGACCGGTTGCGCCGGGCCGCCCTGCTGAATGATGCTTGTCATGTCGACCATCCTATTGTGCCGAAGTAGCCCGCAAACGGCGCGCTTGTGTCACGAAAGAGCATGCCCAGTTTGCCCGGCACCGCACGTGTATGGATCAGCGGTATGTCGACCGGCGCAGCGTCGAAGGCCAGCAGCGGATCATGCGCCTCGTCGAGCCCGTTAAAGAGCTGCACATACACATCCTGATCGACCGTCGTAATATAGCTGACGATCAGCCGATCGGTTGCCGTGTCATAGTCGATATCGCCGGTTGGCGCGTAGCTGTGCGCCCCGAGCGCGCTGTAGACGTCGACGATCGTTACCACATCGCCCGGCGTAATCTGCGCATAGCTCCATGTGTCGCCGTCGGCGTTGCTTTTCCATGTGGCGATGCCCAAATAGATGTTGCCCGAGCTGTCCTGCCTGGGCTTCGACAGCAGTTCGCCTTTTGAGATGTATCCGGTATCAGTCCCAGCCCTCGACAGGTTGCTGATCGTGATCGCTGCTGTTAGTGCCGTCCAATTATTACTACCAGCGGCCCATGTTGCCCGCCGCTCTTGCCATGCCCCAGCCATGCCCACCCCCGACAAGGTGCCGTTATGATATCCCAGAAACAGATCGCTGTTGGCCAGTCGGATCAGCGCTGGGTGTGGTATGCCGTTCGTAACGCTTGCCACCAGCGCGGTATAGCTGGCACTGCCGGGCGCGTTGCCGATCGTCGTAACGCTTGCGATCCCGATATGTGTCCAGTTGAGCGCTACGCCGTCGGCTGCCGTGTTTGTCAGCGTTCGCATCACCGCACGGATCTCGTTGCCCACGCCGCCAACGCCGGTATTCCGCGCGGCCCAGGCCAGCACGACCGCGCCATGGGCCCCGTAGGCCGCATCATTCAACCACAGGATGCACGGATGCTCATAGACCATGGTGCCGGTCGTTTGTGCGTCGATCACCGCATAGCCCGCGTTGAGCGCCGTCCATGTCGTAATGTTGTTGCTGCCGTCGCGCGTTGGCCGATAGCGCCGGTAGAGTATGCCATCGGTCGCAGCCTGGGCATTCCAGATCACCTCGAGTGTATCATCCAAACTGTTGTAGGCTGCCGCCCCGCGCGTGATGAAGCCGATCGCCGGGCCATCGGCCCAGGTCGAGCCGAGATCGTTTGAATACGTGATCGCATGGCTGCCGCCGCTGTTTTCGCTGATCGTAATCAGCTTGCCGTATTGGTCGACCGTCAACGGGCCGAAGGGCCCAGCCTGGGCCCAGCTATAGCCATCCGGCCCCATGTCGTTGGTGTATGGCGTATTCTGCACAGCGAATGCCGGGCCGCTCAGATTCGGATCAGGGTTAAGGCTGCCCGAGATTACATAGACTGGGATCGCAGGCCCGCCCTCGACCACTGCGCCGACTGCCGCCGCTGCCACACGCATGGGGCTGCCGCCCTGCACAGGCCCAGACGTGACCACATAGACTGGCTGCGCCGCGCCGCCGTTCGTCGGTTGCCCGCTGACGACGACAACCGGCAACGCTGCGCCGCCCTGCTGAATAGCGGTCGAGCTGATCGCCATGGGTTGTGCGCTACCCCCGTCACTCACTTGTCGTTGCCCTCACTGCCAATGCGACAGCCCCCGCGATAGCTAGCCAATAGACGAGCCCCATGATGTCGAGGCTGATCAGCAGCCCGGCCGGCAGACTGATCCAGAATGACCAACAGATCGGACATGTTACGCCTTCAGCTACCCAGCCTGGGCCCCGAGCCATCGCGCTACCGCGCATGCGCGCGAATAGGTCGAAGGGCCCTGACTCCCAGGCCAGATCAGTCGCGACGCGGTAGACTGCCAGCGCCGCAAGCAGCGGCATGATCAGCATCAGCGCCATGCGATCACCGCTTCGACGATCTGACGCCGGTCGTTGTCAGTCAACCACCATCCGACTGGGATCGCCACGTTGCGCGACGCGAAATGATCGACGCCGGGCAGCGGGCCATTCGGATAGCTGAAGCCGTCATGCGTATCGTTCCGCGCGTGCACTGGGCTGCAGGCGATCCCCTTGTCTGCCATGTAGTTAATGAACCCAGGCCGATCCTCGACGAGTACCGTATACAGCCACCATGCCGAATCGAGATCAAACGTCGCCGGTTGGTCGAGGTAGCGCGCGTAGGATGCCGCATTCGCCCGATGTCGACCGATCCGGTCTGACACGCTGCCGATATTGGCCAGCCCGATCGCTGCCGCGATGTCGTTCATATGATACTTATAGCCGACTTCGGTGATGTTTTGTTCGCACCGGAAGTCAGCCTTCGATCGCCGGTCGAGCCCGTACCACCTGAGCAGCCTTGCGCGCTCGACCTGATGCGCCGGGCAGTGCAGCGCCCCGCCATCGCCGCAAGTTAGGAACTTGATCGCCTGAAAGCTGTAGCACGCATAGTCGCCGCTGGGCGATGTCATATGATGCGCCGCATCCTGAATCACCGGCAAGTCGTATTCGCGCAACCGGTCGTAATCGCACAGCGCCCCGCCCCAGTCGACTGCCATGATCGCCTTCGTTCGTTTGGTGATCCTTCTAGCAACGTCGAGCGGATTGATCAGTCCCGTTTGCGGGTCGACATCGGCCCAGACCGGCCGGGCGCCGCGGTTGACGATCGGGCTATTCGTTGCCGTGCAGGTTACTGGCGTCGTGATCACCTCGTCGCCATTTCCTACGCCGATCAGGTGCAAGGCCAGATCGATCGCTGATGTGCAGCTGTTGGTTGTAATCGGCGCGTACGCTGTATTGAACAACGTTTGGAGCGCCGCTTCGAATCGCTCGACCTGATCGCCCTGCCCGATATACCCAGACTGAAGCACCCGAGCAACGATCGCTGGGGCTTCAGGGCTCATGGCAACTTTAAACAGCGGTATCATTCCAGCATGCCCCCTGCAAACAGTTGCGCGCCATCCTTCGAATAGCCGTCGCGCTCAGCGTACGCCAGCGCGTTATGCTTGTGCAGCCTGCGCCATCCTGCCACCACACCGCCAAACGGGATCAGCCGCATGTCGTGCACTCGGCTGGCATTCCAGAGAAAGGCGTTATCATGGCTTGCGATGGTCGTTTCGTCCCAGCCGATCTGCTCTTTCGTGATGCACTCGATCCGATGCGCAAAGTTGCCGGTTGTCAACTGACGCGGGTCGAGCTTGCACGGCGTCGCCTTGCGGGTCGGATCGCTCTCGTCGAAGGCCATCCATGCGCCGCGCATCCAATGTTGCTCCGGGTAGTGATCGAACCATGCCCTAACCGTCGGCAGCCACTGCGGATGAAACAAGTCATCATCGCAGAGGTATGTTACGACATCACACTGTACCAGACTCAGCGCCCGATTGATCAGCCATCCGACTCGGGCTGCCTTCAGCCGCTCAGCAACTGTTATCTTTTCAGCCCTTGCAAAGTATGCATCTTTGCGGCAGCCCCTGACGAGCTCGATCACGTCGAAGTCTGATCCATCGTCAGTCACGATCAGTTGATCGGCGTCGAGGCAGGTCGACAGCGCCTCGCAGAGCATGCGCGGGCGATTGTAGCTCAGCAGGATGGTAGCGACAGTCGTCATTTTCGATGCACCAATACCGCATGCTTATCCATGGCGTAGGCGATGGTGAACCCGGCGCCCAAACACGCCTTGATCGACGGCGTGTTATCCGCTAGGATCTCGGCATACACATCCTGATCGGTCGAAGCTGCCAGATAGCGGTAGATATCAGTCCCATAGCCCTGCCCCTGATACCTGGGCAGCACCGCCAGGCTTGCCCACCATTGCCGCGCGTCGAGCCTGAGCAGTCCATAGCCGACATCGGTTGTCGCGACTGACGCGATCCAGATCCGCATGGTTTCTTCGGTCGAGAATCGGGCCCACCATGCCTGCTGCTGATCATAGGTGATCTCGCGTGTATCGCGGGTCATCCACTGTCGACCGCTGTTGCGGATCACCCGAACCACTTCAGCATCCCATTCGGTTGTTGCTTGTCTCATGGTCATCATGCCGCTGCCTGCATCATTCTCAGCGGCGCGTATGCCGTGGCGATCCGCTCCTGTGCTATGGCGAAGTACCCCGCGTCCATCTCAATGCCGATGAACTTGCGCCCAAGGTTGCCGCAGGCGTGCCCCGTCGTGCCGCTGCCCATCGTGAAATCGAGCACCGTGTCACCCGCGTTGGTGTACGTCTTGACAAGGTATTCAAGCAGGGCAAGCGGCTTCTGGGTGGGATGGAGTCGCTTGCCCTTCACTCGCTGTATGTTTATATGAGCAGTTGGGTAGCGTATGCCCCTATTTATCGTTATATTCGCCTTTGTCGCGCCGCCGCTTGTGCTGGCGCGTAGCAGTGACGGCGCGACACTTCTGCGATTCGTATACGGCGATCCATGAGACATCTGCGGGTTATATGTACCATCGCCGTCACTGAAAATAATGATGTTCTCATGTTGTTTTAACGGTTCGTGCTTGCATCGTACAAAATTCTGAGAATACCCCTTATTCCATATCCACTCATGCCGAAAACACTTTGGATTACTCATGACAAGCGCGCTTGTAAACGGCTGCGAGCCAAACAGCACGCACGCCCCGCGCGGCTTCAACACCCGCTTGATACCAGCCCACATCGGCGCGAACGGTATCACGCTATCCCACTTGCACGCCGTCGTACCATAGGGCGGATCGCAGATCACCGCATCTACGCTCTGCGGCGCAAGTGTCGACAGCACGTCCAGGCAGTCAGCGTTGTATAGTTGATACTCCATCATGCACACGCAATCACATCGTCGTACCAGGCCACACCAGAAGGCCACAGCGCGACAGTAGATACAATCCAGTCGTAATCCCCGGCATAGCGGCATGCCCACGTCCCGAGCCGTTCTGGTACGTTTGGCACAACCATGGCATGCCCGCCGATCGCGCTCTCTCTGATCTCATGCTCGACCGGTAGCGCGACGCCGTGTCGACGCGAGTAGAATTTGAACATCAAGGGCCTGGGCTCGACCTGCTCTGCGATGGCCCGCCGAATACTGTCGAGGGCTCCGCCCGGTACGCAATCATCATCGTCTATAAATATGAGATAATCGCCCCGAGCCTGCGTAATGCCGTAATTGATCTGACAATGGCCCCAGCAGTGATGGCCGGCGTCGAGCTCAACATAGCGCGCCCACTTGAATGTGGGGATCATCGGCTTGCCCTCGAATGTATCGCCGACGATCAATACCTCGTCATCCACCCCTATCTGCCATTCAACCGAATCGAAGAGCTTTTCTAGCCCGTCGCCGTCGTGCGTTGGTACGATGATACTCAAACGCGCGGCCATCGCTGGGCCCTCCGCTCGTTGAATAGTCGACCATCGCGCGCCCGGCTCGCCTGCCCTTCAGCATAAACCGGATCGCTCGACGCCCCGTTGATCGGATGGTCATGGTACAGGGTTGCCCATGGGGCCTTGCTGTAGGCCCCCAGCGACTGGGCTCGACTGCACATCTCAGCGTCGCCATACTCATGCTGATACCAGACCGGCCAACCGCCGAGCCGCGTCAGCAGGTGCCTGCTGATTAGAAAATGCGGCGACAGCCCCTCGTCGTGTATGCCATCGTTGAAGCCTAATAGCCCATCCCCAACGCCAAAGCAGCAGCGATACTCAGCGAATGCCCTCGACAGCCAGTGTCGACCGGGCAGCAGGTCATTAGCCAGGTTGACGATGAACGGCTGATCGGTTAGCTTCGTCTCTTCGTCCATCGCTTCCCAGTAGGTTAGCTTCGGCTTGAGTATATGCCTGACTTTCGCGCCCGCTTCCATGCATGCCTGCAAGACGTCGGCTTCTTCTTCGCCGCCGATGCAGGTTAGTCGCCACTCTATTGGCCCGGCCGTTGCGATCAGCCGCTGCACGTTGCGCATGGTCTGCTCGAGTCGACCCCTGACTGGCATGATCGCCGCGATCACGCCGGCACCTTGTCGCGCCTAGGCCGCGCGCGATCCGGCTCGACCTGCTTGAATGCGGGTTGCTCGACCGTCTCAGGCTCGACCAATGGCGGAGGCACAAACGGGGCCGGCGGGATTTGTCGACGGAAGAAGCCCAGGCCCAGCCAATGATCGACCTCTTCAGGCGGCACCGCAAGATAGCGATGGCTGGGCCGCGCGCTAAACTCAATCGTGCGATGTGTCGCCGGATGGCGTAGCGACTGCTTGCCGCTGCCCTTGCCGGTATACTCAAGCATCACCATGCCACTATCAGTCAACTCGGCACCCCCAAACGTCGACGCCAGCACGCGCGCCATGTCTTTGGCAGTCTTTGCACCGCCGCCGCAGCCGCATCCGGCCATGTCTATATCCCCCTTGCTATTTCGATACGGAGCTGTAACAGCATCCATGAGTTTTTGCCCGCCTTTGGCGTCAGGAAAATGAAGATGGCCTAAGTCGTGACGATAGACGAATACCGGGCCGTATATTCGCTCGCCACAATACCCAGCCTGGGCCATCCTGATCCATGGCGTCCAATCTTCGAAGCCTGGCGCATCCTCGTCGAAGCCCCCCACCTGCTGCAAACACCACGTTGGGACAAACGCGCTGATCGGATGCAGATTACAGCCTTGCAACGTCGGCTGCGGATCGGGAGGTGCGGTCGAGTGCGACATGGGACTCGCGCGCTTCTCCCGATTGTATTCCGGCGGGCGATACATGGCCCACTCCCCAGCCCGGTTCACGGCGTAGTGATGGCCGTAGCTATACGCTCGATCATGGAGCGCATGCCCTCTGACGAATGTTTGCATGGCACTCGGCAGTAGATAATCATCCGCGTCGAGAAACACCGTAAACAGTCCCTGGGCCACTGCCAGCCCCGCGTTGCGCGCGACGCTTGCGCGACGCCTGCCCTCGACCGGCGCCGGCGCGTCGACGATCCTTACTTTCGGATGCGCCGGGCTGATGATCGGGCTGCCGGTATCATTCACAACAATCGCCTCGACGCCTGGATAGGTCTGCCAGAGCACTGATGCGACCGCTTGCGCGGCTTCCTTACGGTGCTGGGGGCCCACTGGAATGACTACACTGGCAAGCAGCGGCAGCGAGGCTGCTGTTGGCCTTGTAGGGCCCGCCTCGAGCGCGCCGACGATCGATCCGTCGTCTTCATAGCGCCATACCTCGCCATCGAATGTCATCGGCCGGCCGGTCATAGCGTTTCCTGCAAGATGGCGATCATTTGCTTCAGCAGGTCGATCAACTGTACCATGCGCAGCTTCATTTGCTCATTTTCTTCACGTAGCCGCTGAAGCTGGGCTGCCTGCTCTTCAGGTGTATAGTACAGTGTGTCGATCATGATCGCATCCTGAGCGATTGCCGGCCGCGCTCGATCGGTTGCCGAGCCTGCTGTTGGCGTATCTTCTCAGCCGCGATCAGCGCGTCGGTTTCTTCCTGCCTGAGCCGATCCATGTTCTCTTCAGCTGTGCCGCGAATGTCCCGATCCATGAGTTGCCCCGGCGTCGGCTCCCAGATCATAGTACAGCTATCTGCGCTGACGCCATTCTCAAACGAACGGATGTCGAGCGCACGAATGATCAGTGTATACCCTGCCTGGGTTGTGAAGGTGCTAAACATAGATGATCCCCCTTTCATCACCCCAGAGATAGCGCGCGGCAGCAGTGGGGTTTGTCTGCTCTTCGGTGATCAGCCTAGCCGCGCGCTCGATCCTCTTAGACCGGCGATTCGTACGATGGGCCTGCGAACGATGTCGCGCCGCCGTTCTCATAGAAGCTCGTACCCGGCTCCCATTCGCGCTCATGCTGGTACACAGCATACGTTGCGTCCTCTAGTCGAGCCGCTAGGAACGGGGCCCGCAGGATGATGCGCTTGCGCGTGCGGATCTCGACCTGCTTGCAGAATGAGGTGCCGCCCAGGAAGTGAATCGCGTACCGGCCGTCGGGGCTGACGCGGTATTCATCCTGGGGCCCGAGCTGATTAATGATATCCTGCATGCCGAACGGCCCGCGATAGTCGAAGTAATCCATGTAGAGTAGTTGCCCGCCCAGCGTCGCCGACTTCAGCGGCACAAGATAAATGTCGCTCTGGAAATTGCCGCCGCCGATGTTGGCTTCAGCCATCGTGTTATCGATGATCACCGGCACCTTGTCGCCGTCGATCAGCAGGAAGTGACCATTCCGCATGTCGTTGCGCATGGCGTTCTGATCGGCCGCCGATGTGTCGATCACGATGCTCGACCCGCTCGGGCTTGCGTTGAAGCACCGATAGGTTTCGTACGCGCATGGCCAGATCTGGGTCAGGCTCAGAAAGGCTTGATAGCGCATCACAAACGCAAACTGCACATCACTGACCATCAACTGCTCAGCCAGGTACGCCTGAGCGCGGTACGTCTCAACCATGGTCGTCACGTAGCTGCCCGCGTTATTCTGCATGACGCCGGCCGGAAACGAAACAATCAGGCTGTTGGCAGCTGAGCACGCGATCCCGGTGAATACATCTTGATAGCTGTCGTTGACGATCCGCTCCATGCCGTTGTATTCCAGATAGCCGCCCGAGCTCGCAACCGTGTTGACCGGGCTGAATGTCCAGAACCCCCGCGCATAGCGCCGGCTGAAGTCGTTGGTCAGCTCGACAACCGCTTTCGTCAGCTTGTTGCGAAATAGATTGTTGGTGCCGGTCGGGACGATGTTATTCGCGTCGCCGAACGGGTTGTTGAGCAACCGAAGGTCAAGGATCTCGCTACGGTTGATCAATTCGCCCGCGTTGTCGACGCGGATCGGCTTCGTCTTCATCGTGAATTCGCCGAAGGGCCATGTTTGATTGCACACCTTCAGATCGCCCGGCGTCGGTACCTCTTCGGTACATGGGGTTGTCGGCTCAGTGCCGCTGCTGGCAGTCTGCCCAGTCAGGATCTCGAAGACCGGGTTGAGCAGTTGCGACTTCTGGACATGGCCCATGGCTACCAGCGCCTGCTCTAAACCCTTCGGGCCGATGTAGGTCGTTGGAACCCCCGGCTCGATCCCGAAGTTGTTAAACAGCGCGTTGTAGCCGTGCGGCGCGATGGCCAGGCCCGAGGTGCCGGAGTCCTTCTCTCGCAGCGATAACGCAACCGCCGCATTCACCTGCTGTTGGATGAGCGCATTGAGCTGCGCTTCGCTGACTTCCATGGTCTACTCCTTTTGTTCTGTTAGCCGTTGGCAAAAATTAACTTATACGCCGCGATCTCTGCCGGATCGGTTAGGCCCGTCGGAATGTTGCTGATCGCTTCCTTGACTGTCGCAGCTGCCTGCGGCGTCAGCTGAGTGGCGATCGACTCGCTTGCGCGATAGTAGTTGCGCGCCCCGTTCATCACACTGGTTGGCAGATCGCCGGTAAGCTCGTCGACCTTTGCCTTGAGTGTCGCGACCTCTTGCGCCTGGGCTGTCGCCTGGGCCTGGGCCGCGTCGTCTTTCTGCGCACTGAATCCGCTCAGCGCCGTCTTCAGTTCTCCCATATGCCCAGCCATCTTCTTTTCGATGTCGAGCAACGGCGTCAGCGCCTCGACAACCGCCTTTGCGATAAGCTGAGCAAAGGCCGCATCGTCCATGCCATCGCCCATGCCGTCGTCAGCCTGATCGGCTTCCATGTCGCCTTCGGCCATGGCTTCTTCTTCAGGCTCTGCGGCTTCCTCTTCCGGCGAGCCCTCGACCGCTGCCGCCGCCGGTGGAAACGCCTTGACCGTGTACACGACGCCGCCGATCGTGATCTCTTCTGGGGCTTCTTTGTACACGACGTTGCGGGCCTGAGCCGTGTCGTCGTCCTTCTGGGCTGTCGCAAGCAAGCTGTCGAGCATGGCCAATGCTTCAGCGTTGCCGGCCGCCTTCTCGCGATACTCCGCGATCTTTTCAGGTGCTAACACCTTATCCTCCTTTGCGGTTGCGTACCGCGTAAAGTAATTGGCCGCGCGATTCTGCGGCACCGCCGATCGCTCATAGATCAGGATATGATCGTATACACCGTTATTCGGCTGATCGTCCGTATGAATGAAGCCAGGACTCATCTGATACCCGCTATCGCTCAGCTTCTGGCCCAGACTGGCCATGGCCTTGTTGCGAAACGTGCCGCCTTCGATCAAGAACCGATCGCCTGGGCCACCTTGCGCCTGAAAGTCGCATTCGCCCATCACAAGCCCAGGCACATGCCAGAACAGCAGCGGGCCGCGCTCTTTGGTCTTGTCCCCGAGCGCAACCGCTTCTTTGATCGCGTTGCGGCTGATGATCTCGCGATCCTTGTCTTCATACGCCGTCGTTGTGATCGCAAGCCAGCGATCCCGGCCGCTATCGTCTTTGTAGATTGTGAAGCCCTTTCGTCGCAGGCCCAGATCGATCGCGTCTTCGGTCGAGGCCCGCATGGCATCGTGCGGCGCGATCCGATCATGGAACAGCGCGAACGTCAGATCCTTCGGGCTCACATCGCTATAGTTTTTGCGCTTGCGCACTGGAGGTAATGGCGCCATTAGAACATCCCCGCTTGTGTGTCGACCTCTGGCATCTTTGTGCCGCCCAGAAGCTGATCGTACAATTCGGCCCGCGTCAGTCGACCGCTGTCGCCGAATAGGCTCGACTGCCCAGGCTGGGGCTGCCCCTCGACGATCCGCGCGTAACGCTGAAGGAGCGATCGAACTTCGGTCGGCTTGCGCGCAATGGTATCAAGATGAACCAATAGCCGCTCTTGATCCGCGTTGAGCTCGCGATCAAACATGCTCGACTGGCCCAGATACTTTGCGACAACCTGATGCGCTGGCGTGTTGGCAGTCAGGCTCGGGTTGTCTTTGATGCGCGCGTATACGTCGACGGTTTTAGCGAAGTCTTCACTGATGTCGAGGTGCGGATCGCGCATGCCCGAGCGCGTCAACGCCGTTGCTCGACTGAAGTCAGGCAGCCCGCCGCTGATCCCGTTCTGGACTGTCTTAATATCCGGGTCGAGGCTTTCGAGCATTGATTCGGCCATGCGCTCGCCTGCTGCGCCTGGGAAGGCCTTGGTATAGATCGCCGCCTTTGCGCGATAGAGCCCCATCTGGTTGAGCTCGCCATGGCGCGTCAGCAGGTTGGCGCGTTCGTTATCCGGCACCGTCGCAAGAAAGTCGTCAATAAATGGCTTATTCTGCTTATCGCGGAGGGCGCGATCAATGTCGCCGGATTCGGATACGTGCAGCTTCAGCATATGCTGATTACTGATCTGCCCGGCGTCGACCTTTGCCTGCTCCAATGGCGACATGCGCAATGTACCGCTGCTATTGGCTTCCCGCGCAAACGCCGCCGCATCGTGATCACCTTGCAACCTGCGCACTAGCACCGGATTCTGCATCTTGTCGACCGCAGCCGGGTCGATCCCGGCTGCTTTGGCCTCAGCCTTGATCGCGTCTTTGTACGCCGCATACTTATCCGGATGGAGCTCGGCAGCCCTCTGGAGGGCTAGCGTACGACCGTTGCCGCTCAGCACGTTGCCATGCGCGTCGATGATCGGCGTCCCGGCGTCGATCCGGTGAAAGTCGGTTGTCATTACTTCCGGATTCATGTTCTGGGCAACATCGGCGATCTGGGCCTGGCTGCTTGCCCTCGACCGATCGCGCGGCTGTAGACTGGCATCATACTTCGGGTTGATCCCGCCGTTGGCCGTGTTGCTCGCCTGAATCGATCCCATGTCGACGAGCTCATGCCGCATCGTGTAGGATTGATTCGGGTCGTTGCCGTACGCCTTTGTTGTTTCGCCGACGGTTTGCCCAGACGCAGGGCCAGCCCCAGCGGCTGGGGTTGCCTTGCGCTCACTTTCGCCCGGCGTGTGCTTTGTCCCAGCGAAGCCCGCTTGCGGCACCCGCTTCCCTTCAGCATTCTTATTCCAAAGGGTTGCCTGTTGGCCGCCGCCGCCGCCCTTGCCTGCGCTTGTGCGACTGGCAGCCCCGCCGCCGCCGCCGCCGCCCTTGCCGCCGCCGCCCATGTTCGCAAACATGGCACGCTGTTGCGCGGTCTGTTCCTTGCGGCGCATAAGATACGATTGAGATTCTTTCTTTTTCTTTGGCTCAGGCTGATCGAATACGCGCCGCATCACGTCGGCATCGAGGAAGTCGCCATGAGCTAAACTGTACTGCCCCATGGTGCTATCTATCTTCAGGATCTTATTTTTGCGATAATAGTCGAGTATCTTATGAGATTCGGCTTCACTGAATCCCTTGTCACGTACCGTACTTAGGAAACTATTTTCCGCATTCGTGATGCGCTGTGCAATCGGTCGAGCACCTTGACGAATCGCAGCCTGATCGGTTGCCGATGGGGTTGACTGAGCACGATCGGCCCCAGTCATCAGCTTGTCGTTATTCTTTGGCGTTGGCGGTTTCTTTGGCGTCGAGATGCCACCCGATCCGCGCGTCGCTGCCGCCGCCGCTTGCGGCGTACGCTTCCCGCTGGGGCCTTTGGGCCATAGCTCAGATCCGCCGCCGCTCGATCCCCCACTGCCAGCCCCGCCGCCCCCGCCCATGTTTGCGAATGCGGCCCGCTCTGAGTCGGTTTGCGCCTTCTTTGTCGCGTTGAGCCCGGCCGCCGTTAAGACTGGCATACCGTCACGATCGATCCGCGCAAGCCCGTTGCGGATCAGCGTACGCAACTGATCCATGGTCAACTCGCCGCCCTCACTCATGGCCGTGGCGGCCTCGACCAACGCCGGTGCGATCTTCGGTTTCTCGGGCTCGACCTTTGCAGGCGCTTCGGGCTTCTTGCCGGGGCTGATGCTCGTCGAGCCTGCCCCGCCGCCGCCGCCGCCGCCCCCACCCGATGCACCCGCGCGCCCGGCCCGTCGCTGTGCGAGCTTCCCAGGGGCCCCCTGGGCCGTTTCTGCGGGCCCACTCGATCCGCCCTTGCCCGGTTTCTTTGCAGCGCGCTCTTCGTCGCGCTTCTTCTTTGCGGCCTCCCGCTCAGCCTGGGCCGCGAGCTTCTTCGCAGCCGCCGCCGTGCGTGCGGTTTCTTGCTCGCCCCGTTTGGCAACCTGATCACGCGCGCGACTGGCAGCATCCTTTGCGCCCTGCACATCGCCGCGCTTGGCAGCGTTAAGTAGGACGTTGGCCTGCTCCGACTTGCGCGGCGTGCCATCGGCCCCGATCTCTAACAGTCCTTCTTTCGCAAGGAAGTCGATATCTTCGGGCCTGAGCGGCTTGCCCTGAGCGAATTGATTCAGGTTGGCCAGATGATCGCCGAGATCAGTCTCATCGCCAACCTTGACCATATTCTCAGACTGCTGCTTTGTGAGCTCGGCAGCGCGCTCGTCGGCATGCTGCTGCCGCTCTGCCGCCCGTTGCTCGTCAGTCTTCGGGGGCTTCTTTGGTTTGGCCCCGGCCCCCTTGCCGCCGCCGCCGCCTTTGGGCTTCTTCGGTTTCGCCTTTGCGCCGTCGCAGGGCCCATACCTGCCATGCACATTGCACAGGTTGCCGCGAATACGCCGCACGCCTGGGGATAACAGTTCGCCCGGTTGCCCAGCCCCAGCCGCTGGGGCCGCTGCCGGGCCCGCTGGGGCTGTCGGCTTCTTTGCAGGTGCACCAACCGGCGTATCACTTGATACTGCCTTCTCGACCTGCATGCAGCCGCAGTCGCAGTCTTTGATCTTCTTGTTCTTGCGTCGGTTGGATACTCGGCCAACGCCAGGCTGATTAAACAGCGCGTTGTTGCCGGTTGGGGGGATGGCCATGCCCGAGGTGCCGCTATCCTTTTTCTCAGGAAGCGACTCGAAGTTGGTCTGTTTGTCCCAGCGCTTAGCAAATGGCTGCCGAGTCGCATGGGCCCAGCGTTGTTGACGACGCGACGCAAACGGCATGGGGTGATCACTTATACTTTCGTACAGTTTCTATAAGTATAGGCTATATGTCAAGATAGCTCTTTGTTGATCTGCCTTTGGATAAGTTGGGCAACCCTACTACGCCACTTCTTGGCAATGATTGTCGACCATCCTCGGGGCTTCGTGCCTGGGTGATGCACAAACCGTCGGAAGATGATCGCGCCCGATGCCCCGCCTGACTGCGAACCAATGAAGCCGGGCCGCGTCTTTGCGCTATAGCCCCCTTGAAAGCGCAGCATCTTTGCGTTGCGCGGGTAGATGTCGTGCGCTCGGGTGCCGGCGTTGAGCATCAGCCAAACCTCATCCTTTGTGCCTACTAGGCGCCCATCCTTCTGGGCCTTGACCGTATAGGTCGGCTGATGATCCCATGTCGCGCTCGTCGACTCGAAGTCGATCAGCGCGCCGGCCGCGCCATCGTCGAGCCCGCGATCGATCGCCGCCATCATGCGACGCGGGTCGAGCCGATTACGCTTCGGTATCTTTGGAATGATCTTGATCACCGGTTTATTATCGCACTGCCAATCCGGAATGCTGACGACTCTTGCAATGCGGCGATCTGTTCTTTCTGCTCAGCTATCAATTTCCCGATATGATCCATGCATAAGAATAGATCCGCATCGTCAGGATATCCACCGTATAGCCAGATCGGCAACGCCGGTTCCTTGCAACCCGCTTCAGTACAATAGCCCCATTCTGGCGTGTTGTCGTTACCGTCGACATCTATCGAATAGCTCATGCCTTTTGCCTTTTCACCGGCAGCACCTTCGGATCTTCTTGCGCATCATGCGGCCATGGCCATGGTCGACGGGCCATACCGATCGACAGAAGCTGTCGACGACCGGCTGAAGCGCTGCGCGTAGCACTTGCGCGATCTCGTCGTTGGCCCAGGCGACATACTCAATCAGTTCTTCGTTTGTCATGCCTTTTGCCTTTTCACCGGATAGGTGCCGACGAGCGCGGGGCATTCGTCGCAATGATCCTCAGTGCCGCCCATCTCGCGAGTGAGCTCGCCGGTGCCGTCGTCGTTGTCGCGTACCGATATCCTACACTTGCAGTTCGTAATGCAGGTCTGGTTGCCCGGCAGTAACTCGGGTGGTATAATCCAGTCCCCCCAGCGCTGGCTATAGTACGTCTGCCGCACAGCCCCAGCGTAAAGGCCAGCCCGAGCTGCGATCTGGGCTTCGCTCAGCCCCTCGGCCGCCGCTACGAAGTCTTTCAGGTATTGTCGCTGCACACGTACTAACTGATCGATGTCTTTGCGCTCTGCCCTCGACAGCCCCCGAAACAGCCCCGGGTCGAGTTTAACCCCAGCTCGATCGGCTGTCGCTGCCAGCGCGGCCGCCGTATGGCCCCGCGCAATGATCGCGTCCATCTGTTTGGCCCAGCCGGGCCTGCTGAAGTCCAGCGCCTGAATCGCGTCGAGCGTTAAGGCGTGCAAATTAGTCGGCGTGTCAGCCATCGCCGCGTGCCTTGCGGGCCCAGTCGAGCGCCGCGCGCCATTCCTGATTAATTAGGTCTGGGGTTGTGTCGACATCTTTAACGACGCCAAACGGCTGATCGCAGAAAGAACAATACAGCGCGCTGGCCGGGCTATGATCGCCGCACGCCTTGCACTCTTTGAACTTGTATTCTTTGGCGACTGGGGCTGCCCCCTGGGGCTGTTGGCCGGCTGCTTGCGGCGTATTCGACGGCAGCGGCGTCGTGACTGGCATGCGCGCCTGCGATTCGCCGCTGATCAGCTTCTCATTATCGTTCACGTTGCCCGCTTCGGTTGCGTCAGCAGGCAAGAAGGCTTCGTCGAGATCCCCGGCGTCCACTGCCGCGTTGAGCATCTGCATCGGACTGATCGCCCCGGCGTCAACATAGACCTTCAGCTTGTCGGCTCGGGCCTTCTCTGCCTGGGCCTTCATTGTCTGATCACGCCAGTCTTCCGAGTCGCCCATGAAAAACACGGTCGAGCCCGGCAACGTCGTGTGGGTTAGGGCTAGCTCCCAGTTCTTATCGAAGCCGGCCATGCCCTGCCCTTTGATCCCTTCGTCGCGCACCTGGGCCGCAAGCCCAGTGTTGAGCCCAGCCGGGGCCGGGTCGAACTCCTCGACGTTCATACCGATCGAGTGAGCATAGCGCCGGTACGCATCGGTGCGCTCTTCCTTGACATCGAAGCCGTCAGGTACTTCAGCCAGGGGGATCGTGACAACCGTCGGCGTCGCCGCCATCTCGATCATTGGCACGATGGTCGAGCCCTTATACAGCACAAAGCCGCGCTGATCTCTGGCATCGTCCGAACTGTTGAGCGCGTCGCGTAACATCTTGTCGGATACGCCGTTCACAAGATGGATGGCCAGGTTGCGCGTGCCGGTGATCTTCTCCCTGAAATAGACCTCGACCGCTGCCAGCTTCAGGATGGTTGCCCAGGAACGCGACGCCGCACACATACCATAGCCGCGCATCTCGACTCGAGGCGATGGCATATCGGTGATCCGGATCACGTCTTCGGCGTCGAGCAAATGATAGCCGCCATAGTATGACCAATACACGATCGGCTTCTGGGGATCGCCGGTCGGATAGCACCGAAGCGCGTCGAGGTGAAATAGCCCAACGATCTTACTGCCCCGCGCGCCGCTCGACCGGGCCTTCTCAACGACCATGCCCATGTCAGTCAGCAGGTAGTCTTGCAGGCCCCGCTGCAGCCCGCTGGCATAGCTGCCATCGTATCCCAGGATCAGTTGCTGGGCCGCCTTGATGCGCCGCGCGCTATCGTCGGAGTCCTCGATCCTGAAGCCCTGGGCAACCTTCTTAGAGATGGCCTTGAAGATGGAGTCGGCCCACATATTTTCAAACTGGGGTGTTTGGGAGAGCAGCCGATCGCGCCCGATGCTGCCTTGTGGGGGAAGGGAGAATTGACCATACTGCGCAATGCCGGGTATACCGCTCAGCAGGCCTACGGGGCCCATGAGAATAGTAAACGGTGCCGCCGCCGTTGCCGGGATCGCGTCTTGCCGAGTGACGGAGCGCTTACGAGCCGCCTCGACATCAGCGGTCGACATCATATCACTCATAGCTTATCCTGATACGCGACAACCCACATCACAACCGCATACACGACGAGCAACATGAGGATCGCAGCTTCAAGCGCAGTCATACATCATACCTCTGGGCCCAGACGCCGTATCGAAGCGCGTCGAGCGAATGATCGAACGCCTTCACGATCTTGCCGTTGGCGTCGCGCCGATAGCTTGCCATCTCAGCGCGTAGGTTCTTACACCTGGGGTGCACCTTGACCCGGCGCCGGCCGTTCGCATCGGCCGCGATGGCCCGGCGTAGTTCTTTGATCGACTCTTCGACATCCGGCGGGCTATTGCGAGTATAGATCGCCTCGACGTGCAAGCGACCCTTGAGCTCTGCCGCGCTCTTGTCGACAACCGCATAGTCGGGCGCCGGATACGGCAACTGCTGCACAATTCCTATATGATCGTTGCTCAGCACGCCGGCGCGGTCGTCTTCATAGAAGACGTTGATCGAGCCGTCATGTCGCAGCTGGGCAAGCAGGAAAACGCGCGGATGACTGTCAGCACTCCAATACCCAGTAGCAGGATCGCGCTTGCCAACGTATCCATCGTCAACGAACCATAGCACGCTGCCGCCGCCCTCGACATACTCAGCAGCCTCAGTCACGTTGTCGCTATCGCTCCAGACATCGAAGATCACGCCGGTCGCCTGCACCCATTCGCCGCGATTCAGTCGCGCATCCTCGACGCCAGTCAAGGTGCGCATGGTCGCATCGTAATCCGCCGGGTTGTGCCGGTTGTCCTGTCGACCGCTGTAGTATACGTGCGCCTCGCCGCCGACGATCAGCCGATTGTATATCCAATGGGTAGGCGCGTCAGGGTTACAGCTATAGAGGATCTGCCGCCATCGTGCCGCACGGCCGCGCATACGAGCCCGTAAGGCATTGTGATCAGCTTCCTCTAGCTCAGTCGCTTCTTCGCCCCAGATAATATCGACGCCGCCCCTGGGCCCGATGGACTTCAGCCGCTCGCGCTGTTCTTTGTCCTCGAGCCCCATATAGGCGAGGATCGAACCGTTGAAGTAGCGGAAGAAGTCTTTCGACTCATACTGCCGCACGCGCGGATCGTCGCCGATCACCGTTTCGTTCAGGAAGAGCAGCGAGCCCTTTGTGAGACTGACGCGGGTCTTACGTACCAGCAGAGCGAAGGCCCCAGGATACTTCAGGCAATAGCCGTGCAGCTTCTCAGCCCCCAGCCGAGATTTGCCGCCGCCGGCACTGCCGGTCAACAGCACTAGCCCCGACTTATCGCGCCATGGGTCGACCTGCCACGGCAGCGGATCAAATAGCGTCGCCGGGTTGTGCCGGATCGTCGTCTGGGGCTTCGTCCCAGTCATCAGGGCTGACAATGGTATACCCCTTGCGCACTTCAATGCCGCCCGAATGCTCGACAAACTCTTTCGGCTTGCCGTACTTGCGATCCCACAGCCAGGTTGACGCCTTGATCGAACTGTCGGCGCCTGCACACCCTTGCGTTTGGCGTTGGCGATCATGTTCTCGACAATGGCGCGCTCGGCTGCCTCATCGAAGAGCTCAAGCAGCACCGATCGGGTTGCGTCTTCGACTGGCTTCGGCGGCCGGCCGCCCATTGGGGGATGGCCTTTTTCAAATGGCATAGTTAACTACTGAATCTACGGCAGGTTGAGCAACGGGCCGGCGATGATGACGACGGCATGGTCAATTAAGTGCACCGTCAATGTTCGGATTTGTAGTACACCGCACAATTGTCTGCCAATCGCCACGGTTGGCAGCATCAAAGATCTCACGACCAAACGATGTTAGGCGATACATGCCAACCCACTCAACAAGCGGCGGGCCTTCGTCATTCGACGCCAACCACGCCGCGTCATCCAATCGCATGCGCATGTCGCCATCGCCTAGTTGCAGCAGCGTGCGGTATGCGCATGAACCAAGCCCTTCGTCTTCCCGCTCCATCGCATCATACACGGACTGGCGTTGTGCCGTCATCGTCACGTTTTCAAACCAATTCACTGTTTTTACTCCGCATACTCACGCTTGAATCTCCATGCGATCTCTGGCGCTTCCGCGATAATCAATTATACTTCGTCATTGCTTATCGCGGTATAGTTCACTATATCGAACAACATGAACTCGTCAGGGTTGGCTTGGGGGTGAATAACATAGACGCAATAGGCAAAGCACCTTCGATACACCCACCATCGCAGGCGAGTGCAGAGCGTTTCTTTTAGTGGATGCTCAGTCACGGTAGGTTGAGCAACGGGCCGGCGATGATCACGACGGCAAGCCCAACGCCAAACAGGAACATACACAGCCATTGCGGTAGCGCGAAATGGACGGCAATCCACCAGAGCAGAGTCGCAAGGGCTGCTGCAATGATGGCCAATAGAGTAGCAGGGCCGATTGTCATAGCATCACCTCAGTACAAAGAATATCCAATATAAGAACGCGCCAATCGCGTACCAGATGCCAACCCAGAGCCCGGCGCCGATCACAAGAGCAACCCAATGCTTCCATGTCATCGGCTCAGCCCCAGCACGAACGCCGCGATCACCAGCATGGCCGCAACTTCAAGGCTGATCCGAATCCACTGCCAGCGCCGGATCTGTTCCTGCCCGGCGACGATCGTTTCGATCTTTGCGTCGATCAGCGACTGACGCAGCGTGCGGTTACCATCGTCGATATCAAAACGGAGCGTCAGCGCAAGCACCTCATGGTTCAGCAAGTTAATTGCGCGATTAACCGTATCACGATAGATCCGCCATTCGGTTCCCATGTCCCCGAGCGCCTTCAGCACCGCTTGATAAGACTCGTCGTCAGGCATTACAGCGGCGTCAGCCCGGCCATGTCGACAAACCCAATGCCGGCCGGCACCCCGTCAAGCTCAGATACATGGCCATTACTGGGATCGTCGATCTTGATATGTTGCCCAGGCGTCAGATAGCCCCAGAGTAGCCCGGTATGATCGGCGCGCTCATAGACGGGCAGGCCCATCACCTGATACGGTTTGGCCGGGGGCCTGAGCACCGTGTCGCGCCATGCAATAAAGTCAGCGTGTGGCCAGTCGGTAGGGTCGACCTTGCGCTGATACGGACCCGGCAGCGCGACTTGCCCATGCGTGTCGACCTGGGCCCCGAGGATCGCATAGCTTCGACAGAGCTCTTGCAGCAGCCAGGCTAGACAGTCCTTCTGGACGGTTGGCCAATTTTCGCCCCGCGCATGAAGACACTCGATCCCGATGCTGTTGACGTTCACGTACGTCGACTCGGCGTCGCCGGAATGCCAGGCGCTGTATTTTTGAGGATCGAGGAACTGGATGATCTCGGCTTGCCTGCCGATCAGATAATGCGCACTGATCGCCGACGAGGTGTAGATGTAGCTGGCAGCTGACGAGAGCGATTGACCAACGGCGCCCTCAGTCGAGTGCACCACGATCGATATCGGATCGCCCGGCCGCGTCGAGTAGCCATGGCCAACCGGATAGGTTTTCGCCTTTGGATAGGTCGAGGCATTGATCGGGTAGGACATAACAGCCCTATCTCTGGGATGAGAGAGAGAGAGAGAGTGATCTACTGACAGTATACCACCAGTTGTCAAGCAAAAATAATGTGTCAAGTTACTGTTATGAAACTGATCACATTTTGCTTATTGCTATACGTGGTATACGTGGTATACTGTATGCACGGAAACGAACGAATAGGAGAACACAATGGCCAAAGAACAAACAAACTTGCGACTGGCCCCCAGCACGATCGACAAGCTTGACATGCTTGTGACGATGATGCGCAAGCAAACCGGGCTGTCGACGAGCCGCGCGACGATCATTACGGTGTTGGTCGAGGAAGCCGCAGCCCGGGTCGAGGCCCAGGCCCAGCCGCTGAAGCGGATCGAGCCGATCCGCGATGGCAAGAAGACGATCGGATGGCAAGCAGTCTACGGCGATCACATCGTCGGCACCTTCGACCTGCGCGACAAGGATCGCGCTCAATCCGCGCTTGACCGTTTCGTATATGAGGAGCTGAGCCGATGAACATCGAAATCACCGAAGA
>Ga0207686_10000532_pt1 | contig 24670 bp, 24 predicted proteins | sample KBSM24metaG_FD_184396 | JGI IMG/M metagenome (GOLD analysis project Ga0207686, IMG submission 184396) | Miscanthus rhizosphere microbial communities from Kellogg Biological Station, Michigan, USA - KBS M2-4 metaG (SPAdes) (version 2) | ecosystem: Host-associated > Plants > Roots > Rhizosphere >...
AATGCAGAAACGCTCACTCATCCCGTTGAAGCGGACGCATCAATCGCGATCAGGCCGGGGTGCGTCTGCGTCGTGATGGTCGCGGATTGCCTGCCGATCCTGATTACTGACCGCACCGGCAGCAGGGTCGCCGCGGCTCATGCGGGCTGGAGGGGTCTTGCCGCGGGCATCATTGAAAACACGGTGCAGGCGCTTGCCACGCCGGCGCGGAATCTGCTCGCCTATCTCGGCCCCGCCATCGGGCCTTCGAAATTCGAAGTCGGAGATGACGTGCGCAACGCGTTCGTCTCGCTCGATTCGGCCGCCGGCGTTGCGTTTCAGGCTCACGGCGCGGGCAAATGGCGAGCCGACTTATTTCAGCTCGCCCGGCAACGGCTCGCCAAACTCGGACTCACGGATGTGTACGGAGGTGGACAATGCACCTACTCCGATCCGGTGCGTTTCTTTTCCCATCGGCGTGACAAGGTCTCCGGCAGAATGGCGGCGGTGATCTGGATCGAGGGCTGAAGAGCGGCTCCACGGAAACGCGCTTGACTCTCCTGGGCGGGCAGTCAAGAATTTCAACTGCTACTTCATCGGTCAACGTCCGTTGACCTCTTCGACAAGTGATCTTTCCAGCCAAATTACCTGGCGACCATCTTCGAGAAATTGCCGGTACCCATGCGAGCATGCTCGAGAATTTCCTTCGCAGCCTGCCGTCTCCCGGCACTGGCGACATCGCGGGACTTCTGCGTGTCTTTGCCACCACAGATAAGCGGCAACTCGAATCTTTGCGTGCGCTCGAGGAGACGTTTTATCGCGAGCACTTGTCGCTTTGGAGCCGATTGAGCGAACCAGGCGCCAATACTGCGACTCCCGCCAACGGCGACAAGCGTTTCGACGCACCCGAGTGGCAGCTGCCCTTTTTCCGGTACATACAGGAGGCTTACCAACTCAATTCTCGCTACCTTGTTCAGCTCGGAGAGCTCGCAAATCTCGAACCACGGGCCAAGCGCCGGCTGCAATTTCAGTTGCGCCAGTTGGCGGACGCCATGGCGCCGAATAATTATGCGGCGACCAATCCGGAAGTCATCAAACTGGCAGCGCAAACCGGCGGAGAAAGCCTCGTGCAAGGCATGAATCTGCTGGCCGGCGACATGGCCCGGGGACGGATTTCCATGACGGACGAGCAGGCCTTCGAGGTCGGCCGCAATCTGGCCGTTACACCCGGCGCGGTAGTCTTCGAGAACGAAGTAATGCAGTTGATCCAGTATGCACCTGCGACCGCCGAGGTCCACGAATTTCCGTTGCTGATTGTTCCGCCATTCATCAATAAATACTACATCCTGGATTTGCAGCCGGAGAATTCCTTTGTGCGGTTCTGTGTCGAGCAGGGATTCAGCACCTTCATGGTTTCCTGGCGCAATATCCCACCGCAACTGGGGAATCTCGGGTGGGACGACTATGTCGAGCAAGGGGTGCTGGCACCGCTGTCAACAGTGAAAGCAATCAGCGGCGTTGAGACAGTAAACACGCTGGGTTTTTGCGTTGGCGGCACGCTGCTCTCCTGCGCGCTCGCCGTCTTGGCCGCGCGAAAAGACAATGTTGCGGCGACGCTCACCCTCCTGGCCACCATGCTGGATTTTTCCGAAACCGGGGACATCAGCGTCTACATCGACCGCGAATTTGTCGAGCGCAGCGAGCAGGAATTCCGCACGCCGGGGTCAATGCCCGGCACCAAGCTCGCAGCCACGTTCGCCACGCTGCGCGCAAACGACCTGATCTGGCATTTCTTCGTCAACAACTATCTCAAGGGCAAATTGCCTCGCGCCTTCGACCTGCTCTTCTGGAACGCCGATGGCAGTAATCTGCCAGGCCGCCTCTACGTCTATTATCTGCGGAACATGTACCTTGAGAACAATCTGAAAAATCCCGGTACACTCGAAGCGTTCGGAGTTCCGCTGGACCTCGGTGCTATCACCGTACCGGCATACATTGTCGCCACGCGCGAAGACCACATCGTGCCGTGGAAATCGGCGTACGCGAGCATGGGATTGCTGGGGGGACGCACCGAATTCGTGCTTGGCGCGAGCGGTCATGTCGCGGGGATCGTGAATCCGGCCTGGCAGAATCGAAGGCACTACTGGCTAAGTTCTTCGGCGGGTGCGGATGCAGATGCATGGTTCGCTGACGCAGAGCAGCAAGCCGGCAGTTGGTGGAGGCACTGGGCTTCCTGGCTAAGCCACCAGGCAGGCGCGAGAAAACCTCCCGCGGCGAAACTTGGAAATCCGCAGTATCCCGTCATCGAATCCGCGCCGGGCAGGTATGTCAAGGAGAAATCGGCAAGCGATATTGACGGGAAAATAAAAACATTTCGAGGAGGAGACGGTCATGGCAAAAAGAAACGTGCTGGTAACCGGAGGCATGGGCGGTCTGGGTGAATCCATCTGCACCAAGATGGCCGACCAGGGCTATGTGGTCGTCACCACCTATTCACCGGGAAACAAAACGGCAAGCGATTGGCAGGGAGCGATGAAGAAGCGCGGCTACAATTTCCATGCTTACGCGGCCGATGTCGCCGACTTCGATTCGTGCGCGAAGTGCGTCAAGCAAGTACAGGCCGAAGTCGGTCCGATCGATGTGCTGGTGAACAACGCCGGCATTACGCGTGACATGACGTTCAAGAAAATGACCAAGTCCGACTGGGATGCCGTCATCAGCACCAATCTGGACAGCGTATTCAATATGAGCAAGCAGGTGCTGGATGGCATGGTCGAACGCAATTGGGGACGCATCATCAATGTATCTTCGGTCAATGGACAGAAAGGTGCGTTCGGGCAAACCAACTATTCGGCTGCCAAAGCCGGTATGCACGGGTTCACCAAGGCGCTTGCGTATGAGGTCGCGCGCAAAGGCGTTACGGTCAACACCATTTCACCAGGATATATCGGCACCAAGATGGTGACCGCGATTCCCCAAGACATCCTGGATTCGAAAATCCTGCCGCAGATTCCCCTGAACAGGCTGGGGTTGCCGGCAGAAGTGGCCGGTCTGATTATTTACCTTGCGTCAGATGAGGCTGCTTTTGTCACAGGCGCCAACATCTCCATCAATGGCGGCCAGCATATGTCTTAGGAGCCGTAAATAGCATCAGAGTGTCGTGACCGGAACCTCGAAACCCCTTCTCCGCCAGTCACGTAGACACGATAGGGCGCTCCTGGGGGTGCCCATTCCTGTCAGCGATTGACCTTTTATGCACCGATTCCGGGCAAAAAAAACCCCGGTGGAATACACCGGGGTTTGAACCTTTACCAAAGGAAAACCTTTAGATAAAGGGGGAGGAGCCTTGCAATCCGTTACTTCGCGGTACTCTTGACGGCCTCTGCCGTCGCCGCGGCGGCCGCCCTGACATTGGCATCCGCGTATCCAGCCGTCTGTCTGACGGCCTTCGAAATTCCCTCAATCACCGATTTAGCATTCGCCATCGCTGCCTTTGCAGCTGCTGCCGTGGCTTCCGGTTGCGGAATCGATGAGGATTTCAACACTTCATCGACCAGTTCCACGACTTCTTGCGTAGTATTAAGCAAACTCTGTTCCAGAATCGTGCCCAGTTGGCCTGAAGCTTGTCCGCCGATTTCGTAGATATTCCTGGAGTAACCCGAGAGCTTATCTACCCCCGCCCGAAACTGACCCGCACCCCAGGAAGAAAATCCGGCCACATCGCGCACGGACGTGAGAGCCCGGGCACTGGCGACGCCCTCCTGCAGGAGGGAACGGGACGCCTCCAAATTAAGGCTGATCAGCATTTCCCAGGCATTGAATCCGATCTGAAACGCCTGGACGGCAGTCTCCAACTGTTTCTTGTTCAGCGCGGCAAATTTCTCGGCTGCTTGGTTCATGGTGTAATCTCCTCTTTTATATAAACTAAATGGTTAACAGTCAGATACATAAAAGAACATCTGCTGCATTGCACAAGACGAATATTAGGCGCAGAGAATTTTGCTGTCAAATTTTATTTCGCAACGCATAAACTATAGTAAAACCTAATTTTCATATGGTTATAATGCCGGTCTCGCGCGCTGCGACAGACTTGCCGTGTCGTCGATATCGATAAATGCAGGGAAACTTTCCGGACTGCACAAAATGACTGAAGAACTTCGCCTGATCAAGAAATATCCAAATCGCCGCTTGTATGACACAGCAACCAGCAGTTACATCACCCTCGCGGATGTAAAACAACTCGTCCTCGATCAGGTGGTCTTCAAAGTAGTCGACGCGAAGAGCGAGGAAGACCTCACGCGCGCTATCCTTCTACAGATCATTCTCGAAGAAGAAAGTGCCGGCGCGCCGATGTTCTCTTCGGACATGCTGTCGCAGATCATTCGCTTCTATGGCAATGCCATGCAGGGAATGATGGGCAGTTATCTGGACAAGAACATTCAGACTTTCGTGGAAATTCAGCGCAGGCTGCAGGAGCAAAGCGTGCCCAAGTTCGGCGACAATCCGATGTTGAACGCGGAGGCGTGGAGTCAGTTCGTGAAAATGCAGGGCCCGACGATTCAGGGTTTGATGTCGAGTTACCTTGAACAAAGCGCGACCACCTTCCTCGACATGCAACAACAGTTGCAAAAGCAGGCCCGCTCCATTTTCGGCAACTTTCCGTTCGGAAGTAATTTCGCCGGTGCGGCTGGCGAAGGTAAGACGGATGCCCCGGCGCCCGAGGGTGAAGGTTTCAAGCAACCTCAGAAAAAAACCGCCTCCTGATACCTGCACAAGAACTCGCACGGCGCGGAACTGCCGGTTCCGCGCCGTTTTTCATCCTGTGAATGCATGCGCATGAGCGCGCTTAAAACCAGACCTCGCAGCAAACCGACCGCGCAACCGCGCGTGGGTTTCGTTTCGCTGGGCTGCCCGAAGGCGCTCGTGGATTCGGAGCGAATTCTCACGCAGCTGCGAGCCGAGGGCTACCTCATCTCTCCGAGTTATCAGGATGCGGATCTGGTCGTGGTCAACACATGCGGATTCATCGATGCTGCGGTCGAAGAATCGCTCGATGCCATCGGCGAAGCGCTTGCCGAAAACGGCAAGGTCATTGTCACCGGCTGTCTTGGCGCCAAAGGAGATGTCGTCAGGCAGGCACATCCCCAAGTCCTCGCCGTCACGGGTCCGCATGCCACCGACCAGGTCATGCGCGCCGTCCATGATCACCTGCCGAAACCTCACGATCCGTTCGAGGACCTGGTACCGCCGCAGGGTATAAAGCTCACTCCGAAACACTTCGCGTACCTGAAGATCGCCGAAGGCTGCAATCATCGCTGCACCTTCTGCATCATTCCCTCGATGCGAGGCGATCTGGTTAGCCGTCCAATCGGCGAAGTCATGAAGGAAGCGGAGAATCTGGTGCAGGCAGGTGTCAAAGAGTTGCTGGTGATCTCGCAAGACACCAGCGCGTATGGCGTCGACGTCAAATATCGCACCGGATTCTGGGGCGGCCGGCCGTTGAAAACCCGCATGACGGAACTGGTGCAAGCGCTTGGCGAACTCGGTGTCTGGGTGCGGTTGCACTATGTCTACCCCTACCCTCACGTCGATGAAGTCCTGCCGTTGATGGCACAAGGCAAGGTGCTGCCCTATCTCGATGTTCCCTTCCAGCACGCCAGCCCGCGCATTCTCAAATTGATGAAGCGCCCTGCCAATGCGCAGAACAACCTCGAACGCATTCGAGCCTGGCGCGCCATCTGCCCCGATCTCACCATCCGCAGTACGTTCATCGCGGGCTTTCCGGGTGAGACCGAAGCCGAATTCCGGACGCTGCTGGAATTCCTGGACGAAGCGCAACTCGATCGCGTCGGTTGTTTTGCCTATTCGCCGGTGGAAGGCGCCTCGGCCAACTCGCTGCCCGACGCTCTGCCGGCAGAGGTTCGCGAGGAACGCCGCGCGCGCTTCATGGCGGTGCAAGAGAAAATCAGCATGCAGCGTCTCAAGCGACAAATCGGAAAGACACTGACCGTGTTGGTGGATGAAGCAGAACAAGACAAGGCCGAAGGCCGCTCCAGCGCCGACGCACCGGAAATCGACGGCACCGTGCATGTCCTCAAGGCCGCAGGAGCGAAGGCCGGTGATCTTGTCCGTGTGCGGATCACCCGCGCCGACACGCACGATCTGCATGGCGAGCGGGTTTCCTGACGCGTGCTCGAACGGCTAAAAAGCTGGGCCGCGGCTCTCAAGCGCGAAGCTCTCGTCCTCTGGTTCGCCTCGCGCGATCCGCGCGCGCCGTGGTATGCCAAATGGCTGGCCGTGTTCATCGTCGCTTACGCGCTTTCGCCCATCGATCTGATACCCGATTTCATCCCGGTCATCGGGTTTCTCGACGAAGTCATCCTGCTCCCGGGCGCCATCTGGCTGACATTGAAACTGATGCCCCAACAGGTGCTGCTCGACGCGCGCGCCAGGGCACTGGCCTGGCTGGAGGCGCATCGCCCGAAGCCGCGCAACTGGATCGCGGGAGCCCTGATCGTGCTGCTGTGGGTCGTTGTCTTGTGGGGGCTTTGGGCGTGGCTCATCCGCCCGCGATTCAAGACTTAAACAAATCAGGCGGCCGCGCCGGCGATCTGTTTGTAAAAATCCAGCACGTCGGCCTGCTCTCGGGTGCGGCGCATCGGCGGCAAACTGCGCCAGATGCGCTTGCCGTAGTGTTTCGTGATGAGCCGCGGATCGCAAATCATCAATACCCCGCGGTCGCTCTCGTCGCGGATCAGTCGGCCCGCGCCCTGCTTCAACGTAATTACCGCTCGCGGAAGCTGATACTCCATGAAAGCATTGCGTCCCTCCGCGTTGATCATTTCTATTCGCGCCGCGAGAACCGGGTCGTCCGGCGGGGCAAACGGCAAACGATCGATGATCACCAGCGAGAGCGCTTCGCCGCGCACGTCCACACCTTCCCAGAATGACTGGCTGCCCAGCAGCACCGCATTGCCCAGTTTGCGAAAGCGCTCCAGCAGTTCCGTGCGCGAACCTTCGCCCTGCATGAGCAATGGATAGTCCATGCCGAGTTTCTTCATGCCTGTCTCCATCAGTTCGCGCGCTTCGCGCATGGCGCGCAGGCTGGTGAACAGGAAGAACGTGCGTCCTTGCGCCGCCTCGATTACCGGCAGCGCCGCTTCGACCGCCTTGCGGGTATAGCCTTCGGCGTTCGGTTCCGGCAGGCCTTCGGGAACATACAGCAACGCCTGATGCTCGTAGTCGAACGGACTTTCCCAGAATGCGGTTGCCGCGGCCGCCAGCCCCATCTCGCGTTGGTAGTGCGAGAAATCGCCCTGCACGGACAGCGTCGCGGAAGTGAAGATCCATGCCCGAGGATTCCCACTGATCTGACGATGGAAGATGTCCGCGATCGACAGCGGGGTAGCATTCAGGTGCACCGAAGCGCCGAAGATCTCGATCCAGCGCACCCACGCCCGATCGTCTTCTTCTTCCCAGCGGGCGAGTCCGCCGAGCAAATCCATTCCCCGTGTCCAGCAGTTCTGCAATCCTTCCGAGCGGTCGGCCTGCGATTCCAGGATCGCCGTCAGCGCGTTCAATCGTGTCACCGCAGTATCCAGCGCCGCCGCGAAAGCCGGGTTGCCCTGCGCCGCGGAATAAGGTTGCCGGCCGGCTTCTTCACGCAACTGCAGCCGCAGGTCGCGTGCCGATTTCTCCAGCGCTGACGCCGCCTCGGGCAACGCGGCATTGTCCTTTGCCGAAGTCGCGGACTCGATGCGCGTATCGCGCGCAAGTTCGATGAGCTGGCTGCTCGATACGCTCTCGCCGAAGAACAGGCTGGCAGTTTCGGGCAATTGATGTGCCTCATCGAAGATCACTGTGTTGCAGGCAGGCAGAAGTTCAGCAACGCCTTCGTCGCGCAACACGACGTCGGCGAAGAACAGATGATGGTTCACCACCACCACGTCGGCTTCCATCGCCTGCTTGCGCGCTTCCATGACGAAGCAATCCTTGTAGTTCGGACAATCGCCGCCAAGACAGTTCTCGCGTGTCGATGTCACTTGCGGCCATACCGTCGCATCTTCCGGCACCTCGCCCAGTCCGCTGCGGTCTCCGGTCTTGCTGGTCTTGGCATAGGATTCGATGCGCGCCAGATAAACCACGTCGTCGCGATTCAGAAAGCGGCCATCGTTCTTTGCGCGTTCCAGATGATAGTGGCAGACATAGTTTGCGCGCCCCTTGAGCAGAGCCACCGTCACCGGGGCCTGCAGCGCGTTGCGCACCATGGGAATATCCCGGTTGAACAGCTGGTCCTGCAATGTCTTCGTGCCTGTGGAGATGATGACCTTGCCGCCTTTGGACAGCGCGGGAACCAGGTAGGCGAATGTCTTGCCAGTTCCGGTCCCGGCCTCGGCGATCAAGACTCCGTTGGTTTCGATGGCTTCACCAACCGCTGAAGCCATTTCCACCTGCTGGGGTCGCAGGCGGTAGCCAGGGATGGTGCCGGCAAGCGGGCCGTCATCGGCGAAGAAGTACTGCAGGTCTGCGATCAAGATGGCGCAATTTTAGCGCGTGCCGTCGCTGCGCAGGCGCATGGCCTCGAACCACGAACTTATGGGTAGTTGCCCCGGTCAATGACTCAAGTGCGATCAGCGTTGCGCCGCATCCAGGCGATGGCGCGACCCTTGGACATCGCCCTCCGAATTCGACTGGAGACTTCCCATGCGCGTGACCACCCTTGCCGTTTCTTTGCTGTTTGCAGGATTGTTGTTGAGCGCAGGCGGCTGCGGCGATACGGCAACATTGCCGGTGCAGGCCGGAATGGGTCCCCATCCAACGCTACCGGCGCCGCACCATACGCTCTTGCCCACCATGCATGTCGCCACAGCCAGAGGCTGGCCGGCAGGTGCGAAGCCGTCGCCCGCAGCCGGGTTGGCGGTGCAGGCGTTTGCCAACGATCTCGACCACCCGCGCTGGCTGTACGTTCTGCCCAATGGCGACGTGCTCGTTGCCGAAACGAACGCTCCACCCAAGCCGGACGATCGCAAGGGGGTCAAGGGCTGGGTCATGAAGAAAGTCATGGCACGTGCCGGCGCGGGTACGCCAAGCGCGAACCGAATAACGCTGCTGCGGGATAGCGACGGTGACGGCATTGCGGAAATGAAAACCATTTTCCTGCAGGGATTGCATTCGCCGTTCGGCATGGCTCTGGTGGACAACGACCTCTACGTCGCCAATTCCGACGCCGTCATGCGGTTTCCATACAGGACCGGTGAAACGCAGATTACGGAACCCGGAAAAAAGGTCGCCGACCTGCCAGCCGGTCCGATCAATCACCACTGGACCAAGAACATCATCGCCAGCCGTGACGGCAAGCATCTTTTCGTGACGGTCGGTTCCAACAGCAACGTCGCGGAGAGGGGTATGAGTGTGGAAGAAAACCGCGCAGCTATCCTCGAGATCGATCCTGCAAGCGGTGCCTCGCGAGTGTTTGCCTCCGGATTGCGCAACCCCAACGGCATGGACTGGCAGCCGCAAAGCGGAGTCCTGTGGACCGCAGTCAATGAACGCGACGAGATCGGCAGCGACCTGGTTCCCGACTACATGACCTCCGTCAAGGACGGCGCTTTCTACGGCTGGCCGTATAGCTACTACGGTCAGCATGTCGATGAACGTGTCAAGCCGCCCCGCCCCGACCTGGTGGCCAAGGCGATCGCGCCCGACTATGCACTCGGCCCGCACACCGCTTCGCTCGGACTGGCGTTCTATGGCGGAAAACTCTTGCCGGCGCATTATGCGAACGGCGCATTCGTTGGCCAGCATGGTTCCTGGAATCGCAAACCGCCCAGCGGCTACAGGGTGATATTCGTGCCGTTCGCGGGCGGCGAGCCAGCCGGCCCTGCCGAAGAGGTGCTTACCGGCTTTCTGAATTCAGATGGCGAAGCCTATGGCCGCCCGGTCGGGGTGGCGGTGGATAGAGCCGGCGCATTGCTCGTCGCCGACGACGTCGGCAACAAAATATGGCGGCTGACGCCGGCAACGAAGACCGCGCAGCGGTGATTCCGTTGATATCTTTTTAGTCTCGGTTCCTTCATTGGAGAATCCATGCGAGCGCGTACGCTGATACTGCTGGTCGTCCTGATCCTGATTGGCGTTTTTGCGGTGGTCAACTGGAAAGCGATCATTGCGCCGACCACCCTTTCCTTTCTGGTCGCCGACGTGCAGGCCCCGCTCGGTCTGATCATGCTCGGCATTTCGGCACTGCTGACGGTTCTGTTTCTGCTGTACCTGGTGTACCTGCACACCTCGGTACTTCTCGAATCACGCCGCCAATCGCGCGAATTGCAGGGACAGCGCGAGCTGGCCGATAAAGCTGAAGCCTCACGCTTCACCGAACTGAGAGCTTTCCTGGAAACGGAACTGCGCAAGCTCGCCGACCAAACGGCCGCGGCGCAAACAGGCACGACCGCACGGCTCGATCAGATCCAGCGTGAACTGGGTGCCACCATTGCACAAACGGAAAATTCGCTGTCTGCTTACATCGGCGAACTCGAAGATCGCATGGAGCGGACGAACGAAGGCCCCAATCGCATCCGCCCTCTTTGAAGCGGGACCGGAGACCCCCCGATTGTTGCAAATCCAACGGGAGCAACCATGCCCATAGCCGGAAGTTGCCAGTGCGGAAAGACGACCTTTTCGATCGAGGGCGAAATCCCCGACGACGCAGCCGCGGCTCCGGTCACGGTAATCGATGGAACCTTTGGTAAGAACCTGACAACGACTACCCCATTGGGGGCACCTGGTCCACGGACACACCTGACTGGCGAAGGGCAACTTTCGGTATCCTGACGCCTTCGATCGAGGGGGGCATGCGACGCAACCCGGTAGCGACATGGGTGCAAAGCAATCCATCAATGCCCCGCCACTGGCTCGAACTTCTCGCGCTTGCAATGCAAACAGATCACCCTGGGACGGTACCGGCTTCGGGAGAAAACGGAACCGGCGCCGTCGCAGCCGCTTTCCTTTTTGTTAGTGCCGGGTGACCACGATCTCGAGGTATTCGCTGGGCACGACCATGCTGCCATCCCCCGAACGGTTGAACCGGGCAATCAACTCCATGAGATCGCGCTGGAGCGCGGTTTGTGCCGCAGGCTCGAGTGCCGCGAAGGCCTTGAGCACAGGCCCGTAGTAGGTCCTGAAAACTTCCAGCCAATGCTCCGGCGAGCGGTAGCGGAACACGAAGTTTTTTTGCACCGTTTTTACCGAGAGCGAGTGCGCCCCGAACAGTTCGCCAATGCGGGCCGGGGTGCCCCACTGCGCCGGCGATCTGGCACCCGCGGGCGGCGGCAGATGCTTGCCGATCGTCTTGAAAAGTTGGCCAATGAAACCTTCGGGCGTCCAGTTGGCAAGGCCGATCTTGCCACCGTGTCTGCACACGCGAAGCATCTCGGCGGCGGCGCGCTCCTGGTCGGGCGTAAACATCACGCCGAAGGTCGAGACGACAACATCGAAACTGCCATCCGCAAACGGCAGCGCTTCCGCGTCGGCTTCGCGAAATTCAATGGCCAGCCGTTCGGCCGCGGCCCGTTCGCGGGCGCGCTCGAGCAGCGCGGGCACATAATCAGAGGCAACCACCTCGCACCAGCGGCGCGCGGCGGCGAGGGAAACATTGCCGTTGCCGGCAGCGACGTCCAGAACCCTCTGGCCGGATCGCACATCGAGGGCCTCGCACAACTCCTCTCCGACGATCTGCAGCGTCGTGCCGATGAGGGCATAATCGCCGGAGGACCACGCCACCTGCTGGCGGGCTTTGAGTGCCTTCAGGTCGGCCTGGCCGACGGATGGGCGGTTTTGAATGTTACTGACTGTGGTTGTATCCATTTGCGCTTCTCCCATGCAAGTGTGGAACTCAAACTTAGCGGACCGGCGTGGAAAGCAGCGTGGTAGTCGGCGTGGAATTGCCCGTGGAATCTGACGGTTTGCGCCGTTCTCCGGAGAAAAACCTGCTTCAGGTGCGCATGCTCGGAGCGATGACGATCTGCCAGGACGGGCGCGCGTTGGCCCTGCCGGCATCCCGGAAAGTACGTGTGCTGTTCGCCTATCTCGCGCTTGCGCCGCGCGCCGTGTCGAGAACCCACCTTTGCGAACTGTTGTGGGACGTGCCCAACGATCCGCGCGGAGAATTGCGCTGGAGCTTGAGCAAGCTCAGGAACATTATCGATGCTGATGGCCGTCGGCGCGTCCATGCCAGCGCAGACGCCATTCGGCTCGACTTGACAGACTGTTTCGTCGATGCGATCGAGATCGCGCGGGCAACCGCAGAGGGACTGGAGAAACTCGCCCCGGAGCAGCAGCGAACGCTGTACTCGTTGTTCAGCGGAGACTTCCTGGAGGGACTGGAGATTGCCCGCAATCCCGCATTTGGCGCGTGGCTCACCGCCCAGCGGCGGCGATTCCGCGGATGCCAGGTCGCCCTGCTGGAGCATCTCGTCAGGAGCGCCGGGAATGAGGAAGTATTCGGGTATCTGGAAAGGTGGCTCCAGCTTGCGCCATTCGACCGGCAGGTCCATGAGATCCTTCTCACCAGACTTGCCCGGCACGGCAAAATCCGCGAAGGCGAAGAACATCTGGCGTCGGTGGGCCGGTTGTTCGAAGCGGAAGGCCTCGATATGGCGCCGATCCGCAATGCATGGCGCTCAGCGCGGGCGCAGGTGTCCCATTCGCCACTAACGGATGCCGCGATCGCAACAGTCTGTGCACCCGAAGACCAAACTGCGGCACCTCGCCGGGCATCCATCGCAGTGATGCCTTTTGTCGACCGATCCAGTGCGACGAGCGTTCGCGGAGGAGCCGCCGACGCCCTGGCCCACGACGTCATCACCCGGCTCGCCCAGTTGCGCAGCCTGTTCGTCATCGCACAGGGGACGGTGTTCGCCCTGCACGAGAGGAGCATTGGCGCGGAGGAGGCAGGCCGGATGCTCAACGTCGATTATGTCGTGAGCGGGTCCGTGCGGCGAGACGGCAAGCGCATGAGTGTGACGGTCGAACTGGCCGAGACGCGAACTGCTCATATTATCTGGACCGAGATTTTCGACCAGACACTCGACGATGCCTTCCTCGTCCTCGATGAAATCGGCAACCGGATCGTCGCGTCCATCGTAGCCGAGATCGAGACGATCGAACGCAATCGCGCGATCCTGAAGCCACCGGCCTCGCTGGACGCGTGGGAAGCTCATCACCGCGGCTTGTGGCACATGTATCGGTTCAGCAAGGCTGAAAACGATCAGGCCCGGCATTTTTTCGAGATGGCTGTGCGGCTCGATCCAACTTTCGCGCGTGCCTACGCCGGCCTGTCCTTCACGCACTTTCAAAATGCCTTCCAGGGCTGGGCGGCGCGCGAACCGGAAATCGACCGGGCTTTCGAATCGGCGACCCAGAGCCTCATGGTCGACGATCGCGACCCGGCCGCGCACTGGGCCATGGGGCGGGCGTTCTGGTTACGCGGCCAGCACGACCAGTCGGTCAATGAACTGGAGCGGACCATCGATTTGAGCCCGAACTTTGCCATGGGTCATTACACGCTTGCGTTTGTCCACTCGCAGGCTGGCGATCCGGATATTGCCATTTCCTCGTCCGATCACTCGCGCGATCTCAGCCCTTTTGATCCGTTGCTGTTCGGAATGCTGGGATCACGCGCCATGGCACTCGTGCGCCTCGGTCGCTTCGAAGAAGCCGCCGGTTGGGGAATCAAGGCCGCCGCCCGCCCCAACGCGCATCCCCACATCCTCGCGATTGCGGCTTATAGCCTCGCTCTGGCTGGCTCGCTGGACGAGGCGCGCGCCCACGCCGCGGCGATCCGGCGCAAGCTGCCGCGCTATGGCATTGCCGACTTCCTCGGCGCTTTCCGGTTTGATCCGGACGGCGCTGCACTATTCCGCAAAGGCGCCAAGCGCATCGGCATGACGTAGCCGTGGCGTTGCCTGGTGCAAAGGAGATTCCGTGAATTCTGACGAAGAAGCCATACGCGCGCTGGTCGCCAAGTGGCACAGTGCCACCGCCGCTGGCGATGTCAAAACCGTGCTCGGACTCATGGCGCAGGACGTTGTCTTTCTGGTCGCCGGTCAAGCGCCGATGAAAGGACGCGTAGCATTCGAGAAAGGGCTTCGCGATTTGCTCGTTACGCACCGTATCGAGTCCAGTGGCGTTGTGCAGGAAGTCGAAGTGTCGGGACGTCTGGCATATTGCTGGAACGAACTCTCGGTGCGCATGACTCCCCTTTCGGGTGGAAACCCGGTACTGCGTTCGGGCAGCACGTTGTCAATCCTGCGCAAGGAGCCTGGTGGCGCGTGGGTCATGTTGCGCGATGCGAACCTCTTGAAGATCGTGCCGTGAGCGGCGGCGGAGTTTTGGCCCCCGCCTTCGTTCGGCAAAAATGTTGCGAGGGGGTCTTTTGTTTCGTCGCCAGGTCTCCATATAAATAACAGCGAAACCTTTTCCTGGAATGGTTCATGAGCGACCCCCTTCATATCGTTTGCCCACACTGCACCACCACGAATCGCGTGCCTGTGGCACGCGCAGGCTCCGCTCCGAAATGCGGCAAATGCCATAAAGCCCTGTTCGACGGCCACCCGGTCGAATTGGATGAAGCAGGCTTCGAACGGCATATCGCGGCCAACGATCTGCCGGTGGTGGTCGATTTCTGGGCGCCCTGGTGCGGACCTTGCCGTTCGATGGCGCCCGAATTCGAGAAGGCAGCTGGAATGCTCGAACCTGCGGCCCGCCTTGTGAAGGTCAACACGGAAGTCGCGCAAAATCTCGCGCAGCGTTTCAATATCCGCAGCATCCCGACCATGACCCTGTTTCGCGGTGGCCGCGAGATCGCGCGACAGTCGGGCGCAATGGGCGCGACAGCGATCGCAAACTGGGTACGTGCCAACGCCTAGCCCGGATATTTCATCAGGACGCGGAATTATGGCGGAGGACTGGGCGAGACAGATCGGGCTCGACCGGCGCAGCCAATAGATCATTCTATTGGCAAGACGGGCATGCCCCCGATATGGCCGGCCAGAACCCCAAATCCACGGGGCGAAAAAGCAAACTGCTTTGATGGCTGCACAGACGTACCTGCCAGCAAACGGGGGTGGCCTGGTGAATATCCGGGCTAGCATCGTTTTACAATCGAGCGCAATACTTGGCAGCAACGCGATGCTTCCGTATGCTGAATGATCTGATGGGATCGCCTATCGGCGCCGACTGATTGCCCTGACGCCATACCAATCGCAATGACTGCACATTTGCGTAACCTGATCGCTGCAACTTTGCTTTGCGTGGCGCTCCCGGCGAATGCCTCTATCCAGGCGCCGGATTGCGAAAAAGAACTCGACGCCTGTATCCGCTGGGCGGTCGCGGAAGTTGCAACCTACGTCGACGAATGCGGAAAAATCCTGCCTGCCTCCAAAGCCTCGCTCGATGCCGCCTACACTCAATGGAGCGTGTTGAAATTTCCGATACCAGGCCTCGATGCTGTCATCAGACCCGGGTCGGCGGAGCGTGTGGCGCTGGGGAAAAAAGTCGCTCCCTATCTCAAGGGACTCATGTCCTACGAACGGGAGATCGAATGCTTCGGTCGGTACGCCATGTTGAAAAGCACGCCGCCACGGCTTTCAGCGGATTCCATCAACCTTCCTCGAAATTCCCTGGAGCCCTACCTGAAGTAAGCGTTTGGAGTGCATTGGCTGCAAACGCAATTTGCTGTGACGGCACCCGTGTGTCTGGTCTCTGCGAGACTTATCGATGGCTGTATCCGTTAATAATCTCGTGACGATAACCAACACCGGGCTCGCCGCCCGCCTGCGGGCAATTCGTGTCCGGGCGGGAAAGTCACAAGCGGAGATCGCGCAACGCCTAGGCCTGAACGAGGCCTGGTATGCCGATCTCGAACAACGCGACGGCGAACTGGCCGCATCGCTGACCCTGTTCAAGGCGATGGAGCTGGCGTCGTTGTTCGGTGTGACGTTGCATGAATTGATCGGCGCGCCCATCATCGCGGGCGAGGCGGTCGCGGTCATGGACCTGCCGGACAAGGTCCGGGCTCATGCACTGCGCAACGGGATTTCCATCGAACAACTAGAGTACACGGTGGGATTCGATTTGCAGGATTTTCTGGCTTCACCTGTACAATTGGCCGCGGAATTGCCGCTTTTATTCTTTCAGAAAGTTGCCGAGGCGCTAGGGATGAACTGGCTGGCGCTGATTCCCGGTGAACATACAGACTAGTACTCCTTGAAAAGCCATTAGATGCACGTGAGATAGTGACCATGCTTCCGCTTCCAGGTGATCGCCCGGTTCCGCTGATGATTCTCGTGGCCGGTCCCTACCGGTCGGGAACCAACGACAATCCGGAATTGATTGCCCGCAACGTGCGCGCCATGACCGAAACGGCGCTGCGCCTGTTCCGTGCCGGGCACCTCCCCGTCCTCGGAGAGTGGTTCGCCCTGCCGCTAATCGAGTCGGCCGGATCGCAACGCATCGGCGATGCCGCTTTCGACGAAATCTTCCATCCCGTCTCCCGCCGGCTCGTCGCCAAGTGCGATGCGTGCCTGCGCATCGGCGGCGCTTCGCAGGGAGCCGATGAAATGGTGGCGCTCGCGCGCTCGTTGCAGAAACAGGTTTTTCTGCGGTATGAAGATGTCCCCCCGGCATCCTGATCGCGCATTGCCCGAAACCGTTTTCGAGGGCGGCTGTCATTGCGGTGCGATCCGCTTCGAACTGCACACCACCCGTCCACCGGGCGAATGGACGATTCGCGCGTGCCAATGCAGCTTCTGCCGCGGGCACGGGGCACGGACGACGTCGGACCCGCAAGGCAGGGTGCGATTTGTCGTTCCCGATCTTTCGAAATTGAATCGCTATCGTTTCGGATCGCGTTCGGCGGACTTCTACACTTGTCGCAATTGCGGCGTTTACGTGGCGGCGGTTCTCGACTCGCCGCGTGGCCGATATGCCACCGTGAACGTCAACGCAATACAGCCTCCAGTCGACGTCCCCGCGGCCGCCGCAATGTCGTACGACGATGAATCGCCCGAACAGAAGCTGGCCCGGCGCGAGCATAACTGGACGCCGGTCGTGGAACTAGCTTGACCGCGAGCCCGGAGAATACGAGCTAAAAGTACGATCAGTTTTTCCCTGCCGCTGGAGCCCGAATTTGGGGATGTTCCGTGAAAAAAGCCGACTGGTATTTCGATTTCATCTCGCCATTTGCCTACATCGGACTGATCCGCCTCGAGCGCCTTGCCAATCAGGTGGAAATACGTTACCGGCCGGTGCTATTCGCGGGCCTGCTGAATCACTGGGAACAGAAGGGACCCGCGGAGATTCCCGCCAAACGAGTGTGGACCTATCGATGGTGCACCTGGTGGACCGCGCAACAAGGCATCGCATTTCGCTGTCCTGCCGTTCATCCGTTCAACCCGCTGCCTTACCTGCGCCTCGCCATCGCGGCAGGGAACACGGCTTTTGCCATTCGCCGCATTTTCGATGCGCTGTGGACTACCGGCGCGGATCCCGGCGATGAGCGCACCCTCGCCGAACTTGCCCGTTCGCTGGCAATCGATCCTCAACGCCTGGGCGATCGGGCAATCAAGGACACCCTTCGGCACGAGACCGACCAAGCCGTCGCGCGTGGAGTGTTCGGCGTGCCGACACTGATCGTGGACGACGAATTGTTCTGGGGCGCCGATGCAATGGACTTCGCCGAAGCCTATCTTGCCGACCCCGGTATCGTCGGCACTGAGGAAATGCGGCGTGCCGCCCATCTGCCGGTTGGAGCGTCGCGCAGGCGGGAATGATTTTTATGTTGAGGAAAAGTTGAGCTCAGGCAAAGCGCGCTAGCCAGCCAGCGCGAAACGCGGACGCCCGCTTTAGAGATCGGATTGCTGGCGCTGGTGTTCCTTGCGCTTCAACGCTAGATACTCGCCCTGCGGGATGTCATGAAGCTGGAGGGGATAACGTTCGGACGCGTTATACCAATCCCATATGCGTTTCTCGAGTTGTGCCAACGGCGGCGCGGACAGCGAGCCGAGATGGGCTTCGATGGCGAGGTAATAGCGCATGGTGTTGCGTTCGATCAGTCCGCGCAGCCCGTCGATGTAGACGGGCTGCCCGTCTTTACGCCTGCCGGTTTCGGTAAAACCCACTTTGTTGCTTCCCGTCGTATTGAGATAGGCAAGCAGCGCGAGTTTTGCCGTGGCGCCATAGCCATATGAGTACGCGAGATGCATGAAAGTACGCCCGTCCTTCAGCGGCACGGCTTCCAGCAGCAGGCGATAGTCGCGCGTTCCCATTGGCCCCTTGTCGGCGTTCAGCACGACCGCGAGATAATCCGCGCCCGCTTCCTTCACGCGATAGGCAAAGTCGACGCGATAACTCTTTTCGATCGGCTGATCCGACTTCCTGCCAATATTGACTTTCAGCATGGTCCCCGCAGCCGATGGGCGGCAATACTTCGTGTTCGGATGCAGGATAAGGATGTCGCACCAGCGAGCCGGCTGCTTCAGTTCGGCTCGCACCACCGCAAAGGGATGACCGAGGACGGCATAAACGTTAGCTTTGAGTTCGCCTGAAGGCTGACTTGATTCGAGATACAGCGGTTTCTGGAATGGATTGTTCTCGAGCTGGCGGCCAAGTTCGACATATTTCGCCTGCAGCGCGGCTGCCGCTGCCTTCGCCGCCGCATCGTCCGCATGAACCACGTTTCCTCCAGCAAGCAATATGATCGCAGTCAGGGCGCAGGCAAACCGCGACCTGTTGCAGGGCGACGCCCAAGCCTCGCCTCTAGGATGTGCGGCTGACATTTTCCTCCTTCGGCAGAAGTTCTTTGAGATCATCCAGGGTGTTTGCGTCGTCGATGTTCTTGTCCTTGCGCCAGCGCAGCATGCGCGGAAATCGCACCGCGATGCCGGACTTGTGTCGGGTACTGCGTTGAATCCCCTCGAACCCGAGTTCGAACACGAGCGTCGGCCGCACGCTGCGCACCGGTCCGAATTTTTCGATGGTGGTACGGCGGATGATGGCATCGACTTCGTGAAATTCCTCGTCGGTCAATCCTGAATAGGCCTTCGCGAAGGGCACGAGTTCCCCGCTGTCGCGAACCGCGAAGGTAAAATCGGTGTATAGGCTGGCCCGCCGGCCGCTGCCGCGCTGGGCGTACACCAGGACGCAATCGACGCTGTAAGGGTCGATTTTCCATTTCCACCAGGTCCCGACGTCCTTGGTTCGGCCAACGCCATAGGCTGCCGCGACGTGCTTGAGCATGAAACCCTCGACGCCGCGGGCCCGGCTTTCAGAGCGAAGAGCCGCAAGCGCTTCCCAGGAAAGACCGTTCACGAGCGGCGAAATACGAATCGGCAAATCCGGCGCTGTTTGCCGTGCGGTCGCAACTATCGTCTCCAGACGACGGCGGCGCTCGAGCTGGGGTAGAGGCCGGACATCGAGACCGGCGTCTTCAAGCAGGTCGTAGGCAAGCAGCGTCACCGGGACCTGCGCGAGAATTTTTTTTCCAAGCGTTTTTCGTCCGATACGCTGCTGCAGCAACGCAAAAGGCCGGGGCCGTTCGTCCTGCCAAACCAGGATCTCGCCGTCGATTACCGTGCCCTCCGGCAAGGCGTGACCACCGGCCTCGATCTCGGGAAAACGCTCGGTAATGAGTTCCTCACCGCGCGACCAGACCCAGGTTTTATTGTCATGGCGCACTACCTGCGACCGGATCCCGTCGTACTTCCATTCGACCATCCAGTCGTTGACATCGCCGAGCGTCTCCGGCGCTTCATTGAGCTGATGCGCCAGAAAAAAAGGATAAGGCTGACCGCTGCCACGATGAACAGCTGCCGCATCGACCAACGCGGCGAAACCTTCGGCTGTGGGCCCCACCGTACCATCGGTGTAACCCATCATGCGTTGCGCCACGGTCTTCGCGTCGATTCCCCCGTGGGCAGCCAGCGCCCGCTGCACGAGTAGACGCGATACGCCGACGCGGAATGCGCCGCCGATGAGTTTGCCGAGCAGGAACCGTTCTCGCGTGCCCAGCATGTCCCAGTAGGCCCGCAATCGTTCCTCTATCAAGGCGGGTTGCGCACCTCTCAGCGGCGCCAGCCGTTGCTCCACCCATTGCGCGAGACCGGTATCGTCATCGAGCGAAGGCGGTGGCAAGACCAGCGCGACGGTTTCGGAAAAATCGCCGACCGCCAGATAACATTCCTCGAGCATCCAGTCGTCGAGCCCGCTGGCACGCAGCGCAATGTCGCGCAACAGCCGCGACGGCACCACGGAGCGCGGCTTGCCGCCGGCCAGAAAATAGGTCGCCCAGGCCGCATCCGCGGCGGGGGCCTGCGCGTAGTAGCGCGCCAGGGCAGCGAGCTTGTCCCGCGTGGACGTCGTCGCGTCGAGGTCCGCATACAGCCGCGCAAAGCGTTTCACTGCTGCACGTCCACTGCGGATGCAGGCGGAACCGCCGCCTCTCCCGCCTCACTTTGCGGATCGGCCGGCGTGCCGGCTTCCTCGTCGCCGTATTCCGTATCGAACGTAGAGGCTTGCAGGCCTTGTTGCCGCAACCATCTTGCGAGCACGTTGCTGTAACCATGCGTGACGATGACGCGCGCCGCTCCGGTCGCAGAAACCGCCTGCAGCAGGCCGGGCCAGTCGGCATGATCCGAAAGGACGAAACCGCGGTCGACGCCGCGTCTGCGCCGCGCGCCGCGCAACTGCATCCAGCCGGACGCGAATCCGTCGGAATAGCCGGAAAAGCGTCGCAGCCATGGCGTCGATTGCGCCGAAGGAGGAGCAATTACCAGGGCGCATTTGTATTCCGAGGCTGGAATCTCCCCAACGCGCACCGTGGCGGGCAGCTTGACGTGCGCCGAGCGGTACGCCTCGTTAACGGTTTCGACGGCACCATGACAGACGAGCGGACCGATTCCGGCATCCACACCGGCGAGCAGGCGCTGCGCTTTTCCAAATGCATAACCAAACAACACGCTCGCGCGGCCTTCCTGCGCATTCGCTTTCCACCAGGCGTTGATATCGTCGAACAACTGTCGCTGTGGAACCCAGCGATAGATAGGCAAACCGAACGTCGATTCAGTAATGAAGGTGTGGCAACGGACCGGCTCGAACGGCATGCAGGTGGCATCCGCCTCCAGTTTGTAGTCGCCGGATACGACCCAGACTTCACCGCGGTATTCGATGCGCACCTGGGCGGATCCAAGCACGTGCCCCGCCGGATGCAATGACACCCTGACGCCATTGATGTCGATCGGGACTGCGTAGTCGAAAACATCCACAGAGGCGGCGTCCAGCCGCTTGCGCAGTACTGCGGCACCGGGCGCTGCAGCCAGATATTTTGCGCTGCCCGGTCGCGCATGGTCACCGTGCGCATGCGTGAGCACGGCTCGTTCGACGGGTCGCCAGGGATCGATATAGAAATCGCCCTGCGGACAATAGAGGCCTTCGGGGCGGACGGTGACCAGTTCCATGCCTTAAGATGGTTTAGGCGCTATCAAACAGACTGCGCGCAACGCCAATCGTTCCGGTCGGCCAGGAGAAGGTCGCGCTCGCCGCGTTTGCCCTCGCAGAGAAAGTATTTAGTGAGAAAATCCCCTTCCAATCGAACTGCCGCGCGCAAAGCATGACACCAATCCCCCGGACAAACAGCGGGAATTTGCGGGAAATCAATCATCGATTCTACGATGCCATGTGGCGCGATGCGCGATTGGTCGAGCCGCAGCGTTTCAATACCTGGCCGCTGATCACTACCCTCGTCGCGAGGTCGCACCGGCGATTGGAAGTCGCGCCGGGCCTGAGGCCGCGCCTGCCTGTCGAAGGCACGTATTTCGTGGACCTCAGCGCAGCAGCTGTCGAAAAACTCCGGGCACGTGCCGCCAGCGTCATCGTCGGTTCCGTCACCGCGCTGCCGTTCGAGACCGCGCAATTCGACCTGGTCTGCGCATTCGACATCGTCGAGCACGTCGAGGATGAAGAGGGCGCGCTATCGGAATTGTCGAGAGTCTGCGCTGGAGGCGGTGCTTTTGTCCTTGCGGTGCCGTTGCATCCGTCGCGCTGGACGCCCTTCGATGAGATGGTCGGGCATTGCCGCCGTTACGAACCGCAGCGCTTGCTGGACAAGCTGCACGAACACGGCTTCGTCGTGGAGAGCAGCGCAGCATACGGCATGCAACCGAAATCGACTCCCCTGCTCAACTTTGGCATCTGGTGGCTGACGCATCACCGGGAACGCGCGATGTGGTTGTACAACCGCGTGATGGTGCCGCTCGGCGTGCACTTTCAATCCAAGCTGTCGCTGCGCTCGGGCATGATCGAAACCACCGGAGTCGACGAGGTGCTGCTGGTCTGCCGCAAGCGGGACTAACAGGGATATTCACCAGGCCACCCCCGTTTGCTTGTAGATGGGTCTGTGTATTCAATCCAAGGCCGTTTGGTTTGCTCCCCAATTGGGATTAGGGGTTACGCGGATTCTCGCCAAAATTCCGCGTCCTGATGAAATATCCGGGCTAGCCCTTGCGAATCACCTTGCCGTAAGCGACTTCGATGTTCAGGCCGATGCGGTCGCGATACCGGCCCAGTGGATGCTTAGACATGCCATTCTCGTACTTTGCGGCAAGCTGGTCCGGCAGCGTTCGCTTCATCTCGTCCAGGCTGGCGCCGTCGGCATCGGCCTTTTTTATGGCCGCGATCAAATCGGTAAGATAGCCGCGGAAAAATTTCAGTTGGTCCTTCGGCATCACGCCACCGTGGCCCGGAATGATCTGCGTGAATTCGAATTTCTCCAGCGCATCGAGCGTGCGCACCCAATCTTCCGGAAATCCGTCGTTCATGAACGGCATCCAGTCGATCAACGCATCGCCCGTCGCCACCACTTTTTCCTTGGGCAGATGGATGAATACGTCCCCGTCGGTGTGGCCGCGCCCAAGCAGCAGGATCTGGATTTCCCGGTCGCCAACATTCAGGCTGACCGTCTTGTCTACGGTGCGGGTCGGCAGCGCCGGCCGCATTTGCCGCAGTTCCTCCAGGTAAGCCTCGGCCTGCCGCAGGTTCGCCTCGAGCCGCATCTTTTGCGCCGCATCGGTGGCCGAAGCCGCGTCATTGCCGAGCTTCTCGATCTCCTGGGGCACAAGTTCCAATTGCTTTTCGATGTAGGCGACGCCACCGGAACCGGCGCCGGGTGTCGTCAGATTCTTGCGGGTGCGTTCGGAGGTAATTATTTCCAGGCCGGGAAAAGCCTCCGCATAGACCTGGTTGCCCTGCCAGTGATCCCAGTGAAAATGGGTGTTGATGATGCGCTTGATCGGCTGCTTCGTGATCGACTGGATTTCTCGGTAGAGCGCCAGTGCGGCCGAGGGCTTCGAATGCGAATCGACCACGACCACACCGTCGTTGGTAAGGATAACCGCCGCGTTCGAGTTGACCTTGTAGCGCGGCGCGGCGATCGCCGCGTAAATTCCGTCGGCCACCGGTTTCAATTCGAAGAGTTCGCTGCGTGCGGTGCTGGCATCCGCCGCCATGGCACAGCAGGAGGGATCGAAATGATCGATGGCCTGTACGGCCGCCAGCGCCGCGCCGGTACCGATCAGGAAATCGCGTCGTGTCCACGAAGAATTCATGAGCCGCCCCCCATCACAGGTTGTGCCGTCGATGCGCCTTGCCGCCAATGCGGCAGGCTGCGAAAAACGAGCTTACCGCAATGCGGCTATCATTGCCGGCATCCGCCGGGCCACCTGACGGCCGCGAGCGGAAATGGAAACTCACTATGAAAATAGACGCGATAGATCATGTGGTGCTGACGGTGAAAGACATTGAAGCCACGTGCGCGTTTTACACCCGGGCGCTGGGCATGACCGCGGTGACTTTTGCGCCGGGCCGCAAGGCGCTGGCCTTCGGTTCGCAGAAATTCAATCTTCACCAGCAAGGAATGGAATTCGAACCGAAAGCGCTCCATCCGACCCCGGGATCGGCCGATTTATGTTTGATTACTTCGCTGGAGATGACAAAAGTCATCTCGCATCTGCAGGCCTGCGGCGTGGCCCTGCTTGACGGACCAGTTAAACGCACGGGTGCGGTCGGCACGCTGTTGTCGGTTTATTTTCGCGATCCCGATCAGAATCTGATCGAAGTCTCCAACTACATAGCCGATTGAAGGCGGTGTTCCGCGGTAACGGCGGGCCGACGACGGATACTGGATGACGACCGTGCACGAGTTGCTTTGCCGGGCTTGACGGGGCGCCGCTGCAGGCGTTGTTGCAGCAAGGCCAGCACCGCGGCTTCTTCCGAATCGAGATCGTGGACGTCTTCGGCCAGTTCCTTTTCGGCGCGGCGCTGCAATGCGTCGAGCATCGAGCCTTCCAGATAGGAGTCCATGATCGCGGGATGTATGTAGCACTTGCGGCAGATAGCCGGAGTGTTGCCGAGTTTTGCCGCGACCGACTCGATCGCGCGCACCAGGTTCTTTTTCGCTTGTGCCTTCGAATCGAATTTTTCGAATTCCCGCAGAGCAAGTGCCGCCAGCATGGTGCCTGCCCACGTCCGGAAATCCTTTGCGGTGTAGTCGCGGCCCGAGATGGAGCGCAGGTATTCGTTGACGTCTTCCGAGTCGATCGAGCGGCTATTGCCTTCGTCATCCAGATACCGGAACAATTCGTAG
>Ga0207686_10000535_pt1 | contig 24537 bp, 27 predicted proteins | sample KBSM24metaG_FD_184396 | JGI IMG/M metagenome (GOLD analysis project Ga0207686, IMG submission 184396) | Miscanthus rhizosphere microbial communities from Kellogg Biological Station, Michigan, USA - KBS M2-4 metaG (SPAdes) (version 2) | ecosystem: Host-associated > Plants > Roots > Rhizosphere >...
ATCGGCCTTCGCGAGCCCAACCAGGCTGTTTTCATTTGCCGCTGCCAGTGCCGCGGTCGACGCGGCATCGGCCGCCGCAACGATCTGATCTGTTGTCGCCTGCGTTGTCGTGATCAGCTGCGCCGTCGCAGCGTCGTTCCCGGCGATCAGCGCTGCGGTCGCGGCCTGGCTGTCGGCTAACGCTTCGGCTGAGGCGGTTGAAGCCTGGTCGAGCAGCTGTTGGCCGGTCAGCGTGCTCGCCTCGATCACCTGACCAGTGTTCACATTGTTTTGTGCGATGATCTCCGCGGTTGTCTGATTCGCCGCCTCGATCGTCGCCGCCGCCGTGTCGGTATTGGACTGCGCCAGCATCGCGGAGTTGGTATTATTCGCCTCGATCGCGGCCGCGCTCGCAGCGTCATTCGCGGCGATTGTCGCAGTAGTATTCTCGGTAGCCGTCGCTATCAGCGAGGCGGCAGTTTCAAAATTACTCGCAATGTTCTGCGTTGCTGTTTCGTTTACGACATCATACAGAGTCTGAGCGTCGGCGGTATTTTGAGCGATGATCGACGCTGCGACTGCGTTGTTGTTGGCAATCGCTTGCTGAGAACTAGTACTGATAACAGCATTCTGCCCAGTGGTCGTTGCCGTGACGGTTTGGGTCAGTGTTGTTAGTAGCTCATTTGTTTGAATGCCAGGATCGATCGTCGGCGTCGGCGTCAACGTCACCAAGGTTTGGAGTTGCGCGACCATTTGATTGAATAGGTCGTTGCCCTCCTTAGAGCTCCCATAGAACCCAGCAATACCCTGTTGCAGCCGATCGGCGTATTGGGTGATATCCTCCAACGCCGTAACATCGCCGCCCTGCGCCTTACCAAATTGCTGACCAAACTCACGCTGCGCTTGCAGGAACGCATTTTCCGGCGACACCGACGGCCCGGCTGTCGCGGTGATCTGGTCGATATAGCTCTGGATCCCCTTGCGCGCGTCATCGGCACGCTTGGCAAGATCCTCGAGAGCCGTGTTGAGATTCACCGTCGCATCATTGGTGTTCATCTCCGTCACCGCCAAATCGGCGATTACGGAGTTAAACCCCTGAAAGTGCTGAATGACCTCGACTAGCTGTTTGTCGTCTAACCCGTCCAAAAGGTTTTGGACTTGATCCATAAAGACAGTGCCGAGCTTATCGCCGGTCGCTCTGTCGGTCAGACCGATGTCGGACGCCTCTTTCGTACTAGCGAAATAGTCGTCCAACACACCTTGAATGGAATTAATAAACCCCTTTTGAGATGCCTCGTTTAACGCAGTATCGACGGCTTTAAGGAAATCCCCTTGTAGCCGCTTCGTTGCCTCGTCCAGTGCCTGGTTGATCGGGTCAAGCGACAAGCCAAATCTGGTTGCCGATACCGTGAGATCGGCGAAGATCGCGTTGATTTGTTGCATCGCGGTCGAAAACGGGCCCATCTTTTTGGACGCGTCCTCGACTGAACTAAATGCATCATCAGCCGCTGTCTTCAACGTATCATAAGTCTTGGCGAAAGTGATTGCTTTGGCAATATCCTCGTCGGTGCCGACCTGGCTCAACACCGTTTTCATTACTTCGCTGACGCCGGTCACAGACTTAATTAAAGCCTGCTCCATAACTTTCAACGCGGCGTCGGTATCTTTGCCGAGATTGAACCGACCTTTGTAGCCTTCCAGCGAGCTATCAACCGTGATGCCAGTATTGACACCGCTTTGTAGTAGGACGTTACCGGATAGCGCTCCTCCCGTTGTCTTCAGAAGATCCAAGAATGATTGCAGACCCTGACCTAACTGTTGAACCTGCTGGTCGATCTGCTGATTGCCGCCGCTAAAACCAGATGTGATTTTAAATTGCGACAAATCGATATTGGCGCCGGAACTCTGGTTGCTCGGCTTGGAATTGCCAAACATCCCGCCTAACAAACCGCCACCCGCGCCGCCGATCAGCGCGCCGAGCCACGGCATGCCGATCATCGAGCCAAGCGCCATACCGGCGAGCGAGCCGACACCGCTACCAATCATGCCGCCGGTCGATTTACCGCCGACCACAGAGTTGAGCATGGTGCCGGCAGTAAAGCCCAAACCGACCGAGCCGATCGCACTGCCAAGCGTCGTGTTGCCTAGGATGCCTGGCGTGATGTTGGAGATGCCGGCGATGTCGGTTGTGGCGCCGGTCGTAGCGTTTGTCCAAATCCCGTTCGCGCCCGGCAACCAGCCTTCGTTCTGTACCGTGCCGAAGATGCCGCCGACCGATTTGTTCATAAAGCTCGAGGTGCCGGACAGCAAACCGCCGCCGGAACCACCGGAACCCGTATCGATCCCGAGCTCCTTGAACAGGCCGCCGCCCAAGCCGCCGCCGATACCGCCGACGCCTCCGAACCCGCCGTATTGCGATACCACATTGGGCGAGGCACCCAGCGTGCCCAAGATCGTCCCAGTCAGCGGCTTAATAAACATGTTTGAAGCGATGCCGGTAACCAGCGACTTCAACATGTTCTTAACTTGCGTGCCCCAATCAACGGCTTTCTTCGGATCGAAGATGCCATCGAGGACCGAGCCCAGCGCACTCTCGATTGTGCTACCGATCTGTTTGTACATATCGTCGATGCGGCTTTGCTGCCGCAGCGCTTCGGCGTGAGCGATGTTAGCCTGATTTAATGCATCGACGTTCTTCATCGATGCTTGCCAGATCGCGTCGGAAGAGGTCTTCCCCTCCGCTAGAAGTCTTTGTTGCTCCTGCAATTTTGCATTGGCGGCCTCGATGGTTTCAGGCAGCTGCCCGACCATCTGGGTTTGTTGCTGTATTATCTGCGCCTGATCCGTGCGCTGGTTCATGCGCTGGCGGATCGCTATATCTTGTTGCGCGGCATCATTGCGACGGATCAGCGCCTCAGCTTCGGCGTTGATCGCAGCGATTGTCTTATCGGTAATCGGGATCCCAGCCGCTTTCGCCTGGGTCATTAATTTATAAGCGGCTTGCGCGATCTGAACCTGCAATCCCGCTTCGTGTTCGGCAGCGGCACTTTTAGCCGCCCCCGCCGCGGACATCTCGGAATACTTCGTCTCTTGCCGCTTGGCATCGACGGAATCACCCGCGGCCTTTACCGCTTCGGCCGCAGCCGTCCGCAATAGCTCTGCCTTGCGTGTTTCGACATCGCCAGCCAAGCCGTTTCTAACATCGAGTTCGGCTTGAGCTTGAACCTGAGCATTGATAGCCGAAACCGCGCCGCCTGGTCCGACGATCGCGGCCCCATAAGCCATCGAGCCTCTGTTTGCGATATCTTGCGCGTCTGAGGCTTTTTGCAGCCCGATACGCCACAAATCAAGCGCGCTATTGCCCGCCGACATTGCCTTGTAGCGGTTCGCCTCGGTGTCTTGTACGTCTCTTATCGAGGCGTTGTACGCGTCATAATATACCTTGTCCGCGCCAAGCCTCTTCGCGGCATCAGAAAGCAGACCCTCCTTTCTTATTTGGTCATCGAGTTGTTTTAATTCTTCTTTCGTCGGTATCCCGGTTGTGATCGCTCCCGGCGGCGCGGGCGCCGGGAACGTGCCGCTGACCATCGTGCCTGGAACGCGAGCGGCCGTTCCAGTTCCCCCGGTCATCGCGCTGGGGTACATCTGATTAAAACGCCGAGCCGCCTCCATCCGAGCGGCGCCCTGAGCCGTCGAGGCAGACGGAATTTCAAACGGTTCTACATGTGCCCAATCGCCAGGGACATTTTGCCGTAGACCATATTTCTCTAGATTCGGATCTGGCCCATACAACCCACCAACATCGGCTGCTACCCCAGCGCCAAGAACGTCTTTGTTGTGTAGCCCAATGCCAGATGGATTAAAGCTACTTGGATGGCGACCAATTCTAGCCGCTGAATCTATGTACTTATCTGGGAAATCACGGAAATACTGATTTAGCCTAGCTTGTAATTCAGTATTCAAACCCTCTATGTCTTTATTAGCGGTATTTGCTCTAACAAGAGCGCTGCCTGGGGCGAGGGCCCCACCAGTTCCGCTCAACGTAGTGTACTGAGCACGGACCTTCGCCTCTGCCTCCGGTGTCATCGGAGGATTGCTAATCGATTTAAGATATCTATTCGCTTCCTCAACCGCCCGATCGGCCGGCGACTTAAACGGCTCAGGAGTTTTGCTTACTGCGTTCGCAATCCCCGTAAGAAAACCGATGATGGCGTCGCGCGCGCCCTGAACAATAGTCGTCTTGCTCAGCTTGGTGAGCATGTTGTCCCAGGCTTCGCCGATGCTATTCATCGTCCTGGCCGTGTCGGATAGATTCTTCTGAAAGCCGCCGCCGAATTGATCCTGAAGCGTTTTGATTCCTAATTGCGCCGCCCCGCTGCGGTCGCCGATCTTCTGCATTTCGAGCATCGCCTTAGCGGTCGCTTCGCTAAGCCCGTTCGGCCCAGCTAAGGCATATACTAGTTTAATAACCGCTTCGGTATCTGTACCGACAGCCTTAGCTAGCTCCTTTGTAACCTCAACAAAATCTCTGCCGGTAACCGCTGAGATATCTCTAGCTAGATTTGTAATCTGCCCGGCGAATGCCGGATTGATATTCTGGCTGCGGGCAAAAGCCAAAACCGCCTTCTGCGCGTCCTCCGCTGATGTGCCAGTATGCTGAAGACTTTTGCTGACTTCCTCGAGCTCGAGCGCGCTAGCCTGGGAACTCGTTCCCATCCCGTCTAAGACGACGTTGAATTGCCGTAACCGGGCTTCGGTTTCGGATGCCCGAAATGCCAAGAGGGCAATCCCGGCGCCGACCGCAGCAACAGACCCGACAAGAAGAGTAATCGGGTTGATCATGCCAACGATTGACGTGCCGAAGGCTTTTAGCGTGTTGACCACACCGCCGCCGGCAGTAAACGCTTGAATAAACTGGCCGCCCTGTTGAATTAGTATTGTGAGCGGGCTGGTGCCACTCGCTAATTGGGTTGCCACGTCATTAATTTGGAACCCAAGTTGCTGGACAGCAAACCGCACTTGCGCCGTCGATGTAACCGACTGTCCAGCATTTTTCTGGATAAGCTTTGCTTGCTCATCATATATCTGGTTAGTACGCGTAATTGACGCGTCTTTTTCTTTATTATCAAGCAAGCCGGCTTTATTAAGCTCATTTATCCTGGCGATTTCAACCGAGCGATTTCGCTCTAAAGCGGTAATCGGCGCCAACTGATCTTTATATTTCTGCGCGGCCTTAAACGCGTCCTCGAAAGCCGCCGCTGACTCGGCCGCGGAACTGCCGCCGGCCGGTCGGTTCACTCCCAGAGACTGATTGAGCCCGGTCTGAGCGCGCGCGGCGTCGGCCGCGGCGTTGGATGCGAGTTGTTCCTCCTTGAGTTTGTCGATGGCGGCGGCGGCGCGTAGCGCCGCCTGAGCCCCTTCGTCGTATTTGGCGACGATGCCGTCCCAGGCAGCTTCAGCGCCGCCTGCGATGTCGACACCCAGCTTGACCGCGAGATTAAGCTCGGCGAGCTCGGCTGCCATCTCGCGCGCCGATGCGGTAGCTGGACTGAACTTCGCCGTCAAATTTGCGACGGTTGCAGATAGCTGCTCGGCGGCCCTCTGGGCCTCCTCCTCCGCAGCGAACACTTCCTCGAAAGCCGAAGCGGACTCGCGCGCAGAACCGCTACGCGGCCGATCGACGCCGAGTTGGGTATTAAAGGTGTTTTGGGAGGTTGTGGCGTTCTGCGCCGCACGCGCGTCGGCGATGAGCTCGGCCTGAGCGGCCTTAGCCCGCTTGGCGGCCTGAGCGGCCTCATCGTACTTGGCGATGATGCCGTCCCACGCTGCCCGATAGCCGCCAGCGATGGTAACCCCGGCACGCTGTGCCTGGTTGAGCTCGGCGAGCTCGGCCGCCATGCGTTGAGCCGACGCCGTCGCCGGATCAAACTTCGCCTGCAACGCGCTTAGGTTGGCGGCGGTCTTTGTTAGCTCGCCGGTCAAGCGCGTCGCCGACGATGCGGCAGTCACCAACGAGGTGGCGAACTCCTCATTCTGCCGCTTCACAAAGGCAGTGAGAGTGCCGTGCTGCTCGAGGGAGATCAGTTCCTTCGCCAGAGCCCGGTCGAGATCGACCAGTGTGCTGCGTAGTTTAATATTGGAGGCCGCCAGCGGATCGTTCTGCGCCGCCAGCTGACGCACTCGGTTGGCAAGACCGGCTATTGCCTTATCGGTTGTCGCCGCCGATGCCGATAATGCTTGTGCTTCGGTTTGGAGCTCGTCAAACGACCGCTTACCAATCGTACCAAAATCTTTTAAGTCAGCCTTCGCTTGCTCGAGGCCAACTACTCTCAAAGAAATGGTAAGCGGTGACGCCATTAGATTTTAACAACAACCTCCAGGAAACAAGAAAAGCGCCTAACCCGTCGGCGGCGCCATCTTTCGTTCAACGTCGTTGAGTATGGAAAATGCTTCCATCAGCCAGCAACATTGATCAAGCGTGCCGCCTTCTTCTGGTAGATGCCCGTTGGCGGGAAAGAAGCCTGCGGCCATTCCCACAATGCGGCCTGGCGGCGGCAGAGCGAGCCGCCACAGCCGCAGAATTTCAAAGTAAAGCGGAGGAAGGGTTAGTTTAGGGTTGCGTTCGTAGCGGTCGCCAAGGATTTCCCACGCCGAGCCGTCGGGAGCGAGGGAGCCGCCGTCGAAGTCTCCGGGTCGGCTGGCGACGGCTCCAGCGACTCTGAGTTTTTTCGCTCCCCTTCATCCGGCATCATCATCAATACGGTACGCTGACCGATCGCGGTAATTGTGCCGTTGCCGAAGCGATCCTCGATCGCATCAATGCACGCGTCGGTCAGGTAGCCGTTCTTGCGCTCGATCGCCGGCACGTTGTCGCCGCCGCCTTCGATGCCCGCCAGAAACATCTGGGCCCGCAACAGCCACACCATACCGAGATACCGACGCCGATCGGCATATAGCTGACCGAGCATCCGAGAATGCGGACGCAGCGTCCGGTTGATCTGCTCGACCTTCTCGGTAAGCTCATTGCTCAGCGTCTCGCCTTGACCGGCGATGCCTTCGGCCTCATCGAGGATCTCCAACAAACCGGGCTGTTCGTGATCGACAACCTGTAGTTTGATCTCATCGCGCAATACAGCGTAGAGCTCCATATCCTGCGGATACCGCAGGCCCTCATACTCCATCGCGCTTTCAAAGGCGATCTTCTCTCTGACCGTCGGCACCTTAAGCAAGAAGACCGGCGCGTCCTCCTGCTCTTTCATGTGATCCGGCGTGAATCGGACAAGCTCCTTAGTCGTTATCGGCGGCGCCCGCCGATAATCGGACAACAACTCGATTGCCATGTGACCTCACATATTAGAATACAGCGATGCTGTATCCCGAGTCCAACCCCGTCGCATGGAACGGCACATCAACCGTTTGATACCCATTCGTATCGGCGGGAGTCTGGTTCAAGTAGAGCGCGCTCGGCACCGTGATGCCGATTTGATTACCAAGAACCCCACCAAGCCGAGCTTGGAGCGGCTGCTTGACCTGGGTGCGGAACGCCAACATGATATCGCGCGTCCCAACCAAGCTTTCTTTCGGGTTAATGGTTCCCCTGATTTGCCGGGCGGTGATGATCGCCGGGTCAAAACCTTCAAGCGAGTTCGGGTTGTCGGGCATGACCAGATTGTTGCCGGGATCGATGGTCATTGCCTGGCCCGCAGCGGTGACGGAGTTCACGGTAAAGGAACCCGCTTTCCAAATCGGCGGTCTGGTTGCGTCGTAGGCAGTTGTCGTCGGCAACGGCGCGTCGGTCTTGCTTTCGTACATGCCCATAAAGCGGAACGAGATCCGCGCCGGGCCGCCCGATGTCAAATTCAGCGGGCAAGTCCCTCTGCACCCAGTGAATTTGTAGACGACGCCATCCATGTAGACCCAGATCGTCGCCGAACTAATACTGTTCGATACCGGCGTGTAAACCACACTCGGCGGGATCTGATACATCGTCGTAGCGTCGATCGCCGACGTAACCGTATCGGTCAACTTTGCTACTTTCGAGGCGGAATAATCCCAGATCATGCTGGTGGCGTTATTGGCGCCGGACAGTACAACTGGAAAACCGCGATATTGCTGAGCGACCGCGCCAGCCCCAACACCGAGCGTCGCGCTCTTGTTGGTGCCGCCGGCCGCGCAAGCCTCCGGAGCCACCGGAGTAGCTGCGATAGTAGCCACTTCGGCAAAGCCACACGCCTTGAGCATCTCACCCCATTCCGGAGCAGTACCCGCGACGCCAGAACCCTTGAGGTACAAATCAAATTCGATCGACGCCGACATACCACCGACGATCGGATCAAATGGATCAAGAGATGGATTGACCTCAGTGGTATCGATGACGTTTGGAGAAAACGTCACACGCAAAGGTTGTTCCACGAGCACCGCATCCAAATTGGGCACGGGATTGGCATCAATGCCTTCCGAGCCCTCAAGCTTGACAAGCACCGCTGCCCGACGGCTGAGCATAGTCGGCATAGATGTTCTCCCTTACAGAGGAAAATTACGAAACAGCGATAGGATTGGATGGCGGCGCAGTAGTAGAGCCGATCGCATTGGTTGCGGTCACCACACAAGTAATGTTCTGCCCAACGTCGGCTGGGTCAACGACATAGCTGTTGTTGCTTGTCGCTGCGCCAACATTGGTTGAACCGCTCACCCACTGGTACGAATAGCCATCGGGCGTGTTATCCCAGTTCCCCATCGTGCAATTCAAAGTCTGACCGACCGACGCACTGGAAAGTCCATCTGGCCCCGATACAGCTGGCACATCGCGATTAACTGGCGGCGCGGTAGCTGGTTCGCCGCTGCCTTCGCCCTCGCCTTCGCCGGCTCCCGGTAGTGTGTTTGTTTCCTCTGTGATCGTTTGATCGGGATCGATCTCAAACCCTTCTGCGGTCCCGATGTAAGAAACCGCATGATAGGTAGCGAAGGTTTGCCGATGCGGAGCGGTAGGGTCGGCCTCGGTGACGGCAGGTTTAAGAAAGCGCCGCCCTTGGTTGCCATCGCGGGATTGGCTATCCCGAGACTGAGACTGATTTTGACGCGACTGATCACGCTGGCGCCGATAGGCGTCGGACATAGCAGTTCTCCAACTTGAGTGTTGTTAGAAGCGGCCCCAGCGAGGATCGATCGTGCTGGTCACTGGAGAGGACGTTTTGAACGTCGCGCTGTGATAAATTCTCGCTCGGTCTTGCGAGATCGGATCGTCGCGCACAAAATCCAATACGTTGTATTGCTCTTCGGCTAGGTCGGGATCCGGCGCCCAACCGATCAACGAATTAAACAGCGCCATGATCGCCGGTCGGATGTCACCTGACGCCGCTTCGCCGAGCGTGTCGGCCGCGTTCGAAACGCAAACAAGAATGGTATAGTATTCAACCCAGATCTGGGTTGGCGGCCCCAGCGCACCAGGCTCAGCTGCCTCGCCGTAATCTCGCCCGACATAAGCCGCCGGCAGCGGAAGCCGAGTTGCCTCGACCTCCGGATTAAAGGTAGTGATACCCGCGACGTTGCCATTAAAGAATGGCGCGGTTTGCTTTAAACGATCGATGATCGCCTGCTCGTTGATGATCACGACGTGCTCTGCTTGATCGCCAGCTGAATCGCCGCTTCGACCTTCTGGACAAATTCAACCCGGTGCCGCATCGCCGCCGGCACCAGAAATGGCCGCTCCACGATCCGCCGGGTGCCGCTCTCGAGCATGAATGCGTAGCGATCTTTCAGGTTGCTACTGACGACATAGGCTCGCATGCCATTTCGGTTTGGCTTTGCCAGCTTGGTTCTCAGCGACGCGATCAAAGCGCCGGTCACTCTGGCTGGCGGCTGACGTTTTTGCGATCGCGGCGGCGCCTGCCTGCTAATGGTCGAAATCGTGTCGGTTCTGATAGTGTCGGCGACATCCTTCATCGCCTCGCGGATCGGCCCAGCAACGAGATCCACCAGATTGGCGACGCGAAGGATGCCCCGCTCAACGTCGGAAGTATCTATTTGAAACGCCGTCACTTTCTATTTCCTCACAGAACAGCTGACGGAACCTAATGTCGGCAGGACCGATCAAACGCTGTCGGCTGACCCGCAAGCGGCGCCCCTGATAAATGACGTACTCGGCATCGTTGACGCCGGTTTCTTCGCTAACCGTCACCAGATGCGTGACACCTTCTTCGACCTGTTCAGTGCCCAAATGCATCGAGCCAAGCTCGACCACTTTGGCGACGACAGTCGCAAAGGTCGTGTAGGTTTCGGTTAGACCGCCAGTAGCGGATGGCGCATCGACGCGGGTCTGAAGCTCGACCATCTCACCGACGCGAGCGAACATTCGATCCTTGATCGACATCACATAAATCGCAGGACGTAAGCTTCGAGCACTGCGTAGGCTTCTGCCGGGATTGCCGTTGACGACAAACCTCCGCTAGTCTCTGAACTCCAATAACTCTCAGCGACGACATCGGGTATCGTCTGCGACCGCAACATCGGATCGCGACCGACATTGCTGTAGCGCGCAGTGACCGATTTCAACGCCGCGGCCTGCAAATCAGCCGGAATCTTGCCCGCGTCGTACCCGGCGTCGTAATCCACTACGATCGGATTGCCGCCCCACGCTCCAATGCCGCCAGCATCGAGCCGGTAGATCCGGCCCATCTGCTCATCGACTTCCCACTGGTCGGGCATCAATACAATGTTGCCTTCGGTGATGACGACAACCGGCACACCGTCATCGACCGCGATCGGCCGTTGCCGCAGTACCAGTGGTGTGCCGCAACACAACCCAGTCGAATAGGTCGAGCGAATCTGGTCCCGATAACCCTGACGCACAAAAATGCGATCGCAGTAGGTGTTGATCGCTTGGCTGATCTGCTCGATGTTCGCCTGTATCTGCGCGTCTTTCGACGTATCGGCAGGAGATATCTTAAGCTCAGCCTTAACCTGATCGAGATCGACCAGCGCCAGGCTCGCAGCCGGCGTCACGCAGCGATGAATCGCATAGCCGGTCATCGCGCAATCCGTTTGAGTACCGGGTACAGATCGCACTGCACGATCGTCCCGTCGCCGTTGACCAGGCTTTGCAGTCCGTCACTGGTGATCGTTGCTTCGACCAAGCCAGGCGCCGGCAAGCCAGGATTGCCCTTCGGGCCTGGCTCACCGCGCTCGCCGCGCTGACCTGGCTTGCCTTGGCGTGCCAACAATTGCCAGCCGGTGCCGGGGAGCGGCCCAGGATTGTCACGACTGGCAACGAACGTCGCGCCTTCGGACGCCACAACGTCGAGGGCTTGGTAGGTTTTCCCGCGATCCCAAGTTCCGCAAATCGTCAGCCCACGGCCGTCGACGCCGTTCCGGCCCGGCCAGGCGAGGCAGACCCAATCTTCGTGCGGCGGTTCGCGCCCGGTATCGCGTTGCGCCTGCCAGGTGCCGCCGAGATGCGTGACAACATCAGCGGTGTAGAAAACCCCCTCACTCCACACCGAGACGATCGGCAGAAGACCAGGCGCGCCGTCAGCACCATCGCGACCTGGCGGGCCCGCGGGACCGGCAACGCTTTCACCTGGCGGGCCGGGCTCACCTGGCGGTCCTACGATGCTTGTACCGTCGCGACCAGGCGGGCCAGGCGGGCCGATTTCGCCGGGCTCTCCGCGTTCTGGCGGCGGTAGTTTTGCGACCGCTTCATCGATCAGCTGCCGCACCAACCCTTCATCTGGCGGCGGCCCAGGCGGCCCAGCGATACTCTCGCCGGGCGGGCCTTGCTCGCCCTTCGCGCCTGGCGCGCCCTGCGCCGGCACTGGCAACCTCGCCACTTCGTCGGCAACGAGCTCACGCAGAAATTCAGGATTCGGCGGCGGCCCAGGCGGGCCCATAATCGTCGCGCCATCTCGACCGGGCGGCCCCATTTCGCCGGGCTCTCCGCGCTCTGGCGGCGGTAGTTCTTTGACCGCTTTCACCACCATCAGCCGCACTACAGCCTCGTCTGGCGGCGGTCCTGGCGGGCCTACATCGCCGCGATCACCTTGCGGCCCCGGCTCGCCGCGCTCTGGCGCCGGTAACCTCGCCACCTCCTCGACAACCATTTGCCGCAAAACCGCCTCATCTGCGGCCGGGCCGGGTGGGCCAATGTCACCGTCTCGCACTGTCGCCATTTTGGCAGTGATGATCTCGACCAGATGCTTCTCAGCTTGGATCGCGCGAAGCTCCATCTCGGCCGCCCGCGCGCGGAGCCCCTCCATCTGCCCGCGGAGCTCCGATTCCAACGCGGTTATTTTGAGTGTCGCTTCGCGTTCGATCCTAGCTGAGACAGCTGCGAACTCGTCGGCGAAGATCTCAAGCTGCGCGAGCGTGACGGACATTCGCTGCGTGGATAAGGGATCGGACGACGTTGGCGTCAATGATGTCGTCACCGGCAATATCCTCGCCTTTTGGTGGAGCCGGCGGCGGCGCGGCTGGCGCTGGCGGCGCGGCGGGTGCCGGCGGCTTCTGTAATTGCTTCGGAGACGGCGGTTGGAGTTCCGAACCGTACGAGAGTGGGACAACTTGCATTTGAACTCGAGGTTCTTTGCCAACCCCACCGGCTACTCGCGGCAGATCTTCTTCCGCCCGCGCCTCGTCGGGTGAGTAGATCCCCGAAATGACACCGCGCGCTAAACCCTCGATCCGTTCTTTGTATGCCGACCGCAACAAAGTTTTTGTGTCGAGCTCGCAGTACTCGTAAGGCACGCCGCGCAACCCAAACAACTGACCGTACGCCTCTTCGATATGATTGACCGCAAAACCCAACCCGGTGGCGATCCATGCTTGCATCAGCGCTTCGGTACTAGCGAAATTCGCTTGACCCATACCCATGATTTCGAGCGGCATGCGGTACGCTAGAGCGACATGCTGGTTGCTGTAATTGAGCATCTCCGCAAGCTGACCATCTTGCGGTGAAATCGTGACCTGTTTCGCTTTCAAACCCCAGGCGGCGATCGGTGTGCGACCGACATTCTCGCCGGTCGTCATCTCTTCCCACCAAGCCCGCAGATCTTTTAGCTGTTCGTATTTAATTTCTTTATCTGACTCGAGGATGAAACTCGGCCGAGCCTGATTTAAGTAGAATTGCACTTGTTGCGAAATCGCCGCCCCAGACATCGCCAGATCTAGCGCTGCCGCCAGGATCGGTGACTCGCCCCTCAACGGATGCCTGGGCGTATGAAGGCGCGCGTGCAACACATCGCGGGCCGGCACCGGAAACGACAGATCGATCCGCCGCTCGAGGATCTCGTTGCCACTCAGGCTATAGAAGATGCTGCCGTCTTCGGCGATGTGCGGTTTGCCTTCCCGCATCAAATGCTGTTCGGATATCTCGCCACGCTGATTACGCAACACCAGCGCGAAGCTTTCGCCGCGCTCGTATAGTCGCCGTGTCAGGTTGAGATGAAAATCCGAAATGGATTGATAATCGTTCGGGCGTCGCAGAATGCGAGCCAGCGCCGAGTTCTCAACGCGCTCACGCCCGCCATTATCCAAACGTCGCCAATGATCGCCTGGACACATCGCAATTGTTTGCGAATAGGCGCTAACGCAAGCTTCGACCATCGCGCTAGGGCCGCCGTATGGCTGCACGTTGTACCCGGACTGCCACCAGTTCATCAGACTGCCGGCCTTTGAGCCTAGCCAGCCATCCGACAGCATGTAAGGAGGCGGGCGGTACTGCCCCTCAACCGCCCGCCCCTTCCCCCACGGCAGGATCTTGCTTAACCAGTTCGCCATTTAGCGAGTCTGGTAACCCGTCTGTTGCGCGCCGGCACGCACGTCACGCTGTCGAGTGGTGCGCTCCGTACCCTCACGCGCATTGCCGCCAGCCAGAGCGCCCTCTTTCAAATCGTCGGCCTCCTCCTGCGTCGGAGTTGGGGTTTCCGGCGCCGACATCGCCTCAACCTTCTCCTTGTTGGCGGCTTCGTGTGCCTCGCGCTCCTCTTGTCGCCGTTCGACTTCGGTTTGCGGCGTTGCAGTGCTGCGACGTGCCGGCTGCACAGGCTCTTGTCTGCTTTCCATGACCTACTCCGTTGCTCGAGTTGATGCTGCCCGCGCAGCCGGGACAGCGACGGCATTCGACGGCGGCGCAGTCGTGCTACCGGCGCTATTGGTCGCGGTCACAACACACGTCAGGCTGTGCCCAGCGTCACCAGCGACGATCGTGTAGTCGCTGGCACCTGAGCCAACATCGACCGTGTCGTCCTGCTTCCACTGGTACGAATAGCTATCGGGCGTTCCCGTCCAGTTCCCCATAGTGCAGGACAGCGTCGAGCCGACGCTGGGATCGCCGATAACCGCCGGCACGTCCACATTGGTCGGCGCTTCGACCGGCGCCGGCTCTTCCGGTTCCGCCAGGCCGATCGCTTGTTCCTTCAGATTGTCGGCATGATCCTGGCTCGGCTCCGGTGCCGGCGGGCCGCTACTTTGCTGTTCGGCTTCCGCCCGCTCCGTTGTGTGCCGCGGCACAGTGCGTTCCGATCGTGCGCTTTCCAATTAATCCTCCCTAACAGGACGAGCTTCAATCTTGGGGCCAGGCGCATCGAGATTTATCGCCACGGCAAACTGCCGTCGTTCCGCTTGTGGAACCGGCCAAAGTCGAGATCCCGATCGCACCCGCAAATAATCAAAGGCTTTTAGGTAATCGCCCAGCGGGGCCAGAACGACAGCTGTACCAGGCACCACTGGCACAACAATCTCGCCGCCAGTGTGATTAAACAAATCATTGTAGTCAACGCCATCGGTACTAATCTGAAAAGACAGATTTGCACTTGTCCAAACCAGCGGCATAGTTATCCGCATGATTGTGCCGCCGCTGCAATCGAGGCCGCTCGACAATGATTCGCCAGCCTCGATAATCGGTCCTAATCGAACCTCCAGCGACATTGTACTACTCCAGTCTAGAGGTAGGAAGCGGAGCCGAAACCCCGCTCCCCGGCGGCACCAAACCTATTTTTAACTAGAGCCCTATTTCTTTATGGGCCCCAGTTCACGCCGGTCATAAATTGTACCATACCTGTTCGGCGCATCGCCCAGGTCACATCCGCCAGCATACGAATGGCGAACTGGGCTGTCTGGAACATGCTTTGTACCGGCGCAGCAACAGTATTCGGAGTACCAGTCGCACTAATATTTAGTGGGGCCGTGTCCTCCATATGGATTGTCGCCTGCTCGGATACATCGAACTCAGCCGCGCCGGAAACACTAACAAAATCCGCAGTATCAACCATGTATACCTTACCGGCAGCAATGCTTGTGCTCTCGATAACGGTAAAGCGATTGGTGAACTGCGTTGTCCAACCAAACTGTACGCCGGTCGGTCCAGGGGCGAAGTCCAACTGTTGCCCTTGGGCAGGGTTCATCAACAACGCGAGCTTCCTGCCAGCATTCACGGCATAAAACGGTGCCGTCAATGCGCCCAAATCCGCCAGGATCGCTGCGTACCCCTTCGCCGTAGAAGCGGTGAGCGGCGTCACGCCAGCGGTCAGACCGGCCGGGCGAGTAGCTGATTCAGCGACACTGTCGAGCAACAAACCGTCAATGTTGATCGCGGTGTCTTCTGTGATCCCTTCCCGAATTAGCCCTTCGATCTGTGGGCTGGAGTATTTCGCAATCTCACGCGAAAACACCGCCATGCCGCCGACCTTGTGAGGGATCAACGTAATGCTGGTCAGCCCCATCCTACGGACAGGAATGGGTGCGCCTTCCGCCACAAACGAACCACCAATACTTGGCGTGGCGGCCCGCGACGGAATTTTGATGCTCGCGGCGCCCGGCCCGAAATTCAGTTGCAGACCAAGCGCAGCGAGCCGCGGAAACACGCTCTCCGGAAGCAGGTTGCCCAGGAAATCGCCAGGCGCCTGATAGACGAGCTCGGCCGCCCATCCGGCTGCGGTTGTGGTCGCTCCCGCCACCGCAGCGCGCTGGATCCACTCAGGCCCACGGGTAATAAGCGCCGCGCCTTCGTCATCAGGATAACGCTCACGCAGAACGTCTTCGATCGAACGGCTTGAGATACGCGCAAGCGCGTGCACTGCGCCGGCACGCCACAAGAAATCGCGTTTCTTCGGCCGCTCTTCCGGCAGATCAAGCGGCCGCCGAGTGATGATTGCCGGCGCCCCGGTGACTTGCATTTGCTGTGAATGCTGCACGGTACGAAGTGCCAGCGAGTTCTCGGTGACCTTCAACGAAGCGAGACGCTGTTCGTGATTGGCGATGTCAGCGTTCAGTCCGTTCGCGGTTTCCAAATCGTGTTCCGGATCCCGCGTGAGCTCCAACAGTTGGTCGCGCGCTGCATTGAGCCGCGCTTGACGGTCCTCTATTTGCTGAGTAAGTGTAAGATCTGGCATAATTTTCGCCCTACTAAGGCGTTGCAATGCGGCATGCTTGCCGGTTACTTCTATGTCTTGCCGATTGTTAAAGGCATGCTCGCCGAAAACGGCAGACATAGTGTCTTTGCTAATGTTCAAGCTGCGCGCCACGTTCAGTGCCGCGGGATTGGCCGGAACACTCACAATCGAAGTTTCGAGTAGTTCTTGTTTCAGGAAGCGTGTACCACGATACGGATTTTCCGGATCGATCGGCTCGTCCAATAACGAACGAAAGCCAACACTGGTCGCACGCAAAATGTCCTGTTCGATAAGACTCAGGATTTCATCGACACGCTGGCTTGTACCGCGTTGCGCTGGTTCAAGTTCCGCCATCAAGCGCTTATTGTCGATCCGGACATTCTTCCAAATGCCGATCGGCGAGTTGGCGTTGTGATTGAACAGGGCAATCGGGTTGGTACGAAACCAATCCAATTGCCAGCCCGTCGGCTCGATGATGTCGCCGTAACGATCTACCGTCGCATCGGACAACACATAGGTCATCGAAGCCGGCAGCTTGCCGGCCACGGTTTTGTGGACAACAGACATGGGATACTTTCGATGGGAGGAGGCGGGCGGCCTCGAGACGGGGGAAGCCGCCCGCGGCCCAACCAGCGCCGGGGGATGTGAGACGCTCAGTCGGGTTTCAGGGAGGGATCGAAGTGAAGATCGCCAGCGACAACAGCGATATAGAGGTAATGGTCACGCGCGGCGTCGAGGGGCGGCCGCCGGATATCTGGTTGCGCTGGTTGTCCGACATGGGTACAGCCGGGCCAATGCTAGTCAGGATCACGATTGATGAAGCGCGCGAACTCGCCAACCTCCTGCTACTCAAGGTCAACAACGCGCATGAAAGCGATTAAACGGCTGGCCGATGCTTATCGCGAACTCGCCAATGTGGTTGAGCAGATCGGCCCGATTGAAGGCATCATATCACTGGAGAGGCTCCAGGAAATCTGGGACGAGCCAGACGGCGACGATGTCAAGCGACGAATAGCGATAAAGCTCCGAGATTTCGCCGATTTGATCCAACATGCTGAGGACGCCCAGAACGATGTCTGAATCAAACGAATGGCGGCCCGGAAAAGGGCTATCGATCGACGCACTATACGCCTGGGTAGTAACCGAGCCTGATGGCGGTGAAGGGTTGGCCGCTATCAACCTTCCGCAGCTAGGCTGGACACCATTGATCGGCGCCGATGTGGATCGCATGAAGTCGCTGCGGCCTTACGCCGAAGGTCTGCACCGCACCAGTGGTCAGCCAATGCGGTTGGTGCGGTACAGCCAGCGCGAAGACCTCGAGATTTTGCCGTGACGGAAAAAATCGATCTGACACTAACCAAAACCGCAGCGGAGCTTTTCCGCAACATGGCCCGCGCACTCGAGGACAAGTGCAACCCGATCAGCGAACCCAAGATCAACGAGTGGAACCAAGCCCTCCTTCGGTCGAAGCTCATGGCGGATTCGCCGATGCCATATCCGGTTGCCGATACCGATAATCTTGACGAGCTCAGAGTACGAGTAGCAGCAAACCTGCGTTGGGCCGCCGACCTGTTCGACAAATGGGGAAGTGGATGAGTAGTCTGTCTTCTTTGCGTCTAGACCCGCGACAGCCGAGCGTCTCGCTCACCGCAGACAACCCAAACGAGACGTGAATTATGTCTCGCGAATGATCCTCGTATGGGTGTACCCTAACGGGACGAAGTATCAACGTACTCCGATGCTCGGTGCGGCGTCGATCGAGCACGCCTCCTGCCCCTGGTCCGCGCGCTTCCCAGGACACTCCGCATCTCGGTGATAGGTGGCAGGGATCCACATGTGGACAGAGGATCCCCGCCTTTCCTCTCAGCTGCTACGGTCCACTCGCAGGCTTGAGGAAACTTCGGCTTCGGCGCCGGGCGCCAGATAGCCGCTGACCGGCCCGCAGCAATGGTGACAGACGATCTCGATCGCGTCGAATAGGGCTATCATCTTCTGACCGGACGGGTAGATCCCGACCTCTGCCCCGCATTTTTCGCACAAGCCGGTGATCTGATCTGGATGAACGACAACCATCTCATCGAGGCGCATGCAGATCAGCCGCGGCGTTCGCCGCCGGCCCCACAGATATTCCCCAAGTCGCGTGAACAAACCGATCATGACTGCGCCAGGATTCCGAGAATTGCGCCCGCGATAAACATGACCGCGGTGAAAATCAGCAGCGCAATAACACAACGATCGCTCAAGCCACCATCGCGCGGATGTCGAGCGGGATGCCGCCATCCTCATACAAACACATGCCAGTTGCCATCGTGATCGCAACGAGCCCATCGATCCGGCCGCGCATCACCTTCTTCTTAAAATAGCGGTTGCCCTGCTCGTCCGCTTTGACCGCGGCGTTGCCGCTGCACCACTGCGTGATCTGGCTGCGATCGATCCAGATCTTTCGATTCAAGATCAGATCTTCGAACTGCCCTAAGCTGCGCGGCATCCACAACGCTTTCTTGCTGTGCATCCCGGCTCGGCCTTGGCTGTGAATGATCATCTTCAGCCCGTCGCCGTACGGCGTTTCGGGCGTCCAGATCCACGTCGGAAATCCGATGCGCTCGCAGCTGTTGCGGAACTCGCCGATATGCGCCGGATCGAACGCCATGCCCTGCACGTCGTGCAACGCGCAGAACCGCTCGACCTCAGCTGCAACGAAATCGTAGTTCATCGCCGCGCTGGGCGTCGTCAGGAGCAGGGGAGGATCTTCCGCGGCCCACTGCACATACGGCGCGGAATCTTCGACTGCGTCTTGCGCCAAGCCCTCTGCCGGCTTCCAGTAGGTCGCCTTGGTAAACAGCATCCCGTCGTCGTCGCGCCACACCGCGCCGAGCGCGGTCAGATCGTTCTTGCGGGCCAGATCCATGCCCAACCAACACGGCAAGCCGCGCATAAGCTCTTCGTCTATCACTGCCTGCACAGCTTCCCAAGCGTCGATGTCGATCCAGTATTCCGAACTACCAACTGGGATGCCGAAATAGAGACGTTTCGTATTCAGTAACGTCCCAACGCTGTGTTTACTTGAGTTGACCTCGATCTTCACATTCTCGCGAGGGAACGTGATATCAAGTAAGGGTAGCGCCTTCGGCCAACATTTTTCATCGTTCAACGGATCGTCGGTCGGGTCAACGCGCGCGATGTACGCGAACGCCGAGTCGTCATCGACTTCACCGCGAAGTATGCGTTGATAGCTTTCGCTATATTCCGTCCCAACCAGCTGGTCAGCCGCTGGCGTGTTGGTTGACATGAAGAGAAGGAAATCTCCCGGCATTTTCGCGCCGGCCGATCTCCAAGTCCTGAGCGGTCCATCGGTTTTCCAGTCGTGGATCTCGTCGGCCGCCACTAAAGATGGGCGCGGCCCGCTCACCTTTTCATCGCCCGCCAGTGCCCTGAAAATACACGTTCCGCCGCCGGGCCCACTGTGCTCCAGCTGCCAGGTCATGCCGCCGGTTCCGCGCGCCACCAGCATGCCGGTACTGACCAGACTGGCATCGTCGTCCCGGTCGGCAATCGGTGCCTGTGCCATTGCGACGGCGTCACCAAAGAGGACGTTCGCCTGTTGCCGGTCTTTCGCTATCGCGTAGCATTCGGCGCGTGGGATGCCCCTGAAAGCCATCGTGTAGAGCCCGATCGCCGCGGCCAACGGGCTCTTCATCGAACCCTTGCCAGCCTCGATCCAAGCTGTGCGATACCGCAGCCGGCCGTCGTCCCTGACCCAGCCGTACAAGCTGCCGATCACAAAAGTCGAAAAGTGAGGCAGATTGAACGGTTCGCCTTCATGCGCGCCCGCGGTCACACGCAAAACCGTAGGAAAGAACTCCAGCGCCTTGTTTGCTAGCAGATGTTTCCAATGGATCCCACGTCGCGGCCCATGCTTGATATCGTCTAGGTGCCGCTGGCAGGCGCGCCGGGCAAGATCGCCGGCAACGATCTTCTTGTTGACGACATCCCAGGCATAGGCGCTGGTCGGGTCGGTCTTGTACGGGTTGCGCGACGGCTCCGGTGCGCCGTATTTTGGGCGGGCCGGCAACGGCGGCTTTGGTAGTTGTTTCTTTCTTGGCAAGAGATCCCTCGATGATCAATCGATTGCCGACCGAATATTTATCGGCGACGCGGCGCCGCAAGCTGGTCTTGGAATGGATCAACATGCGCGATGGCGGGCACCGCTGGCACTGGTATCGATAATGAGACGCGATCTCGGCGAATACTACTGGCGCACACTACCTGAAGTAGCGCGCAACATTCCACTAACGTTCGTAAATTGTCTTCCGATCGCTATCATTGGCGTGCCAGGAGGCGGAAACGATTTATCTTTCGTGTTGGATACCGGCGAAGAACGCTTTGTCGGCACTGTTCATACGGCGCAGACAGTCAATGAAATTAAAGCACTCATTGCATCATCGTCAACTAGAACACTAAATGTTAACGGCCGACTGGCTCAGAAGCTCGATACCGGCAGCAGCGGCGAGCGATTTCGTTTATTTATCGGAACGGTCGCCGCCAACGGCTTCTAAATTTTGACCACGGCAATACGGACAAAACTTCGGCTTCTCGTCTTTCGGATATTCAAATGGACCGCTGCATGTGTCGCAGACCCACTGACTGTATTCACGAATGGTTTTCTTGACGCGACCAGTGTTGCGGTCGAGCACCCAAGTATCTCCAGTTACCGGATGCCGCGTACGGAACTCGTCGGCGCGATACCCACCAATGCAGAATTGGTTAATCGCCCAAAGATCCGGCAGAGGAACACCACAATGCTCGCATCTGCGCGGGTTTTCGATCGAATAGGGCCCTAACGTCGGCTTGTGTGCTTGGTACAATGAAATATCATCCGGAATATCTTAGAATCCCTTGGCGAGTGAGGTTGTGGCGCGCGTTCCGCGGCTATCGGATCGTTGGGCATAGTCTTTTTGCTGCGGCGCGGCACGCGTGGCGTGAACAGCGGCGCGTCCAAAAACACAAGCACACATCTCCCTCTTAAACCGGCGGTTCGCCTTCATCATCCGGCCGGACCCGCCAGCCCTCGCCGATGATCTCGTTCGACAGCTGCTTGTAGGACAACCGGCAGTAGGTCGCGCCGCGGGCCTTCAGCGCCTCAACGAGATCGCGTTGAGCCTCGCTGGAGTCCTGCCAGTCCACCAGCCAGCGGCGTTCGATGATGTCGGCTGTGCTCAGCCTGATCTCCCTCGTTACAGCCCTCGCCAGCATGATCACAGCAATAGGTGATGCCGCTGCCGTGACACTCGAGACACACCAGCGGGATCTGCCGGGCGCCGCGGGTCTGCATGACCGGGCGCCGCACCACGCCAGTGCCATGGCAGGTAGGGCAGATCATTCGGCTTTGTTCTCGGTCAGCCCCTTCACCGCCCACATGCAGGACTCTTCCAGGCTGGTCATCGCCAACGAGCGATAGCGCCCTTCCGGCAACTGATCGACCATGTGTTCGATCATCGCGTAGTGCGCCTTCAGGTCGTCGTGAAACCGCCTCTCGTCATTGCTGAGCGCCCGGTAGCGCGGCCGGAACCGAGATAGCGGCTCGGCCGGATCATCGCTCTGGCGCGCATCAGTCGGGCCCTCGTACACGTTTGCCATCACTGCATCTCCGGATCCGGCCATTTGTCGGTGACCAGGCTGCATCTGTCGCAGAAAAGATATGCGCCGATCCCCTCGCCGCCGGCAAAGCCGTAGCCGATCCGGAGAGTGCCACCGCAATCGTCGTGGGTGCCCTGACTCGCACCGAGAATGCACTCATCCATCTCGGCACAGTCGACCGGATACGGGCACCCAGTGCAGGCTCTCACGCAGCCGCCGCTCCGTTGTTCGGCCGGCGGCGCCGATGCAGCAAGCCGAGCGCGAGCAGCCCGGTGCCGAGCAGGAACAACGAGGCCGGCTCCGGTACATCGGTCACCGCCAGCATCACCTGGCCGCGGTTGACCAAGGTGCCGTTCGCGGCCAACGTCCCATCAGTGAACAGCGTCATCGAATAGCTGTCCGGATCGGCGAAGGCGCTGGTTGTCTGGTCTGAAAACGCATCGGCCGGCAGGGTTGCGTTGTCCGAAAAGGAAAACAGCTGGGTGCCCGGTGTGTCGTTCGGGCTATCGGCGCCCTGACCGTTCGCTGTGTCGGCATAAAACGACATCGTGATCGCCGAGCCGATCGCCGATTGGAACGTGCCCGAGCCCGACGAAAAGATTTGGCTAACCGGACCGACAAAGTTGATGCCGCCGACCGCGACGGTGATCGGCACCGCGATGCCGTTGGTGTTGACGATCTGGAGGCTCGAGGTGTTCAGCGAGTTGGTCGCGCCGGTCACCTGGGTCTGAAGCGAACCGCTGATGGTCACGCCCGCGATCGTCCGATCGCCGATGCTGAGCGTGCCGGTCGCCGGATTGCTGTCGCAACCGATGTCATTGTCAACGCAGTTGAAGATCGTGCCGTTGATATCGGACGACAATTGCAACGTGGCAAAAGCCGGCGTAGCACTGATGAAAAGCGCGATGACCGATGCGCCGAGCCACTTCATAACTTACTCTCCCCTATTTCGTTCTGTGAAAGCATTTGCTCTGACTCGATTGGCGAGCTCACTCAATGCGCCATCAGCCTTCTCGGCCCAATACCGCAGGCGATCGCGAAGCCGCACCAAGTCTTGCCAGTTGTCGCTGGAATTGACCGCATCCTCGAGAAGATCATCGAGCGTGTTGTCACCGACCAGCCACACTGGTTTCTGATCATCGCCGAGCACCTGTATTTCCCAGGTTGCCGGCCGCCAGATGATAATAAACTCCGTCTCTTCGTTCTCTAGCGAGGTAGCCATGCCCACCTCCCCCTACGCTTCGCGGCGAGCCGGTCCAGATAAACCAAGCGCCGAAGCCCTAGTCGATGCCGAACAGCTGCTCCCGTACACCTGGCGCAATCAGCCCGATTACGAAGCGGTCCTCGTTGACGTTGCCCGCGCGCTCGATCGCTGGCGAGATTACTGGCGGCAGAAGGCGCGCAATGAAGCCAAGGCCGAGATCGAAGACTGGCGCGGCCGCCTCGCCTCTCAGTGTGGCGAGACGCTGGCGGCAACACAGAAAGAGCGCAACCGGATCGCCGCCTATCTCGACTTCCACGAATACGACATCACGTCGGGCATCATGGATCCGCTGAGGGCCCTACGCCGCGAGCTCGGTGTTAAGGAAGCCGGCGAATAACCGGCGACAGGTAAGCATCGCTGGCGCGGCGCACATCGGTCTTCTTTTTGGCCTTCTCGGTGCCCTTGCGGCGCCGCGGCGGGATCCCGAGCTCGTTCTCGCAATCGCTGGCGTCGGAGGCGGCCTGGCGCATCTCGCTCTGCCAGAGGTTCTGAATCGGGAAGCCGCGTGGGCTGGTGATCACCATCGAGGTTTCGAACGCCAACCGGGTTGCCATGTCGAACCGCACATAGGCGATGATCAGGCGCTTGATCTGGTGTGCGTTCTCGCTACCCAAGGTGCCGGCCTCGCGCAATACCGCGCACAGCCGTAACCACTCATGGTGGGCGTAGTCGCGCCAAAACTTGTTGCTGCCAAATTCAGGACTGCATTGGTCGGCGATCAGGAAGTCCCAATCCGGCTCTTCGATGTCGAGCGATCCGCCGTCGATTGAGGTTAGTGATTTCGAGGTCATTTTAGGTTAGACCTAGGTTAGCTGCGGTTGTTGGTCGGTTGAAAACGGTTCATTTCCGGGTTATGAGCCATCGCGAGCCATCGCGCTTGATACTATTTGGTTTTCCAGTGGTCTGGCCGGGTTGCCGGCCGCGGATCGCGGTTTTGCCCTGGTCACGCGTGATCACGTCTTGTTCCATCGGCTTTACTGTATAGCCAAAGTATTCGCGGACCTTCCCCAAGACTACATCTCGTAAGCGCTTGTTTTTCATCTGAAAGTTGTCGCCACTGCGAATGTCTAGGGGAGCGCCGGGTGGGCCTACCTTGCCGACCTACTACTAATAGTGCCCCCCCGCCTTGAAAAGGCCCAACCTATAGTAGGTCGGCGGCCGATCGGGCCGAATGCCGCGGTTTTGCTAGGGTTTTCAAGTATTCGATCGGGCCGACGAGCTCGAGCTTCGATCTAGGGCCGATCGGGCCGACAAGCTCGAGCTTCGAACCGGGCC